>Ga0334722_10008022_pt1 | contig 10148 bp, 6 predicted proteins | sample C3_bottom_MG_FD_207210 | JGI IMG/M metagenome (GOLD analysis project Ga0334722, IMG submission 207210) | Sediment microbial communities from Yellowstone Lake, YNP, Wyoming, USA - C3_bottom | ecosystem: Environmental > Aquatic > Freshwater > Lake > Sediment | place: USA: Wyoming | collected... | reverse complement strand
CGATGACGAGAACAACATCATGAGCTGCCTGCTCGCCAAGCGCATGGGGGCACGCAGAGTGGTGGCCCTGATCAACCGGCGCTCGTACGTGGACCTGCTGCAATCCGGACAGATCGACATCGCCATTTCCCCGGCCCAGGCAACCATAGGTTCGCTGCTGGCGCATGTGCGCCGCGGCGACATCAGCGAGGTACACTCACTGCGGCGCGGTGCCGCCGAGGCGCTGGAAGCGGTGGTCCATGGGGATGCCGCATCCTGCCGCGTGGTCGGGCGACCGATCGATCAGATTGAATTGCCCAAAGGCACGACCATCGCCGCCCTGGTGCGCGACTCAGAAGTGCTGATGGCGCATCACGACACCGTAATCCAGGCCGGCGACCACGCCATCGTGTTCGTCACCAACAAGAAAATGGTGCCCAAGGTGGAAAAGCTGTTCCAGGTCAGCGCGGGCTTTCTCTGAGCTAAGGCAAGATACCTCATATGGTTCGAATTCTTGCTGTTCTCCACGTGCTGAGCGTGGTCATCATGATTTTCGCCCTGTGCCTGCTGTTTCCTCTCGCCTGGTCTTTCTTCCTCGGCGACGCCGCGCAAGCGGCCTACGACGAAGCCATACTCCTGACCGCCTTTGCCGGCGTGCTGCTGTGGGTGATGACGCGCAAGAAACGGCGCGAACTGCAGCCGCGCGACGGCTTCCTGCTGGTGGCGCTGGTGTGGACCGTGCTGCCGGCTTTCGCGACCCTGCCGCTGCTGTTCTATCTGCCGGAACTGACTTTCACCGGCGCCTACTTCGAGACCGTTTCCGGGCTCACCACCACCGGCGCGACGGTGCTCTCCGGCCTGGACGCGCTGCCGCCGTCAATCAACATCTGGCGCACTTTTCTTGTCTGGATCGGCGGCATGGGCGTGATCGTTCTGGCGGTGGCCATTCTGCCGCTCCTGCGCGTGGGCGGCAGCCAGATGTACAAGTCCGAAACCCCCGGGCCGATGAAAGACACCAAACTGACGCCGCGCATCGCCGAGACGGCCAAGGGCCTCTGGCTGGTCTATCTCGGCATCACCGTCGCCTGCTTCCTGTGCTATCGGATCGCCGGCATGACCTGGCTCGATGCCATGATGCATGCGTTTTCGACCTTGGGCCTGGGCGCTTTCTCCTCCCACGACGCGAGCTACGCCTACTGGAGCTCACCGGCGATCGAGGCCGTGGCGATCTATTTCATGTTGTTGGCAGGCATCAACTTCGGAACGCACTTTCTCGCCTGGCGGCGCTGGAGCTTCGCGCCGTACGCGCGCGACCCCGAGGTCGGACTGTATCTGCTGATCGTCATAGGCAGCGTGTTCGGCATCGCCTATTTCCTGCTCGCGAACCAGATCTACCCCAGCTTCTGGACGGCCCTGCGCTTTTCCGCGTTCAACGTCGTTTCGATCGCCACCACCACCGGTTTTTCCAACACGGATTACAGCCTGTGGCCGATATTCGCGCCAGTGTGGATGCTGTTTCTGTGCGGCTTTAGCACCTGCTCGGGCTCGACCGGGGGCGGCATCAAGATGATCCGGGCCGAATTGATGGCGCGCCAGGCAGTGCGCGAAATGACGCGTATCATCCACCCGCGCGCAGTGGTGCCGGTCAAGCTGGACGGCGTGCCGGTCGAGAACAACATCATTTTCGCGGTGCTCGCCTTCGTCTTGATCTATGTCAGTTCATTCGTTGCGATGACCATGTTGCTGACCGCATCGGGCCTGGACATCATCACTGCGTTCTCGGCCGTGATCGCTTGCATCAACAACACCGGACCCGGCTTGAATCAGGTGGGGCCGGCAACGACTTACGCGTCCCTGAATGATTTCCAGATCTGGATCTGCACCATCGCGATGTTGCTCGGACGGCTGGAATTGTTCACCCTGCTGGTGGTGTTCACGCCCGGATTCTGGCGCAAGTAATTAACGCAACAGCTTAAATGACGTGAGGAACATGTCGATATCCGGCATGGCCACGCTGTCGAGCTCACCCACGTAGGCAATCTGGTACAGACGACTGCCGGCCGCGACAAAGCGCACCTTCAGCACGGAGCGCTGCGCGCCGGCTGCGCCTTCGGCGTAGACCTGCCTCCCCGGTAAACCTGCGGCCTGGACCTCCTCCTCCGAATACGCGCCGGCGCCGATATTGCGCAACAGCGCGTCGCGGGAGGCATCCAACTGCTCGCGCATGTTTGCCGCGCCAAGCGCGGCAGCGGGATAGTCGGTATAGGCGACACCCATGGTTCCCCGCTTCAGGCTGCAGGCGTACATGGTCATCGCAAGCGCGTCTGCGGCCGCGCCGAGCGTGCGCGACTCGTGGCGCGCCTTGCACGGCAGCAGCACCGCGAAACGCCCGTCCGGCACCGACGTTTCGCGCCAGTCGAGTTCCGGCGCGCAGGCTGCGAGCGCGGCGCAGGCGAGCCCGGAGCACAATGCCCGTTTCAGCAGTGCTGAAACTGCTGCCGGATTGCGCGGGCGCGAGAGGGGATGTCCCCGCATCTTGCGCTGGGCTCTGCGCGCGCCGACGCAAGAGTTCAAAGCCGATCTACTTCGCCGCGATCACCGCGATTTCGACCAGTATGTCGACCGCCGCAAGCTTGGCCTCGACGCAAGCCCGCGCCGGCAGGTTGTCCGCATCCACCCAGGCGAGCCAGGCCTGATTCATCGCTTCGCGGGCGCGGATGTCGGCGAGCCAGATTTGCGCCGAGACGATCTTGGACTTGTGGCTGCCCGCCTGCGCGAGCAGCGCATCGATCTTGCCGAGAATCTCTTCGGTCTGTTCCTTGACCGAGGCCGGTCGCTTGTCGGCGACGGTGCCGGCGACGTAAACCATGCCGTTTGCTTCGACAGCGCCGGAAAGGATTTTTGCGGGCTGGTGGCGGACGATGCTCATGCCGGGCTCCTAAGAGTTAGTTACAAAACGAGGGGACATCCCCCGAGGGGACTTTCCCCTCAAGGGGGATCGAGACCTTCGGGGCGCATCCCCTCGTGCTCCCCTAGATTGGGCGGGAACAAAATACATTTTGTTCCCGCCTCGTACCAAGTGGGTCAAACCGTTTCGTAATTCAGCGCTGGCGCAAGCCATTTTTCCGCCGCGGCCAGAGCCAGTTGCTTGCGTCGCGCGTAATCTTCGACCTGGTCCCGGCCGATCTTGCCAACCGCGAAGTATTGCGACTCCGGGTGGGAGAAATAAAATCCGCTCACCGCTGCCGCCGGCCACATGGCATAGCTCTCGGTCAGGGTGATGCCGATCTGCGGCGCTCCCAGCAGGCGGAACAAATCGCCTTTCTCGGTGTGATCGGGACAGGCAGGGTAACCGGGCGCCGGGCGTATGCCGCGATACTCTTCGCGGATCATGGCCTCGTTGTCCAGGGTTTCGTCCGCGGCGTAGCCCCAGAACTCGCGCCGCACGCGCTGGTGCAAATGCTCGGCGAAGGCCTCGGCCAGGCGGTCGGCCAGGGATTTCAGCATGATCGCGTTGTAGTCGTCGTGCCTGGCCTCGAACTCCTGCACCCGCGCTTCGATGCCGATGCCGCTGGTGACGGCGAAGGCGCCGATGTAGTCCTTCACCCCGGAACTTTTCGGCGCAACGAAATCGGCCAGACAGTAATTGGGCTTGCCCGTGGGCCGTTGCGCCTGCTGGCGCAAATTGTGGAAGATCATTGCCACCTGGCTGCGCGATTCGTCGGTGTAGATTTCGATGTCCTCGCCGACGCTGTTGGCGGGAAACAATCCGAGCACCCCGTTGGCGACCAGCCATTTTTCAGCGATGATTTTCGCGAGCATCGCCCGGCCCTCGCCGTACACATTGCGCGCCGCCTCCCCGACCAGCGGATCCTGCAGGATCTTCGGATAGGCGCCGGACAATTCCCAGGTCTGAAAAAAAGGCGACCAATCGATGTGCTTGGCGATCGCCGCCAAGTCGTAGTCGCGCAGTTCCTTCACTCCGATGGACTTCGGCGCCGGCGGCGTGTAAGCCGACCAGTCCGTCTTGAAGGCGTTGGCGCAGGCCTCGACGTACGCGAGCAACGGTGTGCGGCTTTGCCTTCCCTGGTGCTGGGTGCGGATTTTGTCGTAATCGGCGCGCACCGTGCGCGCGTAGTCTTCGCGCGATTCGTCCGACAGCAGGTTCGAACACACGCCCACGGCGCGCGAGGCGTCCGGCACGTAAACGGTGACGCCGCTGTATTTGGGCGCGATTTTCACCGCGGTGTGCACCCGCGAGGTGGTGGCGCCGCCGATCAGGAGCGGAATGGTAAAACCCTCGCGCTCCATCTCGTGTGCCACGTGCGCCATCTCTTCGAGCGAGGGCGTGATGAGCCCGGAGAGGCCGATGATGTCGCATTTTTCGTCGCGCGCCACCTGCAGGATCTTGCTCGCCGGCACCATCACGCCGAGGTTGATGACTTCGTAGTTATTGCACTGGAGCACCACGCCGACGATGTTCTTGCCGATATCGTGCACATCGCCCTTGACCGTCGCGACCACGATCTTGCCTTTGGGTTTCGCCGCCTCGCCGGATTCGAGGGCCAGCTTCTGCTTTTCCGCCTCGATGTAGGGCACCAGATGCGCCACCGCCTGCTTCATCACGCGTGCCGATTTCACCACCTGCGGCAGGAACATCTTGCCCGCGCCGAACAGGTCGCCGACCACGTTCATGCCGTCCATCAGCGGGCCTTCGATTACATGGATCGGGCGCCCACCCGAGCGTTCGGCTTGCTGGCGCGCCTCCTCGGTATCCTCGACGATCCAGTCGGTGATTCCCTTGACCAGGGCGTGCGACAGGCGCGCTTCCACGCTCTGCTTGCGCCACGCGAGGTCCTCGACCTGCACCTTGCCGCCGCCCTTGACCGTATTGGCGAACGCGACCATGCGCTCGGCTGCGTCCGGCCTGCGGTTGAGTATGATGTCTTCGACGCGCTCGAGCAGATCCTTGGGGATTTCCTCGTACACGCCCAGCTGACCGGCGTTGACGATGCCCATGGACATCCCCGCATGAATCGCGTGATAGAGAAAAGCCGTGTGTATCGCCTCGCGCACCGGATCATTGCCGCGGAAGGAAAAGGAAACGTTGGATACGCCGCCCGACACCCGCGTGTGCGGAAGATTGGCGCGGATCCAGCGCGTCGCCTCGATGTAGTCGAGCGCGTAGTTGCTGTGTTCCTCGATCCCGGTGGCGATGGCGAAGATATTGGGGTCGAAAATGATGTCTTCGGCCGGAAAACCGACTTCGCCGGTGAGGATGTCGTAGCAGCGCCGGCAGATGGTCTTGCGCCGCTCCAGACTGTCGGCCTGCCCCTGTTCGTCGAAGGCCATGACGATCACCGCCGCGCCGTAACGGCGCGCGAGCTTCGCCTGATGCACAAACTGGTCCTTGCCTTCCTTGAGCGAGATCGAGTTGACCACCGCCTTGCCCTGCACGCATTTCAGTCCGGCTTCGATCACCGACCACTTGGACGAGTCGAGCATCAGCGGGACGCGCGAGATGTCGGGCTCGGAGGCGACGAGGTTGAGGAAGGTGACCATGGCCTTTTCCGAGTCGAGCATCGCCTCGTCCATGTTCACATCCACCATTTGCGCGCCGCTCTCGACCTGCTGGCGCGCCACCGCCAGGGCGGCAGTGAAATCGCCGGCGAGGATCATTCGGGCGAAGGCCTTGGAGCCGGTGACGTTGGTGCGCTCGCCGACGTTGACGAACAGCGAATCGTCGCCGATGTTGAGCGGCTCGAGGCCCGACAGGCGCAACTTCCTTTCGATTTGCGGCGGCTGGCGCGGCGGTAGGTCCTTCACCGCCCGCGCGATCGCCTTGATGTGCGCCGGCGTGGTGCCGCAGCAGCCGCCGACGATATTGAGGAAGCCGCTTTTTGCGAATTCCTGCAGCTGGCCGGACGTATAGTCGGGCGTCTCGTCGTAACCGGTCTCCGATAAGGGATTGGGCAACCCGGCATTGGGATAGCAGCTGAGATAGGCGTCGGCGACGCCGGACAACTCCTCGATATACGGCCGCATCAGTTTGGCGCCGAGGGCGCAGTTCAAACCCACCGCGAGCGGCCGCGCGTGGCGCACCGAGTTCCAGAACGCCTCCGGCGTCTGTCCGGTGAGGGTGCGCCCCGAGGCATCGGTGATGGTGCCGGAAATGATGATGGGCCAGCGCCGGCCGCGCTGCTCGAAGGCGCAGTCGACGGCGAACAGCGCCGCCTTGGCGTTGAGCGTGTCGAAAATGGTCTCCACCAGGATCAAGTCCGCGCCGCCGTCGAGCAGCCCGCGCAGCGACTCGCTGTAGGCGGCGACCAGGATGTCGAAGTCGATATTGCGGAAACCGGGGTCGTTGACATCGGGGGAAATCGAAGCGGTTTTGGTCGTGGGACCGAGCACCCCGGCGACAAAACATTGTCTCCCCGGTGCCTTGTGCATGCAGGCGTCCACCGCGGTGCGCGCGAGCCGCGCGGCTTCGCGATTGAGCTCGTACACCAGGTCCCCCATGCCGTAGTCGGCCATCGACGGCGCATTGGAGTTGAAGGTGTTGGTGGAAATGATGTCGGCGCCCGCGTCCAGATAGGCGTCGTGAATCTCCCGGATAATGCCCGGCTGCGTCAGCGACAGGAGATCGTTGTTGCCCCGGAGGTCCTGCGCGAAAGCGGCGAAGCGCTCGCCGCGATAGTCCGCCTCGGCCAGCTTGTAGCTTTGGATCATGGTGCCCATGGCGCCGTCCAGGATCAGGATGCGCTCGCCCAGCAGGCGTTCAAGTTGTGCGGCTTTGGTCATTGTTTCGTTCGAGATCCGCAAATAAAAAACCCGTACTGCAAGCCAGGTACGGGTTCCCGCGCTTTAGCAGTATTTGTTTTTCGTCCGGCCGGAACCGGCGGCGCCCGCAATCTGACATCAAATCGGCGCAATGCAGAATTCTACTGCGCCGCCACCGCACCTGTCCACCGCCGGCTTCTCCTAGATCAGGCCGCTTACCCTGCAACAAGGCCTGGCCTTATACTGGCGACTTCCTCAGTGAAGCCAGTGAAATCGGGTATTCCAGACCCCAGACTCCGCTTAGACACCCACGCGATCCACCTTGAATTCTAGCCAGCCAGCCTATCCGCCGCTGCGCCTCGCCTTTGCGATGTGGGGCCTGGGTGCGGCCTTTTACCTGATTGGTTTCTATCAGCGTGTCGCTCCGGCAGTCATCACGCGCGAACTGATGAGCGAGTTTTCTTTGGGCGCGGCGGCGCTGGGTAATCTTGCCGCATTCTATTACTACAGCTATGTGGCAATGCAGATCCCGGCAGGCGTGCTTGCCGATCGCTGGGGGCCGCGGCGGGTGCTTACCGCCGGCGCCGCGGTCGCGGCGGCAGGCACGCTGCTGTTTGCGCTGGCCCCCGGCTACGCCGTTGCGAGCCTGGGCCGTCTGCTGATTGGCGGCTCGGTGGGCGTCGCCTTCGTCGCGATGCTCAAACTCGCCAGCCACTGGTTCGCGCCGTCGCGGTTTGCGATGCTTTCCGGCCTGGCTCTCGCCTGCGGGATACTCGGCGCGGTATCTGCCGGCGTGCCGCTGCGGCTGCTGGTCGATGCCTTCGGCTGGCGTGAGGTGTTGTGTCTGGGCGCACTACTTACCGGGCTGCTGGCCGCAGCGATCTGGCTCGCAGTGCGCGACGACCCCAGCGAGCGCGGCTACGCGAGTTACGCGTCGGCGCCGCCGGCGCGGCGCATCCCGGTATTCGAAGGCATCCGGCAGGCGCTCGCCGCCCGCAATGTCTGGCTGGTGTCGCTGATCTCGGGTGCGGTTGCCGGCCCAACCCTTACATTCGGCGGTTTGTGGGGCGTGCCTTTTCTCACCGCCCACTACGGTCTCACGACCTCGCAGGCGGCTGTGGTCACCTCGCTGCTGCTCGTCTCCTGGGCGATGGGCGCGCCGATTGCAGGTGCGCTTTCGGACCGGTGGCGCCGGCGCAAGCCGCTGTACGCGCTGGGCTCGTTGCTTGCGACTGCGGGATGGTGCGTGGCGCTGCTGGTGCCGAAGCTGCCGCTCGCGGCGCTGATCGCCTTGCTCATCGGCACCGGCCTCGCCTCCGCCTGCGCGATGCTCGGCTTTGCCATCGCCAAGGAATCCGCGCCGGCCGCGCTGGCCGGCACCGCCGGCGGCGTCACCAACATGGGCAACATGATCGGCGGAATGCTGATGCCGCCGATGGTGGGCTGGATGCTCGACCGGCGCTGGACCGGTTCGTTTGCGAACGGCGTGCGCGTCTACGATTTTGACGCCTACCGCGCCGGCTTCACGCTGATGCTGGTTTGGCTCGCCGCCGCGCTGCTGCTGCTCGTGTTCGTGCGCGAAACCCACTGCCGTCAGACGCAATAGGCGGCAACCAAGCTTGGCATGCAAGGCGTTCTTGCTGCAGCTAATTCAATACCCTCGGCGCGCGCGGCTCCCAAAGTAAGCACAAGAAGTCCCACGCGCAGAAAGACGCTTGCCTTACGCGAACGTGTGAATCAGGTAGAGCGAGATTGTTGGAAAGAACACCAGCAACGTGATCCGAACGAAGTCCGAAAGCAAAAACGGAATGACGCCCTTGAAGGTCTCGGTCAACGGAACGTCCTTGGCCAGCCGGTTGATGATGTAGACGTTCAAGCCGACGGGTGGGTGTACCAGGCCGATTTCAACCACCATCAAGGCCAGTATCCCGAACCAGATCGACTTGTCGCTGACCGGCATGCCGAAGTAATCCAGGCCCATCACGATCGGGTAGAAGATGGGAATGGTCAGCAGGATCATCGCAAGCGAGTCCATGACGCAGCCCAAGAAGATGTAAATCAACAATATCGTGCCCAGGACAAGCAACGGCGATAGTCCGCTGCGTTGTACCCAGGTCGCCAGCTCTGCCGGCATCTGCGATACCGCAAGCGCGGTGTTCATCATGTCCGCGCCCAGGAGCACCAGAAAGATCATCGCGGTGGCCTGGGCCATACCGGCGGCGCTGTCGATCAACCCTTTCATGCGCATGCCGCCGGTCGTCACCGCAAGCAGGCCGCAGGCGGCCGCGCCAATCGCCGCAGCTTCCGTCGGATTGGCCCACCCGCCGTAGATGCCCACGATCACGACGATGAATACCAGCAGCACCGGAGATACCAGCAACAGGCTGCGCAGGCGCTCGTTCCAGCCGACGCGCGGGCCCGCCGGGCCGGCAGCCGGTTTGATCGCGACGATGATTTGCACCACGAGCATATAGCCGAGCATGGCGATGATGCCGGGTATGACAGCCGCCATGAACAACTTGCCGATCGATTCCTGGGTCAGAATGGCATAGATGACCAGCGGCACCGAAGGCGGAATCATGATGCCGAGTGTTCCTCCGGCCGCGAGGCAACCCGTTGCAAGCGCGCCCGAATAATTGTAGCGGCGCAACTCGGGCAGGGCCACCTGACCCATGGTCGCCGCGGTGGCGAGCGACGAGCCGCAAATCGCGCCGAAGCCGGCGCAGGCCCCGATTGCCGCCATCGCAATGCCGCCTTTGCGGTGCCCCAAAAATGCGCTGACGCAGCGAAACAGAGCTTTGCTCAAGCCGCCGTGGGTGGCGAACTGGCCCATCAGCAGAAACAAGGGGATCACCACCAGGTCGTAATTCGAGAGCCGCGCATAGGCGAGATTCTTCAGCGAGTTAAGCAGCGGCAGCATTGCCCCGTCGGACAGATAGACGTAGCCGCCCGCGCCGACCATGAACATGGCGATGCCGATTGGTACCCGCACCACCAGCAGCAGCATCAAGATGCCGAATATGATGAAGCCAATATGCGTACCGCTCACTTGATTCTTCCCGCAGCGAGGCGCAGCAGATGGCCGCACATATAGAAGCCGACGATCGCCATCAGCACGAAGCTCGGGACCATGAGCGCTTGCGCGACCCACACGGGCCAGCCAAGAATCATCGACGTCTCCTGGGTCTGGTTCAAAGACGCCGCGCCTGCAGCGGTCCGCCAGGCAAGCAGTGCGCCAAACAAACCTATCAGCAGTGACCCCGCCGCGTCGAGCACCGCCACTTTGCGTGGAGCCAGGTATTGGGTAAAGAAGTCAACTTTTACGTCCCCGTGAATCATGTGGCAATAGGCGAAGAAGGTCGCAGAGGCAAAGGCGCCGCCCATTTGCA
>Ga0334722_10008021_pt1 | contig 10151 bp, 10 predicted proteins | sample C3_bottom_MG_FD_207210 | JGI IMG/M metagenome (GOLD analysis project Ga0334722, IMG submission 207210) | Sediment microbial communities from Yellowstone Lake, YNP, Wyoming, USA - C3_bottom | ecosystem: Environmental > Aquatic > Freshwater > Lake > Sediment | place: USA: Wyoming | collected... | reverse complement strand
GGCCCGATCCCGCCCGGGCCGGGCAACCCGCTCGGAACGCGGTGGATGGGCACGAGCGCCCCTGCGGTCGGAATCCACGGGACATCGGCCCCGTCGTCGATCGGGTCGGCGGCGTCGCACGGCTGCATCCGGATGTACGTCCGCGATGCGGAGTGGCTGTACGAGCGCGTCTCGCTCGGCACGCCCGTCCTGATCGTCTGATCGCGTGGCCCGGTGGGTGCGGGACGCCGGCGCTCGGTGATCCGCCCCACCGCCGAGCCCGCCCGCGAGGCCGCGCCTGGGCGCCCGCGCATGCGGTCGCGGCGCGCAGGGCGGCGATGGAACCTGCCCCGCTCGGCTCACGGCCTGCTCGTCGGTTCCCGTGACCCGTGACCCGTGGCGTCGCGACGCGGGCGCTCGGCGGTCCCGCCGTGACCGCCCCATACCGGTGACGTGGCGCCACTGCTCGTCACGCATCGTGCGACCCGCCGGGTCATCCCGGCGGCGCGCGGTCCTGCGGCTGCCGCGTGTCCGGCATCGCCGGCGGGTCCGGTTCGCGGTGGCCGGCGGTGACGTGTCGCGGCGGTTCGCGGCGGAGTTCCCGGGTCGGCGCGCGGCGGGCGTGCGCGGCGAGCCATCGCCCGTCGCTGCGCCACCGGCGGATGGTGCGTCTGGATGGCCCGGGCCGCCGTTGCGTGCCGGTGCGGCGTGCGAGGTGCCGGGCGACGGCGTCGACGGTCTCGCCGTCCGCGAAGCGCCGCTCCGCGTCACGCCGCAGGTCGGGCCACGCGTACGATCCGGGGCGCGGGCGTTGGTGCGGCTGCCTGATCCGCCGGAGGTGCGCGCTGAGCGCGGCGGAGCGGCGGCGGTTCATCGCCCCGGCTGCGCTCCACACCGCCGCGAGGATCGCGACGAAATCCCGACCCGCCCGCCTTCGTTGGAACGCCCCGTCCCGGTGGGCCTCGCAAAGCCAGACCGAGATCCCGTGGGTCATGCGGTGCTCCGCCCGCGACCCGGTGCCCGGACCTCCGCACAGGATGCACATCGGCGTCTTCCCGATCCACGGCCCCTTGTAGTGCGACTTCGCCACCGAACCGAGCATCCACCACCACATGTCACCGATGGCGTACGAAGTGAACCAAGATCGTCCCATCACCGTACCGATCACCGCGGATCGGAGGGCAGGGACACAGCGGTCCCCCAATTGGCCGCCGCGGTTGCGGCCAATTGGTCGTGTTGCGGGGCGGGGTGCCGGGGCATCCGCGTCCGTGGGGTGTCGTTGTTCGTCGCCGTGCCTTTCCGGCCCGGTCGATGGCGGCGGTCCCCCGATTGGCCGCCGCGGTTGCTGCCAATCGGTCGCGCTGTGGCGCGGGTCACCTGGGCACCGGCCTCCAGCAGGTGTGGTGGGCGTCGCCGTTGCCGCCACGCGTCTCCTGCCCGATCGTTGTTGAATCCGGCCAAGGTCTCCTTGCGGTCTCCTTGGCGTGTCGTGCTCCTCGGCCAACTGTCCGCCGAAGCGTCGGCCGATTGGCCGTCCGAGCCCTGGCCGAGCGATCACCGAGCGTCGGCCAACTGGCAGCCCGAGCGGTGGCCAACTGACCGCGGCGGGGTCTCGTCAGCCGGCTGCGCCGCCCGCCTGGCCGCCCGGGTCCTCTCGAAGTGGCTCGGGCCGGGGGTTAGGAGTCGAGGGCGGCGGTGATGCGGGCCGCGTCGGTGGGCGGGACGAGGGCGCGGATGAGGGTGCCGTCGGGGCCGGGCTCCTGCTCGACGTCCCGGCCGACATCGTAGATCGTGGAGATCAGCGAGCCGCGGGTGTACGGGATCAGGAGCTCGATCCGGGTGAGGCGGGAGCGGGCGAACTCGACGAGGCGGTCGCGGAGGGTGTCGAGGCCCTCGCCGGTACGGGCCGAGACCTCCACGGCGCCCGGGTGGCGGAACGGGAGAGCGGCGCGCTCGTCCGGCCCGAGCAGGTCGACCTTGTTGAGGACGAGCAGCCGCGGGACCTCGGCGGCGCCGATCTCGTCAAGGACGTCCAGCACGGCACGCTCACGTGCGAACCGCCGCTCCTCCGGCTCGCTCGCGTCCGCGACGTGCAGGATCAGGTCGGCGTCACGGGTCTCCTCGAGCGTCGACTTGAACGCCTCGACGAGCTGGTGCGGGAGGCTCCGGATGAACCCGACGGTGTCCGACAGGACGAACCGCGTGCCGTCCAGGTCGAGCGCGCGGGTCGTCGGGTCGAGCGTCTCGAACAGTGCGTCGTTCACCTGCACCGCCGCGCCGGTCAGCGCGTTCATGAGGCTGGACTTCCCTGCGTTGGTGTAGCCGGCGAGCGCCAGCCTGGGAACGGCGGCGGCGATCCGCTTCGCGCGCATCACGTCGCGCGAGCGCTCGAGGTCTTTCAGCCGCGTCCGGAGCGTCGCCATCCGCCCCCGAAGAAGCCGCCGGTCCGACTCGAGCTGCGTCTCACCGGGGCCGCGTGTGCCGACCCCGCCCCCGAGCCGCTCGAGGTGCTGCCACAACCCCTCCTGGCGCGCGTAGTTGTACTCGAGCTGCGCGAGCTCGACCTGGAGCTTCCCCTCCGCCGTGTGGGCGTGCAGCGCGAAGATGTCGAGGATCAGCCCCGAGCGGTCGATCACCCGCGTGTTGAGGCGGTCCTCGAGGATCCGCTGCTGGCTCGGCGTGAGGTCCCCCTCGACCCCGACGATGTCCGGTTTGACCCGTTTGACGAGGGCGATCAAGTCGTCCAGCCGCCCCTTCCCGAGGAACGTCCTGGGGTTCGGATGCTCGCGCCGCTGGACGACCGTGTCGGCGACCTCCGCGCCGGCGGTGCGAAGCAGCTCACGGAACTCGGCGAGCCGGTCCTCCTGCTCGTCGGCGCCGACGTTCATCGACGCGACGACGACTGCGCGTTCGACGGGTTTGCCGGTCGGGAACGGCCGCTCCTCGCGCTCCTGCTCCTTCTTCGCCTTCCCGCGGTATGTGCGCTGGAGCTCACCCATCTGTGGCAATCATGCCGTGCCGCTGGCGGCCTGGAGCCGTCGGGCCGCGAGCTGGAGGGTCCTGACCAGCACATTCGGGTCGACGGTGCCGTCCACCCGCATGAAGACGCTGATGTCGTCGACGGCGAGGGACAGCACGCGGGACGGTGACGTCCCGTCGACCTGGACGCCGCGGGCGCCGGGGAGGTCAGCCGGCGTCCAGGCCCTCACCCCGGACCTGCCGAGCAGGATCTGGCTCGGCCCCGCGCCGATGTTCGCGGCGGTCAGGTGGTCCTGCCACCGGCTCGCCACGACGACCGCCTTCGCGCCGTCTGGCCCCTCCCACGTGCGGATCGCGGCGCCCTTGAGGCCGAGCCCCTTGTACTCCGCGGCCACGTCCGGCTTCGCGGTCCGGGCGAGGGCGACCTGGACGTCCGCTGCGCTCGCGGCCCGCGCGGAGCTGCTCGCCTGGTCGAAGCCCGCCGGCGTCGGAAGGATGGTGACGAGCTCCAACGGGTCGACCGGCGAGGCGCCGGCGACGACCGACCCGCCGCCGCATCCGGCCACCGGGACCACCAGGGCCACGAGAGCGAGGTACACGAGGAGGCGACGCACGCGCCAACCTTAGCGGCACCGGGTTAACCAAGCCTCAACGGCAGAACCTGCTGATCCGCAATCGCTGTCGCTACAATCGGGGACGTACCAACAACGGAAATCATGTTCCGGAATCATCCGGGAAGGAGTGATGCTTCGATGTCCCTCGCGGCCCAAAAGGCGCGGAACACCCTCAGGACCTTCGTGTTCATGGCGGGCCTCACCGGCCTGCTTGTCGTGATCGGCCTCCTCATCGGCGGCACTAGCGGGATCGTCCTGTTCGTCGGCATCGCGGTCGCGATGAACCTCGCGATGTACTGGTTCAGCGCGCCGATGGCGCTCAAGATGAGCCGGGCCGTCGAGGTGAGCGAGATCGAGCAGCCGGAGCTTCACCGGATGGTCGCGGAGGTCGCGATGCGCGCGGGCGTTCCGAAGCCGAAGGTCTACATGACCCCGGCCGAGCAGCCGAACGCGTTCGCGACCGGCCGCAACCCCCATCACTCGGCGATCGCGGTGACCCAGGGCATCGTGCAGGCGCTGTCCCCGCGGGAGCTCGAGGGCGTGATCGCCCATGAGATGGCCCACATCAAGAACCGGGACATCCTGATCGCGAGCATCGCCGCGATGGTCGCGGGCGCGATCTCGGCGATCGCGAACTACCTGCAGTTCTCCATGCTCTTCGGTGGCGGGGACGACGACGAGAGCTCGCTCGGGATCGTCGGGACCCTCGCGGTCGTCATCCTCGCACCGCTCGCGGCGATGATCATCCAGATGGCGATCTCCCGCCAGCGCGAGTACCAGGCCGACGCCTCAGGCGCGCAGTTCCTCGGCGACGGCAACGGGCTGGCCGACGCCCTCGAGACCCTCGAGCGCGGTTCGCAGGCGATCCCCCTCGCGGTGAACCCGGCGTCCGCTCCGCTGTACATTGTCAACCCGCTTGCCGCGTTCGGCGGACGCGGCATGATGAACCTGTTCTCGAGCCACCCCCCCACGGCGGAGCGCGTCCAGCGCCTCCGGATGCTCTCGGGGGTGCTCATGACTGCGCCGAGGGGGTTGGAGGTTTGAGTATCCGCGACGAGATCGCAAAGATGATCAACAGCGAGTCGGCCGGGCACAAGCGCCTGATCGAGTACGTCGTCCGGCAAATCGGCGCGGGCCGCGATCTCGCGGCGGTGCTCGACGACCCGTACGTCACGAATCGGTCCACCACGATGGACCGCCGTGCGCTGCTCGAGGAGCCGGAGGTGATCGACGCTGCCGGCGGCGCCGCCACCGACGCGCTGCGGGCCCAGCTCGACGAGCTGCTCGGGGCCTGACGCCCACCGCGGTTTTCGCCCCGGCCGCGATGAGCCCGGTCGGGCTGGGACGCGTCGTGGCGCGCCCCTGAGCGGATACACTCGGGACGGACGTCCCGAATCCCCGGGCGTGGGAACGGGCTGCAAAGCGCGGCTCACGGGAGGCGTGTGAGGAGGTTCCTCGAGGAGAACGAGACCATCATCCTGTTCGCGCAGGGGCTGGTGTTCTTCTCCCTTGGGTTCGCGGTCTGGCTCCAACGTCGCCGCGGGACGCGCCTGACCCTGACGCAGTCACTGATCTGGCTCGCGGCGTTCGCGTTCGTCGAGGGCCTCGCGGTCTGGGGCTACGTCTTCATCCCGATCCAGGAGGGGTATATCCGCCCCGCCCTCGTGGACGTCCTGCTCGTGGTCCGCGCGCTCTTGCAGACGCTCGGCTTCCTGTTCCTCCTTCAGTTCGGGCTTCGGCTCGCGGTCGACTCGACCCGGGTGCGTCGCATCTACACCTCGGTGTCGGTGTTCGTCTGGCTCGCGATCCTCGCCGGCGGGGCCGCGATTGCGGCCGAGGCGGGCTGGTCGGTCGGCGAGTGGGAGCGGTTCGTGGAGGCCCTGTCACGGCACGTGATCCTGCTGCCGGCGGCACTGCTCGCGGCGTACGGCCTCTTCCGGCAGCGGGAGGAGCTCGCACAGGCGGGCATGCGTGGCATCCGCCCGTATGCCGCGGCGACCGCCGTGGCGCTCCTCGTCTACGCGTTGCTCGCCGGGGTGCTCGTCGACTACCCGTTCTGGTCACCGGGGCCCGACGGGCCCGACGCGGTCCGGTTCGGGGTGGGCGGGATCCAGCTCGCGGTGCTGCGCGGGATCACCGGGCTCGTGCTCTGCGTCCTCGCGGTCAAGCTCCTCGAGATCTTCGAGTTCGAGGCTAAGGAGCGGATCGAGTCGCTCGACCGGGCGAGGGCGGTGGCGGAGGAGCGCGCCCGCTTCGGCCGCGACCTGCACGACGGGACCATCCAGTCCCTGTACGCGGCGGGCCTGCACCTCGAGTCGGTCGCGATTACGTCGAACGACCGGTTCACACGCGCCCAGGTTCGGCAGGTCGTCGATGGCCTGAACGCGACGATTGCCGGGATCCGCGAGTACATCTCGGGGCTGCGCCAGCCCGACAGCGCCGCGCCGCTGATCGCATCCTCGCTCGAGGCGCTCACGGACCGGTTTGCGCGGGACGTGGGCGTGGACGTTCACTTCCGCGCCAGGGGCGTGCCCGAGGCCGGGCCGTTGCCGGACGAGGCCGGGCAGCATCTCGAGCAGGTGCTGAGGGAGGCCCTCTCGAACGCGGCGCGGCACGGCCGGGCCGGCCGGATCGAGGTGACGTTGACGTTCGCCCCGGACGAGCTCGACCTGATCGTCGTCGACGACGGATGCGGGATTCCGGCGTCGCCCGAGCATGTCGGCGAAGGGCTCCGTAACATTCGTGAACGCGCCCGCCGGTTGGGCGGGCGCGCGGAGATCGGACCTGCCCCGGGGGGCGGGACGCGCGTGATGCTCGCCGTCCCGCTCGACATTGAGGCACCCGACGAGTCAGAGCAACCCCAGGAGGCCCTGCGGTGAGTGCACCAGAGATCATTCGAGTGCTGATCGTTGACGACCACAGCGTGGTCCGGCTCGGCCTCCGCTCGCTGCTTGCGCATTCGAGCGGCTTCCGGGTGGTCGGCGAGGCGTCGACCGTGGCGGAGTCGGTGTCGATGGCCGATCAGGCGCGACCCGACGTCGTGCTGATGGACATCCGGCTCCCTGATGGGAGCGGGGTGGAGGCCTGCCGCGAGATCAAGAAGGCGCACCCGGACATGCGGGTGGTGATGCTCACCTCGTACTCCGACGAGGAGGCCATCGTCGGGTCGGTGATGGCCGGCGCGAACGGGTACCTGCTGAAGCAGGCGGATTCGGATCAGCTGACGCGGGCGATCCGCGAGGCGGCCGACGGGGCGTCGTCGCTCGACCCGCGCGCGGCCGGGGCGCTGCTGAACCAGTTCCGGGAGCTGTCCGCGAAGCAGGCGGAGGCCGAACTGGCGGGGTTGACCGACCGGGAACGGCGGATGCTTGCACTGATCGCGGAGGGGTACACGAACCGCGCGATCGGAGAGGTGCTCCACCTGTCGGAGAAGACGGTCCGCAACCACGTGAGCCAGCTGCTCCGAAAGCTCGGGTTCCAGCGGCGCTCCCAGGCGGCGGCGTGGGCCGGTCAGCGGCGGCTGGAGCTGCCGCCGGAGTAGCGGACCCGCCGGATGCCAACGACACGTCTGAGACAGAGCACTCGCCTCGGTCGCGTGGTCGGTCGCGCGCATCGGGTCGGGGGGACGCGCCGTTCGGCCCTGCGTGTTCGCCTCCCGCCGTGCGCTGCGCCCTCCGGGCAGCGTTGATGGATTCGCTCGGCGTTCCGCTCTCGCTCGGCGCTGACGGGCGCGGCGTGGTGCTCGGCCTGGCGTCGATTGATCTGAACGTGAACGAGGTGTCGTGGCCTGCCGGTGACGGCGTCGGCCTCCACCGAAACGACGAGCTCGACGTCCTGCTCGTCGTCATCGCCGGCGCCGCGACGGTCTCGGTCGACGCGACGGACCATCGCATCTGCGCAGGCCAGATCCTACTCGTTCCGAAGGGCGCCGCCCGCTCCGTCACGGCCGGCCCCGAGGGGGTCCGCTACCTCACGTGCCACCGCCGGCGCGGCCCCATTGGTCTCTCCGCGTCCGCTCCGCCCGCCGGCCGGGCGTAGCCCTGGCGCTCCGCCGGCCGGGCGGTCGAAGCGTCCGATGCTCGCGGGCAGGCGCAGCCAACCGGCACGAGCCCGTCGCCTGGACCTGATAGGGGCTTGCCATGGGCCGGCCGGTCGATGGCCACTTGGCCGCGGCTTCGGCGGCCAGTTGGCGGTGGTGTTCCGGCCAAGTGGCTGACGCGCCGCGGGCCAGGGGTGGGTGCGGCGGCATCCTCGGCCCTCTGGCCGTCTCGCCCGCGGCCAGTTGGAGTGGCACTTCGCCACGAGTTCGGGCGCCGGAGGCCCGTCGGGTGCCCATCGGGCGGTGCCTGGCCGTTGGCCCGGCCATGTGGTTCTCGCGCCGGTGGGCAGGGATCGGTGCAGGGGCGGTGCGCGGCCACTTGGCCGTGACGTTCGCGGCCAATTGCCGGCGTGCTTCGCTCCGAGGTCACTGCGTCGCGCCGGGACCCGAGGCGTGGCGGGGCAGCGGAGCGTGGCCATTCGGCCGTGGCACCCGCGGCCAAATGAACGGCGCCCCCATCGCCGCGCAGCGGGGGCGTGCAGACCTGCGGGGGCGACGAAGAGACCCCGCGAAGGCCGCGGTGCGCGCCGTTTGGCCGCCGAAGACGCGGCCAATTGGCCGTCCCGGCGCGCCACACCGTGGAGATCGGGAGCAGATGGAGGGAGGAATCGAGGGTCCCCCGTAGAATCCGCCTGACGCTCCATTCCCCCTCGCCAGAGGTGCGTCAATGTCACGACCGGCACGCGTGCTGGTGCTTGCCAACCAGAAGGGCGGGGTCGCCAAGACGACGACCACGCTCAACCTTGGAGTCGCGTTGAAAGAACGCGGCTGCCGAGTCCTCACGCTCGACCTCGACCCGCAGAGCAACCTGTCGATGAGTCAAGGCATCGACATCGAGTCGCTCGGCACCACGATGTACGACGTGCTGGTCTCCGGCGCGTCCCTCGCGGAGGTGATCCACGCCCGCGAGGTGGACGTCGCCGCCGCGGGCATCGAGCTTGCGGGGGCGGAGCTTGCCCTGTCCGGGATGATCGGCCGCGAACGCGCCCTGGAACGCGCCATCAAGCCGTTCCGCGACCTGTACGACTTCGTCCTGATCGACACCCCACCGTCGCTCGGCCTGCTGACGATCAACGCGATGGTCGCCGCGGACGGCGTGATCGTGCCCGTGCAATGCGAGTACCTGTCACTGCGCGGCCTCGCGCAACTGCGCCAGACCCTCGGCCAGGTGCGCGAGCATCTCAACCCGCGCGTCGACATCGTGGGGATCATCCCGACGATGTACGACGGCCGCACCCTCCACGGGCGGGAGGCGGTCGCGCTGCTCGAGGAGAGCTTCGGCGACATCGTGTTCTCCACCCGGATCGGGAAGACGATCAAGTTCGCGGAGGCGCCCGTGCTCGGACAAAGCGTGCTGCGCTACGACAGCTCCGGTCAGGCGGCACGGTGGTACCGCCGCCTCGCCGACGAGGTGCTGGAACGCGACGCGGAGGCCGCGAAGGCGAAGGTCGCGGCATGAGCGGCGGCCGGTCGTCAATGCGCGAAGGCCCGCTCAGCGAGCTCTTCCGAAACACCGTCGAGGGCCCGCCCCAGACGCCTCAGGATCGCGAGCCGCCGCCGTGGGGGCGTGACGCGCCGGCGTTCCCGCAGGAGCGCTCGAACTACCTCGCGGTCATCAAGTGCGTCGGGATCGGCGGCGGCGGCGTCAACGCCGTCAACCGGATGATCGAGGCCGGCATCCGCGGCGTCGAGTTCATCGCGATCAACACCGACAGGCAGTCGCTCGACGCGAGCGAAGCCGACGTGCGGATCCCCGTCGGCCTCGAGCTGACCCGCGGGCGCGGCACCGGCGGCAACCCGTCGCTCGGCGAGCAGGCGATGCGCGAGAGCGAAGACCACATCCGCCGCGCCCTTCGCGGCGCGGACCTCGTGTTCATCGCAACCGGCGAGGGTGGCGGCACCGGCACCGGCGGCGCCCCGGTCGTCGCGAAGCTCGCCCGCGAGATGGGCGCGCTGACGATCGCGGTGGTCACCCGGCCGTTCGCGTTCGAGGGCTCGCGGCGGCAGGGGATGGCCGACACCGGCGTCAACGCGCTTCGCGACCAGGCCGACACGATCATCGTGATCCAGAACGACCGGCTGCTCTCCGTGCTGGACCGCGGCGTCAGCATGGTCGACGCGTTCCGCGTCTGCGACGACCTGCTGCGGCAGGGCGTGCAGGGCATCACCGACATGATCACGTTGCCCGGCCTCATCAACCTCGACTTCGCCGACGTGCGCACGGTGATCCGCGGCGCCGGCACGGCGCTGCTCGGCATCGGGTACGCGAGCGGGGCGAACCGCGCGGAGGAGGCGGCGCTCGCTGCGATCAGCTCCCCGCTGCTGGAGACCCCGATCGATGGTGCCCGCGGCATCCTCCTCGGCGTCACCGGCGGCCCCGACCTCTCGCTCGCCGAGATCAACCGCGCCGCCAGGGTCGTCGCCGACGCCTCCGACCCGGAGGCGAACATCATCTTCGGCGCCACCGTGGACCCCGAGCT
>Ga0334722_10008020_pt1 | contig 10152 bp, 6 predicted proteins | sample C3_bottom_MG_FD_207210 | JGI IMG/M metagenome (GOLD analysis project Ga0334722, IMG submission 207210) | Sediment microbial communities from Yellowstone Lake, YNP, Wyoming, USA - C3_bottom | ecosystem: Environmental > Aquatic > Freshwater > Lake > Sediment | place: USA: Wyoming | collected... | reverse complement strand
ACGGTGTTGGGGACCAAAAACGGCGTGTTCTGCAGATCTACTACGTAACTGAAGTATGAGTTGGCGGTGTTCAAGCCACCGGCAGAAAGAGCTTCCTCATCGGGAATCCCCAAATACTCGGCGTCATTTCTATTCCCCTCGGTTCCATTTAACCAGCGATAGTAATTCTTGGGATCGTTCCAGTTGATGCTGCTGCACCCTGCAGACAAGGGACATTTCCCGACATCTTTGAAAAAGAAGTCATCACCGGCTTTGTCGGCATCGGTGCCCCAGAAAACGCTGTCGGTCTCGGCACCATCGGCCTGAAGATCAAGACCCACATCTTCATTTTCTTCGACATACCCATTCGGCTGAATCTTATCTTCGGTGTCTGCCAAACCATTTCCGTTTAGGTCTTCGCTGATTTGGCCAAAGTCGAAATGAAGTCTTCCGCGGTTTCCACGCGCTCTAAATTCGAATAATTGGAGCCTGTCAGCATCAATTCGCCCCTTGAAATAACGCGTTATCCCCGCCCACGATGCCTTATTGCTGTCAACGTTGCTGGGATCGGGTTTGAATATCATGCGCAGCGTTCGGACAAACCCCTCCCCCTGTCGCGGTTGCCGGTCGTAAACGTCTCCCACACGACGAAGACCTTCGAGAGTTGGGGCATGCCACAACAGCTGGCCTTGCGCAAAACTGGATGCACTGTCCTTCACAAGTACCGGTGTCGACGCCCTTCGCCAAAGCGTCCGCGATGTGGACAAAGACAATTGTTCAATGGCCGACTCAAAATCATCGACATAAGCTTCACCATTAACATTGGGATTGGGGTATGAGCGCGCTATTTCTCCCGAAAGCTGCATGGTCGACATTACTGAAGTTTCAACCAACGGCAGGGCGTTGGCGGCCTTGGTCAATATATTTGGTCGCAGTTTCAAGTTGCCGTCGAAATCGAGCAAAGCCATTTTGGAAGTCTCTTGTCCCACTCTGGGTTTGCGTTCCTGGGCTTTGTCTGATTTGTAGAGTATAGTCGAACCAAGCGAGAAATTCTTGCTCCACTCATATTCGGCGCGCATGCCCAGCAGCGTTTTCTTTTCGACCGCCAGGAAACCGGCGTATTCATAATTGATGGTCAATTCCGAATTCGGGTCAAGCGCCTGATCTGATAAAAGTGTGATTTGTCCAAAATCATAATTGATATTGTAATCTTCGCCTGATTTAAGCGGCCGGCCATTCAACAAAACACGTTCCGATCCTTCGATGATGTTAGGGCGGTTGAGGCGAATGATTGAACTTCTGGATTTGGTGGCTATTTGAATGTAATACTGACTATTTTCAACCCTTTGATTGCGGGACACATAGTTGTAAAGTGACGGAACTTTGGCCTGGAGAGATGTCGTACTATCACCGTTTTCAGAAACGAAAGTAGTGTCGCTGTCGAAAGGCTTGCGATTCGGAAATATTAATAGTCCCCAGTCACTGCGCCAGATTTGCGAACGATCGTCGACCAGTCCGTCAGGTATTTTCCGCCCGCTGGTCGTATATTGATCCAAACCAAGGACTTCAATATAGTTGTGAGAAACTCCACCGGCATCTTGATACTCCAAGCTCGATGTCGTCCCTTCACGCCCGGCCAAGCCTTTATAGACTTTGATATTTAAGTCTGCAATGTTTGCTCCACGCTGTCTAAGATCATAAACATTTCGCCACATCAGTCCCCAGGTGACATATGTTGGGAGAGGATTTTCTGCGAGGATTAGTTTTAAGCTTAACAAAGAATCACTTGCGCTTTTGATGGTACCAAAGGTGATGGTGCTGCCGCCCCGCTTTACTTCCATGTAGACGCCCAGCGCACGGTTCTCCAATCGACGGGTGTTAAATACAACGTAATATTTCCCTTTAGTTACGTCTTGCTCGAATGTAAATTCTGTCCCGTAATCAAGCGGCACCACGCCATATTTAGGAATAATATCTTCACCCGCGAATCGACCCGGATCCTCCGGCTTGACATTGATTCTGGCGCGAACGGTTTTCTCCAGCTCATTGACGTTCGGCATTTCTTCATATACTTCGAGTCGCACGATTGAGTCACCGGGTTTAAGTTCTGGGGGATAGGTGAGGCTAATTCCGGAGTCAGTGTTATTGTAAGTAAATTGGGGCAGGCCCAAATCGAAGATGCGGTTGTCGGCATAGTCGGCATCCCGGATGTAGGTTGCGGTTGCCTCACCGGTGGCAGTGAAAGAGGTTTTTTCGGAATTACCCTTTTCCTGCGAAGCAATTGCGGAAAGTGTCAGGCTGCCCACTTGTGCCTCTGTTTTGAGACCAAAAAGGCCCTGGATTCTTTCTGAGTATCCTACGAACTGCGTATTGGGCAGCGACAAATTGGTATTGCCGGCTTCGATTGATTTTAGAATGTCGTCGTCGTCCCCTTTGTAGCGAATTTGGATGCGGTTGGCCAGAGGAATGTCGGTCTCACTGTCTTGCGATACTTTGACCGAAATCTTCGAGCCGATGGTACCGGTTATGTCAAAACGAGAAATCTGTTCCATGCTCAACGAGGGGAATCTATTTTGTCTCAAAAGATTAGACTGGCCGTCGGTCCACTGGGAGCGGCCGGAAAAAGTGACTTTCCTGAAGCCGGAGACTCTAAGCCCCGCGCCGCCTTCTCCAAAAATCTTATTGAGTCGCTTAGGCAAGGCGACGCTCACCCCCAGACCGGCTCCTCCTTTGCCCTGTTGCTTTGAAGTCATCTGTTGGTTAAAAAGCAAATCATGTTTTTCCAATATATATTTCTCATTTTCGAATTGGTTGAATGACATGGCATCAACCGAGACCGGTACCAAATCAAAAGTTTGTTCGCCGCGGCGGTGATAGGTTGATCCAAATGTAAGGGAATTATTTTTGAAGCTTGATCGAATGACTTTCGGCTCTATGGCTACATCGGCGCCCAATACCGGAAATGTTCTTGGCGCAAAGGCAACTGATAAACGGTAATCTGGTTCTACGTATGGTGAGACCCAGGAAGGCTCTTTATCAAAATCAGCCTGGAAGCCTATCTTTGCTTTGAGAGGCAAAGGCAGGCAGAGTCCAAAGACCAGCCAGACCAATAGACGGCCGTGAGTTCGTATATGTTGATAGATACCGTTCACTACCTACTAATTCCAATGCAGGTCAAAAACAAACAGTTATCTATCTATCGATATACGCCTCCTTGGCATTATTTCAGCAGCATAATTCTGATTAGAACTGTCCAAGTTGAATAACTTCTTCTTCAAGTAAGATTCCAAATTTATCGTAGACTCTCTGTTTCATGATATCGGCCAACTTGTGAATGTCACTGGATGTGGCATTTCCGGAATTGACGATAATGTTGGCGTGCTTTTCGTAAACTTTGGCGCCGCCGACAGACAGACCTTTGCAACCGACTTGATCCAGAAGTTTTCCCGCCGGCAACTTGCCATATGGTTCTTTAGGGTCGGGAATATTTTTGAAGAAACTTCCGGCGGATTTTCCTTCGACCGGATGCTTGGTGCTTCTGATGGCCAGTATCTCATCTATCTTTCCGCGAATTTTTTTCTTATCGCCGGTTTTTAGTTCAAAGTAAGTATCAATTACGATATCATTGGTTTTTTTCAAACGGGAACCACGATAAGTAAATCCACAGTAATCGCGCGAGACTTTCTTTATTGTACCCAAAATATCAACCAAAGTAAGCTCTTTGACCACATCTTTTATTTCGCCGCCGTAGGCCCCGGCATTGCCATAAATAGCGCCGCCGACGGTCCCCCAAATACCTGATGCAAACTCCAGGCCGGTAAGACTATTATCTGCAGCAAAATTAACGAGAGCCATCAGGTCTTCTCCGGCGCCGCAGAAGATATTTCTTTCCTTGACTATTTTTAGGCCCCTGACATCAACCTTAATTATCAACCCATCAAAGCCATAATCGGAAATCAAAAGATTTGAGCCGCCCCCAATCAAGAAATAAGGCAATTCGAGCCTTCGAGCTGTCTTGACCGCATAGGAGGCATCTTCCGCACTTCTGACTTTAAGAAAATATTTGGCCGGGCCACCTGTTTTAAAAGTGGTAAATTGGCCCAGCTGCTTGTCGAACTCAATGCCGGCACCAAACGCTTCTAACATTTGGGGTTGGGTGAAATCCGGCTTAACTGAAAGCTGTTCAACCATTTCGAGCACTCTACAATATAGCCTTAAAACTGCCTGAATGGAAAGGAATTACCCTAACCCTTATACCCTCAATTCCCAATTGCCTTCTATGGATTATTCAATTTCATCCATTTTAGGCTTTTCCTGAATCATTCTTTTTCATGTCCGTTCGGTTTTCTTGTGCTGTCGGGACCGCCAATTTCCTGGCTTTGATTCTCCTTAGTTGATTCTTCCTTCTTAATTTCATCGACATAATTTAGCCGTAATTCATGGAGCGAATGGCTGATATAGCGGGCTTCTTCACCGGTCAAGTTCCCCTTCATCTTTTTTTCCATCATGCCCAGAATATCGATTGTAGTTCGGGCCATGGTTAGGTCTCGTTCGACTTTCCCGGTCATCGGCGAGACGATTTTCCCCAACTGCTGCATGGCGGCAGCCTGAAGCGAAAAGACCAATTGAAAAAAATGAACATCTATGTTTTCAATTTTGTCTGTCATTCTTCACCGCCTCTTCACCATAGGCCTCTTGAGGCACGTTAGCCTCCGGCCATTTTTTCTAATTTGGATTTACTCAATTCAGCCAGATAATTTTTGACCTTTTTGAAATCGCTGTCAAGTTGGCCGTCGGCCGATTGAAGTTTATTAATCAGATTTCGAGAGTCTTCAATCAATTTCTGATCACGAGCGATATTGGCCACTTTGAATTCCGGAAGTCCTGATTGACGTGTCCCAAAAAATTCGCCGGGCCCGCGCAGCTCCAGATCTGCTTCAGCGATTTTGAATCCGTCCGTAGTGCTGACAAAATAATCAAGTCTCTTTTTCGCAATCTCGGAAATGGGCGTGTAAGCAACTGCCACAACCAGTGATTCTCTCGGGCCGCGGCCGACTCGTCCTCTTAATTGATGCAATTGTGCCAACCCAAATCTTTCGGCATGCTCGATGACCATAATCGTAGCGCTGGGATTGTCGATGCCGACTTCGATAACCGTTGTAGCAAACAAAATGTCAATTTTGGTGTTTCTAAATTGATTCAGAATCTTCTCTTTTTCAGCGGCTTTGATGCGGCCATGTATCATGGCCGTCCGGCAACTTGCGAAAACTCCCGCAGTCAATTCCTGGTAAGAGTCCTGGACATTTTGTAACTCAATTTTGTCAGACTTTTCTATTAACGGATAGATTATATAGGCTTGTCCGCCTTTTTTAACTTCATCTCTGACAAATTCATAGACTTTGTCGCGGGTTAAGCTCTCTCTCCAGACAGATTTGATCGGTTTTCGCCCGGGGGGCATGGTGTCAATAGTTGATATTTCCAGGTCGCCATAAAGTGTAAGCGCCAGTGTGCGGGGGATCGGTGTTGCCGTCATGACCAGCAAATCGGGATTGTCGCCTTTGGCATATAGTTTTCCGCGCTGCTCGACTCCGAAGCGGTGCTGTTCGTCAATAATTACCAATCCCAATTTCGCAAACTCAATGTAATCGTAAATCAAAGCATGAGTTCCAATTAAAAGGTCGATATCTCCTGACAAGGATTTGCTTATGATTTCCGATTTTTCTTTTCCCTTAGTGGCAGAAGTAATCAGGGCAGCCTGAATGTTAAGTGAACTTAATTGTTCCCGCCAGTTGCGATAATGTTGCTCCGCCAAAATTTCCGTGGGCGCCATAAAAGCCGTTTGTAATTTGTTTTCTGCCGCAAAAACGGCTGCCGCCATGGCCACCACCGTCTTGCCGCAACCCACGTCACCCTGCAACAAGCGTGACATAGGATGAGGCAACTGCAAATCTTTGAAGATGTCGTTGATGGATTTTACCTGGCCGGGCGTGAAACTGAACGCCAATTGCGCTTTGAATTTTTTCAGGACCTCGCCGGGTTCTTTGAATCTATGTCGCTTCTCAACTTTGGTTTTTTGATCTTTACGTTGATTAATCAAGTACTGAAATGACAATAGCTCATCAAAGGCTAATCGGCGGCGACAAGTTTCAATCTCATCTCGCGCCTCCGGATAGTGCATTTTGGTTAGGGCATTTTGGATGACCGGAAAGCCATATTCATCGCATACTGATTTTGGCAAATAATCCGAAACGGTTTCGTGCAGGTTATCAAAGATAAAAGTAGTCAGGCCGCGAATAGTTTTGCTGGACAAGCCAACTTTGGTCAATTCGGCAGTCTGCGGATAGACGGGAATAATTCGGCCAGCGTGAATCATTTTGTCGCTGTCAGTCTCCAACCGTTCCAAGTCCGGGTGAACCAGTTGTTTGACGTGATAATAGTTGACCAGTCCCGAGGCGGCCAAAACCATACCTTTTTTAAAGTAATTCTTCCAATATTGGGCGCCTTCGAAAAAGACCAGAGTAATATCTCCGGAATCATCGCCAACTATAGCCTCATATCGTTTGCGGCGGCCATATAAAAGCCCGTGCGCCTTGACCGTGCCGATGACCGTGACTGCCTGACTAATCTTCACTTCATTGATGGGGAGCACGCTCGTTCGGTCAAGATATTTGCGGGGAAAGTAAAAGAGCATGTCCCGGACGGTGCTGAGTCCATGTGAAGAAAGGGCTTCGGCCCGGCGCGGTCCTACCCCTTTGATGTACTGTAAAGGACTATCCAGTGCCAGCTCGCCCATGACGGTAGAGTGATTGCTCTTAAGGCTCAAGTCAATCTCAAAGTTATTGATGAGCCACTCACGGCAAGGATTTACAATTTGATGCATGAAGATTATAATGGAATTGGAAGAGGATGCTGTCTGGTGGCGGTCCCGGCCTTCAAAGCCGTGCGGGGGGCAGAAATGTCCCTGGTGGGTTCGATTCCTACCCCTTCCGTTTATTAATTCGCCTTGTATGGGATTGTTCACGGGTGTATCTTGTGTTTCAGTAAAGGGGAAGCTTCCGCATACGCAGAATGTCATGAAAAAGCTACGTTTCGTTGCCCCATTGTTATTTGTAGCGCTGTCTACAACCCTGTTCTGCGACTCACTACAAGCCAGAGAGAATTCACTCAAGAAAGGCAAATGGGCCCTTCAATTTGAGATTGATAGAGATTTCGATTTGAAGGGTTTTCAAGGTTCAACTTTGTCGGTCAAAAAGCACACTGCAGATAATAGGGCTTACAGACTGGGATTATCCATCTCACTTGACGTTGATGATGGAGAAATCATTCAGCAACTGAATGATTCAGTCCCAATTCCAGGTGACAAAGACTTTAACTCCAGAGGCTTAGGAATTAATCTGCAAAAAATTTATTATGTAAAAGGGACTTTATCCATTTATCCTTTTTTTGGAATTGGAGCAGCCGCTTCCTTTTATCACAGTAAGAATGAAACCGAATACCGTGATGCTTCCGGTTCATACGTTGAGTACCGAAAGAATACTCTTGATTCATGGGTCACTGGACTGTCCGGAATATTTGGAGTGGAATGGTTTTTTGCAAATGATCTTAGCCTGCTTGGTGAGTATAGCACTTTTTTGAATTACAGCGAGTCCAACGGAAAAGATGAGGGGCGCTCCGTTCGAAACGGCAGTCTGGTCCGCTCATCAAAGTTTCAGGAGCAATCACACTCGTTTAGAATTTCTTCATCAACTGTCAAATTCGGATTGTCGGTCTATTTCTAACGAATTCAAATCGAACGCACCGGCATCTTTTGAGGATCATCAACGAGAATACTTTCTTTGATGGTATAGGCTTCGGCGTATTTAACGCCGACCATTTGACCCAGGCGCGCCCCACGGATTTTCATGACTTCGAAAATATTTTGACCCGGTAGAAATACCTGAAGTGAGTTGATGGGGTCGCCGAATTGGGAATCATAGGCTTTTACAGCCTCACACTTTTGTTCGAATTCATCACTGATATCCACTAAAAACGAAATATCTGTGTTTCGAAAATAAGAAGCGTAAATAATCTTTCGCGGCCTGACCGGTTCACCTTTCAAATTCATTTTCTTAAGCCCGGCCAGAAAGCAGGCATCGAAGCCGAGACGTGAACAAGCCAAATGATCAGGATGTCTTTGTTCCCAATGAGGCAGAATGACCAGTTCCGGTGAAGTGTCACGAATGACTTGGGCAATCTTGAGCTTATTTTCCTGATTATACTCTACCGCCGAATCAGGCAGCCCCAAAAAATGCCGGTAAGACAGGCCCATAATTTTCTCGGCCGCTTGAGCTTCTTTCATGCGAATTTGCTCATCGCCAAAAGTTCCACTCTCCCCTTTGGTCAAGTCCAGAACTCCAGTCCGCCTGCCAACTTTTGCCATCTTAATCAAAAGGCCGCCGCAGGTAATTTCGGCATCATCAGGGTGAGCGGCAATGGCCAGAACATCCAGTTTTTTATTGTCAGTTGCCAAGGATCTCCTCGTAATAGTTTTCGTATTGAGAAACTATTTTTTCGGCTGCAAATTTCTTATAGGCCAAATTCGCGGCATTGTTTTTGAATTTCAGCAGTTCATTTTTGTCATTTAGAAGCTCAAACGCCATTTGCGCCATGGCGCCGGTATCACCAACAGGAAGAAGATAACCGTCTTGACCGTCATCGATGACTTCGGATAACCCGGTGCCGCTGGTCCCGATAACAGGTACTCCGCAAGCCAGCGCTTCCAGCGCCGCCAATCCAAAGGATTCTTCTTCGGACGGCATTAAAAACAAATCGGCACATCGCAGGACAGCCTCGACCCGGTTTTGGTTTCCGAGAAATATTACCTTATTGATCAGACCCTTCTTGGTAATCTGCCGGCGCGCCAAAATTGTATCAGGGCCTTCGCCTATGAGAAGCAGTTTGGCGGGAAGTTTCGCGGCAACCTTGTCAAAAATATCAATGACATCAAGTGTCCGCTTGACCGGCCTAAAGTTGGAGACATGCATCAACAAGAATTCATCTTCTTTGGCAAATTCGGACCGTTGACAGATTTCTGATGATGGTTTAAAACGTGTGGGGTCATAAAAATTATGAATGACTCTGATATCTTTCTCAATTTTGAACACATCTTTGGTCTCGTCGGCCAAATATTTCGACACCGCAGTGATACCATCGGAAGTGCCGATGGAGAAGCGAGTGATGTCAAAAAACGATGGGTCCGCTCCAACCAATGTGATATCAGTACCATGCAAAGTTGTAATAATCTTGGGAGCCCGGCTGTTTTGTTCAGCCAGCATTTGTCTGGCTAAATAGGCACAGGTAGCATGGGGGACAGCATAGTGAACATGCATGACATCAATATTGAAATTTCTGGTCACTTCGGCCATTTTGGCTGCCAATGGCAAAGTGTACGGCGGAAATTTAAAGAGTGGATAAGCCGTCGTTTCAACGGCATGATAAAACACATCGGTTTGAAACTGATCCAGGCGGAATGGCAGCGCATATGAAATAAAATGAATCTTGTGTCCCCTTTTGGCCAATTGCTGGCCTAATTCCGTGGCCACGATACCGGAGCCTCCGGCGACCGGGTAACAGGTAATGCCGATATTCATCAATTGGGGTAATCCGAAAGTGAGATTAGTTGGTGTGATTTCTCGCTCACGTCGATTTTTTTGTACATAAAGTTCATAAAGCCAAATCCGTACTTGGACAAAAAATAGCCGACATTCAATGTCCTTTCCTGAAGTCCTTTGGCAGGGAACAGGGTGTGCCAAAACCGATAAATACGCAAGCGCACATCCTGTGATTTCTTTTTATGGGAGGCAAACACTTTTTCCTGAAATTGTTTCAATGTGAAATCCATCTTTCCGAATGTTTGTTGAGCAAAATCTTTCAGGCTAGGGTCGAATTCTAAAGAAGTTTTCTTGATTGCTTCAAATTCGAACTCAATGTTCTTGCGCAGGTTTGCCATTTCTTTTTCAAGATTCTCGGGAAATGATTTGGCCAGCACTCGATTAATGACCTGTTCGATGTCGCCGGTCAAATCTTCAAAGCAGATATTATATTCGTCCATCATTTTTTCAAAGTGTTTTTCGAGAAAAGTCGCCGACGGCCGATTTCGATAAATGGGAGCTGTCAAACCGAATAATTCAAAAA
>Ga0334722_10008019_pt1 | contig 10153 bp, 10 predicted proteins | sample C3_bottom_MG_FD_207210 | JGI IMG/M metagenome (GOLD analysis project Ga0334722, IMG submission 207210) | Sediment microbial communities from Yellowstone Lake, YNP, Wyoming, USA - C3_bottom | ecosystem: Environmental > Aquatic > Freshwater > Lake > Sediment | place: USA: Wyoming | collected... | reverse complement strand
AGCGATTGCCGTCTGCCCGCTGAACCTGGCGGCGATGGCGGGCCTCTCGCTGGTCATCGGCGTGAGCTTTGCCGGTCTGGGTTTCCTGGGCCACGAGATCCTGCATGGGACCGTCGTCCGGCGGGCCTGGCTCCGGGACCTGCTCGCCGCGATCGCCTTCGCTCCGTTTAACCTGGGGCCGAAGCTCTGGCGCAAGTGGCACAACATGGAGCACCACGCCCACACCCAGGAGGAGCATATCGACCCGGACGCCATGGGCACCATGGAAGCATTCTTTCAGCGCCCGGGCCTCCAGTTCTTCTACCGCTTGCCGCAGTGGGTGCGGAGCACGGTCACCTTCAGCTCTTTCCTGGGCTTCTTCTCCGTCTTCTCGGTGATGATGCTCAGGCGCTATTGCAAGGAGTTCAAGCCCCGCGACCGCGGCATTGTGCTGGCGCAGTACTTCGTGCCGGCCGTTCTCTGGCTGGCCCTGCTGCCGGTGCTAGGCCCGGTCAAGTGGCTCTTCGCCTATCTGCTGCCCCTGGCCATCGCCAACTTCCTGGTCATTTCCTATATCAGCACAAATCATCAGCTCAACCCGCTGGTGGATGTGAATGACCCTCTCGCCAACAGCCTGACCGTGCTGGTTCCCCGTTGGATGGATGTTTTAAACCTCAACTTCTCGCACCATGTGGAGCACCATCTGCTCCCCGGCGTCAACCCGAAGTGGGGCCCGCTGATCCGCAGGCACATCAAGGAAATGTGGCCCGACCGCTATCACGAAATGCCCTTCGGGCAGGCGCTCCTGACCCTGTGGCGCACGCCCCGGCTCTACATGGACCACACCGAACTGGTCGATCCGGTGCGGGGCCTGAAGTACGGCTCGCTCGGTCACGGCCTCAACCCGGAGAAGGTCCAGCCGCAGCGGTTCACCCCGGTGCCGCCGGCCGCCCCCGCAACGGCCCCGGCCAGGGCGCCCGTGCGGAGCACCCGGTCCACCCTGGAGTCGTAAAACAGACCGGGCAGGCGCAGCGCCTGCCCGGTTTGTGTTAAAGTTCGTAGCTTTCACCCGGCTTCAAGACCACCGGCTTCGCCGTGCCGGCCTCCAGCACCCGGTTCACGAACTCGTCCGGGGTCTGCGCCAGGATCGGGAAGGTGCCCCAGTGCATCGGGATCACGACCTTGGGGCGGATCCATTCGGTGGCGATGGCGGCCTCGCGGGCATCCATCGTGAAGTTGTCGCCGCAGGGGAGGAGCGCCAAATCAATGCCGGGCTCCTCGATCACCCCGTTCAGCAGCTTCATGTCGCTGAACAGGCAGGTGTCACCCGCATGGTAGATGCGCTTGCCGCCCACATGGACCACAAACCCGGCCGCGTGCCCCCCGGCCACCCCCGATCCGTGGAAGGCCGGCGTGGCCCGGACCATGCCGAAGTCGAACTTGAACTTGCCGCCCAAAGCCAGGCCGTGGCCCTTGATCCCCTTGGCCGCCAAGGTCTGCACTCCCTCATACGTGGAGATCACCGTAGCGCCCGTCCGCTTCGCAATCGCTTCGGTGTCACCCACATGGTCGCCGTGGAAGTGCGTGACCAGGATGTACTGGGGGTTCAACTCCTCCGGCTTGACGGGGCAGACGGGGTTGCCAGTGATGAAGGGGTCGATCAGGAGATTGACCTTGGCACTGCGAATTTCGAACGCTGAGTGTCCCAGGAATCGAATCCGCATCTCGCTTCCCCCCATGTATCAGGTATCTCTGGCAAGACTATGCTAACAAATCAAAGGTCATGTCGTCCAGGCCGAACCAGTCAGCCAGCCGCCGGGCCTCTCTCTCCACCGCCGAGGCGGCGGCGCCCCGCTTCCGGAACGGCGAGTAGGTGAAGCGCAAGCTCTTGGTGGTCTGCTTGAACCGCCAAGTCCCCACCACTCGCCCGTTCACCAGCACCGTCGCCTCCACCTGGGCTGCAATCCGGAAGACCTTGGGCCGGTCCGCCTCATCCAGCAGGCGGGCCTTGTCCTTGTACGCGAGGAGCAGTGAGTCAAAGCGGGGGAGCAGCCGGACCGGGGCGGTCTCGCTGCCGCTGGTCGCCAGCAAGGCCGGCAGGTCTTCGGCGAGGAGGTAGTGGGGAAGCTTCGAACCCTCCACCCGCACCTCCGCCAGACTCGCTTCGGCCCGCTGGAGAATCCGCCGAATGCGCTCGGTCTTAAACAGCGTGAAGTAGGCGAAGTCACGCACGGTCGCGGGGCCGTACCCGGCCAGATAGTCGTGCAGAAGCGCATCCTCCAGCGCCTCCACGCTCGCCCCGGCCCCGGGCTCCTGGCCGAGCCAGTCCACCGTGCGGGCCAGCGGCACGTCCGCGCCCTCGGCCGGCACGTGCACGGTCTGGCCGGCCATGGCCAGCGTCCGGAGCAGGCCGCCCCACGGCCCATAGAGCCGCCGGGCCTCCGCCTCCGGCACGCCCAGTTCGGCCACCGCACGCTCCAGCAGCTGTTGGCGGGTCTGGGGCCGTTCGGCCAGCAGGCGCAGGGTCTGTGCGACCCGCTCGGCGGGCCAGCCCGCCAGGCCGGGCTCGTAGCCCCACGGCTCGTGCAGGTAGACGCGGGTGTACTCGGCCAGCCGTTCGCTCGGAACGACATGCACCGTGCCCCGCAGCGCCCAGCTCCGCACCAGCGAGCGCTCCGTCATGATCAACCGGTCGTAGTCGGCGCGGGTGAATCCCCGGACCCGCGCCCGCAGCGAGAGCGCCGGAGACGACGGCACTTGCGCCTGGAGCCCGCATGCGTCCCGCGCGGCGGTCAGCGGGTCGTCACACGGCGCCAGCAGGTGCTGTTTGCGCAGGAGAAAGCGGTTCACTTGGGCGAGGGAGACCTCTGGCAGCGTCACGGCGAAACCCCCATACGAACATAGTTTCGGTATATGGCTTCGGTCTTTCGCGCCAACCTCCTGCCATCTCCATCGCATGCGCCGTGGACCGTCGGTCAAGTTCTGCGTATAATAAGGGATGCTTTCGTAACCAAGGAGGTGATGACCGTGTCCGAGCCACTCTTGAAACCGATTCAGGCAGGGCCGCTCACCATAAAGCACCCCATCGCCCTGGCGCCCATGGCCGGTGTGACCAACTGGCCCTTCCGCATGCTCTGCAAGGAGAAAGGCTGCGGCCTGGTCGTCACCGAATTCGTCTCGGACAAGGCGCTGCTGTTCAACAGCAAGAAAACCCGCGAGATGATCGAACTCATGCCGGGCGAGCGCCCGGCGGGCATTCAGATCTTCGGCGCCGACCCGGACACCATGGCCCTGGCGGCCCAGCGGGTGCTGGAACTCCAGCAGCCGGACTTCATTGACATCAACATGGGCTGCCCGGCGCCCAAGGTGACCAAGGGCCGGGGCGGCTCATCGCTCCTCAAAGAGCCGGACACGGCGGAAGAGATTGTCCGCCGGGTGGTCAAGGCTGTCAGCCCCCTGCCGGTTACCGTCAAGATGCGCATCGGGTGGGATGCCAGGTCCATCAACGCGGTGGATATCGCCCGCCGCGTCGAGGACGCCGGCGCCTGCATGATCACCGTGCACGGCCGCACCCGTGAGCAGCACTACTCCGGCCACGCCGACTGGGATGTGATCGCCCAGGTGGCCGCCGCCGTTCAGATTCCGGTGCTCGGCAACGGCGACGTGACCACGCCCCAGCAGGCGGCCGAGCGGCTGCGCTCCACCGGCGTGAAGGGTCTGGCCGTCGGCCGGGGGGCGCTGGGCAACCCGTGGGTGTTCGCCCGGATCGCCCGCTATCTCGAAACCGGGGAGCTGCTGCCCGAGCCGGATGCGCAGGAGCGCGTCGAGACCGCCCTTCGTCACCTGGACCTCATGCTGGAGTACAAGGGCGAGTACCTCGCCGTCCGGGAGATGCGCAAGCACGCCGCCTGGTACCTGAAGGGGCTCTGGGGCGCGGCGGAAGCCCGCAACCGCATCAACCAGTGCGAGACGCCGGACCAGATGCGCCACACCCTCCTGGAATACCTGGCGATCAGCCGTGAACACGGTGGCGCCCCCGCCCCGGAAGACGACCTTGCCGATGATGCTCCCCAGTCCTGTGATGCCTACGCGGAATGCTGAAGATCGAACCGGGATCGGCGCACCTCGGCCCGTCCCGGTTCCCTTTGTTTCTGCACCCGATGGTATTTTTCAGACGATTTGGTTGACGACTGTACAATTTGGGGCTATAATGCTGCCGAGAAGTTCCACCAAGCACTGCGGGCGATCTCGCAGTGCTTGCTTATCACGATGAGGCGGGCAGAATCTTGCACGCAATGGCACCTCATGCCGGTCTCCTACGGCTCGTAAACTCCAGGTAGCTCACGTCTCGGGGTCCTTTGGAACGCAAAAGGAGAGAACGGTCATGTCCGAAAAGGAAGTCCTCTTATCGTTGGAGGGCTTGAAGCAGCTAGAACAGGAACTGCTCTATTTGCGTACCGTCAAGCGGTTGGAGGTAGCAGAACGAATCAAACAAGCCCGTGAATATGGGGATATCTCCGAGAACTCGGAGTACGAAGACGCCAAGAATGAACAGGCCTTTATTGAAGGGCGCATTCTGGTGCTGGAGAAGACCCTGCGCAACGCCCGGGTGATTGATGAGCCTACCGCCGGCAACACCGTGGTCAGCCTCGGCAGTGTCGTGACGTTGAAGGACCTGGAGTATGGCGACGAACTGGAGTATACGATTGTGGGGACCTTGGAGGCGAATCCCGCCGAGAACAAGATCTCCAATGAGTCTCCGGTTGGCCGGGCGATCATGGGCCAGAAGAGGTCGAGCTTCAGGGTCGCAGACGCACGCTTCACGGTGTCCACCTGCGCGGCGCCGCCGACGCGGGAGACCGAGATGCCGACGTTGATCGCCGGACGCACGCCCGAGTTAAACAGGTCGGAGTCCAGGAAGATCTGACCGTCGGTGATCGAGATCACGTTGGTCGGAATGTAGGCCGACACGTCACCGGCCTGGGTCTCAATGATCGGCAGAGCGGTCAGGGAGCCGGCGCCCAGCGCGTCGTTGACCTTGGCGGCCCGCTCCAGCAGACGGCTGTGGAGGTAGAAGACGTCGCCGGGATAGGCCTCACGGCCGGGAGGACGCCGCATCAAGAGCGACATCTCGCGGTAGGCCACGGCGTGCTTGGAGAGGTCGTCGTAGATGATCAGGGCGTGCATGCCGTTGTCGCGGAAGTACTCGCCCATGGCAGCGCCGGCGTACGGCGCCAGGAAGTTGAGCGGAGCGGGCTCGGAAGCGGTCGCAGAGACGACGATGGAGTAGTCCATCGCACCGTGCTCCTGCAGGACCTTCACGATGCCGGCCACGGTCGATGCCTTCTGGCCGATGCCGACGTAGATGCAGATCACGTTCTGGCCCTTCTGGTTCAGAATCGTGTCAACGGCGATGGCGGTCTTGCCGGTGCCACGGTCGCCAATGATCAGCTCGCGCTGGCCACGGCCGATCGGGGTCAGGGCGTCAATCGCCTTGAGGCCGGTCTGGAGCGGCTCATGCACGGACTTACGTGCGATGACGCCCGGGGCTTTCCGCTCGACCGGGAGGTAGGTGTCGGTCACGATCGGGCCCTTGCCGTCCAGCGGCTGGCCGAGGGCGTTGACCACGCGACCGATGAGCGCCTTACCCACCGGGACTTCCACGACGCGGCCGGTGCGCTTGACCTCCATGCCTTCCTTGATGTCCGTGTACGGACCCAGGATCACGCAACCGATGTTATCCTCTTCCAGGTTGAAGGCCATGCCCATGACGCCGTTCGGGAACTCCAGGAGTTCCGAGGCCATGCAGCTCTGAAGGCCATAGATGCGAGCAATGCCGTCGCCGACCTGGATCACGCGGCCGACGTTGGACGTTTCAATGTTGGTATTGAACCGTTCGATCTCTTGCTTCAGGATCGCCGAGATCTCTTCAGGCCGAATGCTCACCCTAGTTTCACCCTTCCTGCGTAACGTACGAAACCTCCGCTAAGCCGGACGGTTTCGCTGAGGTTTCCCAATTACTCGGGTCTGGCGGAAACCAAGCGGTTGTGCATCCGGCGCAGGCGAGTCTTCACGGAGCCGTCCATCAACTCGTCGCCCACACGCACCACCAGGCCGCCGATCAGTTCGGGGACCACCTGGGTCTTGAACCGCACACGCTTGCCGAGCTTCGCCACCAGCTTGCCCTCGAGCCGCTGGGTCGTCTCCTCGGGAAGCGGAACGGCAGAACGAACCTCGACCTCAACGATGCCGCGGGCCTCGTTGGCCAGGTCCAGGTAGGCACGGTACATTTCTGCAATCCCTGCCTCGCGGCGCTTTGCGACCACCAGGAGCAGGAAGTTCATGACCAGCGGCGAGAGCTTGCCCGAGAACAGCTTCTGGAACACGTCCCGCTTCACGTCGGGCGAGATCAGCACGTCGTGCACCATTGCGTACAGGGGGCGGTTCGCCTCAATCATCGTGACGACCGTCTCCAGCTCCCGGTCCACCTGGTCAATGAGGCCCCGCTCGGTCGCCAGTTCAAACAGCGCACGGGCATAACGGCGGGCCACTGCAAGATTGACCATCAGTTCTTCCCTACCTCTGCCACAAAGCTCTCAGCGAGACGGCGCTGTTCGGCGTTGTCGAGGTTCTTGTCGATCACCTTGCCGGCGACCATGATCGCCAGGTTGGCCACCTCTTCGCGCAGCTCGGCGAGGGCCTTGACCTTCTCCCGCTCAATGGTCTTGGTGGCATTCTCGAGCATCTCGGCCGCACGGTTGCGGGCCTCGGTCTCGATCTGCTCCCGGGCCGCGGCCGCAGTCTTGTTCGCGGTGCTGATGATGTTCTGGGCCTCGCGCTGCGCATCGGCCAGCTTGGCTTCAAGTTCGGCACGGAGGCGTTCGGCCTCAGCGCGGTCAGCAGCCGCCTTCTTCAGCGCTCCTTCAATCTGCTCATCGCGAGCATTCAGGGCGCCCAGCAGCGGCTTGTAGAGGAACTTGTACAGAACAGCCAGCAGAATAGCAAAGTTGATGACGGTCCAAATGATGGTTACGGGGTCCGGGAACAGGTTGATCGAGTGTCCTTCCCCGGCCGCACCCTCGGCAAGTGTAAAGAGAAAGTTGGGCACCAAAGAGTTGTTCCCCCCCTCTAGATAAGGGGCGACCGGAGGTGACTAGCCTCAGGTCGCCCCCTCCGGAGTTACTTCACCAAGCCCGGGAAAACGACGAGGAGCAGAATACCGATCAGCAGACCGTAAATGGCGATAGCTTCCATAAGAGCCAGGGACACGATCAGAGCGCCACGAACGTCGTTGGCGGCCTCCGGCTGACGCCAAATCGCATCCATAGCGGCGGCAGTGGCCTTGCCCTGAGCCAGGGTGGCGCCGATAGCGGCAAGGCCGATGGCGAGGGCGGCAGCGATAGCGATCCAAGCAAAAGCGGTCATTCTTGGGTTCCCCTCCCTTCTCATAGCGAACGGAATCGAAACAAATGGGTGGACCTATACGGCCCCTTTTAGTCAATCCTCCCGTATGGGGTCAGGAAGGCAGCGCCCTCCCTAGAGGGGGAGGAAAGCTAAACACCTGGCAGGTGGCGCCGGTCCGCCGATTGCCCGGGCGGACCCGCAAAGTAGGCCTGAGAAGACCCGAAGCAAGACTAGTGAGCGTGGACCACGGCGTGTTCATGCTGCCCGCGATCGTGCCCGTGACCATGGCCGTGGCCGTGCTCCCGGGCCGCCTCAAGCACCCCGCCGATATAGATGGCGGACAGGGTGGTGAAGACGACGGCCTGAATGGCGCCGAACAGGAGGCTGAGGCCCATGATCGGAATCGGAGCGAAGTAAGGCGCCATGAAAACGATGACGGCCAGCAGCGTCTCCTCGCCAAAGATGTTGCCGAAAAGACGAAGCGAGAGCGAGAAGGGCCGGACGAACTCCTCCAGAATCGAAAGCGGCCCCAGGTGGAGCAGGTGCTTGACCCAGCCCCCAACCCCCAGCTCCTTGATAGCCACCACCTGCACGGCGATCGCTACCACGATGGCGAGACCCAGGGTCGTACCCCAGCGCCCGGTGGGAGCGAAGAGCGAACCAGGGGAACCAACGGTCGGAACGAGACCCAGATAGTTCGAGATGATAATAAACAGGAACAGGGTGCCGAGCAGCGGGAGGAACTTGCGAGCATCCTTCCTGCTACCGATAAAGGAGGCGAACCAACCCTCCAGGAAGTCGAACAGCAACTCCAGCATGCTCCGCAGCCTGGTCTTGCTGCCGGTGAGCACCGCACGGTTGACGAAAAAGGCGATGATGATCAACACCAGCATAATGACCCACTCAGCGACAACCAGGTTGTCGATGGGCAGGCCAGGAATGTTGATCCACACATGAGGCTGGTGCAGTTCAAACTCTTTAGCCGCAAGGCCGAACAGGAAATTGGTCAACCAAATCTCCCCCCTTTCCTGGCGTACACCATAAGGAGCGATACCTTAACCGCTACCGTCAAACTTAAGCCGGCAGCGAGAATGGCCCATGCACGTTTCACAACGAACCCAAAGGCGAAGAGGAGAACCAAGTCCGCCAGGTATCGAATCAGGAAGACTGCGCCGATGCCCTTGAGCGGTTCAACGCCTCGCTTCTTGTTCTGGTCCATGCGGCGGAAGAGATACCAGTTCTCCGCCAGGCCGATGAGCAAACCATATGTGATGCCAATAACAACCCATAGCAAGCTTATACACCTATTCCCGGCTCACGGCCCGGGCTTCGTCTTCGACTCCTCCGCCTTGCGGCGCTGCTCCAAACGTTTCAGGCGCTTGAACAAGCTGTTGAAGCCGATGGCCAGCCCCAAGAAGATGCCGCCGAGAAGAAACCAGGGGTTGCTATGAAATCGGATATCTAACCGATACCCGACAAACCCAAAGATAACGACCGCCGCCAGAAGTGTATAGCCAAAATCCATGGCTAGGAGGAAGTACGGCGACTTTTCTCGGGTTTTCGTGAACACGGGGGTTCAGCCTCCTCCTATCGATTCCGCACGAACTCCCAAAGCGTATTATACGGAAGGCATGCCGAAATGACAAGGAGAAATGCGCCTCCGGCATGTATTCAAGACATTCCAAGTTGTTAACCCTTCGATAACACGAAAGCATTACACCGATAGCACCCGGGGGTCCCTGCCGCGCCGTCGTTTAGATGTTTCGCACTAAGGCCGCCGCCTAGTCTCTCCGAAAGGCTTTATTGACATGCCTCAGCCTCTTCTGCCACAAACTCTGAGGGCTTCTCGGCGCGCAGGCCGAACATCCAGGCGAGGTAGTCGGTAATCCGCTGGCTGGACTTGCCATCGCCGAACGGGTTCTTCGCCCTGGCCATGCGCTGGTAAAGGGCTGCGTCCGAGAGCAGCCGGTCGGCAGCGCCAAATACGCCTTCGTAGCTGGTGCCGGCCTTGATCACGACCCCGGCCGCCACGGCTTCCGGCCGCTCGGTGGTCTCGCGCATCAGCACCTGCGGCACACCCATGCAGGGGGTCTCCTCCTGAAGCCCGCCCGAGTCGGACATCACCAGAAAGGACCGGGCGGCCAGGTGAATCATGTCCGGGTGGGAGATCGGGTCGAGCAGCTTGATCCGCGGGTGGCCGGAGAGAATCGGGAACGCCTGCTCCCGCACGGCGGGGCTCAGGTGCACGGGATAGACCAGCAGCGTCTCCGGGTACTTCTCCACCAGGTCCCTCATAGCCCGGAACATGTTCCGCATCGGCTCGCCGTAATTCTCACGGCGGTGGGCCGTCACTGCGATCACCTTGTGCGCCCCAAAGTCCAGCTCCCGCAGAAACGGATCCTCAAAGGTGTGCGGCTTGGCCAGCAGGTCCAGCGTCGCATCTACGCCGGTCTGACCGGCCACGAAGATCGACTCCGGCTTCACGTTCTCCTTCAGGAGGTTCTGCCGGGAGATCTCGGTGGGAGCGAAATGGATGTCCGCGATGATGCCGGCCATCCGGCGGTTGATCTCCTCAGGCCAGGGATTGTACTTGTCAAAGGTGCGAAGGCCGGCCTCCACGTGGCCCAGCGGAATCCGGTGGTAGAAGGCGGCCAGAGAGCCGGCGGCGGTGGTGTGGGTGTCGCCGTGCACCAGGACCATGTCCGGCCGCTCCTTCTCCAGCACCTCATCCAGCCCGGTCAGCGCCCGCGACATGATCTGCGAGAGCGTC
>Ga0334722_10008018_pt1 | contig 10153 bp, 8 predicted proteins | sample C3_bottom_MG_FD_207210 | JGI IMG/M metagenome (GOLD analysis project Ga0334722, IMG submission 207210) | Sediment microbial communities from Yellowstone Lake, YNP, Wyoming, USA - C3_bottom | ecosystem: Environmental > Aquatic > Freshwater > Lake > Sediment | place: USA: Wyoming | collected... | reverse complement strand
GATAGGACGGGATAAAGAAGGTCACCGACAGCACCCCTACCAACGCCAACAATGTTAACCGCCCACCCACTTTTTTCATGTCGTCTGTAACCCCTTTATCACTCGCAATCTACGAGTCCTTATCCTTGTCCTCTTCGTCACCGCCGCGTAATCGAGCTATCTGGTCCCGTTGCATCCGAATCCTCGTATTATCGGAGACCTGCAGCGTCACCGTCTCCTTCCCGAGATTTGTCACGGTGCCCCAGATACCTGACGCCGTAACCACTTTGTCCCCCTTCTTCAGGGCCTCCAGCAGCGCCTTCTGCTGTTTCGAGCGTTTTTGTTGCGGCAAAATGACCAAGAAATAGAAAATGACGAAGATCAGCACGAACGGAATGAGCGACAGGAACGTACCGGAAGTGGAGCCAGAACCCGAACCCCCTCCACCGAACAGCTGAGCCATTACGACCGATTGCATGACCATACCGAACTCCTCCTAGACAGGGTTAGTAGGCTGCGGAAAAACCCTTTCAGCACAGCAAGCCTTCAATGGCCTGGACATCTTGGAAAAGAACAAAACACTCCCTCACGATGCTCAAAAATCCCGTCCAGCAAGGCCGCAGCGAGAGAAGAGGCGAAGGCGTACGCTTCAGTAAGTTGAGCCTCTGAGCGATGCGAGAACGCCGCTGGCGGACTTTTTCAGCATCCTGCTAGTCCCATCCCGCATGCCGATGCAGATCGGCGTCAGCTGCAGCTGAAATGTCCGATGCCGTCCGGCCGCAGGATCGGTAAAATTCGTCCCGGAACGACCGTAACGTTCCCTGCGCGATCGCTGCCCGCACCTGGCCCATCAAATCGGCAAAATACCAGAGATTGTGAATCGTATTCAGTCTTGACGACAGCATCTCTTTCACCTGAAAGAGGTGATGCAGATAGGCCCGCGAGTAACGGGCGCAGACCGGACAGCCGCAGGCCGGATCGATTGGCTGTTCATCCCGAACATACCGCGCTTGCTTGATTACCACTCGGCCGACACTCGTAAAGAGCGAACCGGTCCGCCCATGGCGCGAGGGCACCACGCAGTCGAAAAGGTCGATTCCGCGCGCCGCACCTTCGATCAAATCTTCCGGCATTCCCACGCCCATCAAGTACCGCGGCTTCGATTCCGGCAGCTCCGGCACGGTCACATCCAAGATGGCATACATCTCTGCCTTCGATTCTCCCACCGAGAGCCCACCAACCGCGTAGCCCTCGAAGCCAAGCCCGATAAGGTCTCGCGCAGAGGTCACGCGGAGATCAGCATCCAAGCCGCCTTGCACGATCCCAAAAAGGGCTTGATCCGTGCGACGCCGACTGGCCTGACAGCGTTGTGCCCAGAGCGTGGTCCGTTGCACAGCATCACGCACGACCTCTCTCTCAGCCGGCAAGGCCACACAGTGATCAAACGCCATCATGATATCGGCCCCCAACGCTTCTTCGATCTCGATGGCGGTCTCCGGCGTGATGAAATGCGTGGAGCCATCGAGATGCGACTGAAAGCTCACACCCTCGTCCGTCACCTTGCACAATTTGGCGAGACTGAAAATCTGAAATCCGCCGCTGTCCGTCAAGATGGCTCCGGGCCACCCGGTGAACCGGTGCAATCCACCCATCTCAGCCACGACCTTATGCCCAGGCCGCAGATACAGGTGGTAGGCGTTGTTCAGCATGAGACGAAACCCGAGCTGCTCTAAGTCGGCTGGATCAATCCCCTTCACCGGCCCCAACGTGCCGACCGGTATGAAGGCCGGCGTGTCGATCTCGCCACGGGAGGTGCTGAGTCTCCCCACCCGCGCGAGGGTTTCAAGGTCTGCCTGCTGAACTGAAAAGTCCACAGTCCCTCTTGCCGGCTACATCTGCTCCGGTGCGGAAATCCCAAGGACGCCGAGTCCATTCTTCAAGACTTGCTGGATCCCGCTCATCAGCGCCAATCTCGCCGCAGTCCGCTCGGGGGCCAGCCCCTCTTTCTGCGGCCCCTCATCTGAGCCCAATCCCTCCGGCGTAACTGCCAGCAGATCACGATCCGCAGCGGGAGGCAGAATCCGGTGCTTGTTATAAAACGTATGCAGCAGCCCGGCCAATTGCTGGAGGTAATAGGTCATCCGGTGAGGCTCGTAGGCCATCGCACTGCCTTGCAGGACCGATGGATAGGCAGAGAGCTTGCGAATCAGCCCCAACTCATCCGGGTCCGTCAATATATTCAAATCCGTCTCGCTCGGCAGGGGACAAGCGATGCCTCGCGCGGTCGCGACGCGCCATAGGCTGGCGATCCTGGCATGGGCATACTGCACATAGTACACGGGATTATCGGATGACCGTTGCTTGGCCAATTCCAAGTCAAAGTCCAGATGCGAGTCGGAATCGCGCATCAAAAAAAAGAACTTGGCCGCATCGGCCCCGACTTCATCGATGACTTCCCGCATCGTGATGAACTCGCCGGCCCGCTTCGACATCTCCACTTTTTTCCCGCCGCGCAACAAATTCACCATCTGGACCAGCACGACCTGGAGGCGATCTTTCGGATACCCATAGGCCTGCACCACTGCTTGCATGCGAGGAATGTAGCCATGGTGATCCGCGCCCCAGACGTCGATGAGCAGATCGTATCCGCGCCGCAGCTTATCCTGGTGGTAGGCGATATCGGAAGCCAGGTAGGTGTACTCGCCGTCCTGTTTCTGCACGACACGATCCTTCTCGTCACCGAAGGCCGAGGATCGGAACCACCAGGCGCCTTCCTGCTCAAACAGAAAATGTTGCGATTTCAATTCATCCAAAACCCGTTGGATGGCCCCTGAGTTCACGAGAGAAGCCTCGCTGAACCACGACTCGAACTCGATCCCGAAGGATTTCAGATCCTTGCGAATCAGGCTCAGCAGTTCCTGATAGGCGAACGTTCGACAGCGCTCCTCGACTTCTGTGGCAGCACGTCCATTCAGCTCTGGTCCGAGCTGTTGCTTCACTCGCTCGGCCACGGCAGTGATGTAGGCCCCGTGATACCCCTCTGACGGAAATTCTACCGGACGGTTCGACAACTCCTCATACCGTGCATAGACGGAGGTCCCCAACAATTTCATCTGCCGGCCGGAGTCGTTGATATAGTACTCACTCACGACGTCATACCCGATCGCCTTGAGCATATTCGCGACAGCCTGGCCGACCGCGGCCCCACGTCCATGTCCCACATGCAACGGGCCGGTCGGATTCGCGCTCACATACTCCACCAAGACTCGACGCCGCTGCCCCATCTCGGCTCGCCCGTAGGCTGATCCTTCCATCTCGATTTCTCTAAGCACTTCTTGCCAGACGGCGGGCTTGAGCGTGAGGTTGAGGAACCCCGGCCTGACGATCTCAACACGGTCGAAGAGTTGTTCGCGCTGAGAAAGATTGTCGATGATAATTTGAGCAATATCGTGGGGCGCCCGTTGCTCAGACGCCGCGAGAGACATGGCGACCGTTGAGGCTAAGTCTCCCCATTCAGGCCGTTTAGGAGCATCCAGACTCAGTTGAGGCCAGGCTTCCGTCGTCAGCTGGCCCTTCTTTTTGGCCTCATTGAGCGCTCCGATAAGCGCGCTGGTGACCTTTTCCTGAACGACCCCGCTGGACAAGAAAATAACTCCTAAGTCCTTAGCAATGAAAGGAAAAATGAACTGGTCACTTTAGCATACGGGATAGTCAGTGACAAGGCAGCCGGATGGGATTCTCTGTCGGACCGCTGCCTCCGTGAGGTGTGCAAGACAGAGTGTCAGAAGATGGTCCTGGGGCATCTTGAGACAAGGTTTTTCCTCGCATCGGCTGACATCGCCCCATGATTGGCAGAGACAGGGTGCGCCCTGGATCACGGTAACATGGGCGCCACGGGGAGCCCAGCGATCGGAATCAGTCGGCCCAAATAGAGCAACCGTACGCACCCCCATCAGCCCTGCCATATGTGTGACTCCAGAATCCTGCCCGACAAAGAGTCGTGCCTGTGCGAGCACTCCGGCGACAGTGAGAAGATCGAGTCCCTTCAGAACGATCGGTGGGTTCACACATAACTGGAGGAGACACTCGACCGGCTCCCGGTCTGCCGGCCCTTCGAGTACCACCGGAGTCGCCCCGGAAACCTGAAGCGCGATAACTACAGCCGCGAGTATTTCCGGTGCCACACACTTATGGGCACTCCCACTCCCCGGATGGATGAGTACAAGAGACTGTCCGATTGAGGGGCCTGCCGCTTCAAGACAGGCTCGTCCGAGATGGAGGAGAGGTTCCGTCACCGTCAACAGAACTTCTCCTTCATCGTCAGACGGTACCTCATTGATCGCTTCAAGAAACCGGTCACGTTGATGTGTCGCCCGAATCGCAGTCGAAAACGGAGACCTCACGATAACCTCTCGAACACCGACTGCCTTGAGTGTCTCGTTCAACTTTCCATCGAGATCCTGCGTCCAGCCAATGGCAAGATCGCAGTCCTCCACCCATGTCTGTAGCTGACCCGTGACCGAGTCCGCGCCGGCGAACAAGTCCGCGCAGTTACGCCCCTGCACAGACGTCCACGCATCAATGATGCGGCACGCGAGGAGCAGCCTCGCGATCTGGTCCTCTGCACAGAGCACCAACCGATGGCTGGGGAAGCGGGTCCTCAACCGAACCATGGCCGGGACCGCCAAGAGCACATCGCCAAGGCCGCCGGGATGGATCATCACAATCGTCCTTCTCACGGTGAGCATTACGGTTGTCCCGATGGAGGTATCCGAGCCAGCAGGGACCGCGCCATCTCAAGATCCGCCGGTGTATTCACGTTATGAAAGGAACGCCCGGAGGGATCGATAGTGAGCAGATCCACCTCGGTGACATATTGCACCCGTAGGGAGGCGTGCGACACCATCTCTTGGATCTTGAGCTGTCGTGCCCGGAGCATCTGTTCAACGACCGGCAGGCATCGTTTGCCATACAACGCATGCATCGGATGTAACCGGGCCGCAAGTTTCGCCATCACAATGTCTGCGGTGGCTCTTCGACTCGTGAACTGAGCAATCGCCGCCTGATCGAGAAACGGCATGTCGCATGCGACCACGAATATGCAGGGCGTTGTTGCCTGCGTAAGCCCGGTGTACAACCCTCCGAGACTGCCGCAATCAGGCACCAGGTCTCGCACAACTCGGGCATCGACGTCGAGCGGAGGGCTGTCCTGCGCCATAACGACCAGTACCTCCTGAAATATTGAGCGAAGCACGCCCAGACCTCGTTCAAGGAGGGTCTGCTCCCCCACGACGAGATACCGTTTGTCTTCACCCATTCTCCGGCTTTTGCCCCCGGCAAGCAGGACGCCGGTCACCTCGATTTCCATTATGCCCTCAATGCAGGCGCACAAAGAAAGAGGGGGTGGGTCACCCCACCCCCTCATGATGCTTCAGACTCTCTCCGTTCAGGCGAACGCTAGCAGGATGCTGAAAAAGTCCGCCAGCGGCGTTCTCGCTTCGCTCAGAAGCTTAACGTACCGAAGCGTACGCCCTCGCCTCTTCGCTCGCTGCGGCCTTGCTGGACGGCCTTTTTGAGCATCCTGCACAGTGTGCTCCTGTTGTCTTACATGTGCGAGCCATTGAATTTCTGCTGTGCCCCAATAGTTTTTCCGCAGCCTGCTAGAGGGTCTTTCCCTTCCGCTTGTTCGATCGTCTAGTCAGCACCCAACCTTCCAGAAGGACCACACCACATGCAATCACGATCGGATAGATATAGGCTTCGCGAGGTGTCGGCGGCTCCAGGAAGGTATAGTAGAAGGCCGAGACGGCCATCTTCCGCCCTGCGTCGCCATTGTGGCCGTCCCAGGCAAAAAACACAGTGGGAATATATTGTCCCATTTCGAAGAAGGTATCTTCGTCGTACTCCTGATCTTTCTTGTTGCCCAACGGCCGCTGAACAATCACCGTCCATCGGCCATTCTTCCACTCCGAATGAAGTATCTTGATATTCTCTTCGTAGTTGAGCCGCTCTTCAAAGTCCTTATCCCAGCCGGTACCCTTGAAGGCGCGGAGCGAACCGTCAGCTTCCCATTTCACAATGTCGACTGGGAATTGCTCGTTGCTGCCGAACAGATACCGCGGCTTAATCGGCGAGGGAAGCTCCTTCCACTTTACGGCAGTTTCCATGGCGATCGCATCGTTGTAGACCGTGTAGTTATTCTGATGCGAGGCAATAGAACCCTCTTCGCCGGTCTTCGGCTCCTGTTCCTTGACATCGATATTGACTGAGGTCGGAGCCCAGGGCAACTTCCCTTCGGCCACGCTCTTCGTCCGGTCGTCCCATTGGAACATGAACACGACGTACTGGTCGTTGTAGAGCGACTTCACCCAGATATCGTCGATCCGGTTCACAAAATTTCTGGGCTTGTGGGTGATCTGACCACCCATCGCGACAAACCGCCTGGCCCGCTTCGTCCACAGCTCGTGCTCTGGATCTGCCGGAATCTCTCCTTCGACCACGCCGGAGGACACCACAAAGTTGATCTTCGGCTTGTCCGCCAATGGATCGATCGAGAGGGGCTTCCCATCTGCCTCACGCTCACAGAGCGAGTTCACCCAGTTGGCAATGTGCCACCGCTCTTCAACGGTGGTGTTGTCAGCGAACGAGGGCATCGGAGTACCGTTGACTCCGGTCGAAAACGTCCGGAAGATGTTCTTGACGTTATAGGGATCTTGCCGGCTGCCCCTGAAGTTCCAACACTTGTGCCAGTTGGCCGGCTGTATCGAAAAACCCCAGTCATCCTTCAGATTGAACGCATTGCCGTCACCACGGCCATCAGCACCGTGACACTCGACACACTTCTTCTCGACAACGAGTTCTGCTCCCTTTTTTAAACTCTCCTCCGTCGGAGCAATCGGCTTCAGGTCGTCCATCCGCAACACGGTCTGGCTTTCTGACTGCTTATCGGTAAATTTTCGATCTTTCACAAGCTGGGTGGTGACGAATGACAACACTTGGAGCCGCTGCTCTTCCGTCAGAATGCCTTCCCAGGACGGCATGGCTGAACCCGGCAGACCATGCGTGACAGTCTCAAACAGATCGTTCTGACCGGGAACGGGTTTCTTGGCATCGAACAACGGCAACTCGCCGCTGGCCGTGTGCCGAATCTTGAACGTCCCCTGGTTGAAATTGCGGGGACGCGGCCAGAGGCGATCGGCACCGGGTCCATCGCCCGCGCCATCGACCCCGTGACACCAGACACACTTGGTGAAGTAGACCCGCTTTCCTGCTTCGATCATGTCGGCAGAAGGCTCAGGTGCTAATTCGCCTTTCGTGAAGCCCGCAGGAAGAGTAGCATCTGCGGCAAAGGTCAAGCCCCCGGTGCTTCCGGAGACCAGGATGATTCCGAAGGCAGTCGCGAGAAGTGCCCCCGCCTTCAGACTTAACGAATTCTTCATCGCTTTCCTCATGTCGTATAAACCTGGTTGGCTATACACTCGCCTAACAGGATGCTTAGAAAAAGTCGCTCTTCTCACCCGCCCGACCCCAGCGCGCCGAGACGCGCCTTTTCCCAAGCGGCGTTCTCGCTTCACTTAGAAGCTCAACGTACCGAAGCGTACGCCTCGCCTCTTCGCTCGCTGCGGCCTTGCTGGACGGCCTTTTTGAGCATCCTGCTCCGCAGCCTGCTAAACTGGCTAGTCCCAGGTCCGGGGGTAATACCCCGTGTGCCAATATTCGAACAAGACGACTTTCCAGATTTCGTCCACAGTCAGATGCTGTTCCCACGGCGGCATCACAGAGGCCCAGGGGAATCCTTCGTTCGGCAAGCCGATTCCACCCTTGGACACACGCCAGAAGATGAACGTTTCCTGTAATTGCGCAATCGTACCAGGATCGGTGAAGTTTGCCGGGATCGGATTGAACGCAAAGGCATGGAGACCGCGGCCGTTCAAGTTATCGCCATGGCAGAAGTGGCAGTTTTGGTAGAAGATCTCTCCACCCTCACGCACATACTTGAGGTACCCTTGAGCATCCTTATCCCAGGGATTGGCATTCGGCTTCATCAAGCGGCCCATGCCCTGTTCCACAATATTCGCGTTGCTATACTCCTGATCGTACTTTCCTTCAGGATTGACACGATAGGGGTTCTGCGAGGTTTGAAGTGTGTAGGTCTTTCCATGCACCTTGGTGCTGGCTGGTGGCGCAGGATGTACCGTCCGCAACTCAATCGGCTCCTCGGATTTCGGGACCATCGCGTTGTATGAAAACCCGCCGATCAAGATCGGCAGAACAATCAGATAGGCATAACGCAATATCCTGATTCCCCCGGTCTTGGCATCCAAGACGTTCATGATCGGCTGCTTGAACTTTTTCCAATCTTCTTCGTTTGCAGAAACCCACATAAAGATGGCCACAAGGGAGACCGTCCCATACATGGCGCGAACGCTGAACGGAATCGGAGGATACACACGAAACTTCAAATAGAGGAGAATGAACGCCCAAAAAAGAATTCCTTGCCAAAACCGTGGGAACGCCATTCCCATGGACGCCATCATATAGCTGATCCCTGTAAAGCCCGCCACGAACAGCGTGAGCTCCAAGATCACTTGGACCGGCATATAACCTTCGATCAGGCGCACGGTATTTGACGGAACAATACCCACGACCATTCCGGCAAGCAGGAGTATTCCAACTACCCCTATGAGTGCCCCGACTGACATTAATGCTTTCATCGGTGAACTCCCATTGCTCGACAAAAGAGAGAGATAGCCAAGATTATGAAATCTTCGGTGGCGGCGAACCCGCTTTTACCTGCGACAGATAATCGACGATCTTTTTCAGAGCGCCTGCGCTCAATTTCTGCCCGAAGACCTTCGGCATCAGATTGTCAGGAAATCCTTTTACAACGTAGGTACTGGGTGATACCACGGACTCCATTATGTACTCTGGAGTGCTATGCGCGGCCCCCTTGTATGCTGGATCCTTGATTCGGTTCGGTGCGTTCGTCCCCTCTTCCAGCAGGGGACCCTGCTTGCCGACTGCACCAGGGATGCCTGGAATCGTATGGCACATGATGCATTGCGCCTTGGTAAAAATCTGATCAACCGTCTCGGTCCCATCCGCCAAGAGCGCGCTTGCCTCACCTGCCGGCTTGTCTTCCTGCTGTTTAGGCCGCTCAGCCTCGGGAATAAACTTTTCATACGATTTGATAATCTCTTCGTATGTCGGAGCATCACGCCCTTCGCGGACCCACAACCAGGTGTCCACGGCCGCCAACTCAGGAAGACTCAACGAGATCGGTGGTTTGTGAATGGGAGGCATCGGGCTTGACTTATCGTTCGTTCCCTTGACACCGTACCCGACAACGACATAACAGCTCGGGCAGGAGTGGGACTCAGCGATATATTCCTGAGCATTTTCCGCAGTCCCCGCTCCTGGGAAGGATTCCTTTTGTTCATACTCTCTAGCTTGCGGCTTCCCCTTACTATATTTTGGATCTTCTAGCCGCTCCTTGCCCGCTCGATCTGGAAGGCCAAGCAAGTTGGGAGCGCGTTCACCGAGCATCCCTGCGTGGAACGCGTGACAGAGAGGACACTGGCCTTTGCCGACCGCGCCCTGCTCTTTGTTCTTTCCAATTCCACCGAAAATGATCTTCTCGCCTTCATCGGCAAGTTGCTGGGCAGTCATCGAGCTGAAATCTTTTTTCTCTTCCTTAGGAGGAAACCCGCCTTCCACCTGCGGCAACCAATTCCCATACCCTGATAGGCCGGCGGCAACAAGGAACATGAAGCCACCGATCTTGAGCAGTGCGGCTTGATTGGGGAAATAGATCCCCATCATAAAACACATCGTCGTGAGGAGAACTAAGGAGACCGGAAGCATCCGGTTCGCTTCATAGAAGCTCCCCTTATAGTGCGCAATTGCCAGTAACAGCATGAAGGCGGCAATCATACCGATAAAGAGCTTGAACAGCGCCCGCTTCTTTGCAGCACCATCCTTAATGGATACCAGGGAATACACGAAGAGACCGGCGACAAGTGCGAGTAACGGCCACCCTATTAATAGAGCTTCCTTGAAGAGCTCGCCCACGGATGTAACCTCCTGAGGTTTGGGTAGGAGGGAGGCGCGTTCTTCGTGCCTCCACTCCCCCAAACCAAGATCCTAAAGATGATTAGTGGCCCCCAGCCGGCTG
>Ga0334722_10008016_pt1 | contig 10156 bp, 10 predicted proteins | sample C3_bottom_MG_FD_207210 | JGI IMG/M metagenome (GOLD analysis project Ga0334722, IMG submission 207210) | Sediment microbial communities from Yellowstone Lake, YNP, Wyoming, USA - C3_bottom | ecosystem: Environmental > Aquatic > Freshwater > Lake > Sediment | place: USA: Wyoming | collected... | reverse complement strand
TAGGCAGGTGCCGTAAAATGATTGTAAGAATTGAGTATACCTATGGATATCCCTGCTAAAGCCGTAAGCATAACAGAAATGAACATTATTCTGGTAAGCTTAATTGTTAAAATAAGAACTTCCCCGGAAAATTTATAGGCAACCAGCGGAACCAAAAGGGGGGCAAAGACTATTCCGAAAAAGGTCAATATCACAAGTAAAATCAGAACCAGATTTGTAAAAACGCTGGCAACTTCCCAGGCCTCTTCTTCTTTCTCCTGTGCCAGATACTTCGTAAATACCGGTATAAAACCCGACGCAAGAGCTCCTCCCACCAGCAGGTAGTACATAAAATCCGGTATTGTAAAGGCCGCAAAGAAAGCATCGGTTTCCATGCTCCGGCCATATAGATAGGCCGTTATGGCCTCCCTTATAAATCCCAGAAACCTACTCAAAAAAATGGTTACGGTTAGTAAAACCACAGCACCTTTAATAGATTTCTTTTGCTTTTCCATTTAAACCTTCCTTTCCTTTTAAACCCCCAGGTATATTATTATAGCATAGCTTTTTGTTAAAATAAATATATCAGATCTCAATCTTTAGATAAGTCACAATTTCGTTTACATTACTTTCTTGTTCTCAATGCATAACAAACAAATTTATGGAAATACTTAAAATGTTGTGCTACAATATTACTAACTGTAAAGTTACTAACTTTAAAGTTAGTAACTCATAAATTAGTTTAGTGAGGTAATTATTCGAATCCGGATCAGGTATAAAAATAAAGGTAGGATTCTCCCTACCTTTATTTATCTTGAGAATTCATTATTATATATACCCGATGCCGCCATGACATTAACATAACTAGAATTAAACCCTTCCCCTTTATAAAGGGCATGCTCCAAAACCTCCCTGAGATTTTCGACAGGGACAATCTCTATTCCCATATCGCCGAAATTTTCCTGATAGTTTTCCTTAGGTATTATAATCTTTCTGGCACCTGCGTTTATAGCCGCCTCTATTTTTGTCTTGACACCGCCGACCAGTTTTATATCGCCGTAAATGGAGACCTCTCCTGTTATTACGACATCGCCACATACCGGTATATTAAAAATGGAGGAATATACGGCTACAGCTATAGCGGCACCGGCCGAAGGCCCGTCTAAGGGAATACCTCCTGGGCAATTGATGTGAATATCGTAACCCGAAACATCTACATTCAGTCGATTTCTAATCGCCGTAAGCACATTCTCCACCGAGGAATAAGCACTGCCCTTTCTCCTATAGGTCTTACCCTGTCCGCCTATCTCTTCCTCATTTATAAGGCCGGTAATGGTTATTCTGCCACTACCCTTCAAAGCCACCGCTTCAATATCTATTACAGAACCCATATTAGGTCCGGATACGGCAACCCCGTTAACCTTTCCCACCATCGGTTTTTTCTTTATGGTCTTATCGTGCCTCCCACCGAGATTGGAAACATTTATTACCCGTTCTATATCCTTTAAGGTTATCTTGCTCCTTCCCTCCGAAATGGCATAGCTACTTGCCATCTGAAGAACATTCATGGCATCGCGACCGTTGGTAACATACCGGGCAATAAGCTCGGCCCCTCCCTCTTCAATTTCAAATATACCCTTTTTCACGGCATTCTTAATGATTTTCAATATATCCTTCTGGGTCAGCGGCCTAAAATATATTTCCATACACCTTGAGCGAAGAGCCTGAGGTATTTCATTCGGAGACCTCGTAGTGGCACCGATTAGTCTGAAATCGGCCGGAAGCCCTTTCTGAAATATATCGTGTATATGTTCTGGAATATTTGGGTTTTCGGAGCTGTAATAAGCGCTTTCGAGAAAAACCTTTCTATCCTCCAGCACCTTGAGAAGCTTGTTCATCTGGACAGGATGAAGCTCTCCTATCTCATCAATAAACAAAATACCTCCGTGAGCTTTTGTAACCGCTCCCGGCTTGGGCTGTGGCACTCCGGCTATTCCGAAGATGCCGGCGCCCTGATATATCGGATCATGGACAGAACCAATAAGCGGGTCCGCAATTCCCCTTTCGTCAAAACGCATGGTAGTAGCATCCACTTCTACAAATTTTGAATGTTCGGAAAACGGAGAAAAGGGATTTTTCTTCGCTTCTTCCAAAACCAACCTCGCCGCAGCTGTCTTCCCTACTCCGGGAGGACCGTAAATTATAACGTGCTGGGGATTCGGACCGCAAAGAGCAGCTTTTAGGGCCTTTATCCCATCCTCCTGCCCTACTATCTCTTCAAGGCTTTCAGGCCTCATCCTTTCCGAAAGGGGAACCGACAATTTTATCCTTCTCAATTTTTCAAGCTTAGCAAGCTCCTTCTTGGACTCCCTTTCCAGAGCTATTTTATTTTGCTGTTGAGCCTTTAAAAGACTTAAAAAATAATAGCCTATTATAACGGCTACAACCAATTGAATTAATACCATTAATAACAAAGCAAAAGCCTCCTTTCTCACATATTATTATGTGCAGAAAGAAGGCTTAAAATACTACGAGACGCTCTCGGACTTTTTCTTGGATTTCCTCGCCCTCTGGTCTAAATACACCAGTGTAGGGGGAACGCCATTTAGTATGGTTTCCTTAGTAATTATGCACTTTTCTATATCCTTATTCGAAGGTATTTCATACATTATATCCATCATAATCTCTTCAAGTATGGACCTGAGACCCCTTGCTCCTGTCTTCCTCTGTATTGCTTTTTCTGCGATGGCCTCTATGGCATCCTGCTCAAATTCCAGCTTCACGTTATCCATTTCAAAGAGCTTCTGATACTGTTTTATCAGTGCATTCTTGGGCTCGGTCAGAATTTTCGTCAAGGCTTCCTTATCCAGCTCGTGGAGAGTAACCACTATAGGCATTCTTCCTACAAACTCCGGAATCAATCCGAATTTTAGAAGGTCTTCGGGCATTATCTGTTCCAGAAGCTCGCCGACCTTTTTGGTTGTTTTGCTTTCGATTTCGGCTCCAAAGCCCATGGACTTCTTACCTATCCTTCTTTCTATAATCTTATCAATGCCTTCGAAAGCACCACCGCATATAAACAGGATATTTGTGGTATCTATCTGGATAAACTCCTGGTGAGGATGTTTCCTTCCTCCCTGAGGAGGAACGTTGGCAATGGTCCCTTCTAAAATCTTGAGAAGCGCCTGCTGAACACCTTCTCCCGAGACATCCCTCGTAATTGAAGGATTTTCGGATTTTCTTGCGATTTTATCTATTTCATCGATATATACTATTCCCTTTTCGGCCCTCTCGATGTCGTAATCGGCTGCTTGAATAAGCCTCAAAAGGATGTTTTCCACATCCTCGCCGACGTATCCCGCTTCGGTAAGGGAAGTAGCATCCGCAATGGCAAAGGGCACATTCAGAATTTTTGCAAGGGTCTGCGCGAGTAGGGTCTTACCCGAACCAGTAGGACCGAGCATTAAAATATTGCTCTTCTGGAGTTCCACATCATCGGTTTTGACCTTTGAATTTATCCTCTTATAGTGATTGTATACCGCCACAGACAGTATCTTCTTTGCTTTTTCCTGTCCGATAACATACTGGTCGAGTATCTCCTTTATCTCTGCCGGCTTCGGTATCTCGTTAAGATTCATCTGTGTGCTGTCTTCAAATTCCTCTTCTATGATTTCCTGGCACAGCTCTATACACTCATCGCAGATATAAACTCCCGGCCCGGCAACCAGTCTCCTTACCTGATCCTGAGTTTTTCCGCAAAAGGAACACTTCAGCTGTTTTTTTTCATCATATCTTGACATAAGAATTCACCTCTCAAAGTAAAAGCTATTTCCTGCGTGTAATTATTTCGTCTATAATGCCGTATGCTTTCGCCTCCTCTGCTGTCATGAAGAAATCCCTATCGGTATCCTTTTCTATCCTCTCCAAAGGCTGCCCTGTATTTTCGGCCAAAATTCTGTTTAACCTGTCCCTCAAGCGCAATATCCTCTCCGCATGTATTTTAATCTCTACCGCCTGGCCTCTGGTCCCTCCGAGGGGCTGATGTATCATTATCTCGCTGTTCGGAAGAGCAAACCTCTTCCCTTTAGCACCGGCGGCAAGCAAAAATGCTCCCATAGATGCAGCCATTCCTATACAAATAGTATTCACATCAGGCTTTATATACTGCATGGTATCGTATATAGCCATTCCTGCGGTTATGGACCCACCGGGGCTGTTTATATAGAGGTATATATCCTTATCCGGGTCCTCCGACTCCAAATATAATAATTGAGCTACAACCAGACTTGCGGTCACATCGTTTATTTCGTCGCCAAGGAAGATTATTCTTTCCTTCAAAAGCCTCGAATAAATATCGTAGGACCTCTCCCCTCGGTTGGTCTGCTCAATTACTATTGGCACAAGAGACATAAAAACGACCTCCTTATTCGCTTATTATACTGTTCTCCATTAAAAATTCCACCGTCTTTTTGAAAATTATATTTTCCCTTATATAATCCATTTTATTTTCATTTAGGTTCTCCCTTAGCTTCTCCACTTCAATATTATATTTTTTGGACATATTCTCCAATTCGGCGTTTATTTCCTCCTCGCTTGCCTGAATATTTTCTACTTTGGAAATCTTTTCGAGCACCAAAAAGGTCTTTACTCTGTTCTTTGCTTCTTCCCTGAGACTATCCCTGAATTCCTTCTCCGGAATATTAGTATATGATAGATAATCCTTAAAAGTTAAACCCTGGTGAAGAAGCCCGTGTTCGAAGTCGCTTATCATGTTGTCTATTTCGTTTTCCACCATTACATCCGGAATATCTACCTGACTATTCTCCACAACCTTTTTTATTATCTCATCTTCCATCTTTCTCTTAGCCGCCAATTCAGCATTTTTCAGAAGTTTTTCCCTGATGTCCTTCTTTAAATCCTCCAAGGTATCGAATTCGCTGACATCCTTTGCAAATTCGTCATCCAGCTCCGGAAGCTCCTTATATCTTATATTATTAATTTTTACATCAAATTCAGCCTTTTTACCCTTTAACTCCTCGTTGGGATAATCTTCAGGGAAGGTCACTTGTACTTTCACTTCATCTCCTACCTTTGCACCTACCAGCTGATCTTCGAAGCCCTGAATAAACCTTCCCGAACCAATTTCCAGGAGATAATTCTCAGCGCTTCCGCCTTCAAAGGGTACACCGTCTATGTATCCCTTAAAGTTTATATTCACTATGTCCCCCTTCTCTATTCCCCTGTCCTCTACGTTGATAAGGCGTGCGTTTTTATTCCTCAAATATTCGAGTTCCTTTTCAACGTCTTCATCTGTAACATTATACTCAACTTTCTTTATTTCTATACCTTTATAGTCCCCCAATTTCACTTCGGGTTTTACCGTAACCTCAACGAGCATCACAAGGTCGGTACCCTTGCCTATCTGCTTTATTTCGGATATTGACGGTAGGGAAACTGGCTCTATCCCGTGATCTTTTACGGCCTGGTCGAAAGCATCTGGAAATACATATTCTATAGCATCCTCGTAAAGAACTCCTTCGCCGTAATACCTTTCCACTATAACCCTCGGGGCTTTGCCCTTTCTAAAACCCGGAACGTTGAATTTATGGGCATTCTTCTTATAGGCCCTCTGCATGCCCTCTTCAAATTTATCAGCAGGCACGGTTATCTCAAGGGTTGCAACATTGTTTTCCAGTTTCTTTAATTCAGAACTCATTCCTATTTCCTCCTTACAGTAGTTTCAATACAGTTTTATATTATATCACAAAAAACAAAATAAAACCAAATCTATTTTAAAAATGGATAAAAATATTAAAAGCCGTCTCCTATCAAGACAGCTTCGCTTTCGGCCTTTTTACCATCTGTTGTTGGATATACAAAAATATGCCCAGCGCAAGAACCACATCCCCTATGCTTATAACCTTCGGAAAGGGGTAGGGTTTTGGAAGAGGTATTACATCACCCAGAAACCACAGAAGGGTCTTATCGGTTATCGGCTGATGGGTAGCTACATTGTTGGATACAAGCCATTCTATATCCTTCGGATTTATCTGAGCAAACCTCGACATTTCAACCGAGACCGGCATCCTTCCTCCGTTCAGATAAATCACCAAGGCATTTAAAAATATTCCCAGCCCTGCAAGAACTATGTACTTATTATCCCTATTATACCAAACACCCATAAAAAGCATTATATAGACTATTAGGTGAAATATATATCCATAGCGGCTGAAAAATTCATAGTGCGACGAGCCGTAAAAGGCCAAAGCCTTGAGAAAAAACGGAATAATAAAAAGCTCTATGTGACTTATCCTGACATCGGCAAGGTCGGAAAGCCTTCCTCCCCTCAAAAACCCCACAATCAGCGATAATAAAAAACCTTCAGCGATCATGTTCGAACTCCTTTCTGTGCTTGGCAAAGGCCTTTTTGAATGCGTTCAGAACATCGGGATTATAATAATGGGCTTCTTCCACCGTGATTATATGATAAGCCCTTTCGGGTGTCATAGCCGGTCGGTATGGCCTGTCCGAAGTTAGAGCATCATAAACATCCGAAATGGCTATTATGTTTGCTTCTACAGGAATTTCCTTACCGGATATGCCCGTGGGATACCCGCCCCCGCTGTACTTCTCATGATGGTACCTGACGTAATAGGATATGTCCTTTAAAACCTCCACCTCATTCAAAATATTGTATCCTATCTCCGGATGGCTCTTTATGAGGTCGTATTCTTCTTCCGAAAGCCTTCCGGGTTTATTAAGTATTCCCTCGCTTATACCTATTTTGCCTATATCGTGAAGGACCGCCGCCATCTTAATCTTTTCTATCCTCGTCTCCGAAAAATCCAATTCCCTCGCAATCAGCTCGACATATTTTGAAACCCTTTCGGAATGGCCCCTGGTATAGGAGTCCTTCGCTTCCACCGCCTTCATGAGCGCCTGTACCGTCTCGTAATACATGTTCTTCACGCTTATATAAAGGCTGAAAGCATACCTCACGGCAAAGAGCGGTCCCAAAAATAAAATAAGCGTTGCCATACCCCAATTCTTTACTACAACCGCCATAAGAAGGCCTAAAACCGAAAGAGCTATTAAATTAGGTATACCCCATTTTATGTCCTGACTAATAACGGTTAAAATTGAAACTTTATTTAAAAGGGACATTAAAATACCTATTAAAAGAGAATTAAGGAACAAAAAAATTGTTAAAAATATCAAAAGTCCAAAAATTACCTTTGGAAATATAATATCGCCAACGCTTCCCATATAAAGTCTATATACTACTCCCGACAAACCAACCATTAAGACAAATAATGAAAAATTAAAAATAGTTTTATATATTGATGTATTAAAAATATGATATATTCTACCCCTTACTTTTAAAACTCTTAAAAGATATCCAATGGATATAAGTGAAGCTATTTCTGGACCATACAATACTGTAGCCATTGCATTCACTGCAAAAGTAGTTGAAACAACTACATCTTTTGATACATATATACCCATAGATTCGGTTATTGCTGAAATTAAGATTATACCCAAAATATTATACAATCCGTATTTTTCTATTAACCCAAAGCTTATTATGTTATGTACGAAATATCCGAGAAGTAAAAGAGCAAAAAGGAATAGCGTTAATACATATATCTTGACATTTCTGTTTATACCCATTATAGCCCTCCTTTTCATTCTGTTAGGCCGGCATCTATTAAGGACCCCAGGACCATTGTGAACCGCCTGCTAATAAAAGAGCCAGCAAAGCAAGCATAATAGCGAACAATCTCGCCTTCATGTCAATCCTCCTCGCATTTAGGCTCTGCTATCCGCTATTAAGCAGGCTGTCTTCGCTTCTCTATCACTTTTTTAAATTTGCCGGCCTAACAAATCATATCCAGTAGCATAGTTTCCTGTTCACCGAATCGAGAACGGCCTTTACAACGGCTTCACCTTCATCCTTTTTTACAATGCATGTCCCGATCAAAAGTTCTTCATTTTTGGAGGATATATGATTTATTGCGGTAACCATTACATCGCATCTTGCAATCCTCATAATGTTCAAATCTTCTAAAATGAAGTAATGGTCTCCCCCTATGAAGTTTTCCAGAGCACGGAGGGTTGCTTCACCGATCAACCTGAATTTATTCAGGGTAGAAGCGGGGCCGGTTGCATTCCCCTCGAACATCTCCTCGTCCTTGCTGAGTATTACCTTTACATCCGCCTTATTTCCTTCCGAAGAATACTTGATGCCGTGAATCCTAAGCCTCACATTTTTGTAGTCCACCATCTCATCGGTATCCACCTGAGCTATACTTATAACCTTATGGTTTATATCAATTCCAAACCTCGCCATAGCAAGCGACTGTATATCCCTTGCTATCTGTTTGGGACTCCTTAAACTATTGGCCAGTACATGAAGCTCCGCTATATTCTCTTCCTTCTCATCCAGGACTATTTTATTTCCAATAACGTTGGGTATCTTATTGATAAGGGCTTCCAGTTCCTGAACCTTATCCTTCATACCATCACTCCCGCTCTATTATATCCAAAAGGTAATATTCGACCTATATATAAAATTTTCCTTCTTAAGTTTTAAAAAAATTTAAGGATGGCTTATGCCATCCTTAAACCTCCGGCTCGATTAGACCATATTTACCGTCCTTCCTTCTGTAAACAACGTTTAACTCGTCGGTTTCTGCATTTGTAAATACGAAGAAGCTGTGGCCCAGCATGTTCATCTGTAATATAGCCTCATCTGGAGTCATAGGCTTTATGGCAAACTTCTTGGTCTTTACGATCTCGAATTCCTTTTCCTCTTCCACCCTGTTCTCTTCGGGAATCTCGGGTATAACATCAAATCTTATGGATTTTCCGTTAGCAAAACGTTTTTCCAGTTTGGTCTTATGCTTTAAAATCTGCTTCTCCAGTTTTTCAACGGCGTTATCTATGGAACTGTACATATCGTCGGTGGCTTCTTCCGCTCTAAAAATCATCCCGTTTATGGGTACGGTAATCTCAACTATATGATAATTTCTCTGAAGCCCGAGGGTCACTCTTACATCCGCATCTTTATTAAAATATTTTTCGAGCTTACTCAGCTTCTTCTCTACTACGTTTCTCAATGCATCGGTTACCTCAATATCGTTTTTGCCACTTACTGTAATTCTCATAGCATCAACCCCTCTCATAAATCTATATTTTTATTTTAATTCTACCTCGAACTTAATATTCCTGCAAAAAAATAAGAGGTATCGAAAATTTGATACCTCTCACCCTAACACTGTCTTTGAAAAGCCTTTTGATACCTGGCTTTATATAAAATCCCGCAAAGGATAATACTCCAACAGTGTTATATGGTTTTTCTTTCTCTTCTCATGCCTTGACCGCGGTTAGCCATTCTCTGCTTCTTTGCAGTTCTGCAAGCCTTGCACCTTACGGGCTCATTTTCGAAACCCTTTTGTGCGAAGAATTCCTGTTCGCCTGCAGTGAATACGAATTCCTTTCCGCAGTCCTTGCAAACCAAAGTCTTGTCTTTGTACATAAAATATCCCCTCACTTTATATTTTTTGAACTGTCAGACCGCTCTTTGGGGCTATCTGGTCCCTCTAAGCTCTGACAAATTTTTGCCTCATATTTCTCTCAGCTTACCCACCCATTTAGCCCCAAAACGGTTTCTGTTTTGAGGGGATCAGTAAGCTTCGATTTATTATAGCATTATTTCACGCATTAATCAATAGTTTTTAAAAATTATTTTTTTCTGTCGATGAATATGCCGGTCTCACCCTGCATTTCACCGTAGCTCCTGATCTTCCGAGTCACATTAACATCTTTAATCTCCCTGCATAATTCCGAATATTTTTCGTAAAGGCTCGAATAGCACTCCTCCTCGATATCCCTTATCTCCTTCAGAAGATTTAAAATCTCCTCCTTTATAATCCCGCCCTCGCCATCAAGTCCTCTCAGCTCTTCCATTCTATCCATCTCATCTATCAACTTCTGCTTCTCGTCGAGCACCTGCAAAAGCCGGTCCAGTTCTTCATTTTCTATGCAATTTCTCTGCTTTAGCGAAAGCTTCAAATATTCCGAAAGGATATCCCGCCTTTTTTTCAGCATCTCCTCGAATTTCATAAGACCACAACCTTACTTTTGAATTTTCATAAGCTTTGAGAGCTCTTCCAAA
>Ga0334722_10008015_pt1 | contig 10157 bp, 6 predicted proteins | sample C3_bottom_MG_FD_207210 | JGI IMG/M metagenome (GOLD analysis project Ga0334722, IMG submission 207210) | Sediment microbial communities from Yellowstone Lake, YNP, Wyoming, USA - C3_bottom | ecosystem: Environmental > Aquatic > Freshwater > Lake > Sediment | place: USA: Wyoming | collected... | reverse complement strand
TTATCTTAAACTAGAAATAATCCATGGCAACAAACTACTGCGCTCCTGAGGCTGAAGGGTCTGAAAAAAAGCTTTCCGTCTCCGCAAATGATGATACAACAACGCAACGTGCCGCTTTCCCCGTGCAGTATTCGACTCTGTCGCCTGATGCCCTGCTGGAAAAAATCCTCCCCCAATATTTCGCCCCGGAGGACCGACAGGAACTCAACTGCTCATACCTGTACAGAGGTCTGAACGACAACTATCTGGTCTGGGACAGCCATTCAAAATACATTCTCAGGGTATATCGTCATAACTGGCGGGATTTGCAGGACATAGAAGCCGAGATGGCTCTAATTCAACACCTGAAGTCCGAGGGGGTCTCGGTCTCGTTTCCTGTAGCAGATGCTCACGGCGCCATTATACAGGAAATCAATGCCCCTGAGGGCCTGCGCTGCGCAGTACTTTTTTCGTATGCCGAAGGCAGTTCTCCTATTTCAAAGATGACCGTACGACAAAGCAGGATTACCGGCCGGGAGCTGGCCGGTATGCATCGAATCACCATCAACAAACGTCTCGGCAATGACAGGTGCAGGCTCGATGTTACAGCCCTGTTGTATGAATCCTTTATGGCGATCAGACCTTTTCTGGAAGGCAGAGATGAGGACCTGCGGGACCTTGACGACGTTATTACAAAAGTCGCGGAGAAGTTCGAGAGGATTTCATTGAGTGAGCTGCCCTATGGAATATGTCACGGGGACTTTTACCCTTCTAACTACCATATCTCCCAAAACAACAGGATAACCATTTTCGACTTTGATGCCTGCTGCTGCAACTGGCTCGTGATGGACGTAGCAGCCTACTGCTTTGCGGTAACTCAATTCTATAAAAATGCCGGAAAATTAAACGAAGCTTTTATTAAAGGCTATCAGGAGATCAGGCCTCTCACTAAACTGGAAATAGATTTAATCCCCTATTTCGGAGCGGTAAACCGTATATGGGTGCTTTCTACCCAGTGCTCGAACTTCGAGGTCTTCTGCCATTTCGTAAGGACGAATATTCAGCGGAATATTATCGGAAATCTGAAAAAATACGTCGACAAATATTGCTCGTAAATAGAATACGGCGGTAGGGGCGAAAGATTTTTCGCCCCTACACTGCTTTTGTCCGCCTCATCTTTTCAATTGCCACCATAATAAGAGAAAGGGCCGCAGGCGTCATCCCCTGTATCCTGCCGGCCTGACCAAGGTCCACAGGCCTGACTTCTTCAAGCTTAATTACCAGCTCCCTCGATATGCCCGGCAGAGCCCTGTAATCAATATCCGCGGGTATCTTTTTTTCTCCTACGCCGGCCATTTTTTCCGCAGCCTCCATCTGGCGCGCTATATACCCTTCATATTTGATTTGAATTTCGACCTGTTTTTCAGCCTCCGGGTCAAGACCGTAGTCTGAAGGCGCGAATTTCCTGATCAGATCGTATGAAACCTCCGGCCGCTTAAGGAGCTGGGCAAGGCTTATATCCTCGGATAATGGAGAGGTGCCGAGTACAGTGAGCTCGTTATTTATAAGATCCGGTTTAATCCTGTTCTTTTTTAGCCGGTCTGTTTCCAGCTCTATCTTATTTTTCTTGTCTAAAAACCGTTGATATACGTCATCCGCAAGAAGGCCTGCGGTATGCCCGTATTCCATCAGCCTGAGGTCTGCGTTGTCGTGCCTGAGGAGTAATCGAAACTCGGCCCTCGAGGTAAACATCCTGTATGGTTCGCTGGTGCCTTTTGTAACCAGATCGTCTATCAGCACCCCGATATACGCCTCATGTCTGCCGAGCACAAGAGGTTTTTTGCCCTGCAGCTTGAGCGCTGCATTGACGCCGGCCATAAGGCCCTGGGCAGCAGCCTCTTCATATCCCGACGTGCCGTTAATCTGCCCTCCCAGAAAAAGTCCGCCGATAGTTTTTGTTTCCAGTGAATGCCTGAGCTGAGTCGGGAATACAAAGTCATATTCTATTGCATAGGCAGGACGCATGATTTCAACATGTTCCAGACCCGGAATAGTCCGCAAAAAACGGAGCTGTATATCGTATGGAAGGCTTGTGGAAACCCCGTTTGCATAATATTCCGCAGTCTTGAGGCCTTCAGGCTCAAGAAACACCTGGTGCCTTTCCCGATCGGCAAACCGCACCACCTTGTCTTCTATGGAAGGGCAATAGCGTGGCCCGATGCCGGTTATCTTGCCGCTGTACATGGCCGAGAGCGAAAGATTATCGCGAATGATTTTATGCGTTTCGTTGTTGGTATAAGTTATGTAGCACGGCAGTTGTGGATTTTCAATCGACAGCGTGCTGTGGGAAAAGGGGATAGGAGGGTCGTCTCCGTATTGCGCCTCGGTCTTTGAAAAGTCTATGGACCTCGCATCCAGCCGCGCCGGTGTGCCGGTTTTCAGTCTGCCCAGTTTAAGCCCCATTCCTGCCAGGCTGTCGGAAAGACCCACAGACGGAAACTCCCCTGCCCTGCCGGAGGCAAAACTATCGTGGCCCACATGCATCAGGCCCTTAAGAAAAGTTCCTGTAGTTACAATAACAGCATCTGCTTCATAGTAAACTCCGAGCAGGGTAACTACCCCTTTTACCCTGCCGGCTTCGACCTCTATACCTTCTATGGTCGCCTGTTTTATATCAAGGCGACCCTGGGTCTCTACCACCTGACGCATCTTCAACCTGTATAAAACCCTGTCAGCCTGCGCCCTTAGCGACCAGACCGCGGGCCCCTTTGATTTGTTCAGCATCCTGAACTGTATGCCGGCCTTGTCAGTGACCTTCGCCATTTCGCCGCCCAGGGCATCGATTTCTCTTACAATATGTCCCTTGGCAAGACCGCCTATCGCAGGGTTGCAGGACATCTGGCCGATTGTGTCGAGGTTCATTGTAAAGAGGCAGGTGGAGAGTCCCATGCGCGCGGTCGCAAGCGCGGCCTCGCAGCCTGCGTGGCCGGCGCCGATGACAATCACGTCGTATTTTTTTGATGAGGTCATGTGACTATTAAAATGCAGAAGCTAAAATGAGCCTACTGGATATATGCTTCTGTTACATACCTGCGCATCATGCGGTGGCTGTTGAAGTAGTAGGCGTTTTTGCCGATGGCGTTCTGCATCATCCTTATCCACATATGCCGATCGCCGTAATAGGTCGGGATAATTATATACTCCAGTTTTGAATACAGATCTTCAGAGTCGCGCATGTCCGCATCAGGGCCGGGGATCAGTTCCTCCGGAGCAGCGCCGATGGACCAGCCGGTAAACCCCTCGATATGTCCTTCAATCCACCAGCCGTCAAGCACACTGAAATTCAGCACTCCGTTGTGCGCAGCCTTCATGCCGCTGGTGCCCGAGGCCTCAAGGGGCCTCAGAGGCGTGTTCAGCCATATATCGACCCCTGATACTATCTTCAGCGCAGATGCCATATCGTAGTTCTTCAGATAAACTATTTTTATGTTGTCCTTGAGTTTGTCCTGATATCCGAATATTTCCTGGATCAGGTTTTTGCCTTCCTCGTCGTGCGGGTGGGCCTTGCCGGCATAAACCAGCTGAATCTTTCCCGTGCCTATGCGTTTCAGCCGTTCTATATCTCTGAAAAGCAGGTTGGCGCGCTTATAGGCGGTGGCCCTTCTGGCAAAGCCTATTGTCAGGACATCGGGAGATAATTCGACGCCTGTTTGTTGTTTTACATATGAGAAGAGAATCTGTTTGGCTTCGATATGGGCGTTCCACAGTTTTTCGTCCGGGATGCGTCCTACTCTTACAAAAAATTCAGGCTCATTGGCCCATCCCGGCAGGTATTCATCAAACATTTTTCTGAAACTGCCGCAGGTCCATGTAAAGGAATGAACTCCGTTGGTGATTGCATTGATCTTATATCCGGGAAACATGCTCTGGGAGACTTCCCCGTGTTTTTTCGCGACTCCGTTTATATAACGGCTCAGGTTAAGCGCCAACATCGTCATGTTAAGGAAGTCCTTGCCCGCGAGTTCCTTAAGAAAGGCGGACGGCACTATCTCGCCTAGCACGTTCTCGACCAGGTCATAAGGGAATTTGTCGTGCCCGGCCTCGACAGGGGTGTGGGTAGTGAAGACGCAGAGGTTTTTCACGGCCCCCTTGTCCCACACAAGTTTTTCATCCCAGACATCCTCGATAGGCCTCTTGAATCTGTTTAAGAGTTCCAGGGTAAGGAAACTTGCATGGCCCTCGTTCATGTGGTACTTCTTTATATCGAACTCCATCTCATGAAGGAGTCTGACCCCTCCAAGCCCGAGCACTATCTCCTGTTTCAGCCGGTATGTACTGTCACCGCCATAGAGGCGGGAGGTAATAAGCCTGTCCTCTGCCGAATTTTCACTGATGTCGGTGTCCAGGAAAAAAACAGGCACTACGCCGCCTGTCAGACTGGTAACATTATATTTCCAGGCTTGCACAAAGACTTCCCGTTTTTCTATCTGTACAGTCGTCTTATAGGGTATCAGCTGCATAAAAGACGAAGGCTCCCAGTCAAACGGATATTCAATCTGGCGACCTGTTGCATCTATGTCCTGGCGAAAATATCCGTTTCTGCTCAGAAGGGTTACAGCGATCATCGGCAGCTTGAGGTCTGCAGCCGAGCGTATGGTATCGCCGGCAAGCACCCCGAGGCCCCCGCTGTATGTCGGGATATCGTTGTGAACGCCTATCTCCATCGAAAAATAGGCTATCTTGGGCTCTTTTGTGAATTCCTGAAGTTCGTCAAATAGTGCTGTCATGGCTGATATTTTAAGCTATTCCGGGGGATCTATACAACTCTGCCGGATCTTGACCAAATACGCAGGCTTATACTCAGTTGCTGAACCCACGGCATCGAAGTCCATCGTTACGCCTGATAGTTTCGAATAACTCTTGCGGCTCTTTAAGCCGGCAGAAAGATCCCCATGGAAACAAGACGTAAAATTTGACTCTTATTTTGGTCCGAAAATATACAGTGCGCGTGCAACAACAGCGTTGCCCCTGCTGGAAAGGTGAGTATCCTTAGGGTCGAAGAGAGGTTCACCGAATAAGGAAGATTTGATAAACTGAGGGTATAGGTTTACGTTTGGGATCTTTTCCTCATCGCAAAGCCGCTTGGCCATATCCTCTGCAAAAGCATATTTTTCTCGCGCAACTCCTGCCTTACGGAGGGCGGAATCATCTGAGATATTATTATGGCTGGGGATGATGACGACAAAAAAGGGGATCCCGGCCCGGGCCGTTATTTCCCTGAAATTGTGCAATATCGCCCTCATCAACCGGATTTTATAGTCGGTCACCTCCGGAGAAGCATCTCCCAGAAATTGTGTGTCCACGGGATCCTTAAACAATTCGAGCAACTCCGAGTATCGGGCACAAATCCTGTCTATGCCGCTTACATAACCTTTGAGTCGGTCTGAATTATTACAAAGGTAATATTCGTAAAGGTGCCGAATACGGAGGTCGGGTATTCTGGATTGGACTGCATTGTCGGCTCTGATAATAAGGCCGCCGTCTTTATCAGGCGCTAACAGCCGGTCCTTGTATATGTCGTTGAAATCGTTTGCCGGAAAGATGGATAAAATGAGGATGTCAGGCTTAAATTTAAGGGCTTCATCCCTGAGTTGAATCAGAGATTGGTCCGGTCCGTATCCGCTTACACCCATATTGTATACCTCATAATTGTCACCAAGCAGCGACTCCAACTGCGCAGGAAATGTTCGGTCGGCAGCGAGGTTATGCCCCATGACAAAGGAGTCGCCCAAAATTATTACCCTCCTTTTATACGTCTTACTATGCGAAAAGTCTTTTGTATCGTGATATCCGTAATTGTTTATACCTCTGCCGCCCCTGGGCTTAACGAAGTACAGCCTTGTCCGGTCCAGAGCAATCTCAATTTCGCCGTTCCATAATATTTTATAGGTCGGACTCACGATGCCCGCCCGAAGAGCGCATTCCAGCAATACAATGACTGCAAACAAAATGAAAAGCAGGCATGCAGCTGCCTTAAGGGCCTGTTTAATTACCCCGGCAACCGTTGTCAGCATGGATTCCTTTAGTCGACATATTTAAGCGATGATACCGTAGAACCACACAGGATTTCGCGACCGCAAAACGTAGAGGTTATCGGCAAAAGAAGCATTGCAGGAAAATCATGAAATATTATATTCCCGGATTCCATTCACAGGATTTATTACACAATTTATTAAGCGCTGTCGTATCTATTGGCTATATATCTATATTCCTTGCCTCAAGCGCATGCTTGACGATGAAATCTTTTCTGGGCTCAACCTGATCCCCCATGAGTATCGTAAACATTTCATCCGCCTGGACACTGTCCTGAATGCTTACCTGTAAAAGCGTGCGCTTATCAGAGTCCATGGTCGTCTCCCAAAGCTGCTGGGGGTTCATTTCACCCAGCCCCTTATACCTCTGGATGGTCAGCCCCTTGCGCGCGGCCTCGAAAATATACTGATGCAGCTCAGTAGTGGAGGCCATGGACTTGACGCCGTCCTTGGTGGTAACCTGATACGGCGGGTTGCCCAGCTCTTTTATATGGTTGGTGAGGAGTTCGAGCTCCCTGATTTCCGGCGACAGGAGAAAATTGCCGTCCAGCACAATCTTATAGTTCTGCTTCCTGATCTCGACTCCGTAACCTTCGTGCTCTTCATCCTCATAGATTTCACCTATGGCGGCGTCAGGCGCCTGGAGCCTTATTTTTTCCACGAGTTCAGCAAAGGCCTGCTTATCTTTAAGGACGGCCTTGTTGATGCCGGCACCCAGGACAGCCTTTAAAATCGCCGGATCTTTCCTTCTCCGTTCAAACCATGCCATCAGCTTTTCGTAATCAGAAAGTTTTTTCAAAAAAGGGATCAGGGACTTGCCCTTTATTTCCTGGTCTTTCAGAAAAACTGAAATATCTTCCGCGGCAAGCTCAAAGAGCATATGCTGCATCTCTGTCTCGTTCTGGATATATTTTTCGGTCTTTCCCTTCTTTACCTTGAATAGCGGGGGCTGGGCAATGTAGAGATATCCCTTTTCGATAATCTGCGGCATCTGCCGGTAAAAAAATGTAAGCAGCAGGGTCCTGATATGAGCGCCGTCCACATCGGCGTCCGTCATAAGCACTATCTTGTGGTACCTTATCTTTGCGACATCGAAATCATCCGTGCCTATTCCGGTACCCATGGCGGTAATAAGGATACGTATTTCTTCAGACCCCAGCATCTTGTCAAACCTTGCCTTTTCAACATTCAGGATCTTGCCCCTCAGAGGAAGGATAGCCTGTGTCCTTCGGTCTCTGCCCTGCTTTGCCGAACCGCCTGCCGAGTCTCCTTCAACAATAAAGAGTTCACTGAGGGCCGGGTCTTTTTCGGAACAGTCGGCCAGTTTGCCGGGCAGCCCGGTATCTTCCAGCGCGCCCTTTCTCCTGGTCAGCTCTCTGGCCTTCCTCGCAGCCTCGCGCGCCCTTGAGGCCTGGATAGCCTTCTCTATGATCTTTCTTGCGATGGAAGGATTTTCCTCATAATATGTTGAGAGTGTGTCGTTTACAATGGACTCTACGATGCCTTTTACCTCGCTGTTGCCGAGCTTCATCTTGGTCTGCCCCTCAAACTGGGGGTTCGGCAGTTTAACGCTTATTACGGCAGTCAGCCCTTCTCTTATATCATCCCCTGAAATGCCTTCCTTGCCGCCCTTTATAATCCCGGACGATGAGGCATAGCTGTTGGATGTCCTTGTGAGGGCGGACTTGAAACCTATCAGGTGCGTGCCGCCTTCTCTTGTGTTGATATTGTTGGCAAAGGTAAATATAGTCTCAGCATAGCTGTCGTTATACTGCAGCGCCACCTCGGCAAAGATGCCGTCTTTTTCTCCAAAGATATACACCGGCTTGGGATGAAGAGGGGCCTTGTTTTTGTTGAGATGCTCCACAAAAGAGACAATGCCGCCCTTGTACAGAAATTCCTGGTTCTTCTCGACCCTTTCATCGGCAATCGTTATCTTCAGGCCTTTGTTGAGAAATGCAAGCTCCCTCAATCTCTGCGAAAGCAGATCATAGCTGAAGTCCGTCATCTCTGTGAATATCTCGGGGTCGGGCTTAAAAGTTACCTTAGTGCCTCTGCTCTTTGTTTTGCCGACTGCAACGAGAGGCGCAGTGGGAACTCCTCTCTCGAACCTTTGTGAAAACACCTGCCCGTTCTGTTTTATCTCCACCTCAAGCCATTCCGAAAGCGCGTTAACAACGGATATGCCGACGCCGTGCAGACCGCCGGATATCTTGTATGCCTTGGATTCAAATTTGCCGCCTGCATGCAGCTCTGTAAGAACTACCTCCGCAGCGGTGCGGTTGTCGGGATCGCCGGGATGAGGCCCGGTTGGTATGCCCCTGCCGTCGTCTATGACTGTGCAGCTTCCGTCATGATGCAGAACGACATCAATATTATTGCAATGGCCTGCAAGCGATTCATCCACGCTGTTGTCGACCGCTTCATAAACGAGGTGATGCAGTCCTTCCGGGCCTGTAGAACCTATGTACATCGCCGGTCTTTTTCTGACCGCGCTCAGCCCCTTCAGTATTTTAATGTCGGCCGCGCCGTAACTTTCCTCGTCTTCAATTATCTCTTTTTCTTCCATTATCCCTCTATCAAAAATGATTGAATGATTATTTGTCTTTACTGTTGCCCTGCTATATCCTCATGGGCATGATTACACAGCGGTAGTTTTCGTCCTTTTCCTCTGTTATCAGAACCGGGGTCAGCGGCGCCTGCAGCTCCATAATCAATTTTTCGGAAGCCGTTGCCTCGATAACGTCTATCAGGTAACGCGCATTAAAGCCCAGAGAAAGATTCTCGCCCTTATACTCTACAGCCAGTTCGTCCTGCGCATCCCCGATGTCGGGGTTTGACGACGATATAGTGATAAGGTTTTCAGAGAGGTCAAACTTTACGGCATTTGACCTCTCCCGGGACATGATGGCTACGCGCCTGGCGGTTTTCAGGAATACATCCCTCATAACCGCTATTCTCTTTTCGTTGCCGGCAGGTATTACCTGTTCATAGTTCGGATATGTGCCTTCAATCAGTCTGGTCAGGAACTGCATTTCTCCGACGCTGAAAAGCACATGGTTTTTGCCGAGTGTTATCTTTATGCCGTCTTCCGATTTATCCAGAAGCTTTCTGAGTTCAGCCGCAGCTTTACGCGGAATGATGAGCTTTTTCTCTTCGGTCACCGCGCCCTCGATGGTTCTGTCTATCAGCGCGAGCCTGTGGCCGTCCGTACCGACTACAGTCATCTTTCCTTCAGGCTGGACATGAAAGAGCAGTCCGTTGAGAGTATATCTGGTGTCGTTTTCTCCTGCCGCGTACAGGGTCTTTTCTATCATCTCCAGCAATATTTTGGCGTTGACGGTGATCTCCTCCATGTCCTCCATTCCGGGCCACGCCGGAAATTCCTTGGCAGACAGGCAGGCCAGCCGGAAATTGCCGGCCCCGGCCTTTATTTTCAGCCACTGGTCGTCAATGGATTCGATGGTCAGCTCTCCTTCGATTTCCCTGACGATCTCGAACATCTTTCTTGCGGGCACACATATCCTGCCTTCTTTTTCCACCTTTACCTGAAACGGCTCTTTCAGCGCTGTGTCGAGGTCTGTGGCGACAATATATGATCCCTGTTTGCCGGCGTCGAGCAGGAAATGGCTTAACACAGGCATTGTATTTCTCTTCTCAACAATATTCTGGATATTGGAGAGTTTCGTCAGGATTTCTTCCTTAGAGACAATGATTTTCATATCCGTCCCCTCCTTAGGTTTTTATCTTCTGGACCAGATTTTCCATCAGTCTGTTAAACGTCTCGTCTTTTGTTCTTCTCTCTTCCATCTGCTTGCAGGCATAAAGGACCGTTGAATGGTCTTTGCCTCCAAAACATTTCCCTATGTCGCTCAAAGACGAATTTGTCACCTGCTTGGACAGATACATTGCAATCTGCCTCGGCAGGGCAATGTCCCTTGTCCTTCTCTTGGCCTTTATATCGGTAATCTTCAGATTATAAAAATCGCACACGACCTTTTGTACCATCTCGACCGTCAACGGCTTTTCCGCGTCATGGATTATGTCCTTCAGGATCTTCTTTGTCGTATCGAGACTGATCTCTTC
>Ga0334722_10008014_pt1 | contig 10157 bp, 3 predicted proteins | sample C3_bottom_MG_FD_207210 | JGI IMG/M metagenome (GOLD analysis project Ga0334722, IMG submission 207210) | Sediment microbial communities from Yellowstone Lake, YNP, Wyoming, USA - C3_bottom | ecosystem: Environmental > Aquatic > Freshwater > Lake > Sediment | place: USA: Wyoming | collected... | reverse complement strand
CCAAGATAAAGGTAACCTACAAGTACAACAATGCGGGTAATGACACCTACTCGGAACTTATGGGTACCCCATGCACCTGCAATGTAAGCCCTAAACCCAACGGGTGCGATCTGGACAATTCAGTAATAATCACCACATTCGACAAGATCAAGGGCGGCAACATTCCCAATGTTACCGTGCAAAAGGGCGGAACCCTGGCCCTGACCGGGTTGGCGCAGGTGTTGCCGGCCGGGAGCACGATTATGGTGGAGGTATGGGTGGCTGAAGGTCAGGCCACCGCGGCCTTTTATTCAACCACCAGTTACCAGTCGAACATAATGATCCCTTATGCCGCGAATAATTTCTCGGTGTATGGCTCCGTAACGCCCAAGTATGTCCAGGAATACGCCGGATCGCCGGTTACCATCACTTACCGGCTAAAGACCGATGTTTCCGCGCCGCCAGTCAGCCGGATGGATATAACCATCCCGGGGCACATCGGCAATACAACTGAGTTTTTCGATGCGGTTGCTGTGGTCGGTGTTTCCCAGCCAAGCGCTATAACGAGCGTTCTACAGGCGACCGCTGCCGATGACGGCAAATTAACCGTGGATTTTTCAGCGCAACCGGTCCAGCCGAATTCGATTGTAACAGTGGTTTTTACCGCCAATGCGCCGGCATCATCCATCCAGGACATATTATGGAACGCTTCGGTAAATACCACCCTGGGTTCATACCCCCTTTCCGAGGAAGTCGCCGAGGACCAGTTCATGGCCGTGCTCGGAATGCCCGCGGTCCAGACCGGCGTAGGGGTCGTTCCTATCAACCAGACCGGGGGCGGGGGCAGGTTGCAGGTCACCTGGCCGGTTTTGGGGGGCGCAATCCTTTATGGACAGGGCGGAATAACCTCGTATGAGGTTTGGCGGGACGGTTCCTACCTGACGACCTGTCTTCCGTCCGGTTCATTGGCGTTAACCGATTCCACTTGGAAGCCCAAAACCGCTTTCGTTTCCAAGATTCCCCAGCCATATTTCAACGATTCCGGCCTTACCAATGGCACTTCCTTTTGTTACCAGATCAAAGCGGTTAACGCGATTGGCAAGGGGCCGCTATCCGTTTCGGTTTGCGGGATTCCCTTTGCCGCCCCGGTCCCCCCGGTCAGCCTGACCGTCCGCGCGGCCGACCAGGCGATGGGATTGTCGTGGACCCCCTCGGTGGCGGGAACCTATCCGGTGTCCGGCTACCTGGTCTGGCGTTCGTCCTGCACGCTCTGTACGCCCCTCACGGCAACGACGGTTTGGGGGGCCACTTCATCGTCTTTCCTTGATTCCGGCCTTTCCAACGGCGCCCTTTATACCTACCAGGTCCTGGCTTTTGATTGTAATTTCAATTTCGGGGCGCTGGGCACGGCTGATTCCGGCCGGCCCGCCGCCAACCCCCCCACCGGCCTGAGCGCGCTATACGACTATTTCGGGGCGGGAATGTCCCTGAGCTGGGTCAAATCCCCGGCCAGCAAAAACGAGTTCTCCATTGACGGTTACAACATTTACCGGGCCACCTGTTCATTCTGCATTACCTGGAGCCTGTTAGCGGGGCCTCCTGCCGTGAACGCGGCTACCACCGTTTATCTGGACACGGCGGTAACCGATTCCGAGGTTTGCCGGTACATGCTCACGACGAAAACAACCCAGGCTGAGGGGCCCCTGACCGCTCCGGTGCGGGGGATGGTGCCCCCGGCAGCACCTTCGGCATTGACCGTGTTGAGCCAGCCGTCAGCAACCCTCTATCTGGAATGGGCATCCAATAATATAGCGGGCCGGGTGAACGGATATCGGCTGTATCGGACTACCGTCTCCGGAAATAAGTGGCTGATTGCTTCCACATCGCCGCCTGGCCAGGCCACGACCTCCTACCTCGATACCGGGACGACTTTCGGACAGCGATATTATTACCGGGTTTCCGCCTGGTGCCAGAACGGCGCTGATTGGGCGGAGAGCTTGCCGACACCGGAATACGAGAAGGAGGTTGAGCCGGCCCACCTGGTGACGCTGGCCATCGCCCCGTGGGATGCGGAGGCCCGGCTGTCCTGGTTCGATCTGCGCCCGGACCAGGTGGTCGACAGTTACCAGATTTACCGTTCGACCCAGGCCCTCATCACGACAACCGTCTTTGTCACTGCGGTTAGTACCACCCAGTATGGCTGGCTGACCTATTACGACGACACGGTAACCAATGGCAATAGCTATTACTACTGGATCAGCGGCAAGAATGCGGGAGGAGAGGGCGACCTGACCCCATTCCCGGCCATCATTCCGTTCAAGCCGCCGATTGCCCCCGCTTTTTTGAGCGCCACGGGGGGAGTCAACAGGGTGGGGCTGGTCTGGGCACCCTCCGTGGTGGGAACCTACGGCTTACAGGGTTACGAGGTGCTTTCATCGAATATTTCCGGCTTGGAAACATTGCTGGCCACCTTGAGCTCATCGGCGAGTACTTACACCCATTCCGGCCTGCTTAACGGCACAAGGTATTACTATGTGGTCAGGGCTTTTGACTTTAATGGCAACCGCGGGACAGCCAGCCCCGAGGCCAATGCGGCGCCGGCCCTGCCGCCCTGCGCCCCCACTGCCATCACGGCGGTGGCTGCCACCAGCTGGGTGGAGACCTCCTGGCCTATTGTTTATCCGGCAGCGTGTTCGGCCACCTCAAGTTTCCCAGTCGGGGGGTATTACCTTTATAAGTCGACCTACATTTCAGGCGGGTATGTCAGCGCCACGAAACTGGACGGGGCGAGTTCCACGGGCTACTTCGATTCCGACATCACGCCCGGCCAGACTTATTACTACCGGGTCTGGACATTTGACGACCAGACACCGCCCAACCTGACCAACGAGTTTTATACCGGTTATGCCCCCATCGCGGACGCGACCCCCCGGGTCCCCGCGGGCCCCCCGGGAAGCCTGGTCATCAATTATGGCCAGTATGAACATGACGGGCGGCTCCAGCTTTCCTGGGTGGCGTCCGCGCCGGGCACCCTGGCCGTGATCGGATACCGCCTTTACCGGTCGACCGCGGACGATGTGCCGGCCACCGCCACGATATTCGTGTCGGGGGCGGCGACCCAATCCTACCTGGACGCGGGACTGTCCAACGGGAATTATTACCACTACCACCTGGTCGCGGTCGATGAAAAATGGCTGAACGGGGTGGACGCCTCGGTTTCCGGAACCCCGTATCGCGACCCCCTGGTTCCCACCGGATTGACCGCGATCGAGGGGAACACCGTGATCAACCTCCAATGGACCGCCCCCGCATCGTGGACCACCTTCCCGGTGAGCGGATACCAGGTTTACCGCGCCACCTATCCGGGCATTATCGGGCTTACCCCCATTGCGGTCGCGCCTCCGGGTTCGTCCGGGCTGGCTGACCCGGGTCTGGTGAATGGGGTCACCTACTATTATCACTTGCGCACCTATGACACCGCGCTTAACCTGTCCTGGACCTTCTCCGGCCAGGCTTCGACGGCCCCGTATGCGCCTCCCCAGCCCCCGACCGGCCTGTCCCTGACTTCGGGACCCTCTCGGATCACGGTCAAGTGGTCGGCCCCGGCGGCGGGAACATTCCCGGTTTCCGGTTACCTGGTTTTCCGCGCCACCTATGCGGCGGTTCCCTGCGCCCTCAATCCCGTCCAGAAGGTCGTGGCGAGCGAAACCTGGGTCGACCATATGGTTACCAATGGCATTGATTACTATTACTCGGTGGCGGCCTTCGACACAGTCGCGGTTTCCCACCTGGGTCCGTGCTCAGTTACCGAGATGACTACGGCCGGAGCGCCTGACCCGCCGTCCGTGCCCGGGGCGCTGTCGGGGATTTCCGGAAGCATGCGGGCCATCCTTTCCTGGATACCCTCGGCCCCCGGTACCAACCCGCTGGCCGGGTATTCGGTCTACCGGACCACCTTCACCCCGAATCCGGCGGATTCCATCCCGCCGTATGCCGACACCACCTCGGCCACGGCCGGAAGCTACTCGGACATGGCGGCGACGGACGGAATCGTCTACTACTACTCGGTGCGGGCGCGGGACAACACCGCCAACCGGTCGAATTTCTCCAACGAGGTGAGGATGATGGCCTCCACCCCGCCCACCGGGCTGGCTGGCGATGTTTCGATGGCGGACCAGATAACCCTGGTGTGGAATGTCCTGGCCGATCCCACGCTTTCTTCGCCCGACGCCCGGCCGGTCACCGGATATGTCGTATACCGTTCCACCGTTTCCGCCATAACCGGGTTTATCGAGCTGGCGCGGACCATTAACGGCACGGCCGATCCGGCGACCACGACTTACCTGGATACCACGGCCATCCGCGGATTGCCGATGTATTACCGGGTTTCCGCGCTGTATGGCGACGACATGTGGGAGGGGAACTGGTCCGCGCCGGTGGCGGCGACCGCCATCGGCGCCCCGTCCAAGCCGGGGCTTTCGGTGAGCCTGACCGACACGGGGGCTTCCCTGACCTGGGTGCCTTCCACCAGCTCGGTTTCCCCGGTGACCAGTTACAGCGTGTTCCGCGCCACCACGGCCGGGGTAATCGACGGGGCCGCCCCGCAGAGGGCGTTTGTCGTTAACGCCGTATCCTACATCGATACCGGCCTCACCAACGGGACTTTCTACTATTTCCAGGTGGCCGCCTACGACAAGAACAGCACATCGTCCTATTCCGACGAGGTATCGATCTTCCCGCTCGGAAAACCGCAGTCGCTTTCCGCCTACCCGGAGAACGGCCGGGTAGGGCTGGCTTGGGCGCTGTCTCCGGGCGGTACCACGGCGATAGACGGATATGAAGTTTACCGGGTTTCGGCTTTTGATCCCGAAACCGTTGTCGCCACGATCGCTTCGGGTTCGGCTTCAGTGTTCATTGATGCAACCGTGGTGAACGGCATAACCTACACCTACCGGGTGCGGGGATTCGCGGGGACACCGGTCCAGACCCACTGGAGCCTGTTCTCGAATACGGTGCCGGCGACCCCGGCTTCTCCGCCAACGGCCCCCAATAACCCCACCGCCGTGGCCTCTTCCGGCCAGGTGGCTGTCTGTTGGGCGGTTCCCACATCACCGGGCACCAACCCGATTAACGGTTACCGGTTGTACCGGTCTACCGGCCCCGGATTGGGTTATAACCCGATTATCACGGTCGGCCCGTCGACATTCTGTTACACCGATACGGCCGTGACCAATTCGACCGCCGCCAACTGGCGGGTTTATTACTACCAGGTTACCGCTTTTGACAGCGGAACTCCGCCGGTCGAAGGCCCGCCGTCGAACCCGGTGTTCGGGGTGCCCTATTACAATCCCTCTCCGCCGCTGACGCTCACCACCGTTCCCGGGAACGGGTTTGTCCAGCTGGTCTGGCTGGCGCCAAACAACACGACCTATCCGGTGACGCACTACAACATCTACCGGGGGATTATCGCCAACGGGGAAAGCCCCGCGGCGATCAACGCCGTGCCGACGGCGGCGACCATTTATGCCGACGCCGGCCGGACCAACGGGACGCGGTATTTCTACAAGGTCAGGTCGTTAGACGACCAGGGCCACCAGTCCGGGACCTCGATCGAGATCTCCTGCGTGCCGTTCAATCCGCCCGGAATCCCCGGTTCCTTGACTGCGCATCCGGGTAACGGGCTGGTGATGCTGTCGTGGGCGAATTCCACGGCGGGCACCTATCCCTTTGTCGGCTACCACATCTACCGCGGGTCGGTTTCCGGCGGGGCGACGACTTTTGTTGCCTCCACCACTTCGCTCAAATTCGTGGACGGGACGGGCATTACGGCGACGGATTATTACTATTCGGTGCGGGCATATGATTCGCAGGGCAACGAGTCGAATGTGTTTGAGCTGGCGGTGTCGCCCAACACCACCCTGGTGAATCCTCCGTTGAATGTGGCGGCGGCCCCCACCAGCGGGACCATCAGCGTTTCGTGGACCTGGACTTCCGACGGGCTGGCGCCGGGCGGGCCGATCACCGAGTATGCCGTGGTGAAGGCGACCTGCGCGCTGTGTCCCTGGTCATCGTCAACTTATCTGGGGGCGACGGCGAGCGTCTGGGTGGACGCCTTCGCGGTGAACGGCCTGACGAACCGATATACGGTTCGTTCGGTCAACTCCGCCATTAAAGAGAGCCTTGATTATGTGTGGTTCAACGAGGTCTCGGCGGTCTCGGCCTTCCGCGCCCCCTCCGCGCCCCAGAACCTGGTGGCCACGGGCGGGATGGGCGTGGTCGAGCTCAAATGGGCCGCGCCAGCCGACCCCGGGACGGAGGCCATCACCGCCTATGCGGTCCTGCGGAATTCCCCGGCGTGCCCGTGCTCGGTGACGGTGGCGACGCTGTCCGCATCGGCGGTGGCCTTCATGGATACCGCCGTCATTGACGGGGTTTCCTACCAGTACCAGGTGGTTCCGCTGATCTGGCTGGCCGGATCGTATTGGCGGGGCGCTCCGGCGGCGAGCAATGTGGTCACCCCGAACCTGCGTACCACGGATTCTTTCGTTTCGGCCAACGCCTTTGCGCCGGCGCGGGGCGACCGGCTGGACATCACCTTTACCCTGGACCGGAAGACGGATGTGAAGGTCGGCATCTATACGATCACCGGCATTAAGGTCTGGGAGACCACGATGAACGGAGTGCCGGCCGGCCCGTCCCTGGGGAGCTACCTGGTGGTGGGCCCCGACGGCATGCCGGGCTGGGACGGGAAGGCCAAGGACAAGCTCCTGGTAGCCAGCGGGGTGTATCTCCTCCGCATTGAGACCGCGGGATGGAAGAAGACCCTGAAGGTCATCGTAATTAAATGAAGCGCTTGCCAGGACTGCTCCTGCCTGTCCTGTTGCTCCTGTCAGCGGAAACCCGCGCCTCCGGGGGTGGTTCGTCCGGCGCCGAGTTCCTGCGGGTGGCGATGGGCGCCCGCCCCGCCGCCCTGGGGGAGAACTTCACCGGCCTGGCCGACGATGTCAACGCGGCATCGTGGAATCCCGCCGGCCTGGGCCAGCTCAAGAACATGCAGTTTTCCGCCATGCACCTTAAATACATCGAGGACATCAATTTTGAGTACCTGGCGGCGTCGATGCCCTTTGGGGAATGGGGTTCCGCCGCGGTGTCCGGGGCCTATATGGCCGTCCCGCCCTTTGATTCGACCGACCCCGCCCTGAACGGGACAGCGAAGGGGTCCGCCTCGGATGCGGTGCTGGCCCTGTCCTGGGGAGGCTCCTTCGGCCCCCTTTCCCCCGATACCCCGGAATTCAAGGATGTTTACTACGGGCTTTCGGGCAAGATGATCTACCGGTCGCTGGGCGGGTACTCGCCCACCGGCGGGGAGGGCCAGACCTTCACGGCCGTGGCCGGGGCGGTGGATTTGGGCGCCTTCTGGGCCTACACTCCCGCATTGACCTTTGGGGCCATGGTCCAGAACATCGGCTCGACCGTGACCTTCCTCGGAGACGAGTCGGACGCCCTGCCGTTCGCGTTCCGGGCCGGGGTGGCCTGGCGCGGATATGACGAGGAGTGGCTGAGGGCCACGGTGCTGGCGGACGCGGTCAAGCCCTATGACCCCGACGGGGGGAAGCCCGGAAACGCCTGGGGCGGGGTGGGCGCGGAGTTCCTCATCATCCGCATGCTCAGCCTGCGGACCGGTTTCCGGATGGGGCCGGAGGGCAGTTCGGTGGTCGGGGGGGCGGGCCTGGTGATCGGGCCGGTTTCCGCGGACTACGCCTTCACTCCCATGTCGGGATTCGACGCCACCCACCGGATGAGCCTGACGGTGAAGCTGGGCGCGCCGGAGCCCCGCCGTTTGCCTGCCACGGCCAAAATCACCGCCAAAGCGATGCCCAAGAAGCGCATCGACCTCAACTGGGAGCCGGTGAAGGAAGCCATGGGGTATTTTGTCGAGGTTCGCAAGGGGAATGGGGCCTTCAAGCGGGTCACCCCGAAGCCGAGGGAAAAAACCAGCATCCCATTCAAGGGGTTGAAGGCGGGGGAGAAATATACCTTCAGGGTAATCCCGGTGGATGCCAAAGGCCGGGAGGGCCGGCCAGGAGAGATGGTCCTCAACCTCAAGAGCAAGGCGCGCACCGCGGGCGGGACAGCCCCCGCGGGGGTCCCGGCCAGGCTCGCGGCGGGGGTGGAGGGCCGGCAGGTCACCCTTTCCTGGGAGCCCGTGGCGGGCTCCTCCGGGTACCATGTTTATTACAAGAAGGCGGGGGGACCCCTGAAGAAGGCTACCGCCGCCGCCCCGCGCCGGACCACCAAGCTGTTATTGAAGGGCCTTGCCCCGCAAACCTACGAGTTCAGCGTATCGGCGGTGGATGCCGCCGGCAAGGAGGGCACCCGTTCCGCGCCAGTTCCCGCCCAAGTCGCCCCGTGATAATCGTGATAATATAGTCAACCTATGAACAACCTTTTGAACGGCATGAAGATCGGAGTGGTCCACCCCCAGCTTTATCCCCAGGTCATGAACGGCGATGGTCCCGTGGTTGAGACCGCGGCGGCGATCGTGGCGGAGCCGGATATCCGGGCCATGGAAGTCACGCATGTGCGCGACGAGGTGGCGCGGGCCCGGCTCAAGCTGTTGCTTACCTCCTCGGGGATGAAGGTCATTTTCAACTCCCTTCCGGTTATCCTGAAGAACGGGTGGAGCATCGATTCGGCGGAGGCTTCGCTTCGCGAGGAGGCCATGGCCGGACTCAAGGGGCTCATGGAGGAGGCGCGCTTCCTCGGGGCCAAGCTTTTCGTGGTGATGAGCGGGCCGGACACCGGCGCCGATGGACGGGCGGCCGCGAAAGGCCGGCTGGTTTCCTCCCTGCAGGTCCTGTGCGATGAGGCGGGGCGCCTGGGCATGTCGGTAACCCTGATGCCGTTTGACCGGGAGGCCGACAAGAAACGGCTGATCGGCCCCGTGTCCGAGTCCGTGGATATCGCCAAACAGGTGAAGCGGGAAAACTTCGGGCTTTCCCTCAACCTCGCCCATATCCTCCTCAACAAGGAGAATCCGGGCGATGCGGTGTCCGCGGCGCGCCATTTCCTCCTGCACGCGGTGGTTTCCAACTGCGTCCTGGCCGAGGGCAGCCCCGTCCGCGGGGACCAGCACCCCTGCTTTGGGACCGAGGGGAGCCTGGCCGGACTGGAGCAGGTCACTGAATTCATGCGCGCCCTCGAGAAGGGCGGATTCTTCAAGAAGGCCGGGGCGGGCTGGGTTTCCCTGGAAATCCGTCCGCGCGAGGAGGAGTACTCCGCGGCGGTCCTGGCCGGGGGCCTCCGGATGCTGGCTGAGGCCGTAGAAAAGCTTTAAACACCGGCGGGGCTGATGGTATGAGGCGTTTGCACCCCTTTTTGCCTGTCCGCTTGCATGTTTATGCGCGGGTGTAGAATAAACCTGAAATGACCATTAAGGCACCGTTCTGGCTCCGCCTCCTGGTGGGCATCGTCCTGTTCGCCGGTTTGGCCGGCCGTTCATCGGCGGACCGGATCATGGTGGTGGATCCCGCCTCGGATGGATGCGGATGGTCGGGTGACGCGCCTGATTCCGGACACGGCGCCGGGATGGTGGCAATCCTGTCGCCATCCTCCAGGGAGGGCAGTGAATCGGGCCCCTGTTACCGGCAGGATCCTCCGGAATACCGGGACCTGTCCGGGCTGGAATGGAAGGTTCCCGGACAGTCGCGGGCCCCGCCGGCTTTTCCCGCAGTTTAGTCCGGCATTAAAGCAGTTTAATTTACAAACAATTCAAGGAGGACCTAGATGAAGTATCGTGCGATATTGATTGCTGCAGTTTCGATGGTGGTCGCGGCTGGTGTGGTGGTTGCCGCTGAGCAGGCCGCATCCACGGCGAAGCCGGCCGCTGCTGCCCATGTCAAGAAGCCCAAGGTTGTGAAGGTGTCGGTTTCCAGCGGAACGGTTGAGACTGTCGACGCCGCCGCCGGAAAAATATCCATCAAGGACAAGAAGGGCGTGGTGAAGGAATACGCCGTGGCCAGCGATGCCAAAATCAAGCGCTCCGGCAAGACTGCCACGCTGGCCGAAGTCATGGCCGGTGACAAGGTCACTTCAGCGAAAGGGGAAGAGGTCAATGCCGTTCCCACCCTTAAGAAGCTGGAAGTGAAGGCCCCCAAAGCCCCGAAGGCCGAGAAGGC
>Ga0334722_10008013_pt1 | contig 10157 bp, 16 predicted proteins | sample C3_bottom_MG_FD_207210 | JGI IMG/M metagenome (GOLD analysis project Ga0334722, IMG submission 207210) | Sediment microbial communities from Yellowstone Lake, YNP, Wyoming, USA - C3_bottom | ecosystem: Environmental > Aquatic > Freshwater > Lake > Sediment | place: USA: Wyoming | collected... | reverse complement strand
GAGGAAAACTAACGCTTTTGCGCCCTCAAAACTCTTACGCTTGAACGGAATTTGCGTCTCGCCCTTATTCTGACAATGCGGACAGGTGTAACTGATACTTGCCGTCAACGTGTCCTCATACGCTTCCTTTTCAACCGTATACTTGCACGCAGGACAAACATATTCTTTCGCACGAATCTTCACCGCGCCCGTCTTTGCATCACGGGGCTTACCCATCATCTCCTTTTCACACTTGGGACACAACTCGCGAAACACCCAACACCTCACAAAACCCGAATCAACTGCACGATTCGTAAAATACACACACTCATCCATTGATTCTGGTTGCCTTAGCGCCATGTTCTATCACCATCAGTTCTTTGAATACCCTTCCAAATTACACATGATTTTTAAACCTTCTGCGTCACGCAAAAATCATGACGTACTATAACTCCATCGCAGCAGGATACAATGAACTTCACTTTACCGAACAACAACGAAAAGCAGAACTTATCTTGAACGAACTGAAACTCAAAAAAACCGACACACTCCTTGACGTTGGCTGCGGCACCGGAAAAATCACCGCGCTCTTTCCATGTAAAGTCCAAGGAATCGATCCTGCGGCAACACTTGTCAAACAATCACCTGTTCCTGCAATCGTCGGAAAAGCAGAATCGTTGCCATTCGCTGATGAATCATTTGACGTTGTTGTTTCATTAACTGCCGTGCACAACTTTGATAACGTTGAGAAAGGACTTCACGAGATAAAACGCGTTGCCAAACGAGACGTCGTCCTCTCGATACTCAAGAAATCAAATAACTTCAAAAAAATTGATACTCTTATCAGAAAAACATTTGCGGTGAGAAAAAAAATAGACGACCCGCATGACGTGATTTATTTCTGCGCACCCTGACTTTTGCCGAAACTTATAAATATCGCGCAATTACCTGATCCTCTCAAAAGAGGCACTCATGAAAATCCCTGAATTTTTGCGCGAAATCATCTGGTCATTCTACCCGCCAAGGTATCGCCAGCTCGCAGACAAACACTTCCACAAAAGCTTGCGCTATATGAGCAAAATCCTGCTCATCGTCTTTCTCATCACTGCAATCCTTTTCATCCCCAAACTCGCCACGCTTCGCGGCACGGTTGAAAGCGAACTCTCCAAATTCCAAACCTTCAAACTCGAAGGAAACGTCAGCCAAAGTTCGACAATCACTATTCCCGTACACAATCCTTGGGTTGTTGTTGACCTCAATAACGATTACACCCTTACCAAAGAATTCCTCGTCATCGACAAAACCACCATCCAATACCGATTCCTCACCGTCAAAAAAATCCAGCGCGACCAACTCAAAGACGTCTCCAGCAACCGCGCTTCGGTCTCCGGCTTTTTTACATCACTTATCTTACTCCTTGCACCCGGAATCGCACTTGTCCTTTACATCCGTCTCTGGCTCAAATACCTCCTGTTGATCCTTGTCTTTGGCACGTTCTTCTTCATCGTCATGGAACTCACTCATTATCGCCTGCGCTGGAAACAAATGCTTTCAATCGCCGCGCACGCAATCACGCCGGTTATCGCCATTGAAGTTGTCTCCTCCTTTGTGACAACCGCATACCTGCTCCCCGTGTTCCGGTTCTTGGGCGTTAGTATCTACGCAATCACCACCATCCTCTTCGCATTCCTCATGACTATCGCAGTCGTTGGCTACCACATCGAGGACAACCGCAAAAAATGAACATCCGCGCAGTCCTCTTTGACATGGACGGAGTCCTTGTCGACTCAAAACCGTATCACCTCCATGGCATGAAAGAACTCTTCAAACGACACGGAATCACGCTTTCTCCTCCCGAACTCGAAAACATTTTCGGAATCGTAGACGAACGAAACATCCACGCCATCTGCAATGCGCGAAAAATCCCGTGCAATGCTCATGCAATGGGAACAGAAAAAAGAAACATCGTCGTTTCGTCATTTAAACACGCACGGCTGCACAGCTTCCCCGGCGCACTCGAACTGGTAAAACGCGCACGCAGAACCTACAAAGTCGGGCTTGCCACTTCCTCGAACAAAAACGAACGCGGCGCAGTTCTCAAACAATTGAAACTTACGCGCGCATTTGACTGCATTCTTGGCAGAGAAGACGTCAAAACCCACAAGCCAAGCCCCGAAGTCTATCAAAAACTTGCGCGAAAACTTGGCGTTCGACCATCCCAATGCATCGTCATCGAAGACAGCGTAGCCGGAGTTGAAGCAGCCAAACGCGCAGGCATGTTTTGCATTGCGGTTACGAACAGCTATCCTGCATCGAAATTGAAAAAAGCTCGTATGATCGTCAAACGACTTGATGACAAAAAAATACAGAGGCTGTTGAAATGCTAATCTACAACCCGCGACAAATGGTGTTCGTTACGTGCCGCGGCGAATTTTCCATTCTTGGAAAAAAAGAAGAAAAAGACGACGTCATTCCCACAACCTGGCACACGCCTATCTCTGCCCACCCACTCATGTACGCGATTGCGCTCAAAAAAGGACTCATGGGCGAACAACTGATACGTTCAAGCGGCGGGTTTGTGGTCAACTTTGTGCCATTTACGCTTTCCGAGACCGCAAAAAAAGCAATGGGTTTGTCCGGGGAATATGTTGAAAAGTGCGACACCATCGGTGTACACGAGCTCCCTTGCGAAAAACTTACCGACTCTTTTCGCCTCAAAGAAGCCATCGGCTGGCTCGAATGCGAAGTCGTCGAAGAAAAAGAAATCGGCGATCACATTTTGTTTATTGGAAAAGTACTCCATTCAGAAATGGGTTACGAAGAAAAGAGATTGTTTCACGTGCAGGGCGAAGGGTTTACGACGACGAAATGACTTTTCTTTTTTGTAGTTATCACTTTTTAGGAGTTTCTTTAGAAAAACTTATAAACTGTTCGCCTTCTCTTTGAATATCATGGCTGATGACAAAACACTTGCACAGTATCTTGCCGCAGTTGATCGTGCGATACGCGCTTCGCCCCTTCAGGAAGACTGGAAAGCGTTGCTCCCTGCATATGTCAAAGAACAGGCCACGCAAGCCCTTGAACTCATTGCGCGAGATGAAACAAAAAATCTCTTTCGCGCTCCCGAAAGCACACGCTCAGAAGAACACTATCGCAGCAAAGTTGTTGAAGCAGTCATGCATAACGGTATTGGGCCATTCTTGTACGAGCGGGGGGTTGCAGATGCACTCATCAGAGATATTTCCCGACTTGTCTACCGAGAACTGGGTGGGAAAGCCATTCCCCAATTCGAAGTCATCGGACGCTAACAAACTTCTCCTGATACTCCTCTGCCCGTTTCCTCATCTTCTCCGGCAAATCGCCATTAATGGTGTATTCGACACCTGATTCTGTGATCTTCACATCCGCAACCCAAGGATCGCTGCCAATTCTAAACACAAAAACACCCGAACGCGCGATCTCCTTTTGAACATCCGCGAGTTTTGGCGTTTTCCAATGCGCCGTATGAATCTTTCTGAGAACTCCAAACAACGACTCGAGGAATTGTTGGGTGAGCATAACCGTTTCCTTGTACCATGGCTATAAATTGGTTTGGAAGAAAGCGCGCCGGCGCGGGGATATTCAATCCCTCGGCAGCACCGAAAGATATTTGAACCCCGAAACCCGTGAGGGTACAAGGTGCTCAACCTTGCGGCGTACCTGGTTCGCCAACGCCGGCGTATTATTCTTTCTTTTTTCTTCCTTAAAGTGCGTTTCCGAAGAAAACCCGGAACATTTCCGCCCTTTTCCGTATCATTTCCCGAACGCCGCTTTTCCTCGTCCCAAAACCACAATGTTTATAAATAACCCCTTGACAGTGCAGTTTATACTAATACTCAATAAGGAGGGTATGTACTATGGCAAAAGCAAAACCACACTTGAACATCGTGTTCGTCGGTCACGTCGACCACGGAAAGTCAACCACAGTCGGACGACTCCTCTTCGACGCAGGAACTGTTGATGAACAGACCATGCGTAAACTCAAGGAAAAAGCAGAAGAACTCGGAAAGGGCGGATTCGAATTCGCATTCGTTATGGACTCACTCAAGGAAGAACGAGAACGAGGAGTCACCATCGACCTCTCGCACAAAAAGTTCCAAACCAAAAAGTTTGACTTCACCATCATTGACGCGCCCGGCCACAAAGACTTCATCAAGAACATGATCACCGGCGCATCACAAGCAGATGCTGCAGTCATCGTCATCGGTTCAGAAGGAATCCAAGCACAAACCAAGGAACACGCATTCCTTTGTAAAACGCTTGGAGTTGGACAAATCATCATCGCATGCAACAAACAAGACTTGAACAAATATGACCAAGCAAAGTTTGAAGCAACCAAGAAAAGCGCACAAGACCTCCTCAAAAGCGTCGGCTACAAAATCGACACCGTTCAGGTCGTCCCGATCGCATCCTACCCAGGAGAAAACGTTGTCAAAAAGCTTGGCAACATGCCCTGGTACTCAGGACCCACGCTCCTTGAAGCACTTGACAACCTTTCAGTTCCGCAAAAACCAACCAACTTGGCACTACGCCTCCCCATCCAAGATGTGTACAACATCACAGGAATCGGCGTCGTCCCTGTCGGAAAAGTTGAAACCGGAATCCTGAAAGTTGGCCAAAAAATCATCTTCATGCCAGGACCCGCAGGAAAAGGAGTCTCAGGAGAAGTTAAGACCGTTGAAATGCACCACGAACTCATGCAAGAAGCAGAACCCGGAGACAACGTCGGCTTCAACGTGCGAGGCGTCGAAAAGAAAGACATCAAGCGCGGAGACGTCGTAGGCCCCGCAGACGCGCCGCCAACCGTTGCAACCGAATTCACTGCAAACATGATCGTCTTGAACCACCCCACCGTCATCACGGTCGGGTACACCCCCGTGTTCCACATCCACACAGCGCAAGTTGCGTGCCAGATCACGGAAATCGTCAAGAAAATCAACCCGGCAAACGGCGAAACACTTGCCGACCACCCTGACTTTGTCAAGAACGGAGACGCATGCGTTGTCAAAATCAAGCCCATGCAACCCCTTGTCATCGAAAAAGTCAAGGAATTCCCGCCACTTGGAAGATTCGCAGTCCGAGACTCAGGAAACACGGTTGCTGCAGGCATGTGTACTGACGTCGTCAAAAAATAATTTTTTTATTTTTCAACCATTTCATTCATAACGATTCAACAATCGCTATGGAACACAAGCCCCATGCAAAAAGCACGAATAAAACTCGCGAGCATCGATATTGACAAGCTCAACACTACCTGCGCGTTTATCAAAGATATTTCTGACAAAACCGGCGTTGAAATGCGCGGACCAATACCACTTCCAACCAAAAAATTGAAACTCGCTACTCGTCGCGCGCCTAATGGACGAGGATCAGCAACCTGGGAACGCTACGAAATGCGCGTCCACAAACGCATGATTGACTTAGGCCTTGACGAACGCGCACTACGCCTTGTTATGAGAATTCCCGTCCCCGAAGGCCTCAACATTGAAATAGAAATGATTGACGTATAGTTATGAGAAAGATACTTCTTTTTCTTATAATCTCACTTTGTATTGGGTGCACGCAAATACCATTGTCTGCCCCGATGCCTGATTCTGCTCGGCCTCAGGAGAGTATTCAACTCTCAATTCCTCAAAGCTGCACCGCGCTTCCTTCAACAAAATCTTTTGATTCTTACCGCGAGCCAGGTCAAATTCCTAGCTGGAGTCCGGGAGTCAACTGGGAGTGGTCACTTGAACAAACCAGCTCCGCACTCCACTTCAATTACCATTACCATGTTATTATGCATCCTCGCTGGCTTGACTTTGAGCTGAATCTTACTCCCTTAACGCTCCATTATTATTCAGATGGTGATGCCAATTGTGATGCACTCATTCCTCAAACTGATTATGAAAACTTCATTGCGGGTCTCCGCTGCTTTCAACGTGAACTATCTTCTTATGCAACATCTGCGCTGAGCAATCATTCAAAAGAATTGATACCTGCAAGAAATTGTCTTGATGACATTCTCTCTCAAGTCCCCAATACTGTTGGCAGATCGGCACTCAATGGAACATACTGCCCTTCGTACGGGTCATACTGCTAATACTTTCGCATTCTCTGCTTTTAACATCAAGCACACACTGCGCGCTTTTGACACGTACTACAACCTGTAAACATTAACACTCGTCAATATTTGTTCATGAACTCGCTTTTAGTCCCGATTCACCTTAACTCTACCTTAAATGATCGTTCGTCGATCGCTTCTAACTTTACTTTCTGGCCTACTTTTAGGCCGAAATCGCGCAGTTTTTCAGGCAACGTGATGCCCATGCTGTTTCCGATGCGTATGATCTGTTTTTGCTGATCGATCGCTTTGTGCAGTTCGAGACGTTTTTGAAACTTTTTTGCTTGCTCAATAGTTAATGTTTGAAATTTGCAATTGGGACAAACAAGCGCAGGAGTACTAATTGATTCGATACGTACTTCCTTTTCTTTAAGTGTTTGACCACAGTCACACCTTATGTTCCTTTCCTCTGCCATACTGTTTTTACCTCGATGAAATCTTCATGAATATACACGATGACCACATACGTTTGACGTTCTTTTCCATGATACTTACTCAAGCACACTTTTCGCGGCGGAATACACTTCTCGCCAACAATTCTGCCTGTTCGCACGGTCTGCACAACGAAATCAATCTCAACATGCCTTTCGCCTTGCCGTACGAACACGTGTGGATCAAAAGTTATCTCTGCGGTTTTTCTGAATTGATTCAGATCAACCATCTGTTATAACCTCCGTTATTACCCTTGTATTTAAATCTTTCCTCATTTTTCTCTTTTTTTCTTTCCCGTTTGGCTTTAAGAACTTACGCCGAGATTTATTGGAAAGATTCCGGAACTTCGCTACTCTGCCCCAACAATCAATAAAAATGGCGCCCTTATTCTTCACGCATGCCCATCGAAGCAATTGTCTTTGACGTCGATAACACCCTTGTTGACCACGTCAAAATGAAATTCCAATGCGCGTACGCAGGAATGGATAAAATGATCGAACGCGGACTTCCCATCACCAAAGAAGACGCACGGCGCATCCTTGCTGAACTCTTTCGCAACTACGGCTGGGAAGACCCTTTGCTTTTTTGGCACGCCGCAGAAGTTGCCGGCGTCAAAAAGGATGTCGACATCGAACGATTTGCACAAATCGGAAAAACCACCTATCGCAAAAAACAACGCGACCACCTCAAACCCTACGAAGGCGTCCCAGAAACACTTGCGCACTTACGCGATCGAAAAATCCAACTCGCCATCCTCTCAGACGCTCCCCGGCTCAAAGTCTTTGACCGCCTCTGCGACATCGACCTTGAACCATTCTTCGAAAACAACGTCGTCGGAGGAGACTATGAAGACAAATATAAAAAACCACACCCTGACGCGTTTCGCAAAGTCCTCTTGCTCCTTGGCAGAGAGTCTCCTGAAAACGTCATGATGGTCGGCGATAACCCCATTCGCGACATCATGGGCGCACGAAACTTCGGCTTCACCACTGCCTTTGCTAAATACGGATATGTCCTTCAACCCGGAGAAGACATCAACACCGTCAAAACCCGCGCAGACTACGTCCTTGAACAATTCCCTGACCTTGTAGCGATCGTTGAGAAAAATCCATAACGCTAATTGATCTTTCTTAGATACGCTAACTCCTTCCCAGTCTGTACAAAGCTTTTTATACCTTCCTCCGGAAATATGTGCTATGAATTACTGGGCATACTCACTCATCAGTGTTTTCATCGTGAGCGCAATATCCTTTGTCGGCATCTGGACTTTTGCCATGAAAGCAGTGTCGCTGCGCAGAATCATCCTCTACCTTGTCAGCTTTAGCGCCGGCGGCCTCTTAGGAGACGCATTCATTCATCTTTTGCCTGAAGCCGCCCAAGCAGGCGGCTCGCCCCTTTCGACATCGCTCATGGTCCTCTTTGGCATCGTGCTCTCATTTGTCATCGAAAAAATCATCTGGCGCCACTGCCACCTCCATCAATGCAGCGCAAAACACCACCACGGACGACCCCAACCCTTTGCATACCTCAACCTCATCGGAGACGGCGTGCACAACTTCATCGACGGACTCATCATCGGCGGCAGCTACATCGTAAGCACCCCCCTTGGAATCACGACCACCCTTGCAGTCATTTGGCACGAAATCCCCCAAGAAATCGGAGATTTTGGCGTACTCATCCACGGAGGCTTTCGCCCCTGGCAAGCGCTCTTTTACAACTTCCTCTCCGGCCTCACTGCAGTTCTTGGAACCATCGTCGCACTTCTTTTGAACCAAACCGAAACTGCACGCTTAATCCTCGTTCCCTTTGCCGCAGGAAACTTCATCTACATCGCATGCACTGACCTCCTCCCCGAACTGCACAAAAACATCGACATCGCCCAATCCGCACTCCAAGTTCTTAGCCTTCTTTTCGGCGTTGGAACCATGGTCGTTTTACGCGTCTGGATCGGATAAACATATAAACCGCCAGTAACTCTTTGCACTCCATGGAACTCCTTGACATCGTTGACGCACACGACGAAATCATCGGACAAAAAGAACGCAACGTCGTGCACAAAAACAAACTGCTTCACCGCGGCATCACCATCCTCATTTTCAACCCCCAAGGAAAACTCTACATCCAACAACGCTCTGCTGACAAAGACACCTTCCCCTTGCACTTCGAAGGCTCAATCTCAGGACACGTCCAAAGCGGTGAAACATACCACCAAGCGGCAGTACGCGAACTACGCGAAGAACTATCCATTATCATTACCCCCGGACACGTCCACGAAGTCGAACACTTTGGCTACCACGAAGACGACGAACGCATGCTCGTCACACTCTACGTTGTTAAAGACTACCACGGCCCGATCACTGTTGACCACGACGAAGTAACATCCGGCGAATTCTGGACACTTGAACAAGTCAAAAAAGAAATCACTCTTGGCAAAAAACTCTTTCACCCCAGCTTTTTAAAAGCACTTGAAATATTTGAAAAAACCGACGGCAAAGCACAAGATTACGTCACGGTCAAAAAGACAAAAAGAAAATAAATCATTTCTTCACAAAAAGACCAATTGCAACCACCAAAATCAAAAGCGACGCAACTTGCGTGTTCCACGGAATAAACCTCAAATACAATAATGCCAACGCCAAAATGTTCAGAAACGCCAAGGTTTGTTTGTTCATGGTTCCTTCTTTTGGTTCGGATTATTAAAAGATTGCGCACGTGTAAACGTTCTAATTTATTCACTTAATAGTGGCGAAAGATTTATAAACGTTTTGTTGTACGATGCAGTTATGGACCAAGTAATGCGCGCAGCAGAACGGGAGCTTGTGAGCGATCTGACTGATCCTGCGCGTTGGGATCGCTACGTTCTTGAACTTCGACGGGCCCAGTACGACGATCAAAAAATTTGCTTAGAAATTGTTCGCAAAGCAGCAGAATCTGCAAAACACCTCTTGCTCGAAGAAGCAAGAAAAGTCAGCTCCTGGCCAACACTTGACTGTGTTGTAGAGAACCCCACGTTCAAAGCACAAATAAAAGGATACACGCGCCATATAGAAGCTATTCCTGGATTCACCATTTATGGCCGGCACTTATTCAACCCTGATTCAGGACTACACACTGCCCTAGATGATATCGCGTCCCACTTCTTGCGCGACGGCAAACTTATACGCAACATTGATTGCGGCCCGCGCATTTATTATGGTCCACTTGACAACATACCAACTGAAGCTACGACCACAGACTACATAACTCTTACCGAACAAACAATGGTGAAAATAGAACAACTTCTTGCACAAGATGCAGTTGACGCCCGGAAAAAACAAAATGTACTCACTCGCTTGATCATGCCTGCAAAACAGAAACCCACCAATCAAGAAGCCTGGCTCCAACTAAAACAAACTTTCAACTGCGCAGGCCAAGTTGCAAAAAAACTCATTCTTGCAAACATCGAAGAACGAATGCTCAACGAACAAGAAGTGATTTATTCCTACTTGGGTTTAATACCCCGGGGCTCTGCCCCGAAGTATTTATGAATGGGTAAGGTCGTTGTTTTCTTATGGAGGTTCGTTATGCTTCGCATTGTAGTTATCGTATTCGGTATCATATG
>Ga0334722_10008012_pt1 | contig 10157 bp, 8 predicted proteins | sample C3_bottom_MG_FD_207210 | JGI IMG/M metagenome (GOLD analysis project Ga0334722, IMG submission 207210) | Sediment microbial communities from Yellowstone Lake, YNP, Wyoming, USA - C3_bottom | ecosystem: Environmental > Aquatic > Freshwater > Lake > Sediment | place: USA: Wyoming | collected... | reverse complement strand
ACCGCCACCCCGATCCCGTCGGGGCTTCCCTCGAGAATTCCGGCAATCATGGCCTCTTCATTTTTTTGGGCCTGGAGCTCCGGACTTGTTGTCGTGGTCTTTTTTTTGATTTTTGGTTTGCTGCTCATAAAATTGGCCTTTCCCAGACAAATTGAGAGGAATACAAGCGGAACGCTCGCAAAAAAAACAGCGACTGGTATCCTAAAAGATCGGGGGGCGCTGGTCAACCTGAATCGTCGTTGGCCCTCGTGCTGTCCTTGTTTGTGGCGGGGATTCTTTTTTATTGACAAAAAAATGCCGGTGCATTAGAGGAAAGAGGAATTTCTGTCTTTTCTCGGAAGCAATGAGTTCGATATTGCGCCCGTTCCGAGGCGGTTCGATCTTGTTTATCACTTTTTTAACTTTATATGGAGGGAGTACTGTTATGTGGCAGATTGACGTTGATAAGGACAAATGTGTTGGTGATGCAGAGTGCGTAAACGCTTGTCCCGCACAGGTGTATGAGCTGGTTGACGGCAAGGCCGAACCCGTGAACGCCGACGAGTGCCTTGGCTGTGAAACCTGTGTCGAGGTTTGTCCCGAGGGGGCAATCACCGTCACCGAGGTGTAATGTAGAATTTGCAGAACATTTGCTGAAGTGTGTAGGCCTATTCCCGCGATTGGGGATAGGCCTATTTATTTGCAGGCGATGAACGGGTTCGTTCTGGGGTGGCAGGCTCTGGGGGGAAAGAGATGAGGCGCTGGCTGGCGCGGCTAAAACCGGGGGCGAGCATCCGCGCCAATCTCCTGGCTGCCGCCCTGATGTGGAGTTTTATAGGCCTGTACCTGATGGCGCGGGGCTATGTTATGTCTGCGGCTCTGCCTGGTTTTTTTCTGGCGTTGGCCCTGGGGCTGGCCCTTGTGCTTGGCACGGCGAAAGCCTTTCTGGTCATTGAGCGGGCAGCCCGGAAGAATATCGCCCGGATTGTGGCCCGCCCGGATGGGATGTGTCTTGGCGGGATCTATTCCTGGCGAATGTGGGGCCTGGTTGTCTGCATGATGCTTGGCGGTCGCCTGTTGCGTAATTCCCCCGTGCCTCCACTGGTGGTCAGTGTTATATATGTTGCTGTCGGCTGGGCGCTCCTGTTGTCGAGTCGGCTCATCTGGCGGGAGTGGAACGCGCGCAAGACTCGTCGCTGAAAAAATGGGTTGCTTGGTATGAGAACACCTTCCTGGAACAGGGTGGAGATTGATCGCGCTGCCCTGCGCCATAATTTCCGGCAGGTGCGACAACTGGTCGGCCCGGCAATGGGTATTCTCGCCGTGGTCAAGGCCGACGCTTATGGGCATGGCCTTGTTCCGGCGGCTCAGGCCTTTGCCGAGGCAGGGGCCACATCCTTTGGCGTGGCTGAGGTCGAAGAGGGCGTGTTGCTGCGGCAGGCCGGGATAACCGGGCAGATCGTAGTCATGCTTGGCGTTGACCGGCAGGGGGCGGCGGAGGCTGTGGCCCATGATCTTACCCCCGTGGTCTATACCATGGAAGCCCTGGAGGCTCTTGCCGCGCAGGCGGCAAAGGGTGGTTGCCGGAAGGGGGTGCAGCTCAAGATCGATGTCGGCATGGGGCGTTTTGGTCTTATGCCCCAGGAAATCGAGCCGTTCATGGCCGCCTTGCGTCGGTTCCCAAATCTCTTTCTCTCAGGGATCGCCAGTCATTTCCCCAAGGCCGACGTGGAAGGTGAGTCCGTCACGGAAGAGCAGTATGCCCTGTTTCAGGCCCTTTTGAGCCAGAGGCAAGACGGTGGTGGGGAGGGGCAGGTTAATCATATTGCCAATTCGGCCACTCTGATGCGCTACCCCCGCATGCGCTGTGACATGGTGCGGCCGGGTATTTCCCTCTATGGCTGTTATCCGGCGGAATGGCTGCGCCAGGTTTCGGGTCTGGACCTGCGACCTGGCATGCGTTTTGCCACCACGGTGCTCCAGGTTAAGGAAGTTCCGGCTGGGCAGGGAATCAGTTATGGACACAGGTATGTGACCGAGCGGCCCACCAGACTGGCGGTTTTGCCGGTGGGCTATGCGGACGGCTATCTGCGGAGAATGGCGGGCAAGGCCGAGGTGCTCCTGTCTGGGCAACGGGCTCCGGTTCGGGGGATGATCTGCATGAATGCCTGCATGGCCGATGTGACGGAGATCCCTGGGGTCAAGGCCGGGGATGAAGCCGTGTTGCTTGGGTGTCAGGGGGCAGGGGAGATCAGGGCCGAGGAGATCGCTCGCTGGTCCGACACCATTAATTATGAGATTCTTTGTCTGTTCGGCTCCTGCAACCGGCAGGTGTATCGTGACAGCGAGTAAACGGTCGCAGGGCACCGCATCTCCTTTGTCATCGGCCTGTTCGCATACTTTGTGTATAGCGAACAGGCCGCTTTCGCGGATCTGCAGCACCCTGCAACCGTTTACAGATAAGGCTACAAACGAAACGCTGGATGTGATTGCTTTGCTTTGTGATCGTAATGACACGAGAGAGCCTGTTTGCTGAAACAACATTTTTTGGATTAGAATTGCAATGATCAAAACCCGCCTGAAAAAATTGATAGACCACTGCTTCGACCATGGTGTCGAGGCCGGGTTCTGGTCCCCCGCCGCGGCAGGGGCTTATTCCCTGGACGAACCCAAGCACGCTGGCCAGGGCGACCTGGCCACGAACCTGGCCATGGTGGTGGCGGGGAAAGACCAGAAAAACCCTCGAGCCATTGCGGCGCAGTTGGTGAAGATGCTTGCCCCCCATGCCGATCTGCTGGACAGGGTGGAGATTGCCGGACCTGGCTTTGTTAATTGCTACATCAACAAATCTGTCTGGCAGTCCGTGCTGCCTGAGGTCTGCGCCCAGGATGCGGTCTTTGGCCGAAGCGAGATCGGGCAGGGCAAGAAGGTGCTGGTCGAGTTTGTCAGCGCCAACCCCACCGGCCCCTTGAGCGTCGGGCATGGGCGGCAGGCGGTTTTAGGCGACGCCATCGCCAGCCTGCTTGCCGCCACCGGCCACCAGGTAACCAGGGAGTACTATTACAACGACGCGGGCCGCCAGATGCGGGTGCTGGGCGAATCCACCCGGGCCCGGTATCTGGAAGCGCTGGGCCTGCCCTTTACCTTTCCGGAAGACGGCTATCAGGGCCAGTATATCCGGGATATCGCCAAGGAGCTCATCGAGGAGCAGGGCGAGACCCTGAAAGATGAGCCGGATGTTATGCCTTTCAAGAACAAGGCCGAACGGGTCATCTTTGCCGACATCAACGCCACCCTGCGCCGCCTGGGCATCGTCTTTGACAACTACTACAACGAGCATTCCCTCTACGAAAACGGCCTGGTTGACGATGTGGTCGCCTCCCTGCGGGAAAAGGGACTGGCCTACGATCAGGACGGCGCGGTGTGGTTCAAGGGCACCGAGTGTGATCTGCCCCAGGACCGGGTGATCATTAAGTCCACCGGCGAGCCGACCTACCGGCTGCCGGACATGGCCTACCACCGGGAGAAATTCAGGCGCGGCTTTGATTGGATGGTCGATATCTTCGGTTCCGACCATATCGCCACGGTGCCGGATGTGCTGGCCGGGGTGAAGGCCCTGGGCTATGATCCAAGCAAGGTGACGGTGGTCCTGCACCAGTTTGTCACCCTCCTGCGCGACGGGCAGCAGGTGAAGATGTCCACCCGCAAGGCCAATTTCGTCACGGTGGACGAGCTGCTCGACGAGGTCGGTGCGGATGTGGCCCGCTTCTTTTTCCTCATGCGCAAGGCGGACAGCCAGCTGGAGTTTGATCTGGATCTGGCCACCAAGACCAGCCAGGAAAATCCGGTTTATTATGTCCAGTACGCCCATGCCCGGCTGCACAGCATCCGCAGGCAGGCCGAGGCCAAGGGTATTGCCCTGGGGAGCTTGACGGATGCGCCGCTTGGCAGGCTTACCCTGGATGACGAGACCCAGCTGCTCAAGGCCATGGCCGCTTTCCCTGGCTTGGTGGAGGGCGCGGCCCTGGATTTGTCTCCGCACCGGCTTGTTTTTTATCTCCAGGATGTTGCCGGACAGTTCCACAGTTACTACAATAAGCACCGGATTGTTTCCGAGGATGAGGAGCTGAGCCGGGCCCGTCTCTGGCTGGCCATGGGCCTGCGGATCGTCTTGCGCAATGGCCTTGCCCTGATTGGGGTGAGCGCCCCGGAATCCATGTAGGGTCTGGGGCATATCCGGTAAAGATCAGCACTAGGAGGCGTTGTCCGGGGTCGCCTGGCAACGGATAATTAGCTTATGAACGCACCGAAACAGAAAGCCAAGTTTGGATTTGTTGTCCGTTTTGAGCTGGGCCTGTTGGGTATGCTCAGCCTGACCCTGGTTACTGGCTGTATCTTTTTCTGGATGTTCATTATTGGTATCTGGGCTGGGCAGACCATCCTCCAGCCTAGTCCGGGGGCGGAAAAATCCTCGTTGGCAAAGATTGTCGGGGCGCTGCAACCGGGAAAGCCGGCCCCTGTCGAGCCCGTTGCCTTGCCAGAGCAAAAGAAAAATATGGCGGCGGAGCCTGGAACGCCGCCGGAATCGGCCTCCGCCCCCGCCCCTGAAACGGAATGGGCTGAGGCAGAGCCTTCATTTTTTGCCCTGCAGGTTTCCGCCGTGCGCGACCAGGATCGGGCGCAACAGGATGTGGCCCAGTGGCGGGAACGAGGCTATGATGCTTTTTCCGTGCCGCCAGAGGATCAGGATGACCCGTTTATCCGGGTTTATGTGGGCAAGTTTGACAAGCTGGCCGAAGCTAATCAGCTTATCGCCAAGCTGGAAAAAGAGGAAAAGGTCAAGGCCTATATCGCCCTGTTGCCTGCTTCCAAGCGGCAGTCCCCCTGAATTTTTTCCTTACGTGCGGTTATGGTAGAACGAACGGGTTCCGGCAAGCCGATGGACCGAAAAATCAAAGGGGGCCGTCATGATCCGTGATGCCAGGATGGACGATGTGAAGGTGGTGTATGCCCTGTTGCAGCATTTTGCCGACAAGGGGCTGCTTCTTGGCCGGTCCTTGAGCTCCCTGTATGACCAGCTGCGGGATTTCAAGGTCCTGGTCAGTGAGGGGGCGGATGATTCCCCGGCCGGGCAGATGCTCGGTAGCTGCGCCCTGCATGTCTGCTGGGAAAATCTGGCGGAGATTCGTTCCCTGGCGGTGGTGGAAGAAGCCCAGGGCCAGGGGTTTGGCCGCCAGCTGGTTGAGGCCTGTTTGGCCGAGGCAGATCGCTTTGGCATCACCAGGGTTTTTACCCTGACCTATCAGCCCGCTTTTTTTCAGCGGCTCGGGTTTAGATCTGTTGACAAGAACGAACTCCCCCACAAGGTGTGGAGTGATTGTATTCAGTGCCCGAAATTCCCGGATTGCAACGAAGAAGCCTTGATCTGGGAAAAATGCGCCGTTGCCGCGGCAACCAAATAATATCGGCAACGGAATAGGGCCAAAACGGCATAAAGATCCGTAACGAAGTGGCCAAGAAGGCGAAGATTAATTTCGTAAAGGCTCTTTTAAAAAACCACTGAGCGCGCCGGGGTGTGCCGTGCGGCAGCCTGTCGGTGTTGACCTCTTGGAGTAAAAACATGTTCAGTTCTGTTTTGAAAAAGTTTTTCGGCAGCCAAAACGAGCGGGTTCTCAAAAGCATTCAACCGCTGGTGACGGAGATCAATCAGCTGGAGTCCGAGATCAAGAAACTCGATGACGCCTCCCTTGCCGCGCGGACTGGTCTCTTCCGGGAGCGGTTTGCCGCAGGGGCAACCCTTGACAGCCTGTTGCCCGAGGCATTTGCCGTCTGTCGGGAGGCGGCCGTGCGGGTCCTGGGGATGCGTCATTTTGACGTGCAGCTCATCGGCGGCATGATCCTCCATCAGGGCAAGATCGCCGAGATGAAAACCGGCGAGGGCAAAACCCTGGCCGCCACCCTGGCGGTATATCTCAATGCCCTCACCGGTCGCGGCGTGCATGTGGTTACGGTCAACGATTATCTGGCCCGACGCGATGCCGAGTGGATGGGCAAGCTCTATCGCTTCCTCGGGCTCAGTGTCGGCTCCATCCTGCACGAGATGGATGACGCGGCCCGGCGGGAAGCATACGCCTGCGACATCACCTACGGGACCAACAACGAGTTTGGTTTTGATTATCTGCGCGACAACATGAAGTTTGACCTCAAGGAGTTCTGTCAGCGCGAGTTTCACTATGCCATTGTCGATGAGGTGGACAGTATCCTCATTGATGAGGCAAGAACCCCCCTGATTATCTCCGGGCCTGCGGAAATGTCCACCGAGCTCTACGACCGGGTGGATCTGATTATCCCGCAATTCAAGGCCGAAGTGCATTACACCATGGATGAAAAGGCCAGGTCGGTCTCGCTCACCGACGAAGGGGTGAGCCTGGGTGAGAAGCTGCTCGGGGTGGACAACCTTTATGATCCCCGGAATATCGAGTGGCTGCATCATATGAATCAGGCCTTGAAGGCCAATGTTCTTTTTAAGCGGGATGTGGATTATCTGGTGCGCGACGGCCAGGTGGTGATCGTGGACGAGTTCACCGGCCGGGCCATGGAGGGCCGCCGTTTCAGTGACGGGCTGCACCAGGCGCTGGAGGCCAAGGAGAGGGTTAAGGTGGAGCGGGAAAATCAGACCCTGGCTTCCATCACCTTCCAGAATTACTTCCGCATGTATGAAAAATTGGCAGGCATGACCGGCACCGCAGACACCGAGGCTGCGGAATTCAAGAAGATCTACAACCTCGATGTGGTGATTATTCCCACCAACAACACCATGATCCGCATGGATTATGCCGATGTCATCTATAAAAATGCCAAGGCCAAGGATCGCGCCATTATCAGGGAGATTCAGGAGCTGTACAAAAAAGGCCAGCCCGTGCTGGTCGGCACCATCAGCATTGATGTTTCCGAGAAGATCTCCGCCATGCTTAAAAAAGTGGGGGTGCCCCACGCGGTGCTCAACGCCAAACAGCACGAGAAGGAGGCCGAGATTGTCGCCGACGCTGGCCAGAAGGGCAAGGTGACCATCGCTACCAACATGGCGGGCCGCGGCACCGACATCAAGCTGGGCGAAGGCGTGGTTGAGCTGGGCGGTCTGCATATCCTTGGCACCAGCCGCCACGAGAGCCGGCGAATCGACAACCAGTTGCGTGGGCGGTCCGGTCGCCAGGGCGATCCTGGCTCTTCCCGTTTCTACCTCTCGCTTGAGGATGATCTGTTGCGGATCTTCGGCTCCGACCGCATCTCGGGTATCATGGACAAGCTCGGCATGGAAGAGGACGAGCCCATCGAACACACCATGATCAGTCGGGCCATCGAAAACGCTCAGCGCAAGGTGGAAGGGCATAACTTCGATATCCGCAAGCACCTGCTCGAGTATGATGACGTGATGAACAAGCAGCGCGAGGTGATCTACCGCCAGCGTCGCGAAGTGCTGGGCTCTGAGGATATCCGTGAGGTTGTGGCCGATATGTTCCCGGAGCTGGCCGAAATGGTGGCGCAAGAATTTGCCGAGACGAGAACGCCTTCGGAAGAATGGGATTGGGGCGGGATCTCCGAAAGGATGTCCGCGCTGTTTGGGTTTTCCGGGGACTGGAGCGAGGCGGCAAAAAAGGATCTTGATGCCGCGGCCTTTGTCGAACTGATCCTCGCCGCGCTGAAAGAGCGCTATGCCAAGCGGGAGCAGGAGATCGGCGCCTTGAACATGCGCCATCTGGAACGGATTGTCCTGTTGCAGATCGTTGATCATCTCTGGAAAGAGCACCTGCTGAACATGGATCACCTGAAGGAAGGCATTGGTCTCCGGGGCTATGGCCAGAAGAATCCGCTGGATGAGTACAAGAAGGAAGGCTTCAACATGTTCTTGGAGATGATCGGCCTCGTGAAGACGCAGACGGTCAGCAACCTTTTCAAGCTTCAGCTGGTGCGGGACGAGGAGGTGGCGGAGTTGGAACGCGAGCAGCGCCAGCAGCGGCCTCCCATGCAGTTGAGCCGTAGCGAAGACGGGGATGACGAGCACAAGCCGTTTTCCCGGGAGGGAGACAAGGTGGGGCGTAACGCTGATTGTCCCTGCGGCAGCGGGCTGAAATACAAACGGTGCTGCGGCAAAAGCGGCGGGAAGAAGTGAGATGGCGGCAGAAAAATTTTCAGTCCAGGGCTTTAGGGCAGCGGCGGTAAACTCAGGGATTCGCGGCAAGAACCGGCTCGATCTGGCCCTGATTGTCAGCGACAAGCCCGCCGTGGTAGCTGGGGTGTTTACCACCAGCCTGGTCAAGGCGGCGCCGGTGCTCCTGGATATGGAGCGGTGCAAAAGTGGCAAGGCTCAGGCCATTCTGGTTAATTCCGGCATCGCCAACGCCTGCACCGGCGAGGAGGGCATGCGTCTGGCCAGGATGACCACGGCCATGGCGGCGGATGCCTTGAATATCGCCCCGGAGCTGGTGCAGGTCTGTTCCACCGGCGTCATCGGCCAGCAGCTGGAACTGGCCTGTTTCCAGCGGGGAATTCCCAAGGCGGCCCAGGCCCTTGCCGCCGATGGCTTTGGCGATGTGGCCCAGGCGATCATGACCACCGACACCGTGCGGAAGATAGCGGCGCGCACCGCCTTCATCGACGGCAAGCCGGTCAAGCTCCTGGGCATGGCCAAGGGCGCAGGCATGATCATGCCCAACATGGCCACCATGCTTTCCTTTATCCTCACCGATGCCAGGATCGACCACGATCTTCTTCAGGCCACCCTGAGAAAAGCGGTGGCGAAAACCTTCAACGCCATCACCGTGGACGGCGACACCAGCACCAACGACACGGTGCTGCTCATGGCCAACGGCCTGGCCCAACACCCGCCTCTTGCCGAGGACCGGTTCGAGGCGCTTGCTGCTTTTGCCGCCGCCCTGGAAGACCTGTGCCAGGAGTTGGCCCTGATGATTGTCCGCGACGGCGAAGGTGCGACCAAGCTGGTGACCATAAGGGTTCTGGGCGCGGCCACCGAGGCGCAGGCCGATCAGGCGGCGCGGACCGTGGCCAACTCCAATCTGGTCAAGACCGCTTTCTTTGGCGAGGATGCCAACTGGGGCAGGATTATCGCCGCCCTGGGCCGCTCCGGCGCGGAGTTTGACCAGCATACGGTGGACATTGCCTTTGACGACGTGCTCATGGTGCGCCACGGCCTGGGCCAGGGTGCCGAGATGGAGGTCCGCGCCACCGAGGTGCTGAAGAAACCGGAGTTCGTGGTCACCATCGACCTGCATGTCGGCGAGGGGAGCAAGGATATCCATACCTGCGATTTTTCCCTGGATTATGTGAAGATCAACGCGGATTACCGGTCTTAGGGCCTCGGCCCTTTTTCGCCGCCGCCCAGCCTGCAAGGGCAAACTGGTTTCCAGAAATCCCAACTGACGGTCTTTCCTTCTCTCCCTGCCGCCTGGGGTCGTAGGATTTTTTTAAAACAAGGAGGAAATTGTCTTTGACAGCATCTCTTTGATAATTATACAATAAATGCTGTGTGGGTGTTACTACCTATCCAATTGCGCTTTCGGTGCGCGGCCATCGGTCCGCGCCGGGAGGGCTCTTGTCGTCTCTGTATGGGGTTCCGGATTTTCCGGGAAAAGCAGAAAACAATACAGCAAGGAGGAGTCGTATGGGAAACAGCATGAAGAAAATCGGGATGATGGGACTGGCCCTGTTGGCCAGCGTCATGTTTGTCGCGGCGGCCCAGGCGGAAATCAAGATCGGCATTCTGGCCTTGCGGGGCGCGCCCAAGGTTCTGGAGGAATGGACCGCGACCGGGGCGTATCTTACCGACAAGATGGGAGAGCCGGTCACCATCATGCCCCTGGAGTTTGCCGCCATCGAGCCCATGCTGAAAGATGGCAAGATCGATTTCGTGCTGGCCAACTCAGCTTTTTACGTGGAGATGGAGAAAAAATACGGCGCCAAGGCCATCGCCATGCAGATCAACTCGGCGAATGGTAAGCCGGTCAAGGAGTTCGGCGGGGTGATTTTTGCCCGCAAGGACAGCCCCATCAATACTCTTGCCGACCTCAAGGGCAAGAAATTCATGGTGACGAAGGCCTCCTCCTTTGGCGGCGGCCAGATGGCCCTGCGGCTTCTGCTGCAAAACGGCATCGATTACCGGA
>Ga0334722_10008010_pt1 | contig 10158 bp, 10 predicted proteins | sample C3_bottom_MG_FD_207210 | JGI IMG/M metagenome (GOLD analysis project Ga0334722, IMG submission 207210) | Sediment microbial communities from Yellowstone Lake, YNP, Wyoming, USA - C3_bottom | ecosystem: Environmental > Aquatic > Freshwater > Lake > Sediment | place: USA: Wyoming | collected... | reverse complement strand
CAAGGCGAACATCTACCCGCAGGTTCTTTCGCAGGTCGACGTCCACCGTGTCTGACCGATAGCCAACGTAGGAATACACAAGTCGCCATGAACCCTGTTCGAGGGAGAGCTGGAAATCGCCGCGGGCATTGGCGATCGTTCCGCGGGAGGTTCCCAGAACGCGCACGGTCGTGGCAGGAAGCAAGTCTCCGCTTACGGCGTCGCTCACGTGTCCTGAGACGGTCCACGACTGTGCCCGGGCGCTCCCGGCGAGCAGCGCAGCAAGCGCCGCAGTCCCACAGATCCTTGCGACGGTTCTCATCCCCTGGAGTTCCTCATCCGTTCGTTCAGCCCGGCCGCGAATGAGAAGCAAACTCGCGGAATTCGCTGGTGCTGAGGTTACACTCTTCCCGTGCGGACTGACTCCTCCAGCAGTTCTGCAACATCCTTCACGCGGACGCGGTCACCGGCTTCCTTCGCCTTCACGCCGTCTGAAAGCATCGTCATACAGAACGGGCATGCGGTGGCTATCACATCCGGGTTCAGATTCAACGCCTCCTGCGTCCGTTCCAGGTTCACCCGCGTTCCCTCGTGTTCCTCCATCCACATCCGCCCTCCTCCCGCACCGCAGCAGAATCCCCGTGAGCGCGAACGGTCCATTTCCACCAACTTCACACCCGGCACCGCCTTCATGACGTCCCGCGGCTGATCGTAGATATCGTTGTATCGTCCGAGATAACATGAATCGTGGAACGTGACCGTTGCCGCTTGTTCCTTTGTGATCAGAAGGCGGCCCTCGTTGATGAGGCGGACAAGGAAATCCGTGTGATGGATAACCTCATAGCTGCCGCCGAATTGAGGATACTCATTCCGGAGCATGTTGAAACAGTGCGGGCAAGTCGCCACGATGGTTCTTACACTGTACTTGTTCAACGTGGCAATATTGTCTTTCAAGAGTTGCTGCGCAAGGTACTCATTGCCGAGCCGGCGCGCAGAATCACCCGTGCATTTTTCTTCCGTCCCCAGAACGGCAAATTTCACTCCCGCCTGCTTCAACATCCGTGCAAACGCCTGTGTGACCTTCCGGTACCTGGTGTCAAAAGCACCCGCACATCCAACCCAAAAGAGAACCTCAGCGTCCGGTGTGTTCGCCATCACCGGTATGTCCAACCCCTCAGCCCAATCCATCCGGCTGGACTGGGGAAATGCCCATGGGCTGTAGTTGTTCTCAAGGTTCCGGAACACCGCCTGTACCTCCGGGGGAAAATTCGACTCCATGAGCACCAACGCCCGACGCATTTCGACAATCGAGTCGACGTGCTCGATGCTCACAGGGCATTCCTGGACGCACGCCATGCACGTCGTGCAGGCATAGAGTTCCTGTTCCATGATGTAGTGATGCAGCAGCGTATTCTTGAGGATTTGATCGCCGCCCGAAGCTTCTAGTTCCCCATCCTTTCGTCCGAGCACCAGCGGCCCTTTCTCCATGAGCCGCCGGCGGATGTCAACGATGATTTTTCGAGGAGAGAGGGCTTTGCCCGTCACATTTGCCGGACACGCAGCTGTGCATCTGCCACATTCCGTACAAGTGTACCCGTCCAACAGTTGTTTCCAGGAGAGGTCTTCCACATCCGTCGCCCCGAATCGGTCGATGCCTTCAGCATCAAGGTCGATTGGTTTCAGGGCACCGCGCGGTTTTGTCGACGCCAGATAGACGTTTGGAATCGACGTCAGGATATGCAGGTGCTTGGAATACGGGAGGTAGTTAAGGAACCCAAGGACAAGCACGATGTGCATCCACCAGAACAGTTCATACCAAAGGCGCACGCTCCCCGCATCGAGCGAGGAAAAGAGCGGAACAAATGCTACGCTGACAAGTCGTTCGCCATCCGGGCCGCGAAGGACGGCACGAGCGGCATTCTGACCGATCATGCTCACCATGATCAGGAGAATCGTCAACAGGATAAGTACCGCGTCAAGTTGTCCGTGGGATTCAACCTCCAGACGCTTTGGCCGCAGAATAAGCCGACGATAGAGGGCGACGCCCACCGAAAGGGTGACAAGTGCCGCAAAACAATCCTGGAGAAACGTCAACGGGGGATAGAGAATTCCGAGAAACCGGAGCGAAAAATCATCCGACAATCCCTGCCCGATCGCTTCGAGAATGGCAGTGAGGAGAACCAGGAATCCCCAGAAAATGAAGGCATGCATGAATCCCGGGACAGTCTCCCGGAAAAGTCTGGACTGACCGAAGGCAATTCGCAGCGTACGCCGCATCCGTAGCCACGGATTGTCCAGCCGGTTTTCCGGCTTTCCAACTCTCAGGAGCAACACAAGCCGGCGCACATTCATCACAAAGACCGCCAGCGCACAAATCAATATTGCAAGAAACGCGACCGATTTCCCCAGCATAGCAATCATCTCCCGGACTAAAGCTGAATCGCAGCACTCCACACTGTCACTGCTTCGCCCGCAATGCTGACATCTTCCACCCTGTCGTCCTGCATTCGCAGCCGAATCTTCACCCGACCAGGTCTCTCGATTTCGTCCCCTTGCTCTCCAACATACTCCACGCGGCCGTCCGGCAACAGGCGACACGGCACTTCATAGCCCGCCTTGCCGGCAAAGGTTTTCAGGTATACTCCAAGCGGTCCGTTGGCTGAACCGGTCACCGGATCCTCGTTAATCCCGACGGCAGGAGCGAAGAATCGCGAGTGAACAGACCCGGACTTATCCCTTGCCTGCAGTGTGAAAACGCAGACTCCGGTGAGCCGGGCCCGGGTACACCACCGGACAAGTTCCTGGAAGTGCGGACGCATGGTCTGGAGTACCTGCAGCCGCTTGACAGGGAGATAGAGGTCCCGGTCAGTCACAACGGGTAATCCCGGTGCCACATCGCTTCGTCGAATGCCAAGCAATTGAAATAAGATTACGGGCAGCGCCCGCTTGATTCGGAAGGCCGGCAACGGCAACTGAAACTCAACTCCAATTCCACGGAAGTTCTTCTCCACCTTGACCGCAAGAACTCCGCTTCCCGTCTCGACGCGAAAGTAGTGCTGGCCGTTCGTTTTCATCCCGGCCAATCCCTCCTGTGCCAAAGCATGGAATGCGGCAACCGTCGCATGCCCGCAGAGGGGCACTTCGTGCGTCGGTGTGAACCACCGGATGCGGATGTCGGCCTCCGGACGGTTTGGCGGAAGAACAAATGCTGTTTCCGATAAGTTCATCTCCCGCGCAATTCGCTGCATGAGGTCGTCACGGAGTCCTTCCGCATTCAAGACGACGCCGGCGGGATTCCCTGCGAAGGGGGAATTCGTGAAGGCGTCTATATGCTTCACCCGGAGAGTTGTCATGGCGTCACTTTCCAATTGCCTGGATCACGACCTCCCGCGAGCGCGGCCGGGTGTCGAAATCCAGGAGAATGATTTGCTGCCAGGTCCCGAGGAGCAATTCGCCGCCGTCAAATGGGACGGTAAGCGAGGGACCGAGGACGGTTGCGCGCACGTGGGCATGACCGTTCCCGTCGTGCCATGTATCGTCATGGTGGTACCGGTGCGAACGCGGTGCGATACGGTCCATTGCCTCCGGGATATCCTTGATAAGCCCGGGTTCATACTCGGTTGTGCTTACCGACGCCGTCGAACCAGACACGAAGATCATCACGTTGCCCGTTTGCAAACGATGCGCCCGGATGAACGCCGCAATGCGATCGGTCAGGTTCACGACATCACTGTTCCCCCGGGTGGCGACCGTTATCCGTTCGGTGATGATTTCCATAGAGGCAAGGCCGTAAGGGTGGTTCCTTCACGAACAAACAGCAGCCTGGGACCTTTCAGAAAAAACGAATCCGGTACCGGCGCGCGCGCATTTGTCTGGATCGTCTCTGCAAATAGGACTCGTCCTGTTTCCTGATCCAGGATCACGAGCCTGTTTTCGAGCGAGGGCGGGTCTTCCGGTCGACGCCGGCAATTCCGATGAAAATTAAACGCAAGCTTCCCCCGATGATTGATGACTTCTATGCCGCCGACGACAGCGTCATCCCGCAATTGTTCCCTGATCCGTTGACTCGCCGCTGCAGGGAGATCTGCAAGGTCAAGGGGCAGTGGAAAATGCATGTCGCCCGGAATGCGTGCCTCCTCCGAGCGCTCCCGGATTCCAGAGAGCTGTTCAAACGTGTCTTCGAACTCTCCCACCGGCATTCCGGTAGTCAGGTCCAGGACTGCCCCAACGCGGCGGTCGACCATTGTACGGAGGGTGTATAGTCTGTCTGCGTCTGCAAACCAGAACGTGGCAGCCGGATCCTGCCAGAGCAGCCGCCCGTCCCGAAGGTGATATGCCCAGATTCCAAGGTGTTCCGGCATATCCGGCTGTGCGTAGCCATGCAAAAGAACGACATCCTGAAGGACAGCCTCGATGCCGGTCCACCAAGGATCCGGTGCCTCCAGGAGATTCCAGAGTACGCGGCCGGTTTCCTCCTCCAGGCAGAAAAAATGCGCTCGCTTTTGTCCCTCGTTTCTTGCCTCCCCCACAATCAGACCAGATGCCGAAAAGTGAATCCGCCATATGACACCGCCCGGAGCAAACGTCCAGGCGGCGTGCAATCGAGGAAGGCCGAACAATGACTGAACGACGCGCATCGATGGCAGTGTACCAATTTTTTGCCAAAAACAAAAAAGCCAGCTCAATGAGCTGGCTCTTGGGAAATCACTGCACCTGAGGTGTCAGGTCGGCTGCCTCAGAAGCTCCTCGATCTTCTGAATGACCTCGGAGTCCATCGGTTCAGTGCCGGGCGCAAATTTGGCCACGACCTCGCCCTTGCGGTCGACAAGGTACTTCTGGAAATTCCACTTCACGCCACCCGACACGGGACTTTCTTTCGTGAGATACCGGTAGAGCGGGTGTTGATCTTCTCCCTTGACGCTGATTTTCGAAAACATGTCAAATGTCACATTGTACTTCGTGCTGCAGAACTGCTTGATCTCAGAATCTGAACCCGGTTCCTGCCAGAGAAAATTGTTGGCAGGAAAACCCAGGATCATGAATCCCTTTTCCTTGTACTTTTCGTACAGCACTTCCAAATCCTTGTATTGCGGTGTGTACCCGCATTTCGAAGCAACGTTCACGATCATCAGAACCTTCCCCCTGTAGTCCGAAAGTGGCTTGTCCACGCCGTCGATCGTTTTCATCGTAAATGTGTAGAGTCGTGGTGTCGTCTCCATTTGTTTCCCTTTTTCCTGGGCATATCCGATTCCCGCCGCGATGCTGACGGCCAGAGCAAGGACGCCCGTCCGGTGCACTCCATTGATTATTCTCGTCAAGGAAGACCTCCTTCTCGTTGTGCATTCTGCACGCAGTAATAGAACACGCAAGGGGACCGCGAGGTTCCAGCGCGCAGGCCGGCCGACAGTTAGGCGGCGGGCTGTTCAGGGACAATCCACCAGGCGATCAAATAGCTGAAGAGGAAAGGAAGAATGCCGGTCACCAATCCCACGATGATCGTGACCAGCCGAACGATTGTCGGGTCGATTTCCAGATACTCGGCGATGCCGGCGCAAACCCCGGCAATCTTGCGGTTTGTCCGCGACCGATAGAGTCGTTTCATGGTTTCCTCCGATGTCTCGATCATTCGGCATCCAAACGAAGCACGTCGTTGCGCCGCAACCGCTTAATGCCGGACCGGCGTCGCTTTCCTTCCAGACGTAACTGGCGGGCACGCACCGTCGGCTTGGTGGCCCTTCGGGACTTGACAGGACGCAGTGCCGCACGGAGAATTCGCACCAGCTTCTCCAACGCATTCTGCCGGTTCTGCCACTGACTGCGCGACTCCTGGGCGGTCAGACGGATTCGGCCATTCTTGACGCCGTTCTCCTGAAGATACGCGAGGAGATGTTGTTTCGTTGCATCGTCGAAGGCGGCGGAGGTGGTCACATCAAAGGCGATTTCCACCTTCGTTTCCACCTTGTTGACGTGCTGACCGCCGGGTCCGCCGCTGCGTGCGGTGCGGACGGTAATTTCCCTCAACGGGATTTCGAACCGGGTATTGATGCGGAGGCCGGCCGTACCATCCTCCACATCAGAAGAAGTAGTAGTGAAGGGCGGCTTGCGGCAGCGGAATAACCCGTCCGTCCGAAAAGAAGACGAACATGCCTTCCAGGGAGAGATGCAGAGATTCCCGAATATTGAACTCCCCTCCTGCACCGAGTCCGACACGGAACGGACCGGAGACCTCATTCCGGCCATTTCCGTAATAGAAATACGAAACGGCCGGCGCAACGTAGAATCGTGTGGCGCTTCCTCTGACGAGGTCGTATTGGTACTCCGTGCCAAGGCTCATCGAAAGCTTGTCGGAAGTTTTGATGATACCAAACACTCCCTGAAATGAAGATTTCGACGGCAGATGCGCGCGGAAGCTGACCCCCACACCCGATGCCCAACCGGCAGCAACGCCCAATCCGTACACGGTTTTCCCCAGTCCTTCCGCATAGGACAGACCGGATGCAGATACCTGGGCTGTGCTCCGGATCGGACTCAGTCCAAGAATCAGCGTGACCAGCATCAAAATTCGTCTCATGGTCGCCTTCATGGTCATGGGAAACAATGCCGTCGGAGCCCCCTTCCTCTGCGTTGAAGATACGAGTTCTTTCCGTCGGAAGAAAGATCGTATACAAAAAAGCCCGGCTGTTTCGGCCGGGCGTCTTTCGCTGCGGCGCTGTTATCGTTCTGCGCTGATGCCGATGTTTGGGAGGATGCCAATTGCCATGTCAGGAAGACTTGATCGTGATCGTTTCCAACCCATGGGCGCGGGGCCCGGTCTCCATCCGCCGCAGGAGGAATGCGAACGTGCAGGCAAATATCCCCAGGGAGGAAAAAATCCACATCCCCATGGTGTACCCGCCCGGGTTCGTTGCACTGGCCGCAGAGGAGGTATTCGCCCAGCCCACAACAAGATTGAATCCGGCGAGGCCGATGTTCTGGACCATCGTCATCAACCCGTAGGCGGTACCAAGTTTCGACTGGTCGACGATGTATGCCACCGACGGCCACATGATACCTGGAATCATCGAAAACGCCACGCCCATCATTGCCATCGGGATATACAGACTGATATGTGTATACGCCATGATCAGGTAGACCGGCACGAGAAGCATGGAGCCGAACATCATCAGCAAAGCGCGCTTCCCGATTCGGTCCGCAAGAAGACCGAACAGGGGTGTCGCAACCATCGCAAATACCGTCAGCATGCTTGAAAGGAAACCGCCCAACTCCCGCGAAGCTCCGTGCGCATACATGAAAAATTTCACTGCGAAGGTCTGGAACGGGAAAATCCCCGAATAGAACGTAATGCAGAGAGCAACGATGAGCCAATAGGCCTTTCCGAAATGGAAGATGTCGCGAAAGACAATCTTGTCCGTGGTCCCTGCCTCCCTCATCTCGTACCGTGACTCTGCACTCGATTCCATAATCCAGTACAGTGCTGCTCCAGCCACACAGATCACGCCAAATCCTACCGTGATCAATAAGGGCCATTGCCAGTTCACAAAGTACTTCGCCGCCCACGATGGAGAGTTCAGCGCTGCGAACGACCCGAGCCGCGCGATGGTCAGATTCAAACCAAACGCAAAGCTCAATTCCTTTCCCCGGAACCATTTGGCGACGGCCGTTGTGACCGCGACGATGAGCGATTCGGCTCCCAGGCCGAACACCAGTCGGCCGGCCGCCATGATCCACAGCGTTGGGGTAGCAGCAGTAATGGCCGCGCCCAGCAGGCACAGGAAGGCAAAAATCATCGTTGACTTTTTCGTGCCCAACCGGTCAATAATGAATCCGCCAAGGAGAACCATGAACACGTTCGGGATACTGTAGATCGCCTGAAGCAATCCAATGTCGGAATCCGAGAACCCCAGTTGCTGGGAGAGCACGTCCGCCAGCGGGCTGATGGCATCATAAATGTAGTAGTTGCCGAACATCGCCAGGCTGATGAGGACCAGGACTGTCCACCGAAATGCGGCGGGCGGCGGGGGCTTTACAGAAACCGCGGCTGCGGGATTGGATTCCATACGAACGTCCCTGATTTGGTGCAATGAAAAACGGCGCCGCCACCGGACTCATGACGGCGCCGTTTCGGTTGACTCACGGTCGGCAGCTTCCGGCGCTCAGCTGACGCTTTTCAAAATCGCCAGGAGAAAATTCCAAAAGCGCTCAACTGTGTCAATATAGATCTTCTCATCGGGAGAATGTACTCCCTCCAGTGTCGGACCGAACGACAGCATGTCGATCCCCGGATACTTTTCTCCGATGATTCCGCATTCCAAGCCAGCGTGAATCGCTTTCACATCCGGCTCTTTTCCGTAAAGCGCTTTATACGTCATCCGGGCGGTCTTCAGGATGGGAGAATCGAGGTTCGGCTTCCACCCAGGGTATCCTTCGGTGTGTTCCGCCACTGCTCCGCCAAGTTCAAACACTGAGGCCACCGTATGCAGAATCTCCTCGATCTCTGAACTCACCGAGCTGCGCTGGCTCGTCGTGACGGTCACCGATTTCTTATCCGTCCGGATAATTGCGACATTTGTTGAGGTCTCAACCAGGCCCGGAATCTCGGCGCTCATGCGCACCACGCCATGCGGAAGGGCCGAGATCGTCTGCAGAATCTTCTTCTGCAACGATTTCTTCAGAACTGTTCCCTTCTTCTTGGCCGCTTCCTCCAGCGTGATCGCAAGATCAGGATCGACGCTGGCCAATTCCGATTTAATGATCGAATGGTACTGCGAGACGACGGCGCTCGCTTCGTTCAGCTTGCGCGATGGAACATACACCAGTGCTTCTGCCTCCCGGGGAATCGCATTGCTCTTGTTGCCCCCATCAATCGATGACACGCGCAGATTCACCCGCGCCAACGCAAGCAGCACACGATTCAAGATCTTGAGCGAGTTGCCGCGTCCCTTGTCGATCTCCAATCCTGAGTGCCCACCCTTCAATCCCCTCACCTTGATGATGACCGGAGCGTAACCGGCGGGGATTGCCTCCGAGGACACCTTCCAGGTGCCGGTCGTGTTCCGACCCCCCGAACATCCGACATACAATGCTCCTTCCTCTTCCGAATCCAGATTCAGAAGTGTTTTGCTCCTGACGAATCCCGGTTGCAGGTTGTTGGCGCCGGTTAACCCGGTTTCCTCGTCAACGGTGAAGAGAAACTCCAGCGGTCCGTGCTCGAGCGATTTGTCTTCCATAATGGCCAGGTTGGTCGCCACACCGATGCCGTTGTCGGCACCCAGGGTCGTGCCATCGGCCATCACGACACTCTCCTTTCGAACGAGCTGGATTGGGTCCCTCTCGAAGTTGTGCGTTATTTCTTTATTCTTTTCACACACCATGTCCAGATGCCCCTGCAGGCACACCATCGGTGCATTTTCGCGGCCTCTGGAAGCCGGTTTGCGCGCAACAACATTCATGAATTTGTCCTGCTGGACCTCCAGTCCGAGTTTTCTCGCCGTCTGGACGACGTAGGCAGAAATCTGCTTTTCGTTCTTCGACCCGCGCGGAATCGCACTGATTTCCGCAAAGTACTTCCAAACCAATTCGGGTTTGAGCCCTTCAATCGCGTTGGCCATACAATCTCTCCCGTAATAAAGGTTTCAGCTTCTGTAACTTTCCTTCGTCAGCGATCCGCGCCGACTTCACAGACTCCAAACGGAGCGTCCGGAATGACGTCGCTCCAACGTATCGCGATTTCTCTTGCTCTACATCATCGCGCTTGGGGGCGCCGGTTCCTCCGGTCTGCCGGCCTTTGACAGCGGCACAAAAATCAGATACGACGCAAGCACAAGAAATACTGGAATTGCAAGGTACGCGGCGACGCTGGCAAACCCGGGAATTGTCCAGAATTCCGGCTTTCCCTCCATCCGGTCGCGCACGAACACAACAACAGCGATAAACAGACCCATCAACGCTTCGCCGGCGATGAGGCCGGAGGCAGACAGGACACCAGCGTTTTCGACACGGGCCTTCTGGGCGTGATTGTAGCCGCGTTTCTCCGCCCGGCGGTCGACAAAGCCACGAATGAGACCGCCAATGAAGATCGCGAACGTCGTTTCCAGCGGGAGATACATCCCCACCGAGAACAACATCGGACTCTTGACCCTGATCAGAATGAGCGCCACGCCCATGGCGATACCAACAATC
>Ga0334722_10008009_pt1 | contig 10159 bp, 5 predicted proteins | sample C3_bottom_MG_FD_207210 | JGI IMG/M metagenome (GOLD analysis project Ga0334722, IMG submission 207210) | Sediment microbial communities from Yellowstone Lake, YNP, Wyoming, USA - C3_bottom | ecosystem: Environmental > Aquatic > Freshwater > Lake > Sediment | place: USA: Wyoming | collected... | reverse complement strand
GATCGGCGTGCCGGGCTGGGAGGCGGCGATCGCGCGCAGGCTCGTCTTGTAGTCGGAGCCCTTGCTGCGGTCGAAGACCGCCTCTAAAATATCGAGGCCGTCGACGGCCTCGGGGGCGGCCGGGAAGGCCGCCACCAGCGCGGAGACCTGCTTGACGGCGGCGGCGTCGTCTTTAGCATTGTAGGAGGCCTGTGCTATGCGCAGATGCGCCAGGGGCGCCGCCGGTCCCTTGGGGGCGGACTCCAGGATCTCGCGGTAGGCCGCGGCGCATTCGCCGTACTTCTGGGCGCGGAAGAGAGTGTCGGCGATCTGTGCGCGCGCCTGGGGCGTGTCCTTGGCGTTGGGGTACTGGGCGACGAGCTTCTTCCAGAGATCGATGGCCTGGGTGTAGTAGCGCTGGTGGTAGGAGCTCATCGCGGCGCGATAGAGTGCCGCCGGGGCCTCGGGAGAATTCGGATTGTCGGCGGCGTATTTGGAGTAGAGCTGGTAGGAGTCCTCGTAGTTCTTCTGGTTGAACATGGAGTCGGCGATGCCGAGCTCGTTTAAGCCCGAGAAGGTGAAGGAGGATCCGGCCACGGCCAGCATGTCCTTGAGCTTCTGGCGCGCCTCAAGAGCGGAGGAGTCCTCGCCCTTGTAGGTGAAGCACCAAGCCAGGCCGTCCTGGGCGTAGAAGGCCGCGGGGTCGTCGGGATAGACCTTCAGGATCATCTCATAGATGACCTTGGCCTCGTCGACCTGGTTCATGGCGAGATAGGCCTCGGCGGCGTAGAGGTAGCTCATGCTGCGCCACTTGGACTTCGAGGGCGGCAAGTGCCGGAAGATGAACTGATAGGAGGTCAAGATCGAGTTGAAGGCCTTCTGGTCGTACTGGCTTTTTAAGATGGCGAACAAGGCCTGCTCGGCGATGTCGGAGGAGGGGGCCAGGTCGATGATGCGTTGGAAGGACGTCGTCGCCTCTGAATAGCGCTTGAGAGCCAACTGGGCGTTGCCGACGATCAAGTAGACGTTCTTAGCCAGGGTGTGATTGGGGTAGGAGGCCGCGAAGTTGCTGCCGGTCTGGATGGCCTGCATGTAGTCGCCGACCTGGTACTGGCACCAGGCGAGCTTGAAGAAAGACAGAGGCGCGATCTTGACGGCGTCGGGATACTGGGTGATGACCTTGGTGAATGCGAAGAGCGCTTCCCGGGTCTGGCCGGAAACAAGGTGGGACTCGGCGGTGAAGAACTGGGCTAAGGGTGCAAAGAAGTCCTTGGGGTAGCGATCGAGGACGGCCTGGAAGTTGGCGCGAGCCTCGACGTAGTCCTTCTTCTGGAAGTAAGAGGAGCCGATGCGGAAGAGTGCCGAAACCCGAAGGGGGCTCTCGGGATAGAGCGAGATGAACTTCTGGTACTTGGAAATCGCCCCGTTGAAGTCCTCGGCGAGGAAGAAAGAGTCGCCGATGAAGAATTGGGCCTCTTCCTTAAGGTCAGACTCCGGATAGTCGCGGATCAAGTTCTCAAAGGCCGCGGCGGCGAGATAGGCGCGCTTGGAGAGGAGATAGGTCTTGCCGAGGTAATACTGGGCCTCAGCCGTCTTGACGGACTTTAAGGCGCGCTCGGCGTTGGGGTAGTCGCCCTTGTGCAGGGCCACGATGCCCTGGGCGTAGAGGACCGTCGGCTCCTTGAGGAAGGTCGGGTAGGTCTCGCCGAGGAGGAAGAGGTTGGCCTCGGCCTGGGAGAATTGCTCAAGGGCAAGGTCCGAGTAGATGATCCCCATCAAGGCCTCGGGGTTGATGTAGGACTTGGGATGGCGGCGCTCGACCTCCTTGAACTCGTCGACGGCCTTCTCCCAGTCCTTGTCGTTGTAGGCGACCTCGCCGAGGCGATACTGGGCCGAAGGCGCCAGGCCCGACTTCTTATCCTCGGAGGCGGCCGAGAAGGCCTTGCGGGCGTCTTCGAGGGCCTTGGCCGCTGCGGGATTCTTCGGCGACAAGAGCCGCGCCGTCGACGTCTTCTTGGAGGTCGCCTCCGATTTCAGGATGGAGAGGGCATGCTGAAGGTAGGCCTCCCCGACCATGAACTCGGCGTCGAGCACTCGCGGGCTCTTGGCAAACTGCGAGATGAAGCTTTCCAGGGACTGGATCACCGCGAGCTTATCGCGCCCCGTCTCCTGGAAAAGCTGGGAGGCCGAGGCGAAGGCCGACTCCTCGGCCGTGGCGTCGAAGTCGGATTTGGCCGAGCCCCAGGAGGCGCGCGAGGGCGAGGCGAGGCATAGGGCTGCGAGGGCGAGGGCGATCGTCTTCATTCTCACTCCCATGACGGGGCGGTCTTCTTGGATGAGACCTCCTCGGTCAGGCGCCGCACGAACTCCTCGGAGGTCACTCCGTTCTTCTGCCGCCCGTCGCGCAAGCGCACGGCCAGCGTTCCGGACTCCACGTCCTTGGGCCCCAGCACGACCATGTAGGGGATCTTCTCCAGGGCCGCTTCGCGAATCTTATGCCCGATCTTCTCGGAACGGGCGTCGGTCTCGACGCGCAGGCCGGCCGCCTCGAGATTCTTGGCGAGCGCACCTGCGGGAGCGATCTGGCCGTCGGTCAAGGTCAGGATCTTCACCTGGACCGGGGCCAGCCAGAGCGGGAAGTGGCCCGCGTAGTGCTCGATGAGGATGCCGAAGAAGCGCTCGATGGAGCCGTAGAGGGCGCGATGAACCATCAGCGGCCGGTGGCGGTTTCCGTCGGGACCGACGAATTCCATGCCGAACTTCTTGGGCAGGTTGAAGTCGAACTGGACCGTCGAGAGCTGCCAGGGACGGCCGATGGCGTCGATCAACTTCATGTCGATCTTGGGGCCGTAGAAGGCGGCCTCGCCCTTGCACAGCTTGTAGGGGATGCCGCGGCGCTGGAGGACGCTCTCGAGGGCGGACGTCGCGCGCTCCCACTCCTCGGCCTCTCCGGAGTACTCCGCCTTCTTCTCCGGGTCCCAGGTCGAGACCTCCATGGCGTACTTCTCAAAGCCATAGGTCTTAAAGACGGTCAGCGCGAAGTCGACGCAGCCTTCGATCTCCGCCTCCATCTGTTCGGGCATGCAGAAAATGTGGGCGTCATCCTGCGTAAACCCCCGCACGCGCAGCAGGCCATGCAGGACGCCGGAGCGCTCGTAGCGGTAGACGGTGCCGAGCTCGGCCAAGCGCAGGGGCAGGTCCTTGTAGCTGCGCAAAGCGCTCTTGTAGATCAGGATATGGCAGGGGCAGTTCATGGGCTTGAGCTGATAGTCGGCCTTCTCGACTTCGATGGAACCGAACATATTCTGCTTGTAGAAGCCCGTGTGGCCCGAGGTGTGCCAGAGGTCGAGGTTGGCGATGTGCGGGGTGTAGACCATCTGATAGCCGCGCAAGAGAGCCTCACCGCGAAGCCAGTCTTCCATGATCATGCGCATGCGCCCGCCCTTGGGATGCCAGAAGATGAGGCCGGGCCCCGCGAGCTCCTGGATGCTGAAGAGGTCGAGCGCTGGGCCGAGCTTGCGGTGGTCGCGCTTCTTGGCTTCCTCCAGCATCTTTAGGTGCGCGTTCAACTGGTCCTTGGTGGGCCAGGCGGTCGCGTAGATGCGCTGGAGCATCGCGTTCTTCTCGTCGCCCCGCCAATAGGCGCCGGCCACGGAAAGCAGCTTGAAGTGACGCAGGGGTTTTGTGCTGGGGGTGTGACCGCCGCGGCAGAGGTCCGTGAAGGTCGAATGGGTGTAGTGCGTGAGCTTCTGGCTCTTGAAGCCCTCGAGCAACTCCACCTTGTAGTTCTCGCCCCGGCCGGACCAATAGGCCTTGGACTCCTCGTAGGTCACCTCTCTTCCGACGAAGGGATGGTTGCCCTCGGCGATCTGGAGCATGCGCTTCTCGATCGGCAGGAAGTCGGCCTCGGTGAAGCGGTGAGGGGAGTCGAAGTCGTAGTAGAAGCCGTGCTCGATGGCGGGGCCGATGGTGATCTTGGTCCCCGGGAAGAGCTCCTGGACGGCCTGGGCCATGAGGTGCGCGCAGGAATGCCGCAGGGCGTCGAGCGCCTCCTGCGAGTTCGGATCGGCGGCGTGAACGATGTCGGTTGCGGGCATTTCCTGCGGCTCCTTAGGGCAAAAAAATGGTGCCCAGTATAGGATTTGAACCTATGACCTCTCCCATGTCAAGGGAGCGCGCTACCACTGCGCCAACTGGGCACGAAATGTGTGAAAAAGAGCGGGACGACTTCGGTGATATTACCATGTCCGTAGCGATCAATCAATCTATGCTAGCGAGTCCGTATTGCATAATCAAGTCGCGTGCGCGCGTTCCTTATTAGCGATCTTATGATTAGGACCAAAGCGGCCCGGCGAAACCTCTGGCTAAATTGGCCACCTCGCGAACTCCAGCGAGGCGCACAGGCCTCAGGCAGAAAATATCCACGCAATTCACAACGCAACTGTTGGCGCCAACAGTTGGGATTGCGGCTCGACCATCGCGCAATGACGACCTGCGCCGGACCCGGAAGAGTCTCGCGATTTAAGGCCGGCGGCGAAAAAGGAGCAGGGGTCCTTTGTGGGGCGAGAAATCCCGGAACAAGGGATCGGGGTTATTTTGCCACATCAACTGCGGCGCCTCGACGGCGGCGAGCTCGTAGCGGCCGGAGGCGAGGAGTTCCTTCACGCGCGCGTCCTGGTCTGGAGATAACCTCAGCCACGGCGACGGAAGGAGCCAGTCCGGCTCAGCCGTCCTGAGTTCCTCGGGATAGACGGGACGCAGGCCGGTCGCCGACATGAGAGAGAGAGAATCGGCGTCGGAAAAGAAGGTCTTTCCCCCTCCGGCCTTCATGGCCGAGGCCGCAACCTCAATATACCCCTCGGGACCGCGAAAAACCTCTGCGGCGAAGCGCAGCAGATCCGATCTTAGGGAAAGGTCCCGGAGGCGGCGGCGCATCATTCCGGAGACCGAATCGACGGAAACGTTCGGGGCCAAGGCTTGGGCGGCTTTGAGCGGACCGACGAAGAAAAGATTTCCCATAAGGGTGACCATGACGAGGCCCGCCACGGCGGGAGCCTGCCCCCGACCCAAAGAGGAAAAGCCTCGACCGAGGAGATATGCGATAACGGGGAGAAGACCGGCCAGATAACGTCCGTAGGGCTCGGCTGCGGTAAAAGACAGAAGCGCCAGCGTCGAGGCGACGAGCAGAAGGGACATGCGGCGCAAGTTCATCACGCCGTAGGGGGCGGGCTCGCGGGCGGCGGCGGCGGAAACGGCGAGCAAAACCAGCACGGCGCACAATCGCGACAAAGCCCCCTCGGAGACAAGGCCGCACAGCAGGATAAATCCGACGGCGACGAGCACCCAACGTCGGACGAAGACCGCTGCGACCAGGGCCAGAGGAACGGCGAAAGCGACCAGCCACAAAAGAAAGGTTTTTAGGAACTCCAACGATTCTGAGATGGGATAGAGATGATTGCCGGGACGGTCCCAAATCCGGAAATACCAGGCGACTGGACCGGCAAGGGCCAGCGTCAGCAGCGCCGCGCCCCAGAATCGTCCCCCGCGCGGACATTCGTCGAAACGGAGAACGGCGTCTAGAACCAAAGCAAGACAGGCACAGGCGAAAAAGGCAAAGGAGGAATGGAGAAGAAATTGGAGAGAAAACGCGACGGCGACGGCACCCCAGGGTTTACCGGCAAGAAGGCGACGCCAGGAGTGAAGGACGAGGAGCGTGCCGAGGGCGACGAGGGCGTAGTAACGGGATTGACGGCAGAATAAGAGAAACGGAGGAGAGAAGGCAAGCAGGACGAGGCCCGCTTCGGAGGCGAAAGGACTGCGCTCGACAAGACCGTCCTCTTCGTCGGAACGGAAAAGAAGCCAGGCCAACCACAGGGAGAGGATGCCCGACAAGGCGAACGGCAATCGGGCCGAGAAAGGAGACGGACCGAGAACGAAGAAAGACGCAGCCACGAGATAGGCCGGCAGCCAGGTATTCCAAGTCCAAACGCCCGCGGAGTTTCCTTCATGAGCCGACAACGACGGCTGCGCCGTAACAAGAACCCCCCTCAAGCTCATGCGAGGAAGACCCGTCTCCAGGATCGATTGGGCGCGCAGGGAGGTTTCCGCCTCGTCTTGCCACAACGCCGGGCGGCCGAGATTCCAAAGAAAAAGAACGGACGAAACGGCGACGACGGCAACTGGGAAAAATCTCTTCAATGAGGAGGAAACGGCTTTCGGGGATAGCGGGCCGTGATGGTGGAGCGCATGCCTCCACGGGGAGTGAAGACCCCCACGACCTCGCACCAGACCGGCTTGGTCGCCTTGGCGATATCATCAAGGATGCGATTGACGGCGTTCTCGTAGAAAATGCCCATGTTGCGGTAGCCGAGCATGTAGTGCTTGAAGCTCTTGAGCTCCAAACAGTCCTTGTTGGGCAAGTAGCGCACGATGATCGTCCCGAAGTCGGGCAGCTTGGTCTTCGGGCAGACCGAGGTGAACTCGGGGACCTCGATCTTGATCTCGTAGCCCTGATATTGGTTGGGCCAGGTCTCAATCGGCGGCAGGGGCGCGTCGGCGCCGGAGAGGGCCAACTCGGGCTTATAGCCGTAGATCAGGGGTTCTTTATTGCGGGACATCGGTTCTCCTCAGTCTCAGGGAATTCAAGGCGACGGAAATCGAGCTTAAGGCCATGGCCGCTCCCGCGAACTCCGGACGCAGGAGAACCCCCCATTTCGGATACAAAATCCCCCCCGCAATCGGGATGAGCAGGAGGTTGTAGGCGAAGGCCCAGGCAAGGTTCTGGCGAATGACGAGGCGGATGCGCTGGCTTAAGGCAATGGCCTTGGCGAGATATCTTAGGTCAGGATTCATCAGGGTGAGATCCGCCGATTCCACGGCCACGTCGGTGCCGCCGGCCAGGGCCACGCCGACGTCGGCGTGCGCGAGGGCCGGGGCGTCGTTGAAGCCCTCGCCGATCATGGCGACTTTCTTGCCCTCCGATTGGAAGCGCCGCACGATGTCGGCCTTCTCCTCGGGGCGGACCTCGGCGAAGACCGTGCCGATGCCGACCTGCTCGGCGACGCGATAGGCCGCGGCGTTGCGGTCTCCGGAGACGAGATAGACCTCAAGCCCCATGGCCTTGAGCTCCGCCACCGCCGCCTTCGCCGAAGGCCGCACCGAATCTTCCATGCGGAAGGCGCCGAGGAGCTCGCCGTCCAAGGCCACGCCCAAGAGAGACCCGGCCTCGGAGAAGCGGGTCGCGTCGTCCTGGGGGATGCCCACTCCTTCCTCGCGCAGCCAGGGCAGGCTTCCCGCGCGGACCGTGAGCTCTCCCGAGCGGATGATGACTCCCCGGCCGGGCAGGGCCTCGAAGGAGTCCACTCTCGGCAAGGGCAGACGCCTTTCCTTGGCGAGCGTGCGGATGGCGGCCGCGAAAGGATGCTCGGATCTCTCCTCGCAGGCCGCGGCCCACGCCAGCATCTCGTCTTCGCTTCCGCGCAGGACGATGGATCCCGCCACGCGCGGCCGCCCCAGCGTCAGTGTTCCGGTCTTATCGAAAAGGACCACGTCGAGCTTGCCGACGTCCTCGAGGATCTCGGCGTTGCGGATAAACACCCCCATCCCCGCCGCCCGCCCCATCCCCGCCACGACGGCCAGGGGCGTGGCCAGGCCCAGGGCGCACGGGCAGGCCGAGGCCAGGACCGAGACGAAGCAGGTCATGGCAAACAAGTAGCGCGGCTCCGGCCCCCACCTCATCCAAGCGCCGGCGGTCAGCACGGACAGGACGATCACGGCCGGGACGAACCAGGCCGCGACCTTGTCGACGTAGCGCTGGATTTTGGGCTTGGTCGACTGGCTCTCGCGCACGGCCTCGACGATGCGAGACAAAGCCGACTCATCGCCCGGGCGGGTGACGCGCAGTTCGAGCGCCCCGTTCTTGTTGAGCGTGCCTCCCCAGACGCGGGTTCCCGGGGCCTTCTCGACGGGCAGGCTCTCGCCGGTCAGCAGGGCCTCATCGACCGTGGACCGGCCCGAGACGACCTCGCCGTCGGTGCCGATCTGCTCGCCGGGACGCACGCGCACGACGTCGCCGACGACGACCTCGGAGAGCGGCACGGTCAGTTCATCGCCTTGGCGAACCACGCGCGCGGTCTTGGGCGCCATGCGCATGAGCTTGACGACGGCCTCGTTGGTCTTGCCGCGCGTCTTGGATTCAAGCCAGCGCCCGAAGGTCACGAAGACGATCAGGCCGCTGACTGCGTCCCACTGGGTCTGCCGCGCGGCCGGCGGCAGGGTCTCGGGGAAGATGACGACATAGGCGCTGTAAAAGAACGCGGCCCAAGTCGAGATCGAAACCAGCGCGTCCATATCCGCCCGGCGGCGCAGGATCGCGCGGGAAAGCCCCTCATGGAAGTGCCGGCCGCCCCAGAGCTGGACGGGAACGGCCAGAAGCAGGGCCGTGTATGAAGACAGGTTGAGCCAATGAGCCAGCATCAGCGGCACGGAGAAAACCAGGGCGACCTGCAGCCGCGTCATGAGAACGCGCTGCTCCTCCTGCTTGGAGAGCAGGCTGATGGACTCGGCTTGAGAACGGCTTTCGCTTTCGCCCAGGACGTCGTAGCCCGCCTTCTCGATGGCGCGGCGCAGGTTTCGCACCTCGAGCTTGCCCGGCGACGGCACGAAGTCCACGGCCACCGTGCGCGAGGGCAGGTCGACGCTGACCGCGCCCACCCCGTCGATTTTTTGAAGCGCGGCCTCCACCTTGGCCACGCAGGAGGCGCAGTGCATGCCCTGGACGGGAAGGACGACGCGACGCGAGGCCCCCGGAACGGCTTTGCTCGTCATAGGAGGCTCCTGCGCCACTGGACGTCGAAATCCTCGAGATTGCGCCACTGCCCCGGGAAGCCCTCGCCCATGGCCCGGTCGAAATCCTTGCCGTCGCGCAGGGCCGTCAGGAACTGCGAGAAGCCGATGCGGCCTCCGCGCTGGATCATGTAGCGGATCATGTCCTCGGCCTGGGCATACCATAGGCTGACGTCGTAAGCCCTCTCCGTGGCGGGGACTAAGCGCATGAGCTGGTCCATCGGAATGGGCTGGGAGCGCAAGGAGGGGCGCACGGAGGCGAACATCTCCGTGCCGCCGCGGGGATCGAGGGCCTTCGATTCCTCGTACACCGCCAGGCCCTCGTTGACCCAGCGCTGTTCCTGGGAGAGCCGGCCCCCCATGAACTCAAACCATATCAGGTGGGTCATCTCATGAGACAAAACCCCTTCCAGGCGCGGGGAAACGAAGGTGTAGATCGCGTTGCCCACGGCCACTCCCGCAGACCACTCGGGCTGTCCCGTCTTCTTGCGGTACTCATCCTGGGTGCCGTAGACCACGATCTGGTAGAGGCCGCGGGGCTTGAAGGAATAGAGACCCGTGTCGGTCATGATGCGGTTGTAGGCCTCCTCGGCGCGGTCGGCTGAGGAACGCACGACGTCGACGCCGTAGGCCTTCACCTGGAAGTGCAGGGCCTGCGTCTCGTTGTAGCCCGCGTCGAGACCGGGATAAGTCCCCTCCACGATCCCGACGAAGGATCTCCCCCTCCCGTCATCCGGGAGTTCTCCGGGATAGGGCACGCAGGCGCCGAGTGCCACGGCGGCAAGGAGGACGCGCAAACCGGTCTTCACCCGGGCATTCTATATAATTGGTACGATCTCCTCATGCCCGAGACCCTGACGGTCAAAGTTGACTGCATGGCGCCCGCCGGCGACGGCCTGGCCCGGGCCGAGGGCTCCTCCCGCGTGCTCTTCGTTCCGCACGCAGCCCCCGGAGATCGGCTCGAAGTCGAGGTCTTCGAGGCCAAGTCGAGCTTCGCGCGCGCGCGCATCAAGAAAGTCCTCTCCGCCGGGCCCGACCGCATCGATCCTCCCTGCCCGCATCACGCCGCCCCCTCGCGCCCGGGCCCGGCCTGCGGGGGCTGCGACTGGCAGCATCTCGACTACGCAGCACAGCTTCAGCAGAAGCGCGGCATCGTCGTTGATTGCTTAAAGCGCCTGGGGAAATTCACCGAGGCCGACAAACTCACGGCCGAGACCAAGCCCGCGCCTAAGCCCTGGGCCTATCGCAATAAAGTCCAGATCCCCTTCGCCCCGGGCGCTCGGATGGGATTCTTCGCGGCGGGATCCCGCGAGATCGTCGACATGCGGGAGTGCCA
>Ga0334722_10008008_pt1 | contig 10160 bp, 15 predicted proteins | sample C3_bottom_MG_FD_207210 | JGI IMG/M metagenome (GOLD analysis project Ga0334722, IMG submission 207210) | Sediment microbial communities from Yellowstone Lake, YNP, Wyoming, USA - C3_bottom | ecosystem: Environmental > Aquatic > Freshwater > Lake > Sediment | place: USA: Wyoming | collected... | reverse complement strand
GAGATCAAAGACAATAGTAAATTTACAGCAGCTGCATCTATGGATGTACCAGTAAAGGTGCAGTACAGGGCAGAGCGCAGTCCGATGGTTACTGTTGGAAGTGAATAATTTTAATTTTAGATAATTAATTGAAATATCAAATTCTCAGTGTTTAGTTGAAATGGACAAACTTCTCCTTATAGGGAAAAATTAACCAGATGCACTATGTGGATTGGAATTGGCATAGGGGTAGCAGTCATCGTGACAGCTATATTTTTTGGAATTGCGTCATTACCAGACGAAGTTTTGATAAAATCTCCCTCAGTTGATACATCTCAAAACCCGTCTGTAGAAGAAAAAAATACTGTAGATCCTTTTGAATCCACATCTTCGTCAGAACAGAACTCCACAAAAGAGGAAACTCCAGTACCCCCAGTTGAACAGACCGCACCAAAAGAGGAAACTCCAGTACCCCCAGTTGAACCGACAGAACCAAAAGAGGAAACTCCAGTACCCCCAGTTGAACCGACAGAACCAAAAGAGGAAACTCAAGGAAAAGTAATAGAAGTCAATATAAAAGATGGGGTAGGCTCAAAGGACAAATGATAATATTAAATCACGACGATTCAAAAAAACATTAATTTTGTAATACTATACTGCGTCTAAAGGTTTTACCTAGTTTGTATAAATTGGACAAACGATGACTAAAAACCCTGAGATTTTATCCCTATTGTAATGAAATTCGTAACAACGAACACTCGAGTTCTGATGCTAATTCTAGTCATAACTTCTGTGGGTGGAACTTATGCTATCACACAAATCTTAAATGTTGATAATGTATCAGCACCACACCAACACCAAGGGGCACTTTTAACAGGAAACGTAAAAGTGACTCAATTTGACAGTGACGGAAACATCATTGCTTTTAGACAATCTGATAACCATATCGTAAAGCGTGGTATGGAAATCATAATGGCTCAAGTATTTGGTGGGATAAACGGAACTTACCCTGGTGGAGTTGTTGATACAACGACTCATCCAGTTCGATATATGCAGATTGGTACTAACGGTGAAAGACGTTTACTACACAATGACACAAGTATCATGTTACCTGTAGTTCCTGGAACCTGTTTACGACAACTTGCTACTATTACTAATAGCTCGGTTCAAGGCGCACATGGAGCTCCAGCAGCAACTTGTACTGACCTTCCAGGCTTCCTATGTTCAGCTCAGATGAATGTTACAGCTACAGCAAGCTTCTCAGGTGCAAATTGTGCTGGTGCCCTTACAATTGATGAAGCAGGAATCTTTGACAACTCAACAACTGATACTGTTGGACAAGAACCTGGTCCTAGTACCAATAGTGGATATATGTTTGCTAGAAACACCTTTGGTAGTGTTGTCTTGAACGCACTTGACACATTACAACTAGACTGGGAATTTACTTTCACAGACTCTTAGAAGTAGATTTCAAAAAGGGGCAATACCCCAACACCTCATTTTTATAATCTGATTATTAAAACATAAGAAAATAACTCAAGATAAAGCTATCTTGATTTTTAATAAATTTTTTTCCAATGGTAATTCAGATTTAATATAGTTGATAACATGTAGAGAAAAATCACAGAATTTTAATTATATTAATAAGATCTTAAAATCAATAGTGAGAAGTTTTAATACATAATTGTACCAATATTTCTAATGCCCTTTTATTCATTTGAGATGATCCTTGTTGGAATTATTTTATTGAGTGGAATGACTGCAGGGGGAATTAAAATTTGGTTAAAGCAAAGACAAAACGCTTTAGAACAATTAGACGTAAAAGATGACTCTGAACAGAAACAAAACCCATGATTTAGGTAAAAATTACAAAAAATATGATTAAAGATATGCAATTCCATCAATTTTTGGATGCATACAAATTTCAGAATATTGTGTATTTTCAGCCTTTGAACAGTCTTTTTCTTTTTCTTCGTTACTACCATGTCTTAGATTTATCCAATATCCTAAACCATCATAACATTCTTCTTTGAACTCTTTTGGCACTAGAGAACAGAATTTAAACCCACTGTCAAGATATACCAAAGATGTTTTCATCAGCATTCCTCTAAAACAGAATTTGTGGTAACTGGAAATATTGCCTGCCTGACAATAACGAAGAGCAAGTTCCATCTTTCCGCCAGCATCACTTTCTAACTCTGCTCCAATTCCATAATAGCAATATTTTATGAATTCTTGATTTATCTTATCACATTCTCTAAAGCTTGAATAGACTTCAAAATTACGTTGTTTTAGGATGTACGCTCCTTGCCATTTGTTACAAGTTGGCACAAATTGTGATGTCATTTCATTACATGGATATAGTATATCATTTTGATCAAAATCTCCTTCTCCTGTTTCGAAATATTTTAGAACATTTTGCATAAAAACACCGTTAGCGCAAGAATTTTGTTCCAGAACTGTGTTGAAATCTTCGCAGCGTTTAACAGCATTGAAAATATCGTAATCATATAGAAGTAATAATCCATGCCCAACACCATGGAGACAATGTGCCATATCTAATGAATAGAAATCCCCTTCAAGCTTACTACAAAGATGTTTTATTTCCACTTGATCTGGTACAGCGCCTTTAAATTTTAAAACAGAAAAATAATTTTCAAAAATCCCATGGTATATGCCTCCAGCACACGACAAGGGATCAGCATATTGAAAAGATTCCTCCAAATTTTTGGTATATCCATATACCCACATTCCCATATGGTGGGCTATGCTATGACAACGAGAATTTACCTGCTTTTCGTGATAAATGGCAAGAAGATCTTCAAAGGTGGCCATGACAATAGGTTTTTCTTTTTCTCTTGAAACATCGCTCAAAAGTTCTACAGTACAATGCATATCGTATTCACAACTTTTAAAAATTTGTTCAGAATAATAAATCTCAGGTGGAGTATTTTTTGGCTCATCCAAATAATTAATTTTCCCTGCTTTTACAATATTTAATTGGTTACTCATCGAAGAATATATTATAAAAAAACCTGATATTGTAACCAGTGCTACTGCTATTATTATAAGCAAGATTTTTTTATTTGAAAAAATTTTCAACCTGCCTTATCGTAGTGGGATATTTTAAAGCCTATTTGGATAAACGGTTCATAATATTTTATCAATTTTTTTCTAGTGCCTATAATTATTCCAGAAAACAGCTCTTAACTAAAATAGTGTAAATGTCAATATATCACAGGAAATAATTTTGAAACTAATTGTTGGTATAACAGGCAGCACTGGAGTAATTTATGGAGTAAGATTGCTTCAGGCATTAAAAGAGAAAAAAGTCCAAACTCATCTAATCCTCACAGAATGGGCAAAAAAATGCCTTGCAATGGAGACTGATTTTACTCCTGATGAGGTAAAATCCCTTGCCACGACTGTATCTGATGAAGCAAATATGGCAGCAAGTGTCTCAAGTGGTACCCACAAAATTGATGGCATGATTGTAATTCCATGCACCATGAAAACACTATCCAGCATAGCAGTAGGATATGATGAAACATTAATTGCACGTGCCGCAGGAGTTACTCTAAAGGAATCTCGTAAATTGATTCTTGTACCAAGAGAAACTCCTCTAACTGCAATTAATCTAGAAAACATGTTAAAGCTTGCAAGACTAGGAGTTGTTATCCTTCCACCAGTTCCAGGTTTTTATACAAAACCAAAAACCATTGATGAGATAGTTGATCATACAGTTGGAAAATGTTTAGACCAGTTTGACATTGAACATAATTTGTATAAAAGGTGGGGAGAATAGATCTAGTTAAAGTAATCTCTTACATCTCCCCTAAAAAATGTAGTAAAAGATTGGTTGATTGAAGTATCTCCATCACCCACTACCACATTAACATTATATTTTCCTACGAAGTCGATATTTTCACGTACCAAATAGCTTCCACGAAATAAACCATTGGAATCTGTTTTGCCACTAAATGAGGTTACATATTTATCAAATTGATTGGTAATAGTCACATTTACAAACACATTTTCAAGTACTCCATCCACCTGTTCAAACTTTGCTTGTGGATTTTTTTCAGCATCAAAAACCTTCACTGAAATTGCAAAAGGATATCTAGCATAGGTATACTGCGGAAGTTTAGCAGACATAATTAATTTAGTTTGAGGCTCAGCTGGAATTCCCGGTTTAACAATTTTCTCTTTATATTTAATAGGAACAAAGACATTATTCACTAAAATTTTGCCTTTAACAATAATTTTATCATCTACTATTTTTTGATAGAGATAGTAAGCTTCGCCAGTTGTAGTAATTCCACTCAATCTCATTATTTTTCCATCTTGAAGAATTCTAGTCTCAAAATTCTTGGAAATTGCATAATCTTGATTGTCAGTTGAAATTATCCCAGTTTGAAAAACTACAAAATTTTCTTCAAATCCAAAGGCGTTTTGAGAATACGACTGGGTAAAAATAATTAAAGAACATATAGAAATTGATATTAAAACTATAATTAATGATATTTTCTTATCTAACAGACTTTGCACATATACAGTTTTTCTACATTGAAATTAAGATTATCATTAAACTATTTGACTAGTTGGTGACTATCCTTTTATATCAAAAATCAGGTAAATCGAATGTCATTGCCTAAAATTCATTTTGAAAAAATAGTCAAAGCAGAACGAAATAAAGTCTTTGATATTGCAGCAAACTATGAGCAATTTCAAAAAATATTGCCAAAGTACTTTCCTTCAATCAGAGTACTTTCTGTTCGAGACAACATTTCCGTAGTTGAAGAACACGTTAGAGTAATAGGCCGTGAGCTAGTGATGATGACAAAACATGTAACAAAATACCCAGAACTTCATGAAGTTTTTGTTATAGGTGGTGATGCCAAAGGCAGTCATATCATTGAACGATACGAATCCATTAAAAATGGCACAAAAATTACAGTTGAAGCAGATCTTAATCTAAGTGGACCATTAAAGCTAGTAGCATTTTTTGGTAGATCTAAAATCAAAAAAGGATTTACAAAGATTATGGATGAATTTGCAATGATTGCAGAACAATAATTTTGCTATTTGGAATCTTGCTTTTCTTTAAATTCTTTAAGGTCCCTTTCTGCCTCGATTTTTCCTTTCTCAAAATCGCCTTTAGCCCTTCCAAGTGTTTTTGCAAGTTCAGGAATTTTTTTGGCTCCGAAAATCAGCACTCCAATAATAATGACTATCCAAATCCATTCTGCTCCCTGTGGTATTTGTAGGTTTATTGATTCAAACATTGCTTGTGACTTTATTATTCTATTTTAGATTTAAGTGTTCAGGAATAATTTCAGTCTAGGGTTAATTGCCCTCAATTTTCTAACGCATTCTGGAGCCTCATTATAGCGAGATTGGTCTATTCATACAGATATCTGTCTATTAATAGTCTGAATCTATATTACTATTGATGAAGTCGGGAAAAATATTCCTGATGATTTTCATAGTATTGTCCTCAGCCATAGGCTTAGCTTTAATACAGGATTTTGCTTCTGATAAAAAACAATCTGTCAGTGTTGACGATTTTTTTTCTCAGACCAGAACGAAAACAATTAAACTTTCTGATGGCGTTGGTACCAATAGTAATGGTTAGAATAAATAAATTAGAAAATTTTAACTTTTAAGTTTTGTAATCTGGCGCTCCTTACGTTCTATAAAAAAAATGCCTGCAAAATATAATGCAATCATAGGGCCTGCAATAAACCACATTGTAATCCCGCTGCCATCAGGAGTAATGACTGCACCAAAAATCACAATAATTACTATGGCATATCTGATATTTTTTCTCCAAAACGTTGCACCAATAACCCCAGAGGCTGTAGCAGCATACATTATCAAAGGTAATTGAAATGATATCCCAAAGGCCAAGAGAAATTGTAAAACGAATGAAATAAAATCCATAATGTTCAAAAAGGTCACAATCCCTGCAGATTCTCCATATCTGTAAAGAAAGTCAAGAATGTATGGAACTACTAGAAAATATGAGAATAAACATCCAGCTATGAAAAGTCCTAGGGCAGGAATGGCAATACTGCGACTCACATTAATTTCTCGTTCTTTTAAGGCAGGTTTGATAAATCCTGTCATCTCTCTTATGATTAAAGGCATTCCCAAAACAATTCCTCCTAGCGCAGCAATGTAAATTTGCGCAAAGAATGCTTGACCAGGAGCTGTTTGAATTAATTGAACTTGATCAGGTACTAATTCTTGTTTCATATGATGGGTAATTTGTGCAGCTATGTTGTTAAGCGGCTCTAGGGTCGGATAATAAATGGTGATCCCATTAATTTCAATTGGTGTTAAATGAAAAGTCAGAATAAAAACAATGATGATCCCAACCACGATTACGATTCTCAAAATCCGAGCTCTTAGCTCATCTAGATGTTTACTTATTTCTTGAATATTAGACATCCTAATCATATATCCTATAGAACTATACATATTTTGTTGATTTTACAAGCATCAAAGATTTAGCCAAAAATCTTCTAGTATTCTTTTATTGTCTTTAGGAGTCTCTTGTCTTGAAAAATAATGTTCTCAGGATAACAATTTAGCATCATTCCATTATCGATTTTATCAAACTTCCAGTTTTCACAATCCGTGTTATATTCAAACGGATGAGTATTATCAAATTTCCAATCAAATCCATTTTGTATTTCAGGGCTTGGATAATTATGACCTCGTACTAGAGTAATGGTGTTTTTTTCATAATCAGCTTTTATTTCTGCATAAAGAGCATTAGGATGTAAATAAATGACCTTGGGATGTTTAGTGATAGCTTCAAATTCAGTCTTTGTCACATATTCACTATGTAACAATATGACTTTGTCAAACAGATTTAGTATACTGGGATTTTTATCTATTTCAATATCTGTAATGTAAGGATATCCTAGTAACCTCAAAACCTTAATTGTGTTGGCACTGCTCTCAAAAGTAGGTCTTAATTCATCTCTAATGGGTATATCCTTCAAACATTCTGTACCACATTCCCCTCTGTAATAATTATAAAATCCATGTTCCGCATAGGCCGACATTGTAAAAATTGGAACAACAAACACTGAATTATGCTGCTCAAAACCTACTCCGATTTCATGATACAGTTCAGTATTCTCAGGTTTTAATAAAAAATGGCGTTGTTGGAATTCACTTGTTGGAATACCTTCACTAGTATATTTCCGATCTCCCGAATAAACAAATGTCTCAAAAATTGAATCACCTGAAGCAAGAAGAATATCTCCTGATCCTTGTTGAGAGATATTTATTGGAGTAATGTCAGACAACATTTCCAATGCTTTAGTTCTATCATTAAAGTCAGATTCGCTATTACGTGTAGTAAGTAATAAAGCAATAATCGAAATTGCTATCACAGCTATTACAATCCCAATACTTATTAATTTTAAATTCAACATTTATTCTAAAAAGAAATTCTATTTATCTACTTGGTGGGAATCGGTAGGAGTTTCTCTTCTGGCAGCCCTGCGTCTTTTTGTTCTTTTTCTGAGATGTTTAGGAATTCAATTGTAATTACTGCTTTTGTATTGAATTTGGATTCAAATTCCTTTGCTAGCTCGGCAATTTCTTTTCCAGAATAGATCTCTTTTGAATCTTGAAGAAAAACACGTTCTCCTTTTTCAATGTCTTTTCCACCAAATTTCTTTTTGAGAAATTTTGTGATTTCAGGTACCTCTTTTCGTTCTATATTGTTGTAATAAAATGTAATTCCTTTAATTGGAGTATAATCAAAAGGTGTTCCATTTCTATAAAGAAATACACCGATAAAAATTGCATCCTCTTCTGGTTCTCTTGTGCACTTTATCTCCCAAAGTAGAACTTTGCTTGTATCATAAGTTAGCTTTTCTACTTCATCAATTGTTAATTTCCAGTATCTGCATCTAGTCATACAAATCCAACAATTTTACTGCTATAAATAATTTAATTTTCCTTCCTACCATCAGCCATGAAAATATTTGTTAGTGTTATTGAGACACTTTTTATTTAGTTAGAGGGAAGAATAGTGAAAGTTTTTCCAATAAACTCTTTAGTTGGAATTACAATGCCTTCATTTCTATCATTTGTAACTATGATGTGTAATGTGCCAACTGAAGTTATGGTGCCTGTAACATCTCCGATTTTTATTTTCTGACCCACCTTGAAGATTGAGCGATGATTAGCTGCCCCTGCTATTGCTGCTGGTAGCACGTCTTTTAGAGTAAATCCCAAGCCAACTGCAATTGCTGCACCAATGGCAACTGCAATACTCCATGCAAATGCTGATACTAATATTGGAATTATTGATTCTCCAATCCCTAGTTGAGTAATAGAAACTGCAAAGATTATTCCATACATTACAACTTTGATGCCTGTAATGACATACTTTGAACTTCCAAAGCCGTGACTTACGATTTCTTGATCAACCCATTTAATGACAAATTTAACAATAATAGAGCCAATTATTAAAATTAAAACAAATGCTAACAAATTTGGAATCCATAACCACAAGTCAGTCAAAGCCTTACTTAGTTCAACAAATTGAAGTGCGTTTATGGCTGCAACAATAAAGAATATGTAAACAAACCATTTGATCGTAGCTGCAATAAGCTTGGCAGAGTTTAATTTATTAGAAGAAAGTTCAATTATTTGAGAGTCAGCATTTTTTTGAAAGTCAACTTTTTGTAATATTCTTGTTGCTGCTTTTTCTACTACCCTTCCAACAATCTTTCCTGCTACTAGCCCAATTATCAATAAGATAGCAGCTGCAACTATTTTTGGAACAGACTCTGCTACATTATTAGCAAATGTAGTAAGCCCCTGAGTAGCAGGCGAGTAGAATTGGTTTACGCTTTCCTGTGCATAAGCAAAGCCTGTGCCTACGATCATTAAAATAAAAACTGCCGACAATGCCATTATGTTAATTCTCAATTTTTGCATTCCCTAAATCGGCGTTGTTAGATCCACTAATTTATACTCATCGAATGATTTGTTCTACTAGGGATCTTTTATCCATGAGTGACTTTGATTGTTTTTAGCTAAATTTTTGTTGACAATTAAAGCAAGTTAGAATGTTTGTAAATTAAAGTCACTTAAAACTCTGTTACATCTCTACATCGTTAACCAATTTGAAAAAATCATTTACACAAATCTCTCATAAAATCAAATCTATAAATGAAATTTAAGAACATCTTATAACACAGTGTGATGTACATATTTTAAGATGGGAATAAGAGTAACAGTTGTACTTGACCAAGGTAATGTGGAAAAGCTTCGTGGAATTCAAGCCAAACTAATCAAAAACTCCACCAAATCTGTTAGCTTTTCAAATGTACTAAATCAAGTTGTAGAAGAAGGACTAAGAAAATTCAAACCACAATAATTTGGATTCTTTATCATTTTAATTCTTCAGTTAGACTTATTGAAAATTTCCAATAGATATAATATGCTTTAACTGAAAAGCAAAATGATGTCATTATACACAGTTCATGTTATAATTGAAAATAAACCAGGTATTAGTGATCCAGAAGGTGAAACCATATTGAAGGATCTTGTTCTAAAAGGTAGTTATTCTTCTGTAAAAAAAATACGTTCTGCAAAGATGTTAAAATTTAAAATAAATGAAAAAAATAAGGCTCTTGCAGAAAAAAAAATTAAAAAACTATGTGATGACCTTCGAATTTATAACCCAATGGTAAGCAAAATTACGACAGAGGTCTTTGAGGATTAGGATTCATCTGATGGAATATTTTCTAGCGTGCCTTCAATTAACAGCCTACTTCGTAGAAATCCAGCTAAATCAGTCTGAGTGATTACTCCTACAAGATTCTCATTTTCTAGAACTAAAAGTCGATGTATATTGTTATTTAGCATTTTTTGTACAGCATCTTCAATATCAGTTGATGGTTCAACCCATCTAAATTTATACGACATTATATCTTTAAGAGGGATTTTTGAGGCTTGTTTATCCTCTGATGTTATCTTTAAAAGAAAATCCTTTTCTGTTACCACGCCGATCGGTTTTCCATCTTTTACGATTACTAAGAAACTAATACCCTTTTTAGAAATTAGCTGCGCTGCTTCAAGAGCAGTTTTATTATGTTCTATAGTAATTACATTTTTTTGCATAATATCTCGTACTTGTCCCATGT
>Ga0334722_10008007_pt1 | contig 10161 bp, 9 predicted proteins | sample C3_bottom_MG_FD_207210 | JGI IMG/M metagenome (GOLD analysis project Ga0334722, IMG submission 207210) | Sediment microbial communities from Yellowstone Lake, YNP, Wyoming, USA - C3_bottom | ecosystem: Environmental > Aquatic > Freshwater > Lake > Sediment | place: USA: Wyoming | collected... | reverse complement strand
CATCAGCACAAACGCGAAAATGGCTGCAGTGACGAGTTCCCAGGCGCCTTCAACCCAGAGATGGATGACCCACCACCAGTAGTACCAGTCGATAACCTCGTTCCGGTAAAAGGGTATCCCGAAAAGGTACAGGAGCGCCAGGAAAAGCAGTCCGCCGAGGAGCGTCCCCTGGATCACGGTCCAGCGTTTCGCCAGGTACATGGTCATCCCGACATTGAACAGGAAGACCAGTGCACCCACGACCACGACAAGATCGAGGGATGTCGGTATTTCCAGGAGCGGTCGGCCCTGTGTCCAACCGAAGATAAAACCCACAAGAGCGACGACCCCCGTAGCGACCAGGGCGATCAGCTGAAACCAGGCGAGCTTCGATGAGTAGATTTCGCTCTTTGTCTCCTCGGGCACGATATAGTACGTGCCTCCCATGAACCCGAGCAGCATCCAAAGAACAAGAAGGTTCGTATGCATGGCGCGAGCAGTGGCAAACGAGAAATTATTCACGATCCACTGCGGAACGGTAAAGCTGTAGTTATACGCGAGCCAGAGCCCCATGACGACCTGGAGCGTAAAAAGGAGCAGGGCAATGGCAAAATACCAGTACGCTATCTTCTGTGAGCGGTATTCCATCGTAGCCTCCTATTTCAAATTCGCCAGGAACGCGGCGACTTCTTCAAACTCTTTTTCGGAGAGTGTTGTCTGAGGCGGCATCATTGCTTTTGGATTCACTGCCTTGGGATCCATGATGTAATGTTCGATCTGCTCCATGTTCAGTTTCCTGCCGATCGTATCCAGTGCCGGACCGAAGGTCCCGCCGGTCCCCTGCAGGGAATGGCAGTTCATGCATCCCCGCGTCTGGAACACCGCCGTGCCCGGAGACACCCCGACACCTGCGACCATTCTCTCTTCACTGCGGGAGAGGCGCTTCTTGCTGTCTTGCGGAGGCCAGTCTCCGTTATCAATGTTCCCGACCCAGGTGAAAAATGCAACAAGGCTGTCGATCTCGGCGTCAGTGACTTTCAGATCCGGCATCTTGCGCCACGACGAGGCCAGGGCCTTGGCCGGGTCTTTAATGCGAAACCGGATGCCGTCCTCGCCTATGCGTTGGACGACCTTGGTGAGATCAGGTGCATAGTAGGCACCGAACCCCAGAATGGTATGGCAATCATTGCAGTTGTACTTCTCGAATGTTCTTTTCCCTTCCACCACCTTGTCAGACAGTTTATCCACATGGGACAGCGTCTCGATCTGGCGATGGGTGTCCCACGTCAATCCCAGAAACAGAATCGCCGAGGAAACAGTGCCGATAAAAAAAATCCAGAATGCAATTTTCTTTGACATCCCGCACCTCCTTGTTTTATTGTGCGCAACGAAATAACGTAAATATACTATCGTGCAGATAAAGCGCCAGCGTTCGTATGATTGCCAGCGGCGAGTACAGAACGAGTAAAATAAATATAGCACGGACTTTCGAGCAAAGAGGTGTTATCCCAGACGTTTTTTGAAGCGCAGGGAACTGACCGTTATCACCACAATACCGAGTATCAGGAGGCCCGCCATCTGCGGCCAGAGGATGGTGATGCCATTCCCTTTCAGGAAGATCCCGCGGATGATGACCAGAAAATACCTGAGCGGGTTCGCATAGGTTACATATTGAAAAACCGTAGGCATGTTCTCAATGGGGAACATGAACCCCGACAGCAGCACTGCGGGCATGTAATAGAGGAAGGTGGCCATCATGGCCTGTTGCAGTGTTTTTGCTATCGTGGAAATAAAAAGACCGATCCCGAGTACGGACAAGAGGTAGATAACGGTGCAAAGGAGGAGAAGCAGGAGCGAGCCTCTGATCGGGATATGAAAGGTCAACGACGCGATGACGGTGACCAGGACGACATCGAAGATCGCGATCAAAGCAAAAGGGATCGTCTTGCCCAGGATCAGCTCCGCAGGCCGGAGCGGCGTTACCATGAGCTGCTCCATGGTCCCGATCTCGCGCTCCCGCACGATGGCCATGGACGTGAGCAACAGCGAGGTGAGCATGATCACCATGGCGATGACGCCGGGCACGTTGTAGTTCTTGCTCTTGAGCTCGGGGTTGTACCACGCCCGGGACCGCACGTCGAGCGGTTGGGGAACGCCAGCGCCGGACAGCTCCTTTCCGTATTTCTGGACGATCCTGTTGACGTAATCCATGGCAACCATGGCGGTATTCGAATCGGTTCCGTCCACCAGGACCTGGATGGCGGTTGGTTTGCGTTTCTTCAGGTCTGTTGAGAAGCCCCTGTTGATCTGGATAGCCAGGGTGATGGAGCCGCGATCGAGCGCATCCTGGAGCTGAGACGTTGAATCTGCGCTGAACGTAACGTCGAAATAACCTGAAGATGAAAACCGCCTGATGAGTTCGCGGCTTGCAGGCGATCGGTCAAGGTCGTAGACCGCGGTCGGAACATTGTTCACGTCGGTGGTCACGGCATAGCCGAACACAAGCGTCTGCATCACGGGGATGAAGAAGACGATGGCCTTCATCCGCTTGTCACGGAATATCTGGATGAATTCCTTGATCACCATCTGTTTTATGCGCTCAATACTTTTTCGCATAAGTTCCTTGAGACTCCTGCCCCCGAACCCTGTACCCCGGCCCCAGGACCCTGTCTTTATTCTATTTTCTTTTTAAACTTCCTATTTGCGGCAACGAACGTAAGCAGTCCGAAGATGAGCAGAAATATCGCGTTCGGCACGAGGAGCCGCAAAGGGCTGCCCTTGAGAAAGATGCTTTTCAGCACAGCCACGAAATACCGGGCAGGTACGATCCGCGTAACGGCCTGGAGCAAAGGCGGCATGTTCGATATGGCATACATGAACCCCGAAAGCAGAAAGGCCGGGAGAAAGGTCGCCACCATCGAGATCTGGCTCGCCACAAGCTGGTTCTTTGTTACGATCGAAATGAGCACCCCGAGGCCGAGCCCGCCGAAGAGGAACACTGCAGAGATCACAGCCAGAACGGCTATGTTCCCCCGGAGCGGCACCTCAAACAGGAATACGGCCATGACCACGGTGATCGCCATATCCAGATAACCGATCAGAAAATAGGGGATGAGCTTTCCGAGAACAAGCTCCGCCGGTTTCACGGGCGTGGCGATAAGCTGTTCCATGGTCCCCCGCTCCCACTCACGCGCCACCGTAAGCGACGTGAGGAGCGCTGCGATCACCACCATGATAACGGCGATGAGGCCGGGGATGATGAAGTTCCTGGACTTAAGTTCCGGATTGTACCATACCCGGACACGGGTATCGATGCCCGGCGCTCCCCTGCCACCGCTCAATTTCAGGGAATAGCGCTCGGTAAGCGCCGTAAGGTACCCGAGGGCGATGGTGGCGGTATTCGAGTCGCTCCCATCCACGATGATCTGCAGCTGCGCCGTGCGTCCGGCGTTGATATCCCGTGAAAAAGCATAAGGGATGGATACGGCGACGCGAGCCATGCCTTTATCGAGATAGCGGTCGATCTCCCGGGGCGTCTCGGCGTGCCGGACGATGGTGAAATATTCCGAGGCGGTAAGTTCTGTTATGAATTCGCGGCTCCTGCTGCTCTGGTCGCGGTCATAGACGATCGTCGTGAGATTATTCACGTCGAGGGTGATGGCGTATCCGAAGATGATGAGAAGTAGTGCTGGCATCAGAAACGCCATGGCCAGGCTCAACGGATCGCGCCGGACCTGGAGCATCTCTTTTTTTGCAATGGCTTTGATGCGGAGAAATTTCATAAGTGGCCTTTGGAATTCAGGAGCCAGTAGTCAGAAGAAGAACATAACTACATATCGGTTGAATTTGCTTTTATTTCCTGACTCCTGTCTTCTGTCTCCTGACTCCTGACTCCTGACTCCTGACTCCAGTTTTTCACGACTTTTCGATCAGCGTCACGAACACATCTTCCAGCGAAGGAACGATCTTTTCGATCCTGCTCGTTGCAATACGAGACTCGTCCAGGATCTTCCCAATACGTGGTATGGCATCTTTCGCATTTTCCACCGTGGCATGGAGCACGCTGCCGAATATCGCCGTCTCGATCCCCTGTTCGTCAAGTGCTTCCATGGCTGCGACGAGCGGCTCCGCTTCTATTTCGAGAACATCGCGCGACATGAACTCCTTGCGCAGCTGATTCGGCGTCCCTTCAGCAATGATCCTGTCCCGGTAAATAAGTGCCAGCCGGTCGCAATAGTCAGCCTCATCCATGTAATGTGTCGTGACGAATATCGTGGTCCCGTCTTTTGCCATCTCATGGATCACGTTCCAGAAGTTTCTGCGTGATATGGGGTCTACACCCGAGGTGGGCTCATCAAGGAACAGTATCGACGGTTCGTGCAAAATGGCACAGCCCAGGGCAAGCCGTTGTTTGAAACCGCCCGGCAAGGTCCGCGTGATGGTACTTCTCTTGTCCTGAAGCCCCGCCATTCCCAGAATCCATTCCTTGCGTTGCACTTTATTCAGTTCCGGAACGCTGTAGATGCCGTTATAAAAGTTGATATTTTCCTCAACAGTCAGATCGTCGTAAAGAGAGAACTTCTGTGACATGTAGCCGATGTTCTGCTTTATTTCTTCAGACCGGGTGATAATGTCGTAACCGCCCACGGTCCCGGTCCCGGACGTAGGCAAAAGCAGTCCGCAGAGCATGCGGATGGTCGTGGACTTGCCGGCGCCGTTCGGACCCAGAAAACCGAATATTTCGCCTTTCGCGACATTGAGGTCGATGTGATCGACGGCCACAAAGTCGCCGAAAGTGCGAGTAAGCTTATCAACGTTTACGGCAGTTATATTTTGTTCTTTATTCCGCATTCCGCAATCCGCAATAGGTTCTCACTTCTCCACCATCGCAATAAACACGTCCTCCAATGATGGAAGAATATCCCGATGATCTTTTACGTCTATATTCAGGCGCTTCAGATCGGCGATGATCTGGCCAGCCGGCACTTCTCTCTCAAACGTAATATGCAACCGATCCCCATACAAGCTCACACCGGTCACCCCTCCCAGATTTTTCACCAGATCGACGGATGCACGCGCATTGTCGGACCAGACCTCGATCATGGGCTGACGGAGAGAGCTTCTGACGTTTTTCGGCACGTCCTCGATCAGTATCTTTCCTTTATGCATCAAACCGATCCTGGTGCACCGCTCTGCCTCATCAAGATAGGCCGTCGAAACCATGATCGTCACTCCCTCCTTGAGAAGGCTGTACAGGATCTTCCAGAAGTCCCTGCGGGACACCGGGTCAACACCATTTGTGGGTTCATCGAGGAACAGTACCTCGGGAGTATGGATCAGCGCGCAGGCGAGGCCGAGTTTCTGCTTCATCCCGCCGGAGAGGTTTCCGGCGAATCTATCCTTGAACGGAGTCAGGTTGCTGAATCCGAGCAGCCGTTCTATACGGGCGGGCCGTTCCTTCCCGGGCACTTCATAGATATCGGCATAGAAAATAATGTTTTCCATAACGGTCAGATCTTCGTACAGACCGAACCGCTGGGACATGTAGCCGATCTTTTCCTTGATCAGCTCGCCTTCCGAAAGAATTGAATGTCCTACAACCGAAGCGTCTCCCGATGTCGGGTCCATGATGGCCGTGAGCAGCCTCATCGTCGTCGTCTTCCCCGCTCCATCGGGACCCACAAGACCATAGAGTTCACCTTTTTGAATGTTGAGATTCAGATGATCAACAGCGATATTGCCGTCAAAGGCTTTGGTGAGATCTGTTGTTTTGACTATCCCTTCGACCATGTATTCTCCTCTGTACTCCAAACTCCGAACTCAGAACTCAGAACTGTTCTTGAGCAGAATCTTCACATCCGCCGGCATACCCGGCTTCAGTTCATTATTCTGATTCTGTACGCTGACCTTTACGCCGAAAACGAGCTTGACCCGTTCTTCCTGCGTTTGCACCGCCTTTGGCGTAAATTCCGCTTCCGATGAAATGAACGTGACAGATCCCGAATATCGTTTGTCAGGATAGGAGTCCGTTTTTATCTCGACCTGCTGACCCAGCTTCGCAAAGCCGAGCTTGTCCTCTTTCACATACACTTTTATCCACGTATTTTCCAGATCGCCGATCGTTACGATGGGGGTTCCCGAGGACACGGTCTCACCCTCTTCCACATTCTTCTTGAGCACGATGCCTGCAAGGGGGGAATAAATCACCGTATCGCTTAATTTTATGCGAGCGTTCCTGAGCGCGGCGCTCGCTTGTTGCACCTGTGAAACCGCAACGTCATACGTAGTTTTCGCGCCATCCATCTGCTGCTGGGAAATAGCATCCTGTTTATAAAGCATCTCCGCCCGGTCATAATCTCTTTTCGCTTTATCAAGCTGCGTCCTCACATTCAGAAGCGCAGCCCTGCTCTGTTCTACCTGGGCCTCATATTCCGCACCATCGAGCATTGCAATCTTGTCCCCTTTTTTTATTGAACGGCCTTCATCGGTGAACAGGGTCTGCACTCTCCCGGGTAGTTTGAACCCCACATTCACCTCGGTGACCTCCACGTTTCCCGACAATACCAGGGCGCCCTGTTCCGGAGAATTTGCGAAGCGATAGACCACTGCTGCGGCAATGCCCGCGGCAAGAAGAATCCCCACAACAATCAATCTTTTTTTCATTTCACGTTCCCCTCAACCGGCGTGATGCACTTCTCATAATTTTTCCAAAGCTTCATCCCTTCGGTCTTCAACGAGAAAGAAAAACCGCTCAAGGACCATCGCATGACCAGGACCTGCACCATACCGATAAGCATGGCTGCCAGGGCCCGACGGTCTACATCCCGGCGGACAGAGCCCTCGCGCTGTGCGTCACGAAAGAGCGCTTCCAGTCCCGAGGCATAGAGTTCAATGTTCTTCAAAAAAACCTTCTGCAATCTCTTGTTATTGATGTGCATCTCCTCGGAAAAGCCCAAACGGGGGATCCCTTCGTTCTTTTCGATGAACTCAAGATGCATAAGAAATGCCCGTTTCAGCTTGAGGACCGGCCGGACCGGGCTGGCGAGAACAACCTCAAGGTTATTCCTGATGGCGGCCCCGATGCCTTTTCCGGTCTCGAACAGGATCTCTTCCTTATTCTTGAAATGGCGGTAAAGGTTGGCCTCGGAAACACCGACCTCCCGGGCAATGGCCGAGGTCGTCAATGCGCCCACGCCCTTCTTCCCTACGATCTTCAATGCCGCCTGAACGACCTGTTCACGCCTCACATCGCTTCGCATCTTGACCATCGGTTTTCTCATCGTATTCACGTCCTTTATTATGTAAGTTAATATTCACTTACATTATAGACAGAGAGCGGTTCAAAGTCAAGACTGGATTTTGTCCTTGTTTTCGTTCGCCCGGTATGCGATAGTTCGCCCATGGTGCCCCTGGCACTATTTTACCAAAGGAGAGCACTCCATGTTCTGGGTGAAAAAAAGAAAGCTCATCGGGTACCGGATCCGCCTTCCCTATGCCCTGATTATTTTTATCACGAGTTTGCTCTGCCTGACCGTTCTTGCGTCACCGGTCGAGGCCGGCCGATCCCTGCCTGAGGCCGGGATCGTCGAGGTGAATGATGGCGATACCGTGGTCATCAGCATGGAAGGGAAAAAATACCGGACCAGGCTTATCGGCATCGATGCTCCCGAAATGGGCCAGGAACCCTGGGGCAGGAAGGCAAAAAAACATCTCCGCGAGATCCTGAAAGCATCAGGCGGAAAGGTACGGGTGGAAAAGGACGTAACGAAATACGACAAATATAACCGTCTTCTTGCCTATCTCTGGCTGGATGAGAAGACACTGGTCAACGAACTGATGCTCAGGGACGGATACGCCGTCCTGTTCACGATCCAGCCCAACAGCAGGTATGCGGACCGGCTGAAAAAAGCCCAATCTTCGGCGCGGGAAAGCAGGTCAGGGATTTGGGGACCGGAAGGACTGACCTAAAGACCGATCGAATACAAAAAGACCCATCCCAGAAAGTGATGGCTTCAGACGGCGAAAGGTCTGATCGCAGGTCAGATCCCGGCAACTACGCATTGACAACGGAAGCATCTCGCGTATAATTTCTTTCGTCCTACTACACGAAGGAGTCCCTCATGGAAAGCAGCCACCTTGTTTCAGCCCTTGCGCATTTCAACCAGACGCGATCGGCCCATCTCGACCACCTGAAAGAACTGGTCAGGATCCCCAGCATCAGTTTCCCCGGGTTTGACCCGGCGCCGCTCAGGCGCAGTGCGGAGTTCACCTCCCGCATGCTCTCGAAAAGCGGGCTCACCGACGTCCGCATCCTTGATCCCGGCCGGGGCCACCCCGCCGTCTTCGGGCAATGGACCCAGGCGCCCGGGAAACCGACCATCCTTCTGTACGCCCACCATGATGTCCAGCCTACGGGCCGCGACGCGCTCTGGACAACGCCGCCCTTTGATCCGGAAGTTCGGAACGGCAGGCTCTACGGACGGGGAACGGCTGATGACAAGGGCGGAGCGGTCATGCATGCTGCTGCGATCCGTTCGTACCTTGCCACTTCCGGCCGGCTGCCGATCAATGTCAAGGTGCTGATCGAGGGCGAAGAGGAGATCGGATCGACCAATCTGTACGAACTTCTGGAACGGCATCGCGAGCTCTTTGCCGCCGATGTGGTGCTGATCGCCGACAGCGAGCATTTCGACAGCAATGTGCCGACCCTTACGGCCTCGCTCCGGGGCATTGTGACGGTGAACATAGAGGTCCGCTCCCTGGGTTCAAGCGTCCACTCGGGCACCTGGGGCGGCCCGCTGCCGGACCCGGTACTGGCGCTGTCAAAAATGCTTGCAACACTCGTGGACGATACGGGACGTGCAGCCATACCCGGTCTCTGGGACAAGGTGCACCCTCTGTCTCCGGATGAGAAGGCCGCGCTCGATGCACTTCCTTTCAACGAAGCCCTGTACCGGAAACAGTCCACCCTGCTGGAAAGCGTCCGGATCGCCGGCGGAGCGGGTTCGGTCTTTGAAAAGATGTGGTACCGCCCCTCCATTGCCGTCAATGCCATTGAAGCCAGCAGCAGAAAGCAGGCGGCCAACATCATCAACGACGCGGCATGGGCCCGTGTCGGCATCAGGATCGTCCCGGACATGGACCCGCAGGAGACCCTGGACCTGCTCACCCGTCATCTTGAGAGCCATACGCCCTGGGGGGTCACCCTGTCGATCGAACCCGAAACGCCGTCTCACTGGTGGAAGACCGACACCCGCGGCCCGGCCTTCGAAGCCGCCCTGCATTCCCTGGAGCAGGGGTACGGGAAAAAACCTGTGGTCATCGGCGCCGGCGGGTCGATTCCGTTCGTGCAGACGATCACCGAAGCTCTTGGCGGCGTTCCTGCCCTGCTCTTCAGCGTCGGCGACCCCTACTCTGCAGCGCATTCAGAGAACGAAAGCCTGCGGATCGAGGATTGGGAGCATGCCTGTTGCAGCGTCATCCATCTCCTTGATGCGTTAAAGGATCGATTGACGCCGAAAATGTCGTCAGCAAATACTAGGATGTGAAGAGGGGTTAGTAGTTGCGAGTTAATTTCTGCGCAAATAAGGGAAAGATTTTTTCTCGCAATGGCCGATTAAGCGGGCCACGCTGAGCTCGCAAAGGACGCAAAGATAACCTTAAGTCAAAATATTTTCGGGTCTAAAACCAAAAGCTAGCCTTGTTTCTGGCTTTTCTTGGCGTTCTTTGCGAGCTTTGCGAGAGATGCCTTTAGCTCAGGCTTATCAGGTAAGGTATTACGAAGTGGTTCAACGGGGGGCGAATGACTGAAAAGAAGAACATCCTGATCATCTGCCACAAGGCTGCAGGCCAGATGTATCTGGGCGTGCTGCTAGGCCGTTTCTGGTATACGCCGCTGCTGGCAAAAACGACCGAGGAAGGCATCCGCCTGGCACAGAAGAAGGACTGTTCCCTGCTCGTGCTTGACGGCGACCTGCCCCGGCAGGAGAGGAAAATGGCGATCTCGCTTCTGCGGTCCCATGCCGCCGTTCGGGACCTGCCGCTGATCGTGTTCATTACGGACGAGAACGCTGAAGAGAACAAGACCCTGCTTCTCGAGGGGTGTTCCGCCGTCATCGCCAAACCGATCGATCTGGCCGGACTGTACCGTGCGAGCTCCGTGCTCACCGGGCTGAAGCGCAC
>Ga0334722_10008006_pt1 | contig 10161 bp, 7 predicted proteins | sample C3_bottom_MG_FD_207210 | JGI IMG/M metagenome (GOLD analysis project Ga0334722, IMG submission 207210) | Sediment microbial communities from Yellowstone Lake, YNP, Wyoming, USA - C3_bottom | ecosystem: Environmental > Aquatic > Freshwater > Lake > Sediment | place: USA: Wyoming | collected... | reverse complement strand
AAGCGCCGAGATCGCGTCAACAACGAAGAGGGCATCGGTCTTCTTAACGACCGAGGCGATCGACTTGATATCGTGGTACACACCGGTCGAGGTCTCGTTCGCCTGGACGAACACTGCCTTGATCTTCGGATTCTTCTTGAGCGCAGCCTCGACCTGCTCGGGCTTCACGGAATAACCCCATTCTACCACGACCTCTTCCACCTTCATGCCGTAGGCCTGGCAGATCTTGGTCCAGCGTTCACCGAACTTACCGCCGTTCAGAACGAGCACGTCGTCTCCGGGATTCAGAAAGTTGTTCACCGACCCGACCATGCCGCCGGTACCGGTCGAGCACAGGATCAGCACGTCGTTCTTGGTCTGGTAGAGCCACTGCAACCCCTTTTTCGCAGACTCGAGCACGGGCAGAAAATCCGGTGCGCGATGATGGATGATCGGCATGGCCATGGCAAGAAGCGCTTCCGGGGGCACCGGGGTCGGGCCAGGGGCTAAGAGATATTTTTTTTGCATGGGTATTCCCTCCAAATATTTTCAGACACTACGTCTGGTATGTTTTTCTCTTTAAAAACGCGAACCTGTCAATACGTGATGATTGTGCGCGACGAAGATTACTGTCCTGTTGAAACGGGACCGATACCAGGGGTTGGCATGTCGCTGGGATAGTGCGGATGTCTGTGCTGTTTCAAAATAGTACTGCCCCTCTGTTCTTTTTCGGCCAAAAACCATATGACAGTAGCATAAGCCGCAGAAAATTGTCAAGAAAATAGTGAGGCCCGTCTCCCGTGGCAGGAAGCCAGGCTGCGATCATTCCCCGGCTACTTTTGGACAACATCCAGGGTCAGGCTCAGCGAGAGTGCCGGTGACGTGCGGTCATTTGAATACAGGGTGATGTGTTTTTCTATGCGCCCGCTCCTGTTAGCAGTATCCACTGTTGCCTTAACTTGACCGACAGACCCGGGTTCGAGGTGGTTTGAACTAACCACCGCAGCAGTACAGCCTCAGGAGGTCTGGACCCGCTCGATCACCAGGGTACCGCTTCCCGCGCTCCTGATCTCGAATACATGGGAGACCTGCTCTCCCTGGACGACCTTCCCGAAGTCATGCCGCATCTCCTTGACCTCGATCCGTGGAACGCCGGGTTCCTGGGCCAAGAGCGTCCCTGCGATCAGAAGAGCCATCATCATGCCTGCGCCAATGATTGTTTTCATGGTTAATCCCTTTTCTGCGGTCTCCTGCAACCGCCCATCACGTTTCATTCTGCTCAAATCCCCATCTTTTTCTGATAGATCATGCTCACGAGTTCCTCACGCGTGATAAGCCCCTTCTCGATCAGCAGCGTGATGAGCGCGTCTATGCGCATCCTGTTGTCCTGCATCACCTGCTGGGCATTGTCATCCCTGGACAGGATGGGAGACGCCTTGTCAGACCCGCCGCCGCTGGGGGGCATATTGAGATCGCTCCCGCGGATGAGCTCCATCTTACCCGTTACCTGTGAACTCTTATAGAAAGGCGACAGTGTCTCCCTGCGGACAACGTCTTCCTTGTCGTAATACTTCTTGATGGCGTCCCTGATCTCTGACTCAAGGGCAAGGGAGGGCTTTATTTTGAGTCCGGTGATAAAACGGATCTCGTCCGTCGCCTCGATATCCAGGGGATCCATCATTGCCAGGACCAGCGCGCCCCCTTCTTTCTTCGCCGGCATAACGTGATATTTCTTTGCTACATCAGGCTTTATCAGCTTGATCACCGCATCGGGAATCTCGGGCTCGAACAGATTGACATAGGGTATGCGCAGTTTCTCGGCAATGATCCTCGCAAGCTCTTCCTCCCTGATGAATTCCAGTTCTATGAGAATTGCGCCGAGCTTCCCTCCCCAGTTGCGCTGGTGAGAAAGCGCTGACTGAAGCTGAAAATCATCAATAAGACCGGCCTCTTTCAGCATATCACCGAGCTTTTTTACCTCGGCCATAATAGTAGCCCTCCCGCGTTCAGACTGACATCGGACATTCAATGGATGATGAATTATATGCCTCGACGACATACATTGTCAACTATTTTTACCGGATAAGGCCTTGAATTTCTGGCATAAAATCTCGATTGCAAAGACTTGCAAAACTAGCGTGTATCGATATGCTGGGTTATTCCGGGAAAATCAGCCGGCCTTGTCAAAAGATGACGATGGTCAACGTCAGAGAGCGCAGCAAGCAAGCTCGCCTTGATCCCGGGGTGGGACTGCTCCAGGTCGTGGAGCAACTTTTTCACCTGGACCCGTTTTTGATCAGGATCCCCACATGCAGGACAGGAACAACAGGCGATCGGGAAGCCCGCTTCCATGGAATAGCGGATAATATCATCCTCCGGCACATAAACGAGCGGTCTGATCACGACGTTCGAACCATCATCGGCATGAAGAAGGGGGGACATGGCCTTGATCTTCCCGTTGAAGAACTGGTTCATGAGCAGCGTTTCAATGAAATCGTCGCTATGGTGGCCCAGGGCTATCCTGGTGCAGCCAAGCTCAGTTGCCTGGGTATAGAGCACGCCCCGCTTGATCCGGGCGCAGAGCGAGCAGGGATTGTCGTCAGGAGAGAGTTTATCAAGCATCAGGCCATGAATAGGCGCGGGAACGATCCGGTACTCGTACCCATGCACCTGCAAATAGGATTCTATGCCCTCGGTCCGGAATCCCGGGAACCCGGGATGCACGGTGACTGCAACGAGCGAGAACGATACCGGGGCCTTCCGTCTCAACCGCTCCAGCATATGCAGAAGCGTCCAGCTGTCCTTCCCGCCCGACAGTGCCACGAGGATCCTGTCCTTGTGACGGATAAGATCAAAATCACCAATAGCGCGGCCAATGAACCGCTGTATTCGATGCTCGAGTTGTTCTTTCCTGCCCATGCAAGAATCCTAAAGCCCGTGACCGGATAAGTCAATAGTTGAATTCCGGAAAGAGCGTAATAAATCGGTACGCCCTGCAATACCGGTGAGGGCCATCATGTCGATGCATCTCCCGCACCGCGCGATGTTGAAAAAAAAACGGGCTTTCGGGAACCTGGTCCCGAAAGCCCGTGAATGAACGAGGTCGTTCCTTACCTTTTTTTCTTGGCTTTCTTTTTTACCGTCTTTTTTACGGCCTTCTTGGCTGTTTTCTTTCCGGCCTTTTTTGCCGCCTTTTTTGCCGTTTTCTTCTTCACACTCTTTTTTGCCGCCTTTTTGACGGCCTTTTTCACAGCCTTCTTTTTCACTGCCTTCTTGGCAGCTTTTTTTACCGTTTTCTTTGCAGCCTTTTTCTTTACCGGCTTCTTCTTTTTTATTGCCGGTGCCGGAGCAGCAGGCATGCCTGGCACACTGACCTCGGTCGCCTCGAGTCCGCAGCAAAACACCGGTTGCTCATAGACGTCGCCGGTCCTCGACACTTCTATCTTTCTGCCACATACCTTGCAATCGTACTGCACGATCCTCTCTATCCCCATACGCGTTCCCCTCCTTAGATAAATAAACGGATAACCCGTGTTACCACGGGCTGAATAACGTGCTGGCTGCAGAGAATCGACCTGAGTTTCCCCCTACGTCGAGAACAGAACAAGCCGATTGCATGACGAATATGTTGATATTTAATGTAGAAGCATATCAACTAATTGTCAAGATATTTTATGAAGATGCAATCTAACACCACAACCGGGGCTGCTTCTTGTTCGCATTGACCATGGCGGTCCTTCGTTTATCTTTCTGTTGCAGGTCCCAGATCTGCTCCATACCCTCGATCGCTGCGGACAAGGCCTCGTCCGTGGCCTTGCTGTCCCAATTCCTGGTCTCTGCAAGCCGATAGAGCTCCAGTATCACCTCATCAAGCTTCATACGATCTCCTTATATCTTTACTGCGTTGCAATACATCACCTCGTCCATCCAGCCCGGCGCAAAAAAACCGGGAGAAAACCCTCCCGGTTGTTGTTCATCCGAACCACTGGTGGACCGTCATGCCGCTTGATACATTGCCTTGCATCATCCAGCCTCCGCTCGTTGCAGCCGCTCCATTCCGGGATTCACACACTGCGATCATCTGCTAACCGCACTTTGAGAATCCGCAGCCGCGGCAGAAAGCGCAGCCTTCGCCAAACTCGAGCAGGCCGCCGCAATCAGGGCATTCCGGGCACAGACCCAGGTGGTTCTTGCTGCCCCCCTGCATGCAATCGGACGACGACAGGTGGCCAATTGTTGCCTGCTGGGCAGGGGCAGCCTTTGGCTTATAGTGCTGCCGGTGGTGACCTTCCTTCATATAGCGCTCAAGCGCCCGTCCGATGGCATCAGGACAGGACAGGATGGACCCACCCTCTCCCCAGGCCGGCGAGGGGCAGCGAATGCCCTTCACCTGTTTGACAATGGAATCTATGGATACGCCGGACCTGAGCGCAAGGGAGACCATCCGGCTTACGGCTTCGGACTGGCTCGCTGCGCATCCGCCTGACTTGCCCATGGTCGAGAAAACCTCGCAGATGCCTTCCTCATCCTCGTTGATCGTGATGTAGAGGTTGCCGCATCCTGTTGGTATCTTCTGGGTAACCCCCTGGGTAAGGAGAGGCCGGTGGCGTGGTTTTTTGTCCTCCGCCAGTTCAGGCGAAGCCGATGCGACCGTGACATGATGACCTGCACCTGTCGCTGCTGCCTTGCGCGCCTTATCAGTGGCGCCTGTGGAAAGCACCTGTTCGTCGCGCGAGCCGTCGCGATAGATGGTCACGCCCTTGCAGCCGAGCTTATAGGCCATCATATAGACCTTTTTCACATCGTCCTGGGTCGCACTGTGGGGGAAGTTCACGGTCTTGGACACGGCATTATCAGTATATTTTTGGAATGCGGCCTGCATCCGGATATGCCACTCCGGTGAGATATCGTGGGACGTGACAAAGACCCGCTGCACATCTTCGGGCACGGTCTTGACGTTGGTGCACCCGCCGTGCTCGGCGATCTCCTTCATCACGGAATCGGAAGAGAACCCGCGGTCCTTGGCAACCCGCTCGAACACGGGGTTCACCTCGACGAGCTCGGCGCCATCCATGACCCGCCGTACAAAGGTAAGGGCGAAGATCGGCTCAATGCCGCTCGAGCAGCCCGCAATGATTGACAGGGTCCCGGTCGGAGCGATCGTCGTGACCGTGGCGTTCCTGACCGGTGCGAGCCCTGGCTTGTCGTAGATGCTGCCCTTGAAGTTCGGGAACGCGCCGCGCTCCCTTGCGAGCTCCTGGCTCATCTTGCGGCCTTCGTCGGTGATGAACTTCATCACGTTCTCCCCGAGCTTCACCGCCTCATCGGAGTTGTAGGGGATGCCCATCTCAAGCAGCATATCGGCGAAGCCCATGACCCCCAGGCCGATCTTGCGGTTGGCACGTGTCTGCTGGCTGATCTTTTCGATCGGATAGCGGTTCACGTCGATCACGTTGTCAAGGAAGTGGACCCCTTGCTGCACCGTGTGGCGAAGCTTATCGTAGTCCACGGCCTTGCCATGCTTCGCGAGCATCCGAGCCAGGTTGATCGAGCCCAGATTGCAGGACTCATAGGGGAGCAGCGGCTGCTCGCCGCAGGGGTTGGTCGACTCCACCATGCCCACATGAGGCGTGGGATTGTACTGGTTGATGCGGTCGAGGAAGATGATGCCCGGATCTCCGTTCTTCCAGGCCATGTTCACGATGGTCTCAAAAACGCGGCGGGCATGGAGGGTCTTGACCACTTCCCTGTGGCGCGGAGAAACAAGATCATACTCTCCGTCTTTGTCCACGGCATCCATGAACGTATCGGTCATGGCAACGGATATGTTGAAGTTGTTCAGCCGGTCGTTCTGCTGCTTGCAGGTGACGAAATCAAGGATGTCCGGATGGTCCACTGACAGGATGCCCATGTTGGCGCCCCGCCGGGTGCCGCCCTGCTTCACCGTCTCCGTGGCAGCGTCGAACACGGTCATGAACGAAATGGGACCGGACGAAACGCCCTTGGTGGATTTCACGACATCGTTCTTGGGCCGGATGCGGGAGAAGGAAAAGCCCGTGCCGCCGCCGGACTTGTGGATGAGCGCGGCGTTCTTCACAGAATCGAAGATCTCTTCCATGGAGTCGCCCACGGGGAGCACAAAACAGGCCGAAAGCTGTCCCAACTCGCGCCCCGCGTTCATGAGCGTAGGGCTGTTCGGCAGGAACTCGAGAGAGGTCATGAGCCGGTAGAACTCGTTCGCCGTCGCTTCCACGTCGGCATCGGATTTGCCATAGGCCTTGTCGCCGTCGGCAATGGTCCGGGCCACGCGCGTGAACATGTCCACTGCTGTTTCGATAACAGTCCCATCCTCGTTCCGCTTGAGATAGCGTTTTTCGAGGACCTTCAGGCAATTCTCGGACAGATTGAGACCCTTACCGGATGCTGTTGACGAAACAGAAGCCGCGCTCTTCATAAAATCTCCTCCTCATAAGTAATAAATGGATGCGATATTAGGTGCCAACCACAAATAGAGCCCCGCGCTGGCTGCTCGTTAAATAGATAGGATAATGAATTATTGATAAAACAGGATTCTACTCTATTTTGTGGACCGGGGTAATTATAGCCACAACATGTTGTGCTTGTCAAATTAAATATAAAAAAAAATCCTTACAATCCCCTGTGCACTTTATGCTTATTTTACGAGGCTTTTTTCATGTACCCCACGCTCTAAAAGCATGGATCAAGGGTGGAATAAAACGAGGTCTTATAACCGCAAGCCTGTGGCTCATATTCTCTGCGACCATTTTTCCAGGGCGGCTTCATCAAGAGTAGATAGGTCTTATTTCGCGCTTCTTTGCAACTTTTTGTACGCCATAATTCACTGCCGTGCAGATCGTGGGCACGACTCATCATGGGCCAATCCACTCCGAAGAGCGCAGATCAAGAACTTTTCATAGTATGACAGATCAGACATTGCTCTTTCGGCGGGTGGGAACCTTTCAAGGGTGCTTGCCTGCCCGGGGCATGGCATTCCCCGCAGGCCTCGTTCGTTGTTCTGTTCCGATGAAGATCGTCAGGAGGGATAACCGGGGCTTTCGTGCTTGAGGAAAGGAAAAAAAGCAAGGCCAGGAGCGCACCGGCACCGATGATAAAATACTTATTTTTGTTCACAGCAAGGCTCCTTTTAAGAACATCGCGATATCACTGAGACAGTCACTGACCGGAACCAAAAATTTGCATCAAAAGGCGTCTCACGCGGAGTCACGGAGGACGCAGAGTTTTAAAAAGAGCATTTCCTTCTCCGCGATCTCCGCGCCTCCGCGTGATATTCCTTTCCGGTTTTGTAGCATTTGATCTTAGGAACTTAGGCAGAACAGGTACTGAAGATTCCTGCACGTCCCCAATCTCATCGGGGAAGTACTATGCGCGTCATTACTTCGTCATTTCACGGAGCGTCTCTTCCAGGTCCTTCAGGTTCTTCCCATACCCGGCCCAGTCCTCTTTCCGGATCGCCTCCCGCGCTTTGCGCAGCTGTTCCAACGCCCGGGAACCCAGCTCTTTCGGCTGGCGCGCAGCTGCTGCGCCTTTCTCTACCATGCGCATGCTCGGCAGTGTACCGGAGAAAAGACGCTGGATCGCCGCCTCAAGGGTCTCTTCCATCACCACGTCGTTCCCATAAGCAACGATGACCCTGCGCAGTTCAGGCAGGCCGCCCTTGTCCGTGGCCACCAGGTACAGGGGCTGCACGTAGATGAGCGAGTCCTCGAGCGGGACGATGAGGAGGCTCCCGCGGATCACATCCGACCCGTGCTGGCCCCAGAGGGTGAGCTGCTGGGAGATGTAGGCGTCCTGGTCAATGCGCGCGTCGATCTGGCGCGGTCCAAAGATGAGGCGATCGCGCGGGAAGGTATAGACGATGACCTTTCCGTAGTTCTCGCCATCGCACCGCGCCGCCATCCACGCTGCCAGGTTGTCCCGCTTCGACGGCGTAAAGGGCAGGAGCAGGATGAACTCTTCCGCCTTGTGGCCGGGAAGTTTCGTGATCTGGTAATAGGGCTCCATGACCTTCTGGCGGTACGACGGGACCTCCCAGAGGTCCTCCTTGTTGTAAAACACTGCAGGGTCGGTCATGTGAAAGGTCTTGAGCATCTGCGCCTGGATCTGGAGCAGCGCCCGGGGATAGCGCATATGCCTCCTGAGATCAGCCGGCATTTCAGCCAGGGGCTTGAAGAGCGTCGGAAAGATCGCGCCATAGGTCTTTGCCATGATGTCCTTCGGGTCCACGACATAGAACACGACGCTGCCGTCATAGGCGTCGACGACCGCCTTAACGGAGTTGCGGATATAGTTGGACCCGCCGGGGAGGGGCTTTGAATAGGGCAGACTGCTGCTCTCGGTGTAGGCATCGATGATCCAAAACAGCCTGCCGGTATCGCCGATAACCATGTAGGGATCGGGATCAAAGGTGAGGAACGGCGCTATCGCCCCCACCCGCTTCATGATCACTCGGTAAAAGAGGATCCGGCTTTCGTTCGTCACATCGCTGGAAAGAAAGATATTGAAGTTCCCGAAGTATGCGGCATAGAGAAGCCTCGAAAAGATCGAGGTGAGCCGGACGCCCCCGCTTCCCGAATAAACCGTAGAGACATTTTCACTCGTCGTAGGATAGCTGAACTCCTTTGTCTTCGTGTTCACGATCACATAGTCGTTCGGGCTCTCGCCAAAGTAGATCTCGGGACGGGTCACCAGCGGCCCGACGCTCGTCACCGGAGGGATGTCCTTGATAAAGAACTCAGGTAGTCCCTCTTTCGTGATGCCGCTCACCGGCCCCATTGCCAGGCCGAAACCGTGGGTAAAGACGAGCCGCTCGTTGATCCAGGACTTGCCCGGCAGATCGGCATAGGACAGCTCCCGCGGAGAGAGCATGACCTGCCGATAATCGTTGTTTATTGTGTAGCGGTCATTGTCCACATCGCGGAAGTGGTAATAGGTCCTGATCTGCTGCAGTTGGCTGTAGGTCTTGAGGAGCGGTTCCTCGTCCCAGAGCCGGATGTTCTGGATCGTGGACAGGTTCTTTTTGATGTCCGTGAAGGTCAGCTGTTTGTCAGCTGCAAAGGGCTGCAGCTCGAAATTCTCCAGGCCATAGCCAAGGCGGGTAAACTTGATGTGATGCGCCAAATAAGGCTGTTCGAGCACGCTCTCGTTCGGCGATACCTGAAAATTCTGGATCGCCGCGGGCACTACCTTGAGCCCCAGGAGGTAGGCGCCTGCAAGGACGACGAGCGCTGCGACCGGTATGACAAGGGAGCGTTTCGAGGAAAAGACGATGACGGTGATCGCCGCGAGAACAGCAAGCACGGCCATGACCGCGAGCATCACCATGCGCACATGGGCGTCAGTATACGAAGCTCCGTACAGCACACCGTGCTCGCTGTAGAGCAGACCAAAGCGGTCGAGGCCGAAGCTGAAGGCAAGGCTCAGGAGGAACAGCGACACCAGGGCGCCGAGGTGGCGTTTCATGAAGGGGTCCGCTGAGACAAACCGCCCGGACATCACAAGTCCACCCCGGAAGAAATAGACCGCAGAGGTCAGGATAGCGGCGACCACGAAGAGGCTGCGCACCATGGTATTCATGCCGTCAAGAAACGGATACTGGAACAGAAAGAACGAGATGTCTCTGCCAAAGATGGGATCAGCAAGGCCCGCAGGCGCGCTGTTCAGGAACAGGAGCGCCTGCTCCCAGTATTGCGCTCCGATCGGAAAGGCAAGCAGCGAGGCAAAGAGCGCCACAAGGAGCGAGATTCCCCGCAGCATGCGGCTCAGGTCAAAATGTTGCAATTGCGGAATGCTTTCCCAAAGCGGATTCGCCATGCCGAGAGGGAGCTTGTGTTTTCCTGCGACGAACAGATTGAGGTAGATCGTCGCAAAAGTGATCAGGCTGAAGATGAGCCCGATCAGCAGCTTTGCCTCGACAGTCCGGGTAAAGACCGCTTCAAAACCCACCTCTCGGAAGAACTGCCAGTCCACTATAAAGGAAATAAGTTCGCGACCGCTGACGAGAAGGATGAACGCCGCAGCTGCGGCAATGATCAGGACAGCGTTTTTCGGCATTTTGTTCGCCATATTGTTTTCTCCGTGGGCACATTTAGACTACAAGATAGGCCGCAAGCTTTATTATAGCAACTGACGCAACTGCATGCG
>Ga0334722_10008005_pt1 | contig 10162 bp, 7 predicted proteins | sample C3_bottom_MG_FD_207210 | JGI IMG/M metagenome (GOLD analysis project Ga0334722, IMG submission 207210) | Sediment microbial communities from Yellowstone Lake, YNP, Wyoming, USA - C3_bottom | ecosystem: Environmental > Aquatic > Freshwater > Lake > Sediment | place: USA: Wyoming | collected... | reverse complement strand
GTCGGCAGGCGCCGCTTCGCCGCGGGGAAGGGCCGCGTCTCCGCCGGCGTCATCCCGCCGCTCGGCGTCACCAGCGGCTCCAGCTGCGCAAGCAGCTCGTCCGCCGTCTGCCAGCGCTCCGATGGGCGCTTCGCCAGGCATTTCATCACCACGGCGGCGAGGGCGGGGGAGATGCTCGGCCGGTGAGTCGTGACCGGCTCGGGCGCCTGTGTCACGTGCGCGGCGAGTACCTGTTGCGGGCTCGAGGCGGTAAACGGCGGACGTCCGGCGAGCAACTCGTACGCCACCGCTCCGACGGCGTAGATGTCCACTCGCTGGTCGAGGTGCGGATCCGCCGTGGCCTGCTCGGGCGCCATGTAGGCCGGCGTGCCCAGCGCCACCCCGGCGGTGGTGAGCTGTTGCCGGCCGGTCGCCTCGCTCACCGCCTTGGCCACGCCGAAGTCCATCACCAGCGCGTGGCGTCCCGAGAGCATGATGTTGTCGGGCTTGATGTCGCGATGGACCACGCCCCGCGCGTGCGCATGCGACAACGCGTCCACGATCTCGCAGAGCAGCTTCACGGCCTCATGTATTGGCAGCTCGCCCACGCGGACCAGCCGGTCGCGCAGGCTCTCGCCGTCTACGTACGGCATGACATAGTAGAGGAAGCCGCCGGCCTCCCCCGAATCGAGCATCGGGAGGATGTGCGGGTGCTGCAGCCGCGCGCCGATCTCGATCTCGCGGGTGAACCGCTCGCCTCCGAGCGCCGCGGCCAGCTCGGGGCGTAGGACCTTCACGGCCACCTTGCGGTGGTGCTTCAGGTCCTCGGCGAGGTAGACGGTGGCCATGCCGCCCTGGCCCAACTCGCGCTCGACGGTATAGCGGTCGGCGAGGGCGGCGGCCAGCCGGTCGAGCGCCGGGTTCATGATGCGACCATCGGTACCGCCGGCGCGCCGACGAGGGGGGCCGTGCGGCCGTACGCCTCTTCGATCGGCCGGTCCGCCCGGATCCAGAGCCAGAGCGCCGCGCCGACGAACGCGAACAGCGACGCGGTGGCGAGCGCGGCGGGCCAGCCCAGCGTCCGGGCCGTGAGCGGCACCAGCAGCGCCCCGACCCCTCCCACGGCATTCCCACCGGTGTTCATCACCCCGCAGGCGGCGGAGGAGTGCCGGCCGCCGACCGAGGTGGCGGCGGCCCAGTAGGCGGCATCGGTGAACTGCTGAGTGGCCAGACAGAGCGACAAATACACCACGGCGACATAGGGGCTGCCCGCCGCGGCGGCCGCGATGATGAAGCCGCCCGACAGGGTGAGTCCGACCATCACCACGACGCGACAACCGAACCGAATGCCGTGCTGCCGGCTGATCCGATCGCAGGCCCAGCCGCCGATGGTCGCGACGACGGCAGCCGTAACCCACGGAGCCGCGGCGAGCACCCCTCCCTTAAGCTCCGCGAACTTCCGGACGTCGACCAGGTAGATGTAGAGCCAGTTGAAGAAGAAGTAGAAGACGTAGTTGCTGAGGAAGTAACTCACGGTGATGAGCAGGACGTCGCGGTTGCGCAGCACCAGCTTCCAAGCGCCGCGGACCTCGCTGGCCGGCCCGGCCTCCAGCCGACCGGCGTTGATGAGTTCGAGCTCCGCGGGGCGCACGCCGCGGTGCTGCGACGGCTCGTCACGCCCGTACCACCACCACGCGCCCGCAAAGACGAAGGCCAGGGGCGCCGTGAGCACGAAGGACCCGCGCCATCCGAAGGACCGGATCAGCAGCACGATCAGCGGTCCGGTGGCCGCGGCGCCCAGGCTGAGTCCCGTATTGGTGAGCCCGTTCGGGAGCGCCCATCCAGTAGCCGGAAACCACCGCGCGATCGTGTGCCCCGACATCACCGGGTAGACCGGCGCCTGCGCCGCCCCCATGAGGAAGCGGAGCCCTGCGAGAGCGACGATGATGACGAGGGGCCCCGCGAGCGCGCTCCCCGGGACGAGCGCGACCAGCAGATTGAGAATTCCCCAGAGCACCGCGATGACGGTGAGGGCCTTCCGGCCACCCAGCCATTCACCCAGGAGCCCGCCGGGGAACTGGAAGATGGCGTAGCCCCACGCGAAGGCGGCCAGTACCCAGCCGAGCTGGACCTGAGAGAGCCCCAGCTCTCCCATCATCCGCTCCCCGGCGATGGACATGTTGGTCCGGAGCACATAGGCGATGAAGCTGGCGAGCGTGAGGAGCGCGAGGATGCGCCACCGCGCGTGGCTGGTCCGACCCGGATTCATCACCGCTTTCGCGCCGTCCCCATGCGCGTCTCCAGCTCGGCGTCGAAGTTGTGGACCACCACCGCCGGCTGCGCGCGGTCGCCCACCACCTGCGGCGAATCGAAGACGAGGAAGAGCGAATCGCCGGGAAAGACGTCGAACCCGATCCCGGACTGGCGTAACGCAAAGAGCGCCTGGATGCCCTGGACGGCTCCGTCGTTCTGGGCATCGATGCGTGCGGCGAAGAGCGAGTCGCCCGTCGCCGATTCGAAGAACAGCTCCCGCCCGCTCCTGGCCCACACCGGTACGGCACCGCCCTGGCGGGAGACCTGCCGACGGGTCCCCTCGCCGCGGAGCGGGCGCAGGTAGATCTCGTTGCGGCCCGACTCATCGGATTGGTAGGCCAGCCAGCGGCCGTCGGGCGACGCGACCGGCCAGCTCTCGTTGAACGGGCTCGTGAGCAGCATGCGAACGCTGTCGGGCTGGCCGAGCACCGCAATCCCGATGTCGTACGGTCCGTTGTTCACATGCTCCTGGAAGAGAAACTCGCGGCCGCCCGGCAGCCAGCTGGTGCGATCCTGTATGTTTGGCCGGTGGAGTACTCGCTCGGCCTTGCCGCTCCCGTCCCAGGGGGTGATCCAGAGTGTGATGCTGCCCTCGCGCGGGGAGTCGAACAGGATGCGCTTCCCATCCGGTGTCCAATCGGGATCATCGTCCGGCCCCGGCTCGAAGGTGATCCGGGTAAGCGGCCCGGCCGGCAGCTCGTAGACCCAGACGTCTGCCTGCTGCAGGCCGCCGGCGACAGGATTCATGCGAAGCGCGATCTTGCGCCCGTCCGGCGAGACGGCGGGGAAACCGTAAGACTGCTGCTCCGGAAGCCCCGGGAGCTGGCGTCGAACACCGTGGCGATCGACCAGCACCGGCACGTTGCTGCCGCCCAGCGAGACGCTCTGGTAGACGAGCGTGCCTCCGCTGTACGCGAACCATCCGAAGTCTCCGCTGGGCGCTTCGAGCACCGGGACCGGCGATCCGGTCAGCTCGAGCTTCTTCACATCGATGGGGGCCGCCATCAGGAACCGGCCCCGGTTGTACAGCACGTATCGAGGAGGAGCGAACGCCAGCATGGGGCCACCGTCCCCGAGGACGTGCCAGGCATGGCTCTGCAGGTCGAACGCCACCACGCTGAACTGGCCGCCCAGGTGTCGCGCAATTGCGATGGCGCCGTGACTTCCCGGGAGCACGCGAGGTTGAAAGAAATCGGTTGAATCGTGGGCGAGAAGCGTGTCGATGTGCCCGCCCGTGCTCGGCACCCGGACGATCCGGGCCGGAGCTGACGTTCCGCTCGGTGCGCTGAAGTAGATGTATCCGTCGTCGCCCCACGACGGAGTCACGATCGCGGAATCGGCCAAGGTAGTGGCCGGCCCTCCTGCGCTCGGCAGGGTCTTGAGCCTTCCGGTAAATGGGTTGCCGGGGAACATCGAGACGAACGCGATGTCGTGCTTGTCGGGCGAGAAGACGGGCCAGCCGGGATCCGGGTCGCCGACCTGCAGCGGCCGGCTCTCGAGCGCCGACAAGTCGCGCACGGACAGTTGCCTGTGCGTGTCGCCGCCCCGCTGCACGAACACTACCTGCTCGCCATCGGGACTCACCGCTGCCTGGACCAGCCGGGAGGTCGAGTCGGGCGGCGCTACCTCGAACCGCACCACCGCCCGCTGCGCCGCCGCCTGTTTCCGGCCCCATCCCGCCGCGGCGAGAGCGCCGAGCGCCACGGCCGCGAGCGTCATCGGTATCGCGATCCGGGTGCGCCAGTCGCCACCGACCCCATGCGCCTGCGCCGCCATCATCGGCACGGTGAACGACGCGTTCCCCAGCGCCGCCCGGAACTCCGCCACCGAGGCGAACCGGTCCGCCGGCAGCTTGGCCAGCGCCTTCCGCACCGCCGCGTCCACGTGCGCCGGCACCGTCTTTCGCCGCTTGGTGACCGGTTCCGGCTCGTCGGTGAGGATCTTCGCCACCACCGCCTGCACCGTGTTCCCGAGGTGCGGCGGCTCGCCGGCCAGCATCTCGTAGAGCACGCAGCCCAGGGCGTAGATGTCGCTCCGCGCGTCGATGGCGCGGTCGCCGGTGGCCTGCTCCGGGCTCATATAGTGCGGCGTGCCGAGCGAGAGCCCCGTCTCCGTGAGCCGAGTTCCCCCCGCCTGCGACACCGCCAGCGCGATCCCGAAGTCGGCCACCAGCGCCTGGCCGGCCTGGAGGAGGATGTTCTCCGGCTTGATGTCACGGTGCACCACCCCGCGTTCGTGGGCGAACTGGAGCGCTGCGCCCACCGAGTCCGCGATCCGGAGCGCCTCGTCCACCGGGAGCTGCTTCTCCCGTTGAATGCGGTCGCGGAGCGATTCGCCCTCGATGAACGGCATGACGTAGTAGAGGTAGCCCGCCGCCTCGCCCGAATCGTAGAGCGGCAGGATGTTCGGGTGCTGCAGGTTGGCGGTGACCTCGATTTCCTTGAGGAACCGCTCCGCGCCCAGGATTGCGGCCAGCTCCGGCTTCAGGACCTTGAGCGCCACGTGGCGATGGTGCTTCACGTCCTCGGCGAGGAACACGTTGGCCATGCCGCCGGAGCCAAGCTCGCGCTCGACCCGGTAGCGTCCGGTGAGGGCCTCGACGACGCTGGGGGGCATCATGGTCATCGGTCACGCTCGACGCGGTAGGTGGAGCCCAACGCCGACCGCAACTCGCCGGGCAGGTCCATGGTTTCCGCTGACGCCAGTCTGGGATGTGGGGTAGAGGAGAAGGTAATCCCACGGGGGGGATTCGCTACCGGCATGGCATCAGGGTCATGTCTTGCGGCCCGCCGGCGACCACTTTTCCACGCTGCCGGCAACATTGTGGAGAGAATTGTCTACAGAGGTGTTGAGATGTGAAGTAATGCCCAGGGATGGAACTCAGGGGCGCGGGGCCGGCACTCCTTCTCCGCTCACGGCGCGGAGAATCCCCCCCATGGCGTTCGACCCGGTCGAAGCCGCCGGCGCGAGTGAATCCCCCAAAGGCAGGGAAGGTACCGAGAGGTCCACCTCGCTCGGGGCGGGCTCGATGGCCGTTGCCGAGTCCGTGGCCGCGGGGGCCGGCGGCGAGGCGCCTATCGACGTCACCATCGTGCGTGTGCGCGCGGCAGGAGCGGCAGGAGGAGCGGCGGGAGGTCCGAACGTCGGGCCGCCGGTACGGGCCGCGACCTGGGCTGCGGGCCTGGGCGGCGAGGAGTCGATCTTCGCGGCCACTACCACCGGTGCAGGTACGACTGGCTGCAGGGTCGCCGGCAGCACGTTCGTCGGCTGCGGAGTCTGGCTATACGCGGCAACCGCGTTGGAGTCCCTTCGCGAGGGCGCGGCGGCCGACAGCGCCAGGTAGGCCCCGGCGAGGAGTACCGCGGCGGCGATGGCAAGATGGATCGGCCGGAACCGGCCGGCGTCCGGGGGGTCGAGGGACACGTACGCGGCCGGGAGGGGAATCTCCTCCACAACCTGCTCGTGGTAGACGACGGGCGGCAAGACGGCCACGGGAGACACGACCGCGGGTGCCGCCAGGGGTGGCGGTGCAAAGGCCGGAACGGGCGCAGGCCTGGGTGTGAATATCGCTACCGGTGCCGGCGCAGACGGGACCACGATGGCCGGGGTCTCCCCCGACTTCGTGGCGGGCATGTTCATCGCCTTCTTGTAGTGCGGATGGAACTCGATCGGCAGCCACTTCTGAGACGCGCTGTGGAAGATCCGCGCCCTGGGCGTGATCAGCCCGTGGCGGATTCCCGTTGCCATCTCCTCGATCGTCCGGAAGACGGTTTCTTCTCCCGGTTTGAGCTCTATCCGGTACATCGGCAGATCCCTCGGAGGCGTCGTTGGATGCACACCTCCATGCCAATTTCGTGCTCACCGAAGTGCATCTTTCTGCATACTGCGGTGGCACCATCGATCACCCCGGCGAGGGCGCTGAAGTTTGTCAGGACCATGGAGTTACCTCTCTCCCGGGATGGGGGGCCATACGATGTCGATTGCCCGCCTCCGGCCAGGGCCCTGCTGGGTCGCCCGGCTCAGTCGCGGAAGCCTCGTAGTTTGCGCGGAACGCAACCTCACGATGACGGCTTGACGCGTCCTCCGCTGTACGGGTAGGATGCTGCGGCCAATGCGATTGAATCCCTTCCGTGCCATCCGTCCCGCACCCGAGCTGGCTTCCCGCGTTGCCGCCGTGCCTTACGACGTGGTGAATCGTGCCGAGGCGGCGGAGCTGGCCCGGGGAAACCCCCACAGCTTCCTGCACGTCGGCCGCTCCGACATCGACCTGCCCGAGGACGTGGACCCCTGCGACCCTCGCATCTATGCGCAGGCGCGCGAAACTCTCGAGCGCTTTCAGGCCGCGGGGACGCTCCGGAAGGACGCGTCTCCGTCGATCTATATTTACCGGCAGGTGATGGACGGCCGGGCCCAGACGGGAATCGTCGGCTGCGTGCACATCGACGATTACGAGCACGACGTCATCCGGAAGCACGAGAAGACCCGGCCGGACAAGGAAGACGATCGCACCCGCCACGTGCTGACGCTCATGGCCAACGCCGAGCCGGTGTTTCTTGCCTATCGGGGGCGCAGCGAGGTGGACCGGGCGGTCGCGCCGGTGCTGGAGACGCCGCCGCTCTATGATTTCGTGGCGCCCGATGACGTCCGCCACACCGTTTGGCAGGCGCCGGATCCCGATGCAATCGTCGCCGCGTTCCGCGACGTGCCCCATGCCTACGTGGCCGACGGCCATCACCGGTCGGCGAGCGCCTGGCGGGCGGGCAAGGAGCTGCGAGCCGGTGGCAATCGGGGAGAGGGCGAGCACGACTGGTTTCTCGCCGTGCTCTTTCCGGCGGAGCAGCTCAGGATCCTGCCGTACAACCGGGTCGTGCGCGACCTGCACGGGCTCGGTGTCGCGGAGGCGCTCGGGCAAGTCGAGCGCGTCGGGAAGGTGTCCGTCACCGGCGACGCGACACCGCGGCGGTCGGCCGAGATCTGCTTCTACCTCGCCGGCCGCTGGTACCGGCTGGAGCTGAACGAAGCCACGATCGACCGGCACGATCCGATCGGCTCACTCGACGTGTCGCTCTTGCAGGATCGCGTGCTGGGCCCGATCCTGGGGATCGGGGACCCTCGCACCGACAAGCGCCTGGACTTCGTGGGCGGGGTCCGGGGGACGGCGGAGCTGAAGCGCCGGGTGGACTCGGGCGAGGTGGCCATTGCCTTCTCCCTCTTCCCCACCACCCTCGAGCAGCTGATGGCGGTGTCGGACGCGGGGATGGTCATGCCGCCCAAGAGCACCTGGTTCGAGCCGAAGTTGAGAAGCGGGCTGTTCGTACACGAGCTGTGAGGCACCCCTGAAAGTTCTCATCGCCGACAAGTTCGAGAAGGTGGGCGTGGACGGGCTCAAGGACCTCGGCTGCACCATCGTGTCCCACCCCGACGTGGCCGCCGGTGAACTGCCCGCGCTGATTAGCCAGGTGGACCCGCACATCCTCATCGTCCGGGGGAAGAAGGTGACCGCCGACTCGCTCAAGGCGGGCAAGGCGCTCACCCTGGTGGTCCGGGCGGGTGCCGGGATCGACGCGATCGACGTGGAGGCGGCATCGAGCCTCGGCGTGTTCGTCTCCAACTGCCCGGGCAGGAACTCGATCGCGGTGGCCGAGCTGGTGATGGGACTGTTGCTCTCGTGCGACCGGCGTATTCCCGACCAGGTCGGCGACCTCCGGCAGGGACGGTGGAGGAAGGGAGAATACTCGAAGGCGCGAGGGCTCTACGGGCGGACTCTCGGCATCGTGGGACTGGGGCAGATCGGGCGGGAGATCGCATCGCGGGCCATGGCCTTCGGCATGCGGGTCGTCGCCTGGTCGCGCAGCCTGACCACCGAGGAGGCCGATCGCCTCGGCGTGGCGTATGCGCAGATGCCGATCGAGGTCGCCCGCCTCTCCGACGCGGTCTCGATCAATGTGGCCGCCAACGCCGAGACGAGGCACCTGGTCGGCGCGGAGTTTCTTGCCGCCATGCGCCCGGGCGCGTATTTCATCAACACGTCGCGCGGCTCGGTGGTGGACGAGGGCGCGCTCAAGCGCGCCATCGAGGAGAAGGGGATCCGGGCCGCGCTCGATGTCTTCCAGAACGAGCCCGCGGGCTCCACGGCCGATTTCACCAGCGCCATCGTGCAGTCACCGGGAGTGTACGGCACTCACCATGTGGGGGCGTCCACCGACCAGGCGCAGGTCGCCATCGCGCACGAGGTCATCAGGATCGTGCAGGCGTTCCAGGCCACCGGCGAGGTGCCGAACGTGGTCAACCGCCTCGCGCGCAGCTCGGCCACCCACGTCCTCTCGATCCGGCACCGAAACCGGCCCGGCGTGCTGGCGCACGTGTTCGCCGTGCTGGCGGGCGCGGCGATCAACGTCGAGGAGGTGGAGAACATCATCTACCACGGCGCCCGGGCCACGCTCGCCCGGATCCATCTCGATGGCGAGCCCAACCACGGCGCGCTCGACCGCATCCGCACCGGCAATCCCGACATCATCAGCGTGGAGTTGAGTGAGTTATGAGCGAGCGCATCTATAACTTCAGCGCCGGCCCCGCCGTCCTCCCCGAGCCCGTCCTCCGGAAGGCGCAGGAGGCGGTCTGGAATGTTGCGGGGAGCGGCATCGGGATCATGGAGCACAGCCACCGCGGCAAGGTGTTCGACAAGATTCTCGACGAGGCGGAGGCGGCGTGCCGCGAGCTGGCGGGGATTCCCGACGGCTACCGGGTGCTCTTTCTCCAGGGCGGCGCGTCGCTCCAGTTCTCCATGGTGCCGATGAACCTCCTGCCCGCCGACCGGACCGCGGACTACCTGGTGACGGGGGTCTGGGCGCAGAAGGCCGTCAAGGAGGCGAAGATCCTGGGCGGCAAGGTGCACATCGCGGCCAGCGGCGAATCCACCAACTTCGACCGGATCCCCAAGGCCGAGGAGATCAGCTACTCGCCGGAGCCGGCATACGTCCACCTCACCACCAACAACACGATCTACGGCACCCAGTGGCGGAGCGAGCCGGCCATCCCAGCGGGCGTGCCGCTGGTGGCCGACACGTCGAGCGACATGTACAGCCGTCCGATCGACGTCCGGAAGTACGGGCTCATCTACGCGGGCGCGCAGAAGAACCTCGGCCCGTCGGGCGTCACGCTGGTCATCGTGCGCGACGACCTGGTGGAGGCTGGCCCGAAGACGCTGCCCACCATGCTCCAGTACCGGACCTTCGCGGCGGAGAAGTCGCTCTACAACACGCCGCCCACCTTCGGGATCTACATCATCGGCGAAGTGTTCAAGTGGGTGAAGGCGCAGGGGGGCTTGGCCGCGATGGCGGAGCACAACGAGGCCAAGGCGAAGCTGCTCTACGACTACCTCGACAACGGCGACTTCTTCCGGGGCACGGTGCAGCCCAACAGCCGCTCGCTGATGAACGTCACCTTCCGCGCGCCGTCGGAGGAGCTGGAGAGCAAGTTCATCTCCGAGGCGACGAAGCGCGGCCTGGACGGGCTCAAGGGACACCGCTCGGTGGGCGGCATGCGGGCGAGCATCTACAACGCCTTCCCGCGAGAAGGCGTTGTGGCGCTCGTGACATTCATGAAGGAGTTCGAGCGGGCCAACCGCACCGTCGCGGTGAGCTAGCCGGCGGCGAGGGTCCTGACCAGCTCGTCGTTGGTGCGGGCCCGCCGCATGTCGGTGGTGAGATCGTTCATCGCGGCCACGGTGGGCATCCCGGCGATGCGGTGACGCAGGAGGCGGGACACCGCCAGCGCCTCCTCCGACAACAGCAGCTCTTCCCGCCGGGTGGCGCTGGCCACCAGATCGATGGCCGGGAAGATCCGCCGTTCGGCCAGCTCCCGGCTCAGC
>Ga0334722_10008004_pt1 | contig 10162 bp, 9 predicted proteins | sample C3_bottom_MG_FD_207210 | JGI IMG/M metagenome (GOLD analysis project Ga0334722, IMG submission 207210) | Sediment microbial communities from Yellowstone Lake, YNP, Wyoming, USA - C3_bottom | ecosystem: Environmental > Aquatic > Freshwater > Lake > Sediment | place: USA: Wyoming | collected... | reverse complement strand
ACCTCGGGGCGACGTCGTACGACATCGTCGACACCGCCAACGCGTTGCGCTACCGCGAGGCCGTGGAGCGCGTCGTCGTCCCGGCGGTGGCGTCGGTCGTCGCGCGCTGCATCGCGATGGCCGAGGCAGAAGCGGACACGCCCCAGATCGGCCGGACCCACGGGCGCCACGCAGAGCCGATCACGTTCGGCTTCGCGATGGCCGAGTACGTCTCCCGGCTCGGCGATCGGATCGGCCGTCTGCAGTACTTCGCAAAGAGGCTCCCCGGAAAGCTCTCGGGCGCGGTCGGCGCGTACAACGCGCTCGGGCTCCTCACACCGGACCCCCGGGCGCTCGAGGAACGCTTCCTCGGCTCTCTCGGCGTGGAGCGCCGCTCCACCTCGAGCCAGATCGTCGAGGCCGAGGGCTGGGCCGATCTCGCGCACGCGTGCGTCACGACCCTTGGGGTGCTGGCGAATCTCGCCGACGACATGCGTCAGCTCCAGCGGACCGAGATCGGCGAGGTCGCCGAGTCCTTCGGTGCGGCGCAGGTCGGTTCGTCGACGATGCCGCACAAGCGCAACCCGGTCTCGTTCGAGAACGTGAAGTCGATCTGGAAGGCGATGGCGCCGCGCGTGATGACGACATACCTCGATCAGATCAGTGAGCATCAGCGCGATCTCACCAACTCGGCGTCGCAGCGCTTCCTCGGGGAGGTGCTCGCCGCGACCGCGTACGCCGCGCGCCGGATGGCCGGCTCGCTCGAGGGCGTGCGCATCGACCACGACCATCTCAAGGCGAACCTCGCGATGTCGCGTGGCGCGATCGCGGCCGAGCCGCTGTACGTGCTCCTCGCCAAGTACGGGCACCCCGACGCGCACGAGGCGGTCCGCAAGCTCTCGCTCGATGCGGAGCGAGGCGGCCGGTCTCTCCTCGAGGTCGTGGCACAGGATCGCGAGCTCCGCCCGTTCATGGCGAAATTCACACCCGATGAGCGGCGCATCCTCGAGCGACCCGAGGAGTACCGCGGTCTCTCCGCGGAGGTCGCGCGCGACGTCACCGCGCTCTGGCGAGAGCGCCTGAAGGGCCTGCTGCCGGAATGAGCATGCTCATCGAGAGCGACATCCCAGGTGCGACGCTCTGGCGGCGCGGCAAGGTCCGCGACGTGTATGAAGCAGGCGGGGACCGCCTGGTCATCGTCGCGAGCGACCGGCTCTCCGCGTTCGACGTCGTCCTGCCCACGCCGATCCCCGACAAGGGCCGCGTGCTGACCCAGCTCTCGAACTTCTGGTTCCGGAGGACCGCGCACGTCGTGCCGAATCATCTTGTCTCCACGGACCTCCGGCGGTTCCCGCCGGCGTTCCGCGAGCGAAAGGACCTCGCGCAGCGCGCGGTACTCGTGAAGCGATGCGAGCGCGTCGACATCGAGTGCGTCGCGCGCGGCTACATCTCGGGGTCGGCCTGGACCGAATACAAGGCGCTTGGCACCGTCGCGGGCGAGCCGCTGCCTGCGGGGATGATCGAATCGGAGCGCCTCGGCGAGCCGATCTTCACGCCCGCCACGAAGGCGATCACCGGGCACGACGAGAACATCAGCCGGAAACAGCTTGCCGTGCTCGTCGGCAGCGACCTCGCGAAAGAGCTCGAACGGCTCACGCTCGCGCTGTATCGCTTCGCGCACGCCTACGCCCTCGGCAGGGGGCTCCTCCTCGCCGACACGAAGTTCGAATTCGGTCACTACGACGGAAGGCTGACGCTCATCGATGAGGCGCTCACGCCGGACTCCTCGCGCTACTGGGACGCCTCCACCTACAAGCCCGGCGCGTCGCCCCCGTCGTACGACAAGCAGTACGTGCGGAATTTCCTGACGCTGTCCGGCTGGGACAGGGAGCCACCCGCGCCCGAGCTGCCCGCCGATGTCGTCGCGGGTACCGCCGAGCGCTACCGCGAGTGCTACGAGCGCGTGACCGCGGAGAGGCTCGCGTGAGGTACGTCGCGACGCTCCACGTGCGCACGAAGCCCGAGGTCCGCGACCCGCAGGGCGAGGCCGCCCTCGGCGCGCTGCGCTCGCTCGGCCTCGAGGTCTCGAACGTACGGACGGGGAAGGAGATCGTCGTGACGTTCGAGGCGGCAGACGAAGGGGCGGCGACCGAGGCGATCCGGGTCATGGGCAACGAGCTCCTCGCGAACCCGGTCATCGAGGACTACGACTACGACCTCGCCGCGGCGACACCGGCATGACACGCGTCGCATTGCTGCGGTATCCCGGGACCTGGAGCGAGCGCGACTTCCAGCATGCCCTCTCGCTCATCCCGGGTGTCGAGACCGAGATCCTCTGGCACGAGGACGCCGACCTGCGAGGCTTCGACGCCGCGATCGTCCCCGGCGGATTCAGCTACGGCGACTACCTGCGCGCCGGAGCGATCGCGAAGATCTCGCCCGCGACGAAGGCGCTTCGCCGATTCGCCGATGACGGGAAGCCCGTGCTCGGCTCGTGCAACGGCTTTCAGATCCTGTGCGAGGCGGGGCTCCTGCCCGGTGCGCTCCTGCGCAATGCGGGTCTCGAGTACCGCTGCGACTGGATCCACATCCGGGCCGAGAGCGGCCGCACGCCATGGACGGCCGGACTCGCCGGCCAGGTCCTGCGCATGCCGATCGGCCACGGCGAGGGCTGCTTCGTCGCCGACCCCGACACCATCGCCTCGCTCGAGGAGCGCGGGCAGGTCGTGTTCCGCTACACGGACGCCGCGGGTGTCGCGACGCCCGACGCCAACCCGAACGGCTCGGCCGCGAACATCGCCGGGGTCTCCAACGAGGCCGGCAACGTCGTCGGCCTCATGCCGCATCCCGAGCGCTGCGTCGAGGCGCTCCTGGGCGGGACCGACGGGTATCGGGTGCTGGCCGCCGTCACCAGGGCCCTGGAACCCGCCGGGCGTGCCGTATATAGATAGGAGAGAGATGGAGCTCATCGAGAAGCAGGCCCAGCTCCATTCGCTGTTCCAGCGAAGCCCTGTCGACGCGGCCTACACGCAGGGCAGCGCGTCCGGGCGCAAGATCGCCGGCTCCTACTCCGCGCTGGATGTCGCGCTGCTCCTCCTGGACAAGGTGAAGACGAACGAGTTCTTCGACTACCAGGTCTACTTCGTGAGCGAGCTCTCAAAGACGCTCGAGACGCAGGGCCTCGACGTGGTCATCCTCAATCAGGCGAGCCTGCTTCAGCGCGCGAAGGTCATCCGCAGCTGGAGCGTCTTCTATCAGAGAGACGCGAAGCGCCGAGTGCAGTGGGAGACGCGTGCCGTGATGGAGTACCTCGAGTTCCAGAAGTACGACGAGGTGCAATCGAAGGCGCTCGCCGAGCGCACGCAGGGCGATCGCTTCTCGATCGACGGGGAGTACGTGAAGGCCCGCCTGGCGCGGCTGCGCGAGTACACGCAGCTCCTCGATGACCTGCGGCCGATCGAGCACACGAAGTTCAAGTCGGACCCCAAGCTGTACGGCCTCGCCCAGTGGTATCTCCAGCAGGCGGTCGAGCTGCTGTTCGGCACGGGCGCCTATCTCGTGATGGCGCTCGCCCTGCCCAAGCCCGAGCAATATCACGACATACTTGATGCCGTGGCGGGGCGAGGGATCATCGAGCGGCCGTTGGCCTATCGGCTGGAGCACCTCGCGAACCTGCGCAACCTGCTCGCCTACGACCGGGAGCAGACGGATATCGACGACGTGTACCGGCAGATCCAGACGCGTCTTGCGGATCTGCGCGCGTTCGCCGATCAGATCGAGCGCTTCGTCGGAGCCGGCGAGGACGCATGAGCTCGTCCCCGGTCTTGACGGGGACGAAGACGGCGAAGCCTAAGCTGGACCTGCCGAGCGAGGTCGGGCTCACGCCCTTCGAAGCCGCTCGTGTCCGCCAGCTCGCCCATCGCGAGCCCAATCAACTGGAGTGGGCGATGTTCGGCGCGATGTGGAGCGAGCACTGCGCGTACAAGCACTCGAGGAAGCTCCTTCGCACCCTGCCGACGAAGGGGCCGCGCGTGGCGGTCGGGCCCGGCGAGAATGCCGGTGCCGTCGATCTCGGCGACGGGCTTCTCTGCGCCTTCAAGGTGGAGAGCCACAATCATCCCTCCGCCGTCGAGCCCTTCCAGGGCGCGGCGACCGGGGTCGGCGGGATCCTGCGCGACGTGTTCGCGATGGGCGCGCGACCGGTCGCGCTGCTCAATGCCCTCTGCTTCGGGACCCCTGACCTGCCACGCGCTCGCCGCCTGGTCGGCGGCGTCGTCGGCGGCATCGGCTCGTATGGCAACTGCGTCGGCATCCCGGATGTCGCTGGTCACATCTCGTTCGAGCCGTGCTACCTCGACAACCCGCTCGTGAACGCGATGTGCGTCGGCCTGGTGCGCCGCGAGCACCTGCGCTTCGCGAACACCGCGCGCCCGGGGAGCGCCGTGTACCTGGTCGGCTCCGACACCGGTCGCGATGGGATCGCCGGTGCCTCGCTGCTCGCGTCGTTCGAGTTCGGCGACGGCAGCGACGCGAAGCGCCCGTCGGTGCAGGTCGGGAATCCATTCCTCGAGAAGCTGCTCATGGAGGCCACGCTCGAGCTGATCGAGATCGATGCCGTCGAGGCGGTGCAGGATCTCGGGGCCGCCGGGCTGACCTGCGCAACAAGTGAGGTCGCCGCGAGGTCCGGCGTCGGCATGCGCATCGACGTCGACACGATCCCCCGTCGGGCGCAGGGAATGACGCCGTACGAGGTCATGCTCTCCGAGTCGCAGGAGCGGATGCTGATCATCGCTCGGCCCGGCCGCGAGCGTGACGTCGAGCGCGTCTTCACGCACTGGGAGCTGCACGGCGTGCGCGTCGGCGAGGTCACGGCGGGCCGTGTGCTCGAGATCGTGAGCGGCGGCACGACAGTCGCTTCGCTCGATGCGAAGTGGCTCGCAGACGACGCCCCCGAGTACGACGTGACGACGTGGGCGAAAGCGCCCGAGGCGGAGGCGCCGGCGAGGTCGAGGGAGGGGCCCAATGTTCTCGACGACCGGAAACTCGCGCGCGCTGTCGGCAGCGATCCTCTGGACGGGAGGAGAGAAGCATGGGCCCTGACCGAGGCAACGTCGCCGGCGCCTGGAACCACGGCGCCGACGCACAAGATCGGGCTCGAGCTGCTCGACGTGCTCGCGTCGGCGAACGTCGCGTCGCGGCGGATCCTCTTCCGCACGTACGACCAGATGGTCGGGACCGATACCGTCGTCGCGCCCGGAGGCGGGGACGCCGGCGTCCTGCGTATCAAAGGACGGAGCGACGGCATCGCGGTCGCCATCGACGCGCAGCCGCGCGTCGCCGCGATCGATCCGTTCGTCGGCGCGGCTTCCGCGGTCGCCGAAGCGCTTCGCAACGTCGTGTGCATGGGTGCGACGCCGCTCGCGATCACCGACTGCCTCAACCTCGGGAACCCCGAGCGTCCGGCCGGCGCGTGGCAGCTCGAGCGCACGATCGCCGGCATCAGGGAGGCGTGCGAGGTGTTCAGCGTGCCCGTCGTCTCGGGCAACGTCAGCCTGTACAACGCGACCCGCGGCGCCGACATCTGGCCGACCGCCGTCATCGGCGCGGTCGGGCATCTCGCGGACGTGACGAAGCACATCCCCGTCACGACCGGCCGGCCCGGGGACGTCGTTCTTCTCGCGGGCAACGCGGCGGTCTCGATCGGCGCGTCGGCATACGGCGCGCTGCGCGGCATCCACGAAGGCCCGGTGGCGATCGATCTCTGGCTCGAGGCGCGGCTTCAGGGGCTCGTGCTCGAGCTGCACGCGCGCGGGCTCGTGCGCGCGGCGCACGATCGGGCGGAGGGCGGTCTCGGCGCGGCGCTCGCGGAGCTCGCGATGCGCGACGGGGTCGGCATGAAGGTGACGCTCCCGGCGGTCCGGGGGATCGACAAGCGCGTCGCGCTCTTCGGCGAGGGCCCCTCGGGCATCGTGCTCGTCGTCGACCCCGTGACGATCTCGATGGTCTACACGCTCGCCGAGCTGCACGAGGTCCCCGTGTGGATGCTCGGCACGATCGGCGGCGACCTCCTCGAGATCGCGCCGGTGCTCGGCATGCCGCTCGCGTCGCTCGCGCAGGCGCACGGACACGGACTCGGGCGCGCGCTCGGACGGGAGGCCTAGCCGTGTGCGGCGTATGCGGGATCTGGAGTCCGCAGTCGCAGGCGCGAAGCGACCCGGCCGAGGCCGCGCGTCTCATGTTCTTCTCGCTGTACGCGTTGCAGCATCGTGGGCAGGAGTCCGCCGGCCTCGCGGCGACCGACGGGCGCGATCTGCGCGTCGTGCGTCGAATGGGTCTCGTGGGTCAGGTCTTCAGCGAACCTGACCTTGCCATCCTCGGCGGACGCGCGGCGATGGGCCACACGCGCTACTCGACGACGGGCTCGTCGAAGATCCAGAACGCGCAGCCGTTCGTCGTACGCGACGAGACGCTCGGTGAGCTCGCGATCGGCCACAACGGCAACTGCATCAACGCGCGCGAGATGCGCGACGGCCTCGCCGCGCGTGGCGTCCAGTTCACGACCTCGTCGGATACCGAGGTCGTGGCGCAGGCCATGGCGAACGCATCGGGCGGCACGTGGGACGCGCGCATCACGAGCGCGCTCCCCTCTCTCCAGGGCGCGTGGTCGCTCGTGATGCTGACCCCGACCGCGCTCTACGCGGTGCGCGATCCGCTCGGCGTTCGCCCGCTGTGCCTGGGCCGCAAGGGCGGCTCGTGGCTCGTGGCGAGCGAGACGTGCGCGCTCGACACGATCGGCGCGGAGTTCATCCGCGAGGTCGCGCCGGGTGAGGTCCTTCGCATCGATGACGCCGGCCCCGTCCCGATCGCGGACCTGGCGTCCCGCGTGCGCCGCGGCCTGTGCGTCTTCGAGCACGTCTACCTCGCGTCGGCCTCGAGCCGGCTTGGTGGCGTGTCGGTGTACGCGACGCGCGAGCGTATGGGCGAGATCCTGGCGGACGAGCAGCCGGCGCGCGCTGACGCGGTGATCCCGGTGCCGGACAGCGCGATCCCGGCGGCGGTCGGCTACGCGCGGCGAAGCGGCATCCCGTTCCACGAAGGGCTCATCAAGAACCGGTACATCGGACGGACCTTCATCCAGCCGTCGGATGAGCTGCGCAGGCACAACGTCGCGCTCAAGTACAACGCCCTGGGGGACATGCTCGAGGGCAAGCGGGTCGTGGTGGTCGACGACTCGATCGTGCGCGGCAACACCAGCGGCCCGATCGTCGAGCTCCTGCGCCGCCACGGTGCGAGAGAGGTCCATATGCGCATCTGCTCGCCGCCGATCCGCCACAGCTGTTTTTTCGGCGTGGACATGGCACGGCGCAGCGAGCTCATCGGCGCCAAGCTCTCGGTCGACGAGATCAAGCGGCACATCGGCGCTGACTCGCTCGGCTACCTTTCGCTCGAGGGCATGATCCGCGCGACCGGCGGAACGCAGGAGGAGTATTGCGCGGCGTGCTTCACCGGCGACTACCTCGTGCCGGTGCAATTGGAGCTGGACAAGGATGTGTTCGAGCAGGCGAAGGTCGTGCCGGAGCAGGTGAAGGTCGAGCCGTGAGCCTCACGTACCGGGCCACGGGTGTGGACCCGTCACGCGCGACCGATGCGCTCGCGCAGGTGCGTGCCCGCATCGCGAAGACGAGGCGCCCCGAGGTGCTCGGGGACGTCGGCGCCTTTGGTGGCCTCTTCGCCTCACCCGGAACCGACATGGTGCTCGTCGCGACGACCGACGGCGTGGGTACGAAGCTGGACGTGGCGCGTGCCCTTGACCGCCACGAGGTCGTCGGGACCGACCTCGTCCACCACTGCGTGAACGACGCGATGGCCATGGGGGCCGAGCCGCTCTTCTTCCTCGATTACTTCTCCACCTCGCGCATCGATCCGGCGATCTTCGCGCGCGTCGTCGGCGCGATGGCCGACGCCTGCGCCGCGCATCGCTGCGCGCTCCTGGGCGGCGAGACCGCCGAGATGCCCGGCACGTACGGCGCGGGCGCGTATGACCTCGCGGGCTTCCTCGTCGGGGCGGTGGCGCGGGACCGGATCCTCGATCCGAGGAGCGTGCTCATCGGAGATGTCTGCATCGGGCTGCCCTCGACCGGGCTGCACACGAACGGCTACACGCTCGCGCGCGCGATCGTCGCGCGCTCGGCCGCCGCGCAGGGGAAGGACATGCTCGCGGCGCTCACCGCGCCGCGCGGGGACCTCGACGGCGCGTCCCTCGGTGATGCGCTGCTGCATACGCACTCCTCTTATCTGGCCCCGTTCCGGGCGCTCCGCGACGCGGCGGCGATCCGTTCGATCGCCCACCTCACCGGCGGGGGCTGGGAGGGCAACCTGCCGCGCGCCCTTCCCGATGGACTGGGCGCGGTCGTCGATCGCTCGGCCTGGCAGGCGCCCGCGGTCTTCCGGGTGCTCTCCGACCTCGGCCGCGTCCAGGACGAGGAGCAGTGGGATACCTGGAACATGGGCATCGGCTTGGTGGTCATCGTCCCCGAGGCCGACGCCGACGCGGCGCTCCGTGCCGTGCCCGATGCCGTGGTCGTCGGTCGCGTCGAGCGCGCACGCGCGGACGAGCGGCGGATCCGCCTCGCATGACGCTCCCCATCGGCGTGCTCGTGTCGGGCCGCGGGACGAACCTGCAGGCGCTCATCGACGCGTGCGCCTCGGGGGCACTCGACGCGCGGATCGTCTACGTCGCCTCGAATCGCGACGGCGCCCCGGCGCTCATCCGGGCGGATCGCGCGGGCGTGAAGCACGCCGCCTTCACGATCGAGAAGTACGGCACGCGGGCCGCCGCGCACGGCGCGATGGCCGACACGCTCGCCTCAGCGCGTGCCCGCCTCGTGGTGCTCGCGGGCTTCGACCACATCCTCGCCCCGATCTTCTTCGTGAAGCTCTCGGGTGTGCCGGTGATCAACATCCACCCCGCGCTGCTGCCGTTCTTCGGCGGCAAAGGGATGCACGGCGACAAGGTGCACGCGGCCGTGCTGAAGGCGAAGGCCAAGGAGTCCGGCGTCACGGTGCACCGCGTGCATCCCGACACCGTGGATCTGGGGGAGGTCATCGTGCAGCGCCGCGTGCCCGTCCACGAGGGCGACGACGTGCCGGCGCTCTCGGCGCGCGTCCTCGCGGTCGAGCACGAGGCGATCGTCGAGGCGATCCGGCGCTTCTTGCCCTCGCAAGCGACGGTCAGCTAGCTGTGATTCCCAGACAGGTTGTTGACACCGAAGAAGCGGCAGAGCGGAGTGTGGCCGCCGAGGGTCGGTGAACGGCGCTGACTGTACTGCTCGAGAAATCCGGGGAGCGCCGCGGCGCGCTCCGAGCTGGAGCGATAGAGCGTCGCGTAGGCCCAGCGCTCCTGGAGCGTCTTGATGAACCGCTCGGCTTTGCCGTTGGTGCGCGGGGTGTATGGCCTGGTCCGCCAGTGCTCGATGCCCAGGCGGTCGCAGGCCGCGGCGAAGTCCAGCGAGCGATAGCAGCTGCCGTTGTCGGTGAGGATCCGTTTGATCCGCACGCCCGCGCGCAGGTAGCGGCCCCAGACCTGCTCGAGCGCCCGGATGGCGCTCTCGCTTTTCTGATCGGCGTGGATCGCGACGGTCGCAAGGCGGCTGTGGTCGTCGACCGCGACATGGCAGTACTCATAGCCGGCATGGCGCTTGACCCGGTTGGCCAGCAGCCGGCCGAGGTTGCGCCAGCCGCCGTCCTCGGGGATGCGCCCCAGGCGCTTGATGTCCAGGTGCACCAGGTCGCCGGGTGCGGGCCATTCGTAGCGGAGCACGCGGACCTTGGCCACCCAGGCGCCCAGGCGGCTCAGCTCCGCTCGTCGCAGCACCGCGTAGATCGTCGAGCGGGCGATCCCCAGCAGCAGCGCCAGCTCGTGCGGTCCGACCTTGCGGCTGGTGCGCTCGACGCAGATCTGCACCGCGAGGTCGATGCGCGTGAGACGCGGCATGCGCTGCGGGCGACTGGAGCGATCGACGAGGCCGTCGGCACCTTCATCGGCGAAACGGCCGATCCACTTGTGCGCGGTCTGACGGCTGACACCGGCCGCGGCGGCCGCGGCCTTCACCTTCCAGTGCTCCTCGCGGACGCGCCGGCAAAGCAGGTGACGCTGGTACGGGTTGAGACGCGCTCTAGGATG
>Ga0334722_10008003_pt1 | contig 10162 bp, 20 predicted proteins | sample C3_bottom_MG_FD_207210 | JGI IMG/M metagenome (GOLD analysis project Ga0334722, IMG submission 207210) | Sediment microbial communities from Yellowstone Lake, YNP, Wyoming, USA - C3_bottom | ecosystem: Environmental > Aquatic > Freshwater > Lake > Sediment | place: USA: Wyoming | collected... | reverse complement strand
CAGCCGACGGTGCCCGGCGCCAGCGTGAGCGTGAGCACGGTGTCGGCAAATGTTCCGTTGCACGCCGTCGAGATCCGAAGCGTGTAGACCGCCGTCGCAAGGCTCAGCGTGTTCGTGATGACGTTCAGCCGAAAATTGCGCAGCGTTCCCGGGCGAGGCGCCACCCAGTTCAGAGCGTCTTCGAACGCTGTGACGACACCGAAGCCGAGAAACGCAGGGGTGGCAGCCGGAGCCAGATCGACGCCCGCTGCGTAGGGGATGATCGCGCTCGAACCAGTGGGGCCAGGAGGACCGACAGGACCAGTCGGACCCGAAGGGCCGGCGGGGCCTGCGGGGCCCATTGGACCGGGCGGTCCCATCGGACCGATCGGGCCGACCGGACCCGTCGGGCCGGCTGGGCCTGCGGGGCCCATCGGACCCGGGGGACCGGCGGGACCGATCGGCCCAGGCGGTCCGGGCGGACCCGGCGGACCCACCGCCCCCAACGGCGGCACGCGCGGCGTGCCGCGCGCCGAAGCACCGAGACGAGCGCGCGCTGTCACGGGTTCATGCCAGTCACGACGTAGATGCCGGCCCCTTCGAACGGCGGATGCGCTCCGTTGTCCGTGCCGTAGATGTTCGAGAACGGCCGGTCGGTCGTCGTGAAATCCCACACTTGGCCCGGGGTATCAGCATCGATCCTCACCGCGGTAAGGATCATGTCGTCGCCCTCGGCGTCGAACCAGAACGGCTGGAAGATCGGGTCGCCCGCGATCGTCGATGGTCCCGTCACGCCGGGATCGAAGATCCCCTGCGCCATGACCGTCTTGCCGCCGCCCGGCAACAGACCCTCCAGGGTGCCGGATGCGCGCGGGATGAACTCTTCGTCGTACACGTTGAGCACCCCGTGACCGAGCGCGAACGCCGGCTCGGGTTGCTCGTAGGCGACGACCTTGCCCGCGGCGGGAATGATCACGCGCGGCTGCGGCGGCGAAACGGTCGTGTCCGGCGCACCTGAGCGCGAGATCGGCATGTGGTACGGCTTGCGCGCCGAGCCCCTTGGCGGCAATCGGTAGTCCCGCAGGTTTCTGAACCGCCAGAAGATCCGGTAGCGGTACAGCGTGAAGACCGGCGTCTGCGTCACTTCGTCGAAGCGCACGGCGAGCGGCACCCAGATGCAGACGCGCGCCCCGAACGGCACCCGCAGGCCCGCGGCGAGATTCGGGCTGTAGCCATCGGAGCCGGCGGCTTCGTCGCGCCCGCCGGGAAAATAGATCGGCGTGTCGGCCGACACGTTTTGGTACGCCGTCTCGAAATTCGGAAACGGTCGAAGGATCGAGACGTTCGTGAACGATGCCTGCGCCGGAATGCTCATCTCACTCGCCCTTGTCGCGCGTCGCTGCCTTGTACGCCATCCAGCCGCCGACGCCGACGCCGAGCACGGCCATCACCGCCGAGACGACGGCCTCGTGCTTCTCGCTCGGATCCGGCGAGCCCCACCACTTCTGCGCGCGGTAGCCGTTGAAGATCGATCCCGTGATCAGCACGCCCGACGCTGCGCCCCACGGTCCACCGAGACCGAGGCCCCCCGCGAATGCAAGTGCCGCGGTGAGCGTCGCGATGCCCGCGGTGCGAACCGCTGCGCCGGTCGAGACGTCGTTCGGCTCCAGCCACTCGGCCTTGGCGCCGAGCCCGTCCGGCCCGACCCCGATGCCATCCAGCGTGCTGGTCATCGGACCGCCGTCGACGGGTCTCGCCGTCGCCCCGAGTCCGCTGGCACCGTTTGTTCCTGCCTGCGCCTGCGAGGGCGCGAACACGTCCATGCCGCCGTCCATGCAGAGGAATCTACCCCGCGAACGGCCGATAGGGAAGCCCGCGCATAGATCTCGGAACCGAGCGCTCCAACCAGGCTCTGTAGTGCATCACGCGCCAGGTCATCCGGGCGATCTTGGTCACGCTGCAGCCGGAATATCCCTGGTAGCCGCCGAGCCACGCCGCGAACGACGTGCGCCCCGTCTTCTTCCGGCAGTAGTCCCGGTTCTGCTGGATCAGGATGCCGATCATCACGAGGTTTTCGGCGCCGACCGACAGCCTGGCCTTCATCGCTTGGCAGTCGGCCGACTCCATGTCCTCGCGGCACGCGGCGAAGTTTTGCAGCCGGATCTGTCCGAGCCCGACGTACGTGTCGCCGTCGACGGTCTTCACGATGCGCGAGTTCACGCGGCTCTCGTGCCACGTGATCGCGACGGGCGTGTACGGATCGTAGTGGTGCTTCTTCGCGTCGGCCTGCACCGTTTTCGCGTAGCCCTCGGCGATGTCGGCGGGCAGCGACGGGTTCGCCAGCTTGAAGGCCGCGATGATCACGGCGAGCGTGCGCCACATCAGGCGATGATTTCGTTCGTCAAGATCTGGGCGCGCTTCCAGTACACACGCAGATCGAACTCGCGGTCGGCGTAGCGCACGTGGAACGACATGTTCTGCCGCGGCGGGCACGAGACGCGCGTCAGCCACTTCTTCCACGCGCGCACCTCGCTGATGCTCACCGTGACGATGTGCGAGCAGCCGCGGATGATGACGATCTCGCCGGTGCCGAGATTTGCTTCTGGCGACACGCCCTCGATCGAGAGTCCAGCGACGCACCACGGCGCCATGGACATGATCGTCCGGGGCTCGCAACAGATCTCGGTGCGATCGTATTTCTCCGCGCTCGGTGACGGCAGCCGCAGCCGTAAGAGTTCGTCGCCCGCCTCGCGTTCTGCATCCAGCCAGATTTCGTTGCTCATGTGTTCGGCTCCTCAATCGCCCACTTCTCGTAGTCGAGCCACTTGTAGTAGATGCTGCCGCACCCCGGGCAGTACGACTGCTCGTGGACGCCCGGCTTCGTCAGGAAGCGCCACTTGCACTCGCAGCACTCGAACTCGCCGAGCGCGGGGCGCGGCGGTCGCTTCATGTCGCGCTCCAGCGCGTCGCCGAGGCTTCGAATGAAGCCGCTGCCCGGCCCCTGCCCCTTCGCGAAGAATTCCATGCGTCAGTTCGTCGTGGCGTCTACCGGCGGCTCGTCTGCGCTCGCTCCGTTCGTCGTCTGCGGGCGCACCGAGACCACGACGTCGTCGTCTTGGATCGGCCTCGCCTCCGGAAGCTGCGGCGTCATCGGCTGCACCATGATCACGCTCACGCGCTCGTACGCCGCCGTCAGCGTCTTGCGCGTGCGCTCGTGCTGCTCCTTCACCTGCACGTGGATCCCGCCCGAGCGCAGCATCGCCACGCGACGCTCCTGCTCGGCGGCATGGCGAGCGTTGTCACGCCGGAACTCCGCGCACTGCTCGTTGATCACGGAGAGCAGCGCGTTGTGGCAGACGCCGCAGCAGGCCTGCGGCAAGTCGTACGCGATCTTGGCCCGGTAGAGCGCCGCGACCGCGAACAGATCCCTGAACGGGATCAGGTGCGTGAACAGGCTCTCGCCGAGCATCGGCACGTGGTGCGTCGCCAATTCGCCGCAGATGATGCAGGCGATCCGGCCGTCGGGCAGTCGCGCGCCCGCGTCGATCTGGTGCAGCAGTTCCTGCTCTTCGCGCTCTTCCTGCGCGCTCAGCTTGCGCTTGCGCGTACCGAGGTGCGCGAGCGCAACGACGAACGCGCCGACCATGAGCCACACAAGGATGGGGTGCATTGGGCCTCCTGCCTAGACGATCCGTCCGATGAACCAGCCGACGGCAACGCCTACAGCGAATCCGCCTACCATGGGCGCGAGCACTGCGCCCATTTCGGCGGCCAGGCCCGGGACGGGCCGCTCGCCCGCAGGCGGCGCGGTTCCAGATGGACGTCCGACCGGCGGCGGCGGCGCCTTCGTCGCCTCCGAGAGAGCCCAGCCGGGATTCGTGATCCCCGTCACGAATTCCCACGGGCCGATCGCATTGCCATTCGGCCAGTCGACTTGGTGTCTCCAGATGCCGCCGGCGAAGTACGGCGGCGCCCTCTCGGTCAGCGCCGGGAACTGCTTGACGAGTTCACCGCGACGCTCCTGTATCGACGTGTGCGGCGGATCGAAGTCCCAGCTTCTGAACGGTCGCTCGGCGTCGAGCACTGCCCAGTCGCCGCCGTCCCACGAGTAGAGCGTGTTGTAGTAGTCGAACGTGCGCAGGTTCGGCATCGCGCGCAAGGCTATCACGCAGGAGCTAGCTCTCGCAACGCGCGCCCAATCAGCTTCGTCCCGACGTAGAACGAGAGCGCCCGCAACATCGCGCAGTTCGGGCAGTACGCCCAGTCGATGTGCAGCCAGCCGAGCGCGACCGTCGATGCCGACGACCTTCGGCTTGGTCTTCACGCGCAGCCTGTTGCTCACGGCGTTCCTCTTCTTCACCACTGCAAGAACCTGATCACGGGCTCGAACGCCGAGGCCTTCGCCCAGACGAACACGCCGTACGCGCACGAGTCGTTCTTCGTGGTCACCATCAGGGGCTCGCTCGTGCGCTTGTTGAGCATCGGCTGCCTCGTGACTTTGTCGAGCTTCGGCTTCGTGGTCGTCTTGAACGTCGGCCGCCGGTCCAGCACGTAGATATATTCCGGCGGGTGTTCGCGCCAGAGCCCCCGCTGCCGTTCCTTGCCTTCCAAGAAGTTCACGCGGAGCAGGAACGCGAGCCGGCCGTTGTCCTCCAGCAATGCGAGCGCGTGCCGCACGTGCCGTTCGGCGTCGGCGTAAGGCGGATTTCCTAGAATCAGACCGTAGCGCTGCGGCTGCTGATCGAACGTCAGGAAATCCTGCTGAAAGTCGTTGACGTCGAGCAGTTTGATCTCGGGCTGGATCACGAGATCGACGACGTCGAGTTCGTTTGGCGCCAGAAGCTCGTCCGCCGCGACGGCGAACGCCCCCTTGCCAACGCTCGGCTCCAGCACCGAGCAGCCGCGCGTCACGAGATTGTCGTCGAGCAGGCGCTGCACGATGGCGCGCGCCACATCGATCGGGGTGAAATAAGCGTCGCTCGGCTCACGCTCGGATCCGCGGTTCGTGGATGACATCAGGTCTCCGAACAGATCTTGCAGACGACTGGACCCATGGGGAAGAACGCGACCCATGGTCCGCAGTCAGCCGGACGTCGTACCGGCACCGTCGTTTCGTGACCGCAAGCCAAGGTCACCTGCCAACGCTCGGCCGGCAGCCGCGCGTTGTTGCTCTTCAACTCGATCGTCGCTCGCATCGGCATCCTGCACCGCCGCCTCTTCACGCCCTCTTGCTAGCACAGCTAGCGCGGCATCTCGGCGCCGCACACGCACTCGTCGCTCTGCGGCGCGATGACGAGCCGTTCACAGTGGACGCAATGCGCCACCTCGATCACCCACTCGCCGCGCACCTTGCGGACAGCGCGGGCTGCCGCTTCGTCGTCGAGTTCGTGCCGGTCGCTCATCGGCTTCCTGGCCACTCTCGCTTGGTAGCTTTCACTGCCTCGTGCCCCGAGTCGCGCTTGTGCTTCGCTGCGTGGCGCAGATCTGCCGCCGCACGCTCCAGCCACTCGGCGAGCGCGTCGGCCTCGGCTGAGTGGTTCGCCTTGAGACGCAGGCGACCGAATCCGGCCTCGATGTCAGCCCCGACGGGCACGACCACCTCCACCACGATCGGCGTGTTGCCCACCTGCCGGAAGTGTTCTTCCCAGTACGGCTCGTCGCGGCTCATGGCGCGCCTCCCGGCTGGCTCGCCATCAGGCGCGCGTCGTCCTGCTTCGCCTTCTGGAACCAATCCGCGTCCGCGTACACCGGCTCGGGCAACTCGACGACCAGCATCGACGCTTCCGGCTCGCTGAAGTAGAAGTTGTGCGATTCGAGCATGAACACGATCTCCTTGCCGTCTTCGGACCAGCGGCGCAGCACGATCTGGTTCACGTGCGGCTCGCCGCCGGCGACGGTGCAGTAGATGCCGTGGTAGTGAGGAGTCACGTCGATCGCGCGCTTCCGCACCCGCAACGGCATCTGGGTCGTCTCGTTCATGGTGTCACCACGACATCGGCGCGGAAGCGCCTGTTCGTATCTTGTCCGACGTAGCCGAATGGGTTGCAGAGCATGCGCGTCTCGCCCAGCATCATGTCGACGCTGTCGTGCGTGTGGCCGAAGCACCAGAGCACCGGCTGGCAGTCGTTGATCACGTCGTCCATGTCGCACACGAAGAAAGCGTTGAGCGCGCTGTTCTTGAAGCGCGGCGAGATGACGCGCGGGCTCGGCAGGTGGTGCGTCACGACCACGTCCGACGGCTGCACGTTGTTGCGCAGGAACGTGGCCACGCGCTCGTTCTCTTCGTAGACGCGCGAGGTGAAGCCCTTGATCAACTGGAAGTCGTTCATGCTCGCACGCAGATCGCGGTCGGTGTCTCTGTGCGGAAACCACAGCGTGCCGCCGACGTAGCGCAGGTTGTCGATCGTGACCGCGTTGCCGTTCAGCCAGTGGACGTTGCGCCGCTTGTCGGTGATGGCCTTCACCACGTCGGTCACCTCGTCCCACGACGAGTGGTAGTACTCGTGGTTGCCGGTGACGTAGAGGACGTGCGCGTAGCTCTCGGCGAAGATCCCGAGCACGAGCGGAAGCTGTCGCACGTTGCAGATGTCGCCAGCGAGCACGAGAACGTCTGCCTGCGCTGGATCGATCGCCTCTATGAACGCGCGCTCGCTGCCGGGCGCGAACTCGATGTGCAGATCGCTGAGCAGCAGGAGCTTCACGTGCCCCCCAGCGCCGCGAGCACGCGCTTGACGTGGCAGGAACATTCCCCCGCAGGGATCGGGTAGGTACATTCGCAGCGGGCCATGCCGCCGCCGATGTTGCAGGCCTTCGGCAGCCAGCCCGCACCCCCATTGCCCCACGCGCCGGTGTGCTTGTCGAGCGGATCGCCGCACTCGCACATGCCCTCGGGGATCCCGCCCCGGCAGTCAGCGTGGTGTTTGAGCGCGACACGCAGCGCGGCGGTCAGGCGCGGCGCCGCGTTCACGGCGCGCACGATGAACTCGCAGTCCTCGTCGAATGACGGCGTGGCCTGGTGCGTGCCGCAGATCCATCCGTCCGGCCAGTCGCGATCGTGATCGGGGTGCGGCTCCGTGCTGCCCTCCAGCCTGCGCATGATCGTCGCGACCCGCGCCTCGCTCAGCGGCTTCGAGAACACGTTGCCGTCGTCCTCGACCCACGGCAGCGGCGAGGCCCCAGCGCACGCCTGATCTAGTTCGTCGAGCAGCTTCACGGCGACACCGGGCTCTCCCTGCACGCCTCTTCGGACAGTGCCTTCGCCGCCCAGCAGCGATCGGCGAGCATCCACTGCACGCAATAGACGGGCGACTCGTTGCCGTTCCGCAGCCAGTTGCCGCTGGCGATGATGTCGTCCCGCCTCTGAAGTTGGAACGCTTCGCGCGGCGCTTCCCAGCATCGCGGCTCCCTCGGTCTCGAAAAGTAGCCGTACGCCACGACCAGCCCCGCGAGCAACGCGATGCACAGGGCGCGGGACAGGTACGTGGCCCAGCGCGACGGCCTGGTCTCATCGGTCACGGCGTCACCTCCGGCAGCGGCATGACGGTCAGCGTCAGGCCCAGAACTGTGTCGATGCGCGAGACGAGCAGGCGTAGCTGCGCGTGAAGCGCCTTCGCGCTCTCGGTCCCGAGCTTCTGCGCGAGCGCGAACGCGCACGACAGCATCGAGAGGATCTTCGCCTGCGCTTCGGTGCCAGGCATCGCAGTCCGGAACACGGTCTCGCGATCGGCGTCGTCCACGCCGGGCAAGAGCGGCAACAGCAGCGCGACGATCCACAGCGCGCGCTGCTCCAGCGGCCACTCGCCGAAGAACTTCGGCTCGCTCTCGGGCCAGCACACGCGCTGCCGCGCATCGTCCGAGAGCAGCATCGGCAACTGCGACCGGCAGAAGTTCAGTTGCGCCTCGTCGAAGATCTTGTCGCGCAACAGGCGGCTCACCTTCGAGACCCACAGCCGCGAGCGATCACTCGCCGCCTTGCCGCCCGGCTCTTCGGGAATGCCCGTCACCTCGTGCAGACCTTTGGTGACCGGCTTGCCATCCGCGCCGCTGAAGAAGACGGGGCCGTGTACGTGATGGTCGCCCACGTACACGTTCGCAACGCGCATCACCGGAAACATGTTCTTGAGGAAGCGGTCGGGCTGCCAGACGAAGCACTCGTACAAGAGCACCTGCGCGAGCCCCGACGAGATCGTGAGCCCGAGCCCGCCGACCGACAGCGAAGGCCCGACGCAGTGGACGGCGTCGATCTTCCCGTTGCCGAAGTCGCAACCGAGGCCGTAGACGATCTGCCAGAACGACGAGTTCTTGTTGATCTCGGGCTCGCGCGTGCCCGGCGTCAGCCAGCCCGAGCGCTCGCCGTCTTTCGCCCACTTCACCCAGGGCTCGCCGTCGGGCGTCTTGCCGCCCGAGAGCATGTGCTCCGGAAGACCGAGGGGGCGCGGGGCGACGCGGCTCACGATGGCCTGGCGACTTCCTCGACTACGACGATCTTGCCGGAATGCTCGTGGGCGACGCAGCGCACCGTGGTTCCTATCGGCGGCGAGTTGCCGTCCCCTTCGCTGTAGACCTCACCTACCACCCAGACTTCACCGATCGGCACCGTCTCGTGTCCCGGCGACTGCATGCAGAAGTCGGCACCGCGCATGCGCCGCGCAGCAACCTCCTTGTCGAAGGCCTCGCCGGGCGGCGCGAAACCGATCACGTAGGCGCGCCATGTTTTCACGAGAGCCGCACCTTAGAAATTGGTCGAGCCGAGGAAGCCCGGCCCCTGTGTACGTGCCCACTCGGCCGCCGTCTGCTCGACCAGCTTGCCCGCATTATCCCCGACCTCGCAGACCTTGCCGTCCACGTCGCACCACATCTTGAACGTGCTCGCATCGTCGAGTAGGTGGGGCGCATCGTCGTCCTCCAGGTCGGAGGCGTGGTGCCCGTACTCGATGGCCATCGCTTTCGCCTGCTCGCGACTCTCGGCAACGATCCAGTCCTTGTCGCCGCACGTGTAGACGTGCAGCGCCTTCGCTTCGCGCACCTCTGCTCCGGTCCAGCACGTTGCCATCACAGCACCCACTTCTTCATCGGGTGCTTTCAAGAATCGCGCGTCGTTGTCGCGTCCGGTACGGACTTCGCGGCGAGGTGCCGGGCTCGACGCGCCAGAACGCCGCCCCGGTGTCCGTCTCGTGGCGCCCACGATGTCGTGGCGGGAGCGCGCACGGGCCGGTGCCGTCACCGCCGACCGGCAGCGCGCCGCAGGTAGGGTGCGGGTCAGCGTTCAGTAGGTGCTGCTTCATGCGTAGCCCTTTCGCTGGCCGATCTCGATCACCGCCATGCCGCCGATGTGGCACGGCTCGCACTCCAGCCGCTCCGGCGCTGCGATGGGTGTCTCGAAAAAGTCGTGCTCCGGTGTGCAGACGGCGACCTTGGCGCAGCGCGAGCACCGACAGTACTTGAAGCCGCGTTCTTCGCGCCGCGAGTTGTCTAGCGTACAGGGGTTCTCGCGCGTGCCGAGGCGAGGGTGCGGGTCAGCGGTCATCCTGACGCTCCGCACCGCGCGCACTTCTCAAGAGCGGTCGCGCAACGAAAGAGTGCAGCGAGCGCATCGAATAGCGCTTCGTGGACGGGCTCAGAAAGGAGCGGCCCGACGAGCCCGCGCAGACGCTCCGCGGCCGTTGCGACGTTGCGGGCCTCGGTGGCCGCCTCGATCAACGCAGCGGATTCGGCGTCGGTCATCGCGAGGCCTCACACCAGCGCGGCAACGTGCCGTAGCGACGGCCGCACGCCGAGCAGTCGAGCACACCGATCACCGTCAGGGCGCGGCACCACCAACAAGCCCAGTGCGTGAAGTGCCGCGGGCTCATCGGGCTTGCACCCCGAGGCCATGCACTTGCGCCAGCCACTCCGCATCGAGCAGCAGATGCGGGCGCTCGCACACGCGCTCGATGAGACGACAGAGCTTTTCGGAGCGCTCCTTCTCGTCGAGCATCCGGTTGCCGAGGTCACGCTTCGTCTGACGCTCGGCGTCGAACGCAGCTTGCAGCCGCTGGCACTCGGCCGTGAGCGAAGCGATCTCTTCTTCCCAGGTCACAGCGCTCGACCACCGTGCTGGTACGGCCGGTGCTCGTTGTAGTCCATCTTCGTCCGCACGGCGTCGAGCACGCTCGACTTCGTGACGCCCTGCGCGCGCGAGGCC
>Ga0334722_10008002_pt1 | contig 10164 bp, 10 predicted proteins | sample C3_bottom_MG_FD_207210 | JGI IMG/M metagenome (GOLD analysis project Ga0334722, IMG submission 207210) | Sediment microbial communities from Yellowstone Lake, YNP, Wyoming, USA - C3_bottom | ecosystem: Environmental > Aquatic > Freshwater > Lake > Sediment | place: USA: Wyoming | collected... | reverse complement strand
CGCCTTGAAATGCACCGCCGTGTAGCTGATCAGATCGTGAACGAGCTGGTCAGCTACACGGCGGTGCATTTCAAGGCGGAAGAGCGCTACTTCGCTCAATACCGCTACCCCGATACCTTCAATCACCGGCTGGAGCACCTTGCCTTCAGCAAGCAGGTTGCGGCCTTCAAGCAGGGATTTGAGACCGGGAAACTGCCTTTGACCGTCGAAGTCATGCGTTTCCTGAGCGACTGGCTGAGGAGACACATCATGGGTACGGACAAGAAGTACAGCCAGTTCTTCAATGAGAATGGCTTGCGCTAAGCCGCGATCCACTTCGGACTCAACCGCCGTCGCTTAAAGGTCCCACCGTGTTTTGCCGATAAGTTGAACTACGCAGCACGGTGGAGGCAGCGATGAAGATTGCCGATTATGCGTTGACGATGCAGGCCAGTCACAGCGGGTCGCAGCAGAGCAGTATCAGGGAAGAGCTTCGCATTTGGGTCGATCTGCGCGCCGCAGCCGCCCCGCCTCCGCCTGACTCCGAGCGAGTCACCCTGTCCGCAGCGGCGCAGACGAGGCAGGCAGGCGAGGCCGCAGCGATCGACGCTGCCATGGACGATGTGGAAAACGACCCCAGGTTGCAACTCATCATCCTGATGGTAGAACGCATGACGGGGCAGAAAGTCCGCTTGTTCGCCGCCAGCCAACTCCGGGCGGCGAGGTCTGCGGACAGTCTCACCGTCCCACCCGACATGCACCCCGCCGCTCCGGCCCGCGCCGGTTTCGGCATGGCCTACAGCAGGGAACTCGACTACAGCGAATCCGAGCAGACCAGCATGCAAGCGGACGGCGTAATCAAAACCAACGACGGCAAACAGATCAAATTCAGTTTGAACCTAGTGATGCAGCGCCAATACAGCGAGACCAGCAGAAGCGAAGTTCGCATCGGCGCTGCGCCACCCAAGACCGATCCGCTGGTGATCAATTTCAACGGCACTGCGGCCCAGTTGAGCGGGCAACGATTCGCCTTCGACCTCGATTCGGACGGCAAGGATGAGCAGATCAACGCGCCGCGCGCCGGCAGCGGCTTCTTGGCGCTCGATCTGAACGGCGACGGCACGATCGGAAGCGGCGAGGAACTGTTTGGCCCGGCGACCGGAAACGGCTTTGGCGAGCTGGCGCAATACGATAGCGACAGGAACGGCTGGATCGACGAGGCCGACCCAGTGTTCCAGAAACTAAAGGTGTGGCTAAAACAGGCCACGGGCCAGGGCGAGCTCGCCGGACTCGATCGTCTTGGCGTCGGCGCAATATCACTGCATGCCATCGACACCCCGTTCGATCTCAAGGATGCCGCAAATCAACTGCTCGGCAACGTGCGCATGAGCAGTGTCTACCTCGGTGAAGATGGCAGCGCAGGCAGCGTGCAGCAGGTGGATTTGGTGGCCTGATCCGCGTTCAAGCCAGAAGCCGGTTCTATGGCTTCGGCGCTGGCTCAAGCCCTTCGGCGCCAGGCCGGCGCGGCTTACTTGATGTTCGAGTAGGCGGTGGGCGTCAGCATGTAGTTCTCCAGGTGCGAGAGGATAGGGCCGCGCTCCTCGGTCTTGGCGCGCGCGGCAATCCACTCCGGATCGCTGGCAAATGCATTCCATTTCTGCTCGCGCTCGGCGAGGCTTTCCCATTCGAGCATGTAGTACAGGGCATGGTTCGACGGACCGATCAACACCGTCCAGAAGCCGACTTGGCGGATGCCGTGCTTCTCCCAGATCTTGAGGGTGATGTTCGCAAAACGGTTGCTGACATCAGCCAGGCGGCCCGGCATGCAGTGGTAGATACGCAGTTCGTGGATCATGGTTCCTCGCGATTAATGGTCCGATAAAGGTGGGCCCCGGCCGCAAGGATACAAGAAGTCGCCGTTGCCGGGGTCTTCCGCTGCAGCACGGCCCGATCGCCGCAGCCGTCGAAATCGAGCGACCTGCCTATCAGTAGCCGTTCATGCACGCGACGCGATCGGCATGAAATGCGGCGTCCCCCAGCAGCTCCTGCAGGCTGCGCACCCGCTTCATGTAGAGGCCGATATCGAACTCGTCGGTCATGCCCATGCCGCCGTGCATCTGCACGCCTTCCTGCACCGCGCGGTTGGCCGTGGTGCAGGCATGCGCCTTGGCCTGCGCCACGGCGAGGGCCGCTTGCGCCGGATCCTGGTCCAGCGCCTGCAGCGCCCCCAGCACCATGGCGCGCGTGAGCTCGATGTCGATGTACAGCTCGGCGGCGCGATGCTGCAGCGCCTGGAATTCGCCGATGCAGCGATCGAACTGCTTGCGCTCCTTCAGATAGGCGAGGGTCAGTTCGAACACCGCATCGGCAGCGCCGAGGAGCTGCGCCGCCACCACCGCGCGCCCGAGGTCCAGCACTTCGTCGAGCACCGCGGCGGCGCCGTCCACCGCACCGAGCACCGTCTCCGGCGCTACGCGCACCGCGTCGAAGCGCACGCGTGCCGCGTTGTGCGCATCCACCATCAGCGTGCGCTCGAGCTGCACGCCGGTCGCGCGCGGATCGACCAGGAACAGCGTCAGGCCGCGCTCCGAGGTGCGCGCCGCCACGATCAGCCGGTCCGCCACATGCCCGTCGAGGACGAAGGTCTTGGCGCCGCTTAGCTTGAAGCCGCCGCCGTCTCGCTCCGCCCGGGTGGCCATGGACTGCGGCCTGTGCTTGCTGGATTCATCTACTGCCAGCGCAATCACCGCCTCGGCGGCCGCGATCTTCTGCAGCCAATCCGTGTGCAGCGCTCCTCCGGAACGCGCGAGCGCGCGGGCGGCGAGCACCGCGGTGGAGAAGAAGGGCGAGGGCGCAAGCGTGCGTCCCAGCGCCTCGCCGATGATCCCCGCCTCCAGCGCGCCCAAGCCCAGGCCGCCGCAGGCCTCAGGCACCAAAATGGCGCTGTAGCCCTGCTCGGCGAATTGCCGCCACAGTTGGCGATCGAAGCCTAGCGCGTCGCGGCTGTCGCGCAACTTGCGCAGATGCGCAACCGGCGCGCGTTCGGCCAGGAACGCGCTGACGCTGTCGCGCAGCATGCCTTGTTCTTCAGTCAATACGAGTGCCATCCCTGTCTCCGTATCAAGCGCCGGGCAGGCCGAGGATCCTCTTGGCCACCACGTTGAGTTGTATTTCGCTGGTACCGCCTTCGATCGAGTTGCCCTTGGTGCGCAGCCAGGTGCGCACGGCGGCGCCGTCGCCGGAACGCTCGCCTTCCCATTCCAGGCCGTCCGAACCCGCGGCCGAGATCATCAGCTCCCAGCGCCGCTTATTCAGCTCCGCCCCGTAGTACTTGAGCGCAGACGACATGGCCGGATTGCCTGCACCGCGGCGCGCACGCTCGCCGGTGGCCTGCATCAGCAGGCGGAACGCCGCCTCGTCGATCTCGAAGCGGGCGATCTGGCTGCGCAGCATCGGATCCTGCAGCCGTCCGCGCTCGTCCAGGCCGATGGCATCGACGGCAAGGCGTCCCAAGGGTTTGTCGCTGGCGCGCTCGCCTATGCCGCCTATCATTTCGCGCTCGTGCGTGAGCAGATACTTGGCGATGGTCCAGCCCGCGTTCAGATCGCCCACCACATTGCGCCGCGGCACCTTGACGTTCTCGAAAAAGGTTTCGCAGAACGGCGACTTGCCCGAAATCAGCAGGATGGGCCGCGTCGAAACGCCAGGCGTTTCCATGTCGAACAGCACGAAACTGATGCCGGTGTGCTTTTTCGCGACGCTGGTGCGCACCAGGCAGAAAATCCAGTCGGCCTGGTCGGCATAGGAGGTCCAGATCTTCTGGCCATTGATCACGAGCTGATCGTCGTGCACCTCGGCCTTGGTTGCAAGCGATGCAAGGTCGGAGCCGGCGTTGGGCTCGGAGTAGCCCTGGCACCAGCGGATTTCGCCGCGCGCTATTTTCGGCAGATGCTCCAGCTTCTGCTCCTCGGTGCCGTACATCAGCAGGGCCGGCCCCAGCATCCAGATGCCGAAACTGTCCAAGGGGGAGCGGCAGCCGAGCGCACGCATTTCCTGGCGCAACACGGCGGCCTGTTCCTTGGACAGGCCACCACCGCCATAGGCCACCGGCCAGTCCGGCACGGTCCAGCCGCGCTCGCCCATGGTTTGCATCCAGCTGCGCTGGGCCTCCGACTGAAAAACGAAATGCCGCCCGCCCCAGCAGATATCGTATTCACTGGCTACGGGCCGGCGCATTTCCGCCGGACAGTGCGCCTGCAGCCAGGCGCGCGTCTCGCGCCGGAACGCCTCGATGTCAGACATATGGACTCCTTGCAAGCAAAAGTTGAATCGACTGCCGCCGCATTTCCTGCGGCGCAGGCCGCCTCAAGCGAGACTCAGGACGCAGCGACCATGCCGCCGTCGCAGGCGATGGTTTGGCCGACCACATATTCCCCGGCGCGCGAGCAGAGGAAAATCGCGAGTCCGGCGATGTCCTGCGCGGTGCCGACGCGGCCGCTGGGATTGCGCTTGCCCACGCTGGCCCAATCTGCGTTTTCCGTTTCTCCGCCAAAGCCGACACCGGTGCTGAGCATCCAGGTCGGAAATGGTCCCGGCGCGATAGCGTTGAACAGGATGCGCTCGCGGGTCAGATGCGCCGCCATGAAGCGCGTGAGATGGTGCACCGCAGCCTTGGAGGCGCCGTAGGAGAAGGTGTCGAAGGCGGCGGTCTTGATGCCGTCGATCGAGCCGATATTGATCACGCGCGCGGGGCTGCCCGCGCCCGCCGCCTGGCGCAGCAGCGGCATGAGCTTCTGCGTGAGAAAGAACACGGCCTTCACGTTGGTGTCCATCACCTTGTCCCAGCCGGCTTCCGGAAATTGTTCCAGCGGCGCGCCCCAGGCCGCGCCGGCATTGTTGACCAGGATGTCGAGCCTGGACTCGCGCGCCGACAGGCGCTGGGCCAGGCTGTCCACACCCGACATCTGGGACAGGTCGGCCGGCAGCGCAATGCACTCGCCGTGATAGGCGTCGGCAAGGCGCTTGGCCGTCGCCGCACAAACATCGGCTTTGCGCGAGGAGATGTAGACCTTTGCGCCCTGGGACAGAAAGCCTGAGGCGATCATTTCGCCGATACCGCGGGACCCGCCCGTCACCAAGGCGGTCTTGCCTTTGATCGAAAACAAATCGTCGAATTTTTCCGCCATCATGTCGCTCCCTGCAATGTGAATTCGCGTGCCTGCCCGCGGCTAATTTACGCCGTATTCAAGCTGCGTCAACGCCCGCGCCTGTCCTGCGCCCTGGGGCGGGACCCGTCCATTTGCCTGGCCCCGGTGCATAATACGCCCGGTGCATAATACGACAGGCGAACAACTTTAGGAGATGCGATGCGATTCCAGGACAAGGTGGCGATCGTAACCGGCGCCGCCAGCGGCATAGGACGCGCGCTCGCGCAGCGCCTTGCCGGCGAAGGCGCGAGCGTCGCGCTCGTCGACCGCAACGAGGCGGGGCTGGCGCAGGCCGCAGCGGCGCTGCCGGATCAGTCCAGGGTATGGGTTCGCGCGCTCGACATCGCGAACGAAGCCGAAGTCGAAAAATGTGTGGCCGATGTATTGGCCAAGTTCGGCCGCATCGATGTGCTGTGCAATAACGCCGGCATCGCGGGCGGCGACTATTCGGCGATCACCGAGACCGACACCGCGGTATGGCAGCAGGTCCTGTCGGTCAACATCATGGGCGCGGTGCATTTCACCAAGTATGCGGCGCGCGTCATGCGCGAGCGCCGCAGCGGCGCGATCGTCAACACGGCCTCAGTGGCGGGCGTTCGCTCCGGTGCCGGCGGCAACGCCTACAGCGCGTCCAAGGCGGCGGTCATGAATCTCACCATGACCTCGGCCTGCGACCTGGGGCAGTGGAACGTGCGCGTCAACGCGGTCTGTCCCGGCCTGATCGAAACCGGCATGACCGCGGGCGTATTCGAACGCGCCCGCGCCGCAAACAAGGAGAGCAAACTGGGTTCGCGCTGCGAACTGCGCCGCTATGGCCATCCGCATGAAGTCGCCGCCGTCATCGCGTTTCTCGCGAGCGACGACGCGAGCTATGTCACCGGACAGGCCCTGCCCGTCGACGGCGGCAATACGGCGTCGCTTAATCTGCCGGGCATGAAGGTGTAGCGACGCGGCCCGCGGGCCGCAGATACCATCGTTTTTTTTGGGGGGGTCGTTTTTGGAGGGGTCGTGGAGGGGTCGGGTTGGGGGTATGTGTAGGCATGAAGGTGTAGCTACGCGCGCAGGCGCTCCCTACGCCTCCACGAGAGTCTGAAAACCGCCGTAGATCATGCGTTTTCCATCGAAAGGCATGGTTCCGGCTTGCATGCGCGGATCCTCCCGCACCTTCTTCCAGCCTTCGTCGCGCACCGCGCGCGACGGCCAGGTGATCCACGAGAACACGACGGTTTCATCGGGCTGGCATTTGACCGCCATGGGAAACGAGGTGAGCTTGCCTTGCGGTACATCGTCCCCCCAACACTCCACCACCCGCAGCGCGCCGTGCTGCTTGAACACCACCGCAGCTTCCTCGGCGTGCTTCCGAAAAACATCACGGTTGGCCGTTGGTACCGCAGCAACATATCCGTCAACGTAGTTCATGATCGCGGCTCCTTTGCAGTGCTTGAATTGGACATCGGGGCAAGTAGATTGGTTACGCCATAGCGACTAGCCGCTATGGCGCCTGGCGTCCATGGCGCGCGGTCGGATGCGCTTCACTATGCACAGGCCCGATTCGCGATATCGGCGATGCTCAGTCACGATCGGGAGCCCCGAGCGGAAACAGTGGGCGATAGGGCCGCGCTTCGTCCACCGCCCGAGCGAACGAGGGTCGGGCGAGCAGCCGCTGCCGATAGCCGCGCACATTGGAGTGCAACTCGCCTATCGGGTGGGCCCAGTCGGCATAAAACAAGGCGGGCGCCGCAGCGCAGTCCGCGAGGCTGAAGGCACCGCCCGCAGCCCATTCCCGCGCCGTCAGCGTGTGATCCAGCCAGCGATAGGCAGTATCGAGCAAGCTCCGTGCTTCGGCCACCCCCTGGGGATCGCGATTCTCCGGACTACGGATGCCCTCAAGCACGATCTTCTGCATCGGCGTCATGATGTAGTTGTCGAAGAAGCGGTCCAGCATGCGCACATCGAGCGCGGAATCGGGATCCTCCGGTATCAGCCGGACAGCTGCCGGATGATGCAGATCGATATATTCGACGATGATGCTCGCCTCTACCACCGTGCGGCCCTTATCCACGAGTACGGGCATGCGCTTCAAGGGCCACAGCGCCGCGTGCTCGGCGGCGATCGCCGCTTCGCCCGGCGCGAGCATGCGAAATTCGAACGAAGCCTCCTTCTCGTAAAGGGCGATCAAGGCCTTTTGGCAGTAAGACGAAAAGGGATGGGCATAAAGCTTCATCGGCATCATCTGTCCTCGGGTTGACCCTACTGTCGGATCGAGGTCAGCCTTGCGCTACAAAGCTGGCGACCTCTACCCGCTAGTCGTATGAGAGTGGCCGAAATCGACAAGGCGGCGCGGCCGCACGAGAAATCATTTGCAGGCGGCGCGTGTGCCCGCCAAACGCCTGCGGGGGCAAGCCGCGGGAGCAGAAATGACAAAGGGTTCCTTGCGGAACCCTTTGATTATACTGGTCGGGGCGAGAGGATTTGAACCTCCGACCACTTGCACCCCATGCAAGTACGCTACCAGGCTGCGCTACGCCCCGAATGTTTCAATATTATCACGCCGGCCCGAACGAAAACCAGCGTTGAATCCGCCGGCGCCGGGTTAGGCGCCGCCACCCAGAGTCTCGATGATGCTCTTGATCTCGTTCTTGATCCCGGACAGATCAACCTTGCCCGGCTCTGCTGCCGCGCGTGCCGCCGGCCCGCGCCCGCTGCCGGACACGCCTTCGTCCAGGCGGTTGCGCGCGCCGCTGATGGTGAATCCCTGTTCGTACAGCAGATCCCGGATGCGGCGGATCAGCAGCACTTCGTGATGTTGATAGTAGCGGCGGTTGCCGCGCCGCTTTACGGGTTTGAGCTGCGTGAACTCCTGCTCCCAATAGCGCAGCACGTGCGGTTTGACGCCGCACAATTCACTCACCTCGCCGATGGTGAAATAGCGCTTCGCCGGAATCGGCGGCAGGCTACTGTTGCTGCTGTGGCTTTCCACGATTTGCCTTTTCCACCAGCGCCTTCAGTTTCTGGCTGGCGTGGAAGGTGACGACCCGGCGCGCAGTGATCGGAATCTCTTCCCCGGTCTTGGGGTTGCGCCCCGGACGCTGCGGCTTGTTGCGCAATTGAAAATTGCCGAATCCGGAAAGCTTTACGCTGTCGCCATTTTCCAGCGCAGCGCGAATTTCTTCGAAAAATGTTTCGACCATATCCTTGGCTTCGCGCTTGTTAAGCCCGACTTTTTCGAACAAAAAGTCAGCCAGCTCGGCTTTGGTTAACGTCACTATTTTCTCCCTAGATTCGCAATTTGGCGCCGACACCGCCGGCCAGAAGTTGCAGCAGTTGCGCCATCGCTGCCTCCACCTCCGCGTCGGTCAGCGTTTTCGAAGTATCTTGCATAACTACCCGAAAGGCAAGGCTTTTTTTGCCCGCCTCTACGCCTTTTCCGCGGTACAAGTCAAACAGCCACAGGTCTTGCACCACCGCCGGGCGGGAGCCCAGCATCGCCTCCAGCAAGGCCTGCGCCGACACCGTTTCGTCGACCACCACCGCTAGGTCCCGGATCACCGGCGGGAACTTGGATACCTCGCGATACTGGGGCATCGGTGCGGCCAGCATCACCGCCAGATCGAGTTCGAACAGGATCGGCGCCAGCGGCAATTCGTATTTCTGCTGCCAGCGCGGATGCAGTTCGCCCAGCCAGCCGATGGTCTTGCCGTCGATAATCACGTTCGCGGCGCGGCCCGGGTGCAAGGCCGGATGGGTCGTGGGCTCGAAACGCAATTGCCATGGAACCAGCAGGCTCTCGATGTCGCCCTTCAAGTCGTAGAAATCGACATTGCGCTGGGCGAGACCCCATTGCTCCGGGCGCGCCGGGCCATAGGCGATCGCGGCGAGCTTGAGCGGCTGGTCTATGCCGCCCACCGTGAGCGGACCGTCGGCGACGCTCGCGTCCGCGCGGAACACGCGCCCCAGTTCGAACACGCGCAGCCTGCCCTGCTTGCGGTTGAGGTTGTAGCGCACGTTGGCGATGAGGCTGCCCGCGAGGCTGGAGCGCATCACCGCATGCTGCGCCGAAATCGGATTGAGCAGCTTGACCGGCGCCTCGTTGCCGCACAAGTCGCGCTCCCATTCGGCCTCGACGAAGCTGAAGTTGACGACTTCCTGGTAGTCGCGCGCGGCGATCGCTTCCTTGACTCGGGTGAGCGGACGCACCGTCTCGGGCTGCTCGCGCATGGCCGCGCGCACGCGTGGCCGGCTCGCCGGGATACGCTCGTAGCCGTGAATGCGGGCGATCTCCTCGATCAGGTCTTCTTCGATGGCAATGTCGAAGCGGTAGGAAGGCGGGGTCACGCTGTAGCCGTCGGCGGTCTTCACCGCGGCGAGCTCGAGACGCGCGAAGATGTCGCCGATCTCCGCATCGGTGATCTCGATTCCGAGCACCTTCGCCGCGCGCGCGCTGCGCACCTGCACCGGCTTGCGCTCGGGCAGACTCGCCACGTCGTCCACGGTGGGGCCGGGCTCGCCGCCGCAGATCGCGAGTATCAGCTCGGTGGCGCGCTCTATCCCGTCGACGTTGTTGTCGAAGTCCACGCCGCGCTCGAAGCGGTGCGCGGCATCGCTGGAAAAATTGTAGCGGCGCGTGCGGCCCATGATCGCGTCGGGGAAGAAAAACGCGGACTCGAGGAAAATGTTCCTGCTGTCGGTCTCGGCCTTGGTCGAATCTCCGCCCATAATCCCGGCCAGCCCGATCGGACCCGAGGCGTCGGTGATACAGAGCACGCCCTCGTCCACCTCGACCGTCTGCTCGTTCAGGAGCTTCAGCTTCTCCCCTTTTCTGCCGAAGCGCACGTCGATGCCGCCCTGCAGTTTGTCGAGGTCGTAGACGTGCAAGGGCCGTCCCAGTTCGAGCATGACGTAGTTGGTGACGTCGACCAGCGCCGAGATCGAGCGCTGTCCGGCGCGCGCCAGGCGCTGCACCATCCACTCCGGAACG
>Ga0334722_10008001_pt1 | contig 10164 bp, 8 predicted proteins | sample C3_bottom_MG_FD_207210 | JGI IMG/M metagenome (GOLD analysis project Ga0334722, IMG submission 207210) | Sediment microbial communities from Yellowstone Lake, YNP, Wyoming, USA - C3_bottom | ecosystem: Environmental > Aquatic > Freshwater > Lake > Sediment | place: USA: Wyoming | collected... | reverse complement strand
TGAAGGCTGTTGCATGGATCTGGACGAAAGAAATAAACGAGTATTGCAGGCTGTTATAGACAGCTATATTTCAACCGGCGCTCCTGTCGGATCGAATGTTCTGTGTAAACGGTATGATTTCGGGCTCAGTTCGGCAACCTTGCGCAACATTATGGCTGAACTGGAGGAGAAGGGGTTCCTGAGCCATCCTCATACTTCCGCAGGCAGAATACCCACTGATCAGGGGTATCGCTATTACATTGATGGTCTGATCAGCACCTCAAACGATGTCGAAGAGATCGACGGTCAGATCAGGCAGGCGCCGGCGCTGCACGGAAGTGATGTGAAAGAGTTGATGGCGGAGGCGAGCCAGTTCCTGGCCACGCTTTCGCGATGCGCCGGAGTGGTCATCGCACCGAACGAACCCGAGGGGCAGTACCGGCATATCGAATTTGTCCGGCTTCGGGGCAGGGACGTCCTGATCATCTTCGTGACCACCACGGGGACCGTGCAGAACAAGCTTATCGAGCTGGACGAACGGATCTCGCAGCACGAACTGAACTATTTCAGTTCCTATCTCGATGAAGAGCTTGAGCAGCGGCCCCTGCCGGAGGTGCGGAGACGGCTTGTGGAGCAGATGCAGGAACATAAGCAGGTGTTCACCGCTCTTATGGAGGAAACCTACCGTGCGAGCCAGGAGGTCCAGGGGCGGGATGGCGATAATGTATTTATCGGCGGCGCATCCCAGATGCTGGAGAGTCCCGAGTTCGCCAATGTCGAAAAAATGCGGGCTTTGTTCAAGGCCTTTGAGGACAAATATAAACTGCTTAAACTCCTCGACCGGAGCGTTACCGCAGAGGGCATCAAGGTCTTTATCGGGTCGGAGAACCCCTATTTCGAAGTGCAGGGGTGCAGCATGGTGGTGAGCAATTACCGGGCGGGGGCAAATGTGGTAGGCACGCTCGGCGTGATCGGCCCCTCACGGATGCAATACAAACAGGTGATACAGGTGGTAGACTACACTGCCAAGCTTCTCTCGAGGTTGCTGGGAGAACGCCTGCAGAAAGGCTTGGATCGATGATGAATGACCGTAATGATGTCCCCAGGGAGGATGGAGAACCGATGGTTCCCGAGGGCGAAAGTGAAGGAGCTGTACTGCCGTCATCGTCGGAAGCAGAAAAGCTCATGAATGAGCTGATGAAGGCGCTGGCGCAGAAGACGCAAGAGGCTGCAGAAGCGAACGAAAAATACCTGAGGACCTACGCTGATTTCGACAATTACCGCAAACGCATGCAGCGGGACCTTGCTGATTTCCGGCTCTATGCGAACGAACAGCTGGCGCTTGAGCTATTGCCCGTTATTGACCACCTGGGGCTGGCGCTCAAGCATGCCGAAGCCGCGGAGGGAAACGTTCAGGGATTGCAGGAGGGCGTGGAGCTCGTTTACAAGCAGTTGCGGGATGTGCTTGAAAAGTTCGACATCAAGGCCTTCGATTCGTGGGGAGAGCCTTTCGATCCTGCGAAACATGACGCCCTGATGCAGGTGGAGCGGGACGACGTTCCGGCGAACATGGTGGTGCAGGTGATGAATGAGGGTTATCTGTATCACGACAAGGTGCTGCGGCATGCCAAGGTCGGCGTGTCCAAAAGACCGACATAAGAAAAACAGAAAAGAGTCTCCGGGAGCAAGGGTTGCCCGGGCAGATGCATCGGAGAAAATAGACTATTAGCGTGGGGGGATACAGCGGGTTCGCAGGAACGTCCGTTCATCCGCTCAACATTGTGAGGAGGTTGTCATGGCAAAGGTAATAGGAATCGATCTGGGAACTACGAACTCGTGCGTTGCGATCATGGAAGGCGGCGAGCCGGTCGTGATCCCGAACTCCGAGGGGAGCAGGACCACCCCGTCCGTGGTGGCTATCACCGAAAGCGGAGAGCGGCTGGTGGGGCAGATCGCCAAGCGGCAGGCGATCACGAACCCCGAAAGCACCATTTTCTCGATCAAGCGGCTTATCGGCAGGAAGTTCGATTCAGCCGAGGTCCAGGAAGCGATGAAGCATCTGCCCTATAAGATCGTGAAGGCGGCGAACGGCGACGCCCACGTACAGGTGCGCGGCACGGTGTACAGCCCCGCAGAGATCTCGGCAATGATCCTCCAGAAAATGCGGCAGACGGCCGAAGACTACCTGGGCGAGAAGGTCACCGACGCCGTGGTAACGGTGCCGGCCTATTTCAACGACTCCCAGCGCCAGGCCACGAAGGACGCCGGCAAGATCGCCGGTTTGAACGTGCTCCGGATCATCAACGAGCCGACGGCGGCAGCGCTGGCCTACGGTCTTGACAAGAAAAAGGACGAGACCATCGCGGTCTATGACCTGGGCGGCGGCACGTTCGACATCTCCATCCTGGAGCTCGGCGAAGGCGTGTTCGAAGTGAAGTCCACCAACGGCGACACCTTCCTGGGTGGCGACGATTTCGATGAGAAGGTCATCAACTGGATCGCTGATTCGTTCATGAAGGACCAGGGCATCGATCTCCGCAAGGACAAAATGGCCCTCCAGCGGCTGAAGGAGGCGGCGGAAAAGGCCAAGATCGAGCTTTCCACGGTGGCGGAGACCGAGATCAATCTGCCTTTCATCACGGCTGATGCCAGCGGACCGAAGCACCTGCTGTACAAGCTTCCCCGCTCAAAGTTCGAACAGCTCGTGGACGATCTCGTGACGAAGAGCATCGAACCGTGCAAAAAGGCGCTTGCCGACGGAGGCAAGACCATTGACCAAATCCACGAAGCGGTCCTTGTGGGCGGTATGACGCGCATGCCCCGGGTGATCGCCATCGTAAAAGAGTTCTTCAAGAAAGAGCCGCACCGCGGCGTCAACCCCGACGAGGTCGTGGCGATCGGCGCCGGGATCCAGGGGGCGGTGCTGACCGGACAGGTCAAGGATGTGCTGCTCCTCGACGTGACCCCGCTGTCCCTGGGCATCGAGACCCTGGGCGGCGTGGCAACACGGCTTATCGAGCGGAACACGACGATCCCGACCAAAAAGAGCCAGGTCTTCTCAACGGCGTCGGACAACCAGACTGCAGTCTCCATCCACGTGGTCCAGGGCGAGCGCGAAATGGCGGGGGACAACAAGACCCTGGGCCGCTTCGAGCTCATCGGCATCCCGCCGGCCCCCCGCGGCATCCCGCAGGTCGAGGTGACCTTTGACATCGACGCCAACGGCATCGTTCACGTGATGGCCAAGGACCTCGGCACGGGCAAGGAGCAGTCCATCAAGATCACGGCCTCGAGCGGCATGAGCAAGGATGACATCGATCGGGCGATCAAGGAAGCCGAAGCGTCCGCAGCCGATGACAAGAAAAAGCGGGAGGTCGCCGAAGTAAGGAACGAGGCGGACACCCTGATCTATTCGGTTGAGAAGTCCTTGACGGATTACGGGTCCAAGCTCAGCGACAAGGAGCGCTCGGAGATCCAGGCAGCGATCGAGCAGGCGAAGACCGCCAAGGACGGCCAGGATATCGAGGCAACCAAGAAAGCCATAGCGGCCCTCTCCAAGGCTTCAGGAGAGCTCTATGCCAAGACGGCCGCAGCGCAGGGACAGGCTGGATCTGGCGCTGCCGGCGCTGCTCCGGGCGGAGACGGCAAACCTGAAGAAAAAGTGGTAGAAGCCGAGTTTGAAGAAGTGGACAAAGACAAAAAATAAGTGCAGCAAGCATGGTACCAGAGGATAGCGGACGCCTGCGGAGTGAATATCCCCCCCGGTTGACCGCTATCCTCTTTTTGTGGCAGTACGGGGATCTCTTCTGAGAACTCCGGATATGTATCGCGCGGTCAGGGACCACGGGAGTCTTGGATAGCGCCGGCTGCAGATCGAGGAGTCGGTCCTGCCGGTTCCCTTGGCCCGTCGGTGAAGAAACAGTTCCTCTGCTCCCGCGTTGATGACCGAACTTAAAGGATATTATGGCGAAGGACTTTTACGAACTGTTCGGTGTACACCGCAATGCAACCGATGCGGAGATCAAGCGCGCATACCGGCGGCTGGCGCATCAGTATCATCCTGACAAGAACCCGGGCGACAAGGGGTCCGAAGATACCTTTAAAGAGGTCAGCGCGGCCTATGAGGTCCTGTCCGATCCCCAGAAGCGGGCCTATTACGATCAGTACGGCGTCGCACCCGGGACGCAGGGAGCCGGGCCGGGAGGGTTCGGCGCCGGCATGGGCATGGGCGACATCTTCGGAGACATCTTCGGTGAATTCTTCGGCGGCGGACGCACGGGGTCGCGTGCCACGGCCGGGGACGACCTCCGGTACAACCTTCGGATCAGTTTTGAGGACGCGGCCTTCGGCACCTCGACCAAGATACGGGTCCCGCGCTGGGAACGCTGCCCGGACTGCGAGGGGACCGGTGCCAAGACCGGGACGAAACCAATGACCTGCACGGTCTGCCAGGGTGCGGGCCAGATCCGCAGCCAGCAGGGGTTCTTCAGCATAAGCCGGACCTGCTCGCGCTGCGGCGGAGAGGGACAGGTGATCACCGATCCCTGCCCGGCATGCAAAGGCAGGAAACGGATCGAACGGGAGCGCATGCTCCAGATCAAGATCCCGGCCGGCGTGGAGACGGGCAACACGATCCGTCTGACGGGAGAAGGGGAGCTTGGCACCTACGGCGGACCGCCGGGAGATCTGTACGTCTATCTTACGGTGGAGGAGCACCCGATCTTCAAGCGCGAAGGCCAGAACATCATCTGCGACGTGCCGGTGAGCTTTGTGCAGGCTGCGCTCGGCGCAGAGATCGAGATCCCCACGCTGACCGGCGCGACCAAGATCAAGGTCGCGGCAGGCACCCAGCCCGGACATGTTGTCAGGCTCAAAGGCAAAGGGTTTCCCCATTTGCGCGGTTCCGGCACGGGCGAACAGCTTTGCCGGATCGCGGTAGAGGTCCCATCGAAACTGACGTCAAAACAAAAAGAGCTGCTGCAGGAATTCGAACGGCTGAGCGCAGAGAATACCCATCCCATCACCAAGGGGTTCTTCGACAAGGTAAAGGAAGTCTTTGGCGAGAAAGAAAAGAAATAAGAACGAGAAAAAAGCATGACAGGAACAGGGGCGATGCGGAACAAGGCATCGCCCTTTTATTGTGTTCGGGCAGGAAAAGGGGGATAGGAAAGTGTGCTATACTAATGACACACCTTGTATACGGGAGCAGAGTTGTCCCCTATGTAGAGGCGAGTCGAAGGATGGCAGGAAACAGGCGCTTATCAGGACAGCCTGATTGCTCAGAGGACGGAAAAACAAGGAGGAGTTCATGGATGCTCTTGAATTAGCAATGAAAATGGAGACTGACGCAATATCATTCTACACCGAGGCTGCGCGCAAGACCAGGTATCCTGCTGGAAAGAAGATGTTCCAAACGATCACCGAGGATGAAAAACGGCATCTCGAAATGATCTCACAGATCATCAAGGGGCTTGGCGTGACCCATAAAGAGGTGAGTCCCCTGGGCAACGTAAAAAGCGTGTTTGCGGCATTAAAGGGCGAAATGATGCTGAGGGTCGAGGCGACCACGGACGAGCTCGAGGCATTCAAGATCGCCATGAAGATGGAGAAGGAAGGAAAGGCTTTTTACGAAAAGACGCTTTCCCAGGTAAAAACGGAAAAAGAAAAAGCTTTGTTTGAAAGGCTGATCCGCGAGGAGCAGCAGCATTATGATATTTTCGCAAACACCTATCAGTTCCTTTCCGACACCGGGAACTGGTTCATGTGGGACGAGCGGGGCATCGTCGAAGGCGGCTGATCCGTCGAAGGCGGGCCCGGCAGAACGCGAACGAAGGAGGACCTATGGTTACCACTGTTGCATTAAAAGATAAGATCCTGGAGATGTATCCCGAGATCAGGGAACATCACCTTTCCGCAGCAGTCGATTTTGACGCACCGAAGAACGCTTATCTTGTAACCTTCAGACGGAGCGGAGAGGAGCTGAAGACGCTTATCGAAAAAAAGGACGCCGACGATTGCATGAACAATATCAAGTGCGTCTATCTCGGCGTGCAGGTTGCACAGTTCATCAGGAACTTTGAGGAGCGGCTGGCGTTCAAGAATAATAAGGCGGCATAAGCGGGCAGTACAAGGGAGCGATAAAGAGCAGAAAGAGGCCGGATCACGGTCTCTTTTTTTTGTTTCGCGCACCGTTACCTGCTTGCTCTTCGCAGGAACATCTACTATAATTCTGGCATGGAACAGAGCAACCCCAGTCCATCAAGAAAAAATATTTTTGTCATTGCAGTGCTTTTTTCCTGCATCCTGAGCCTGTCCGGTTGCAGCTATTTCGGGTTCTACACCCGCAAAGCGCATTGGCAGAAGACCTTTGACAGGATCCCGACCATGTCGGTCCTGAACAGGGTTGCACCCGAAGATTCCCTGGTCCTTGTCGGTCCGCTCGTCAAACCTTCTGATCGGAAAGATCCGCTGCTGCTCATCGCAACAAGCAATCAGTATCGACAGGAAGAAAAAGTGGCGGTCGTACAGCTCAAGGATTCTGCAGAGTACTATACGGCCTTTCTTCCCAAGGGGAATTATGATCTGTATATTTTTGCCGATCTGAACGGGGATGGATATTTTGAACGGAATGAGCTGATAGGACGTTCCTCTGCAAAAGTAGGTTTGGAAGGTTCAAAGGACGGAGCGATCGTGGAGGGCTCACCTCTTGCACTGAATTTTGAAGAGCCGGGGAAAACCGATTTTCGCGTCAGTGTCAAGGTCCGCCCCACCAGCTATATCTACGGGTCTCTGGACGATGAGTTCTTTGACCCCAAGTACGGATCCGATGGCCTTTACAATCCGACGGGCATGATCGCCCATACCCAGGGATTTTTCTTCGGTCTCGAGGACCACGACAGCAGCAAGACCACGGTCCTGTTCGTGCACGGTATTTCCGGCACGCCCCGTGACTGGAAATACATGGTCGAGGGCCTGGACCGGAGCCGTTTTCAGCCGTTCTTCTTTTATTATCCCTCGGGACTGCCGCTGGACAAGCTCGGCGCCTTGCTCGCACAGGTCATTGAAAATCTCGACCCCGGTTCGAAAGACAGCAAGGGAAAGATCGTACTGGTGGCCCACAGCATGGGCGGGCTGGTCGCTCTTTCGGCGATCGACAGGCTTAGTGCGAAGGGACTATCGTCCTCGCTGGCCATGTATGTGTCCTTCTCAACACCTTACGGCGGCAATGATCCTGCCCGGATAGGAGTTGAAAACGCTCCGCTGGTTATCCCTTCATGGCGCGACATTGCAACGGGAAGCGATTTCCTGGCAAAGCTGAACCAGAGGCCGTTCCCGGAAGAACTTCCCTTCTATCTCTTTTTTACCTTTCAAGACCAAGCAAAGTTAAAGCTGGGAGAAAGCGGAGACGGGGTGGTCACGCTCAAGAGCCAGCTTCTGCCTTCCCTGCAGTCCGCAGCCGCCAGAATATACGGTTTCAATGAAACGCACGAGAACATCCTGATCAGCAAGCCGGCGAGGAATGAATTGATCCGGCTGCTGGAGGCTTTGCCGACCGAGCGCAGGCTTAATCCTTAAAAAAGCATTTGGACACGGATAAGGGCCGGAAAACGGTGGATTATTTCTTTATATAAGAGGTGCACCCAAGAGGTGAATGCTTTGCATGAGAATGTATCCGCGTCGCTGAGAAGCGCCTACTTCTGGTAATCGGATGTTTCCGATTCTGACCTGTCCGACTGATTAACCCCATTGTCACTCTGAAAAAAAATAAAGAGCCCGGAAGAGGATCTTCACGGGCTCATGTTGTTATTGCCGGCCAGGGGCAGCGTATCAGCAGGAGCTTTTGCACTTGCAGGTTGTTGCCATTTTTCGGGTGACTTTCTTGATCGTCATAGAGGCACCTCCTTTCTTCAGCAGCGGATATCGCGAAACAGTGCGGCAGTAAGCCGATCAGCTCTTTTCATCCAGTATACCATAGAGATTGCAGCGATACCGGTCCCTTCCGCGGGGACCTTCGATGAGCTCGGCCCGATACCGGCATCCGCCCCGGCAGGCCTCGCGGTATTCACAACTGCACGACAGCTCTGAAAGGCGGATCGGAACGATCCTGCTCCAGCACGCTACGAGGCCTTCCGCCACGTTGCCCACGCTCTGTTCGCGGTAAAAGCTGCACTTGGCAGCAGTGCCGTCCGCCAGGACAGCCATCAGGTGCAGTCCGCAGCCGTACCCCGGGTCCGAGGAATGCAGGCCATCGCCATACCCGTACCCCAGATATTTTCCGCCGATCTCCGGGCTTACCTGCAGCCCCGCGTTGCTCTCCAGCCTGCCGGCGATGCAGGGCACATCCACGGTCCAATCTTTGATCCCCATGGTCCTGAACATCGAGTCCAGCGCATCAAAGTCGCCGAGGTTGCCGGTATGGACCATGGTCGCGATTGACACGTCGAACCCGGCGTCCAGAGCAAGCCTGATCGTCTGCAGGGAGCGGCTGAACGTGCCCTCGCCCCGGACCGCATCATGCGTTTTCTCAAGCCCGTCGATGCTGACCTGGATCTCATCGACCTTCAATGTTCGAAGCTGCTCCTTCGTCCAGGACACGCCGTTGGTGAACAGCACCTTGCGCAGCATGAAATCGGGAAGCATCGCGTTGATCTCTTCAAATCGGGAATGCAGCGCAGGCTCTCCGCCGGTGATCATAACGCGAAGCCCCTGCATCTGCTCGAACTCGGCCAGGACCTTGCGGACCTGCGGGACCGTCAGTTCTTCGGCCCGATGGTCTCCGAGATAGCAGTGACGGCATCGAAGATCGCAGGCACTGGTGATCTGCAGCTCGAGATAGCGCAGGGACGGCGACGGAGAAGGAGTGACGGGCGGGCGACGCAGCAGCACGCGCTCGGTGGTGACCAGGCCTTCGTCGAGACAGTAGTCGACAAAGGCCCCGTCACGGCTGCTGCATCCGTCCTCTCCTGCGCAACTCTGCAGGAACAGGAACGACTCCTGATCCAGTTCGTGAAGTTCGTCCTTCGCGATCTGGTACACGGAAGGAGTCTCCAGCCACTTGACGACTGCCCGCTTTGACAGATAGCACCTCATGGGTCCTATTATACCACCGCTGCTGGTGCGGTGTCAGAGGCCATAAAAAATTGGCATTTGCCTGGGAAGCTTGTTATACTTTGGCATGAGGACCGATCCGAAGCCTGATCTGACGCAAGCGGTCTGTATGCGTCTCTGCTCCTATTACAAGCCCGGCAGGAACGAGGAGCTTGCCTGCCGGGGATATCTTGTCCTGGAACGGCTCGCGGGGCAGGGATTTCCGATCGGCCGTCAAAAGGAGAAACAAGAGCGGGACAATGCTTGCGAGGAACTCCTGCGGCACGCGCTCTGCATGACCTGTCCCTTTCATGAGCAGGACTGCGACTATAGGGAAAACAAAGCATTAGCTCCTTGCGGCGGCTTTTTGATGCTGGCGCAGCTGCTGGCAGCGGAAGATATCTCGATCGAGGATGTGAAGTAGTCATTGACCGGACTGCAACTTACGGGGGCGCATGACCATGGACTATTCGATCAAAATAGGCGGCGAAGCGGGGCAGGGCATCCAGACCATCGGCGACACGCTTGCCCGGGTCTTCTCGCGCACGGGCTACCATGTTTTCAGCCACCAGGACTATGAGTCGCGCATCCGGGGCGGTCATAATTTCTATCAGATCAGGCTGTCCGATCTGCCCCTGTCGGCCCCCCGTGACCAGGTCGACATCATTGTGGCGCTCGACCGGGAAAGCATCACGCTCCACGAAGCCGATCTTGGGAAGAACGGAAGGATCATCGGTGATCTTGCAACGCTCAAAGTGAAGCCGGAAAAAAAACAGTTTCTCGACATCCCTTTCGCGGGACTGGCGAGCTCGAGCGGCGGCAGCGCGATCATGGCGAACACGGTCGCTGTCGGCGCGGTGCTCGGCATGCTGGGGCTGGAGCTTGACGGACTGTTTGCAATCATAACGGACACCTTCTCGAAAAAGGGTGAAGCCGTCGTTCAGGCGAACAGGAATGCAGCGCAGGCGGGGTACGATTTTGCGCTCAAACAATGCACCTCCTGCTCGTTCTCCGTCACACCCGCTGCTTCGGGGAAGATGCTCATGGGAGGTGTCGAGTCGATCGCGTTCGGCGCCCTTGTTTCAGGCTGCAAGTTCT
>Ga0334722_10008000_pt1 | contig 10165 bp, 8 predicted proteins | sample C3_bottom_MG_FD_207210 | JGI IMG/M metagenome (GOLD analysis project Ga0334722, IMG submission 207210) | Sediment microbial communities from Yellowstone Lake, YNP, Wyoming, USA - C3_bottom | ecosystem: Environmental > Aquatic > Freshwater > Lake > Sediment | place: USA: Wyoming | collected... | reverse complement strand
GACTTCCGCCAGCCAGGGGAAACTCCGCATCGAAACGACGGGGGTCTCCCCACAGGACAGCGTTCTGACATTCAGCGCGCCCGTGTTCAGCAAAGCCAGAACCGTGAGGGGGAATGTCGCACCGGCTTTGCGGCGCGTTGCCGGCGTGGTGGTGATGCAAATTCCGGGCAGCCGGAACATTCATGGCATCCTGACGGCGCCCCTCGTCCCAACGCGGTCGGGTGAAACCTTCCTGGTGCGCCTGGAAGGAGATGAAATCCTCTTCCTGACGCCGCTTCGCTACCGTGCCTCGTCCCTGCCATACCTTCGCCGCGCCCTGGCCGGCGAAGGCCTAGCAGCCCGCCGAGCTTTGCTGGAAGGCGACTGGGCCGGGGAAGAGATTGACTATCGCGGTGAGCGGGTGATCGCTGCCACGCGGCGAATCCCTTTGACCGGCTGGGGACTGGTGCGGAAAGTTGACCGGAACGAAGCTCTGGAACGATTCTATCAGTCCGCAATTGTGGAAGGCCTGGCAGGGCTTCTGGTCCTCCTGGCTTACGGAGCCTTCTTGCGAAGCTATTGGCGGGGGCAGGTGGCGCGCAGCCTGGAGAGCCGAATCGAACAACAACAGCAAGTCCTCAAGGTTAGCGAATACGCCCAGGAAATTGTTGACAACGTGCCGGCGGGACTGCTGGTTCTCTCTTCCGATATGCGCGTCTTATCCGCCAACCGTTACTTTCTGGAGTTCTCCCGTCTTCATAGCGAGGAGGTGAAAGGCCGGCGGCTGGATGAAGTGATTCAGGCCGAGGGGCCGCCTTACCGAGTGGAGGGTCTTTCGGACCGCGGCCTACCCACCCAGAGCGTCTTGCTGAATGTTTCGGTGGCGGGACGTCTTGAAAGATTCCCAGCCCGCATCACCATCACGAGTATCGCCCACCCGGAGGGCCAGGCCCGCCTGTTGGCCGTGTTCGAAGACCAGACGGAGAGCGAGCGCCTGCGGACGGCCGCGGAGGCGTCGGAACGACGCTTGCGCGACCTGGTCCAGAGCGTCGATGCGATTGTCTGGGAGGCCGATGCCGCGACGTTGCGGATGACCTTCGTCAGCCGGAGGGCCGAAAAGATTCTGGGCTACCGGGCCGAAGATTGGGTCTCGGCTCCTGATTTCTGGGAAACCCACATCGATCCTGCTGATCGGGATCGGGTCGCAGCGCGGGTGCGCGCCGCGGCGTCGCGAGGCGAGGATTATGAACTGGAATACCGGATGCGGTCCGCCGACGGACGGACCGTCTGGCTTCGCGACAAGGTGCGGGCGGTCAAAGACTCCGCGGGTCATCCCCTCCAGCTCCGCGGCGTCATGCTGGACGTCACCGACGAGAAACGCGCGGAGGAGGAAAGGGCGCGCTTGAGCCTGGCGGTGGAACAGGCCGCCGAAGCCATCCTGATGACGGATCCGGAGGGAACGATCAGCTACGTTAATCCGGCATTTGAGAGGGTCACCGGCTACTCGCGCTCGGAAGTCATCGGCCAAAACCCTCGCCTCCTCCATAGCGGGAAACACGACCGGGTGTTCTACGAAACGCTCTGGGCGACTCTCCGCCGGGGTGAGGTATGGTCCGGCCGCTTCACCAATCGGCGGAAGGACGGGACCTTGTATGAGGCGGAGGCGGTGATTTCTCCCGTGCGCGATGTGGCGGGGCGGGTCGTCAACTATGTCGCCGTCCAGCGTGACGTCACGCGCGAGAGGCAGCTGGAGGAGCAGGTTCGCCAGTCGCAGAAGATCGAAGCCGTGGGCCGGCTGGCAGGGGGCGTGGCTCACGACTTCAACAACCTGCTCACCATCATCGGCGGGTATTGCGATCTCATGCTGGAGCGCCTGGATCCGGAAGATCCCAGCCGGGGAAACGTCGCTGAGATCAAGAAGGCGGCAGACCGCGCCGCATCCCTCACCCGGCAATTGCTGGCCTTCAGCCGTCGGCAAGTCCTGGCGCCGCAGGTGCTTGACCTCAACGCCGTGGTCGCCAACGTCCACAAGATGCTGCGCCGCCTGATCGGCGAGGACATCGATCTGGTGATGAAGCCTGCCCCGGATCTCGGACGTGTGCGAGTCGATCCCGGACAGATCGAACAGGTCCTCCTCAACTTGGTCGTCAACGCTCGCGATGCCATGCCCCAAGGTGGAAAAATCACCATCGAAACGGCCAACGTCGAACTCGACCAGAGCTATACGGGTGGCCACTTTGTGCTCACGGAAGGTCCCTATGTGATGCTGGCCGTCAGCGACACCGGCTGCGGCATGGACGCGGAAACGCAATCTCACATCTTCGAACCCTTCTTCACTACCAAGGAGCAGGGAAAAGGCACCGGCCTGGGCCTGGCGATGGTCTATGGGATCGTCAAACAGAGCGGGGGCTATATCTGGGTTTACAGTGAAGTCGGCCGCGGGACGACGTTCAAGATCTATTTGCCGCTCGTTGGTGAATCCCCCGCGCCGGAGAGACAAATCCGAGGTTTCCAAAAGCATGTGGGGGGCGCGGAGACCGTGCTCCTGGTCGAGGACGAGACCCCGGTCCGCGCGTTCGTGCGGGGCATTCTGGAGTCCGCGGGGTACACCGTTCTCGAAGCCCCCAATGGCGAGGAGGCACTGGAAATTTCCAGGAAACACAACGAACGGATTCACCTGCTGGTGACGGACGTGGTAATGCCCAGAATGAGCGGGCCGGAACTGGCCCAGCAACTCGCCCCCCTGCGCCGTGAGATGAGGGTGCTCTATATGTCCGGTTACGCAGACGATGCCATTGTCCACCACGGCGTGTCGGATTCCAGCGCGGCCTTTCTGCAAAAGCCCTTTACACCGGACAGTCTGACGCGGAAAATTCGTGAGGTTCTGGATGCCGGATGAAGTCGCGGTTTCTTTCCAGTTGTCTGACCGCCTGAAGGGTACCCTTACAGCCTTGGATGGGGAGAGAGCGGGCCGCGGTTGAGAGGTGAGCCGCCCTCGCGCCAGACGTTCCTACTGGCGTTTGGCCAGAAAGCAGACGACGCCCTCCACCTGTCCGCTTCGCCCCTGCCATGGAGATACGCTGACGCTCAGGGTCCGCGTTCCACCCTGCGGTGCCGGGACGCTGACCGCGCGGTCGCGGCAGTTCCTGCCGGTCTCCAGGCATTCCCGGAGAATGCCGGCCAGCATAGATTCGGCGCCCAGAATTTCCGTGTAACGCCGCCGCGACCAGGTGTCAATCCCCAGCAGGGACCGCACGGCAGGATTGGAGAGCGTGAGGAAACCCGCGCGGTCGAAAATCATCAGGCCGGAAGGGGAATCCCGGACCAGAATTTCCAGCGTGCGGGAACTGGTTTCCGCGCGGCGCTCGGCCTGGCGCAGCATTTCGTTCAATTCTTTTTCCCGGGCTTTCAACCCGGCGACCACGCCTTGCAGGGCCGCGGTTGCAAAGGCGGTGCTGTCCCCCGGGCGCAGTTTGCCCGGGCTCAAGTCTCCCCCTTTGCGTTGACGTTGGGTGAATCTGTGCATCGCAAAGACCAGGAGCACCAAGAACCCGGCCAGCAGGAGGATCCCGCCCAGGATGATGGTCAGTTGAACCGCCGGGAGGTTTCGGGTCATCCCGCCAACCCAGACCAGCGAAGATAAATGTCGATGAGCGCCTGCCCGCCCAGACTGGAATAGAGCGCCGCGATGCCCAGAAAACTGCCGAAAGGCCAGGGATGATGGCGGAAGCGCCGGCTGATGATCTCGAGCGGCACGGCCACCAGCGTCCCCAGCAGCGACCCCAGCAAAATCGTGAGCAGGGTAAGGGGAATGCCGAGGAATGTCCCCACCATCAGCATCAGCATGACGTCGCCAAATCCCAAGCCTTCTTTGCCGGTCAGGCGAAAGAAAACTGTCCCGATTGCGTAGAAGATCCCTCCGCCCAGCGCCGCTCCCGCGATCGCCCCCAGCAGGGAAGAGTAGGGGAAATCGAGCGAGTATCCGAAATAGCGGAGGAGAACGTCCAGCGGGCGGGGATCGACCGGAGTGATCAAGCTGAGCAGGAGGCCAAGACCCATGCCGAGTAGCGTCACGGGATGGGGAATCCGCCGCACGTCGAGATCGGTGAAAATCAGAACCACCAGCAACATTCCCAAAACGCTGTACTTCACGAACTCCGGGCTTAGCTGGTAGCGCACCAGCGCCGCTAAGAGCACCGCCGCGGTCAGAATCTCCACGGCGGGATAAACCGGAGAGATCGCTGTGCGGCAATCGCGGCAGCGCCCGCGCAAAAGCAGATAGCTGACCAACGGAATGTTGTCATACCACCGGATCGGCTTGCCACACTTCGGGCAATGAGAGCGGGGCGAGATGACCGATTCTCCGCGCGGCAGCCGGGATATGCAAACGTTCAAGAAACTTCCGAACGCCAGCCCGAACGCCGCGGCGGTTGCATACAAGAAAACGGGTGAAATCTGCAAAGGAATCTCCAGCTTACTTTGCAGGCGGAGAAGAATGTGAGCGAGCTTTCCACTCGCCTCCCTCAACGCCCCAGCAATCGCTGATAGAGCGCCTCGGTTTTCGCGACCATTATATCATTCGAGAATTGGCGCGCTTTTTCGCGGGCGTTCGAGCCGAATCGCGCCAGACGAGCGCGATCCGCGGCGGCGGCAACGATGGCCTCGGCAAGTTCTCGAGGTGAGCCGGGCTGGACGAGCCACCCGGTCCATTCGTGCTCAACGATCTCCGGCAGGCCGCCCACCCGGCTCGCCACGACCGCGCGGCCGCGGCCCATGGCCAGGAGCGCCGCCGAGCCCAGCCCTTCCGCCCGCGAGGGCATGACGAAGAGATCGATGGCAGCGAAGAATTCTGTCAGGTCTTCCAACTCCCCCAAGAGCTGAACGCGCCCCCCCGCAAGCCTGATACCTTCTTCGATTTTCGCCGCCAACTCGCGCGGCGGCCGTCCCACCAGGAGCAGGCGCGCTTCCGGCAGTTCCGCGTTGAGATGCCGCATGGCGTCAATCGCCGTATCCTGACCTTTTTCGGGCGCAAAAGCTCCTACTTGGCCGAGGATGAAGTCCTTTTCCCCGAATCCCCAATGCGCGCGGGCGCGCGCCCGCTCCTCGGGCGTGGGGGCCGCTTCAGGAATTTCAATCCCGTCCGGGATCACTTCGATTTTCTCTCCTGGAACCCCGGCGTCGAGGAGCAGGCCGCGCACGTGCTGAGAGACGGCGATCACGGCGTGACAGGTGCGCGTGTAGATGAATCGGTGCCGCGCCACTGCGTCCGGAAGGAAGGTGACGCGGCGGCTGGCCAGGCGGCGCACCGGTAATCCCAGCGACGCCAGCCACGAGAACGTTTGCCCCCGGCCGTCGTGGGCGTGGAGGATGTGGGCCGGCTCAGCCAGCAGCCGTTGGCGAAGTTGCAGCAGGCCGTTGGCGTGGCCGGGGTCGTGAGCGGGCAGCGCGAAAACGCGCATGCCCTCGGCGCGCGCGCGTTGCTCGAGGCCGCTCCCCTCAGGACAGACGATGAGTTGCTCATGGCCCCGCGCCCGCAGCCCCGCCGCCAGGCGCAGCAACTGGCGTTGCCCGCCGCGCAACTCTTGTCCTGTGTCGAGATGGACGACCTTTAACAACTGGAAACTCATAATTCAAAGATCGTAATGTGAAAGACGAAATCCGAAAATCGCTCAGGAGACAGTACAAGATCGGTGTGAACAGCGTAACGTAGGGAACACTGTTCGCCGTCTGCCACCTACTACCTACAACCTACTTCTTTCCGCGTAACGCTTCCCACTTGTCGAACTTCCGGCGGACGTACCGCGCCGCCATGCGGGCGATCAGAAACCCCGGATATCCGTCCAGGACACCGAGTCGCAAGAAATAGGTAAAGAAGAAGACCCAGGTCGGCGCCAGTTGCCGGCGCCACCAACCCACGTCCTCTCCCCGTGCCAGCATCTCCGCCGCCGCAAGATCCGTGTAGAACTCAATGCGCTCGCGGTGCTCTGCCAGGGAGTTGCAAGTGTAGTGCAGGATTTCCCCTTCCAGCGTTTCGACCGGGCCGGAAACTCGAACGGATTCATGAACGTAATTGCCCTGCCAGCTTCCGCGGCGGCGGTCGAAGAGGCGCAACTTATAGTCCGGGTACCAGCCCGAGTACAGAATCCAACGGCCCAGATATTGCGCGCGGCGCGCCAGGCGATATCCGGCGGCGGCGGGTTCCGCCGTTTTCCAATGCGCCAGCGCGCTTTGCGCCCGGGCGTCGAGTTCCTCATCGGCGTCGAGGCTCAGAATCCAGCCGTGCCGGGCCTGGGCGGCGGCAAAGTTCTTCTGCGCCGCGAAGCCCTCCCATGCGTGCGTGATGACTCGCGCTCCCAATTCGGCTGCAATTGTGCGCGTCTCGTCGGTCGATTCGGCGTCAACCACCACGATTTCATCAGCGACCGAAAGCGAGCGAATGGCGCGCGCAATGTTCCGGGCTTCGTTGTGAGTGATGATCGTGGCGGAAATGGGCGGCATGAAAGGAAACTGGCTAACGACTGAGAATTCTGGCGAAATCCCCACGGACAACCAATTCGGAAACGCGGGCAATGTCCAGATCGAGCGGGCGATCCGCCTCGAGCGGCGCCGCGACGCCGCGCACCATGCGGCGCGCCATTTCCGCCAGGCGCCCGGTCGTGAGCGGCGCCAGCAGGTCCAGCGCCTGGCTGGCGGTAAGAAGCTCGATGGCCAGAATCGAACTCACATTGGCGAGAATCGGGCGCAGCTTCAGCGCCGCTGCCATCCCCATGCTTACGTAATCCTCCTTGCCTCCCGAGGTGGGGATGGAATCGACGGAAGCCGGATGCGCGAGGATCTTGTTCTCGGAGGCCAGCGCCGCGGCGACGATCTGCGGCATCATGAACCCCGACTGCAATCCGTGGGCTCGGGTCAGGAACGACGGCAGTTCGGAAGTGAGGGGGTTTACCATGCGATCCACGCGCCGCTCGGAGATTCCCCCCAATTGCGCCAGCGCGATGGCCATCAGGTCGAGCGCCGTGGCCAGCGGCTGGCCGTGGAAATTCCCGCCCGAGACCACCTCTCCCTCGCGAGCGAAGACCAGAGGATTGTCCGTGGCGCTGTTCATCTCGATTTCGAAGACGTGGCGGGCGTAATCCAGTGCGTCGCGCACGGCGCCGTGCACCTGCGGCATACACCGCAGGCTGTAAGCGTCCTGGACACGCGGACAACCGCGGTGCGATTCCCGGATGCGACTGCCGCGATTCAGTCGCCGCAGGTTGCGGGCTGTCGTCAGTTGTCCGGGATGGGGCCGCGCGCGGTGGAGCCGTTCATCAAAGGCTACCGGCGACCCGCGCAGGGCGTCGAGCGAAAGCGCCCCCGCCACGTCGGCGGTGTCCGCCAGAATCTCCGCGTGGCGCAGAGCGAGCAGGCCGACGGCTAGCATCGCCTGCGTGCCGTTCACCAACGCCAAACCTTCTTTGGCCTCGAGCTCGAGCGGCTGGCGACGGATGGCGGCGAGCGCCGCCGAAGCGAGCATCCGTCTCCCCTTCACGACCGATTGGCCTTCGCCCACCAGCGCCAGCGCCACGTGGGCCAGCGGCGCCAGGTCTCCGCTTGCCCCCACCGAGCCGCGCGAGGGAACCACGGGATGCACGCTGTGGTTGAGAAAATCGCAGAGAAACTCGACGACCACCGGCCGGACTCCCGAAAGACCGCGCGCCAGCGTGTTTGCCCGCAACAGCAGCAGGCCGCGTGTTTCGGCCTCGCCGAGCGGCTCGCCGACGCCGCAGGCGTGGCTACGCGCCAGGTTCAGTTGCAGTTGGCGGGCTTGCGCGGGATCGATGTGTTCCGTCGAGAGGCTGCCAAAACCCGTCGTCACCCCGTAAACAACTTGCTTGTCCTGAATCATCCGCTCGACAAGCGCGCGCGAGCGCTGCATGGCGCGGCGGGCGCGCGGAGCCAGGCCCACGCGGCGGCGTTCAAGAACCACCTCGTTGAAACCTTGCCGCGTCAGATTCTCACCGGTCAGCAAAAGGGGACGGGGCATTCAAACCTCGGGCGACTCAACTGGAGTGGCAGCCGCAAATCCGGGCCCGACTATTCGGGCACGGGCCTGCCGGGAGCCAGGAGCTCACGGTACTTCTCGGGAAGCGCGCGCGGCCGGCCGTTCAGGTCCGTAATGACGTGCACGGTTTCGCCTTCGGCGAGCAGCTCGTCATCCCCCGCGCGGAGAATCTCGTACGCGAAGACCAGCACGCGCCGCCGCACGGCTTTCAGACAGGTGCGCACTTCGATCTCGTCGTCGTAGCGTGCCGGAGCTTTGTAACGGCAGCGGGCTTCGGCGACGATGATGCAAAGCCCGTCGTCCTTCTCCATGTCGCGGTAGGCGAAACCGCGCTGGCGGCAGAAGTCCGTCCGGCCCACTTCAAACCAGATGAAATAGTTGGCGTAATAAACCACGCCCATCTGGTCCGTCTCCGCGTAGCGGACGCGAAACGATGTGCGGGTCCATTCGTGCGGAGAGTTTTCACTCATCATCCTCAAGGCTCCCGGCGGCTGAGCACGACTCGACAGTCTATAGCAAAAACACGTTTCGGCAAACAGCGCGCGTGCATGGGGGACATGCGCCTCGTGGCTGGGGCCGGCGGGAAGGGAAACCTCACTTTAAGCCGCGCCGTCGCGGCGGGTGAGCGACTCCGCGGGCACGAAATAGACGTCGGTGGGATCGAACTTGGAGTTGCGCCGAAACTGCGCTCGGACTTTCATGCCCACGCGCAACTCCTCCTGCGTGACGCCGATGATGCGGGAAAGGAATAGCGTGTCAACCCCCGCGAACTCCACCAAGACGAGATTGAAGGGAGTCTCTTTCAAGAAAGCTTCCGACCCGAAATAGCAGGTCGTCCAGGTGTGAATTCGCCCTTCCAGCGGCAGATTGATCCACTTGGTCTTCTTGCCGCACTGCATGCAGAAGGCGCGCGGCGTGGCGTATCGGTAGTGGCAGGCGGTGCACTCGCTGCCGCACAATTCACCCTGCGAGAGGCCGATAAAAAAGGGAGAATCCTCGGCGTAACTGTGGAGATAATCGATGGCGTAGCGATTCTTGACGATGAGCGGGTCGGTCGAAAAAACCACCGTGCCCTGGTCGGTCTCCGGCAGCTTGAGCCTGTCCCACTGCGGCTTGCGGGAAGCCTTCTGCACTTGCTTCTTTTCCGGCATCATCGTCTCCTTCAGTAACGCCGGCCTTCCGGCCGGCAACTGCCCGCCTGAAGGCGGGGTCTACAACAGCCGTTCTCCGTCATCATCCACGGGGTCGGCAAGGACGGCGCGCAAAGCCGTCAAAAACGAATTGAAAACCGGCTCCACCACGCGCCGCCAAACCGGGTCGGCGATGAAGCAGAAACCTTTTTCCGGCGCCGCTTTGGTTTCGACTTGGCCTAGAAATCGTTCGCCTGTCTCCCAGATGTAGGAAACCTGGGGCTTGCCGACACGCCCGCGATGAAACTCCAGCCGCCCGTGGTCGATCACAACGGTCCACTCCAGCCCCCAGTCCTCCACCACCCACTGCGTGTTGAGCTCCACCTCGCGAACATGCTGGCGGATCGCGCGCTCGCGCCCGACCAGCACAAAGGCGCGCTGAATCACCCGCCGCGCCCCGCGCTTGGAAAGCGCCGGGGTGATGACTTCGCTCCTTCTCTCCCGCTTGCCACTCGCCACTAGTTCGTGCTCTCCAAGATGCTGACCGTCACATAGGTCCCCGTGCCAGCGTGGGAATGGATCAGGCCGCGCATCGGGCGCGATTTCCTCCGACGCTTGATCTGGAGGGTTCCGTCGCCGTTGTTGTGTTTGGCAATCGTCCCTTGCAATTGCCAGAAGGCAAACACCGCCTGCATCAGCCCCGTGGCGCCCACCGGATGGCCGCAGGCGAGCAAGCCGCCGGAAGGATTGACGGGGATTTTGCCCTTCAGCGCCGGTGCGCCGGATTCGATGAATTTCCCGCCCTCGCCGTAGCGGCACAGGCCCAGGTCCTCGTAGGTCTGGATCTCCGACGAGGTGTAAGCGTCGTGCAATTCGATGAAGTCCAGATCTTCAATGGGATTCGCGACGCCCGCGTGCTCATACGCGAGTTTGGCGGCCATGCGCCCGGCACGGAAGGAATGCACGCCGGGGTATTTCAGGTTCTTGTACCAGCCCGGGTCCTCGTACTTGA
>Ga0334722_10007999_pt1 | contig 10165 bp, 7 predicted proteins | sample C3_bottom_MG_FD_207210 | JGI IMG/M metagenome (GOLD analysis project Ga0334722, IMG submission 207210) | Sediment microbial communities from Yellowstone Lake, YNP, Wyoming, USA - C3_bottom | ecosystem: Environmental > Aquatic > Freshwater > Lake > Sediment | place: USA: Wyoming | collected... | reverse complement strand
CTGAGACTAAGCCGGATTACTTCTTCTTCATCGCTTCCTTAAGCAGGTCGATCCCCTTTTGCGAAGCGGCTATGGAAGAGGTCAAACTCTCCCTGGCCAGGCCAGGATTATGCCAGCCCTCGCTGTTCTCGGCGGTCCACCACTCCCAGAGCACATGGGCGATCTCATGCTGCTTGCGGGCCTCGGCCAGGGTCGCTTCCGGCACCCCGGCTTTCTGGGCGGCGGCAAAGGTGTCGATCAACTCGCCCAGAGCCGCTTCGGCCTTGCGCATCTTGCCCTTGGTGTAGTTCTGCACCGCCTGGATCTGGTAGAGCTTTTCCTCCACCGTGGCCTTGGGATGGCACTTCAGACAGGACTGCTTGACATGGTCCTTGGGCCGCACCACCTGATGTGAGGTGTACGCCTTGCCGCTGGCGTTTTTCTCCTGAGGCATATGGCACTGGTGGCATTGCACCCCGGCCTTGTCGTGGACGCTGCCCCAGTAGGTCTCCATCTCCGGATGCTGGAGCTTGACCAGGCTGGCGCCGGTTACTGCGTGCTTGAAGTCGCGGAACTTGAGCTTGTCGTAATGGGCCAAAAGATCAAGAGCGTTCTTCATGGGGAAATGATTGGCGCGGCGGTCGGCCATGGTCACCTTGTCGCCGCTTTCCGGCTCAAAGCCAGGATTGCAATTGTACTCCACATGGCACTGGCCGCACATCAGGACGGAATCCGTCTTGTTGAGAATCCCGATCTTGCGGAACCCACGGAAGTCGATAACCTTGACCTTACCCTTGCCCTTGTCGGCATCATAGGGACGGGCGCCATCACGCTCAATCGCGTCGATGAGAGCATCACGGACGATACGCGGCTTCGTGGCATGGGGATCATGACACTGAATACAGCCCACCGGGTTGTTCACGTCCTTGATGAGCTCGTTGACGTCCGAGGTCCGGTCCCACTTGGCCTGCGGGTCCTTGTCGCCCATGTACTTCCACTTGAGGATCAGATCGGAGGTCTTGCATTGCAGACACACGGCATTGCCCGCCTTGGCGGTGTAGGGCAAGAACTTACCCGTGTCCACCAACACATCCCAGGTCTTGCCGGGCCGGGTTACGCCGTACATATCCTTAAACTGGTAGCGGCCCCCGGCAAAACGATCCACCGAAAGCTGATCCACCACCATGAAGGGATGTGAGCGTGGCTCGTTGTGTTCCTTGGTGAAACCGTGGGGGGCGAGGAGTTTGTCCTGCATGGGAGAGCGGCCGGTGGGAGTGCCTTTTTCCTTGCGGGCCTGGGCGTCGAAGTTCACCCGGTTGAAGCTCTTGAATTGGTCCTTATGGCAGCCGCCGCAGGTGGCGAGATCAAGATTGGTCGTCGGCTTGGTCTCGGAGTTGGCCAGATGGGCATCCAACTGGGAATGGCAGACGGTACAGGCAAGGCCTGCATGCTTCCCGCTCTTTTTCAGCTCCTTGACCTCTTCATGACAGGAAAAACAGGTGGCCTCATCCACGCCCTTGGCGGGCTTGGTCGTCTTAGTTGCCGCCAGACCAGGAGTTACCCAGACCAAGGTCAGGGCCATGAGCGGGCCTATCCATATCCGTTTCTTCATTCGCTTCGCCTCCTCTATACGTTGGGTGATTGTGTGAACATGCACTCCAAGGATACAGAAAGTGTAGCACGGGGTACTTGACTTAGGTCAAGGGATTTCTTTTTGGCAAAAAAAAGGGGAACCCACACGGGCTCCCCTTGATACGACATGTTTTCGTGCTACCGGATTACAAGATGGGCTTCATCGCCTCCATGTAGGAGCGCAGCTCCGCGCCGACCTCTTCGACCCCGGTGTAGCGGATCGCCTCATTGACCCGGACCAGCTCCACATTGCTCACCCCGTTGTCCTTAACAGCCAGACCCTTGCCGATCACGTCGGTGTCGATCTTCTTCATGAAGGCGGCCAGCATGGGCCCGGCCGCATGGGCAAAGAGGTAACAGCCGTACTCGGCGGTGTCGGAGATGACAACGTTCATCTCATAGAGCTTCTTGCGGGCAATGGTGTTGGCGATGAGGGGCACCTCGTGCAACGACTCATAGTAAGCCGACTCGTCCTTGATCCCAGCGGAGACCATGGTGTCGAAAGCCAGCTCAACCCCGGCCTTGACCATGGCCACCATGAGGATGCCGTTGTCGAAATACTCCTGCTCGCTGATCTTCTTCTTGCCGGAGGTGGACTTCTCAAAGGGTGTCTTGCCGGTGGCAGCCCGCCATTTGAGGAGGTTCTTGTCGTTGTTGGCCCAGTCCTCCATCATGGTTTTCGAGAAATGCCCGCTCATGATGTCGTCCATGTGCTTAGCAAAGAGCGGGGCCAGAATCTCCTTAAGCTCTTCGGCAAGATAGAAGGCCGTGATCTTGGCCGGATTGGAGAGCCGGTCCATCATGTTGGTGATGCCGCCGTGCTTCAAGGCCTCGGTGATGGTCTCCCAGCCGTACTGGACGAGCTTGGAGGCATAACCGCTCTCGATGCCCTTTTCAATCATCTTGTCGTAGCAAAGGAGCGACCCAGCCTGGAGCATGCCGCAGAGGATGGTCTGCTCGCCCATCAGGTCGGATTTGACCTCAGCCACAAAGGAGGACTCCAACACCCCGGCCCGGTCGCCGCCGGTGCCGCAGGCATAGGCCTTGGCCTGTTCCCAGCCCTTACCCTGGGGGTCATTGGCGCGATGCACCGCGATCAGAGTGGGCACGCCGAAGCCGCGCTTGTACTCCTCCCGCACCTCGGTGCCAGGAGACTTGGGAGCCACCATGATAACCGTAAGATCCTTGCGGATCTGCATGCCCTCTTCCACGATGTTGAAGCCGTGGGAATAGGAGAGGGTCGCCCCTTTTTTCATCAGCGGCATGATGGTGGAGACCACCTTGGTGTGCTGCTTGTCCGGGGTGAGGTTGATGACCAGATCGGCCTTGGGGATCAGCTTTTCAAAGGCGCCCACGGTGAAACCGTTGCCATGCGCGTTCTTGTAGGACTGGCGCTTGGTCTTGATCGCCTCCTCGCGCAGGGCGTAGGAAACGTCCAGGCCGCTGTCGCGGAGGTTGAGGCCCTGGTGCAGCCCCTGGGCACCGCAGCCGACGATGACGATCTTCTTGCCCTTGAGCGCCTCCACCCCGTTGAACTCGGAGGAATCCATGAAGCGGCACTGGCCAAGCTCCTCAAGCTGCAGGCGCAGCGGCAGGCTGTTGAAGTAGTTCTGTCCCATTGTGTTCTCCTTATCGTATTGGAAATATGTTTTTATTTTTACTCTTCGGCCCATCATAGCGGCATTTTCTGTTGCGTCAAGTGACTTGTTCGCGATATTGTATTGCGATAATTGCAACACAATCTACTTGCGTCACCCCGGCGAAAGCCGGGGTCCAGAAAAGACCATACATCGAAAGACTTCTGGATCTGAGTCTCGCAAGCTCGCTTACCTCCAGCCTTTGCCGGAATGACAGCAGGCCAACACCCTTGGAAACCACCATGGACATGGAGGAACTCAAGCTCTTTCGCCACCTGGCCGACTCCCTGCACTTCGGGCGAACCAGCCGCGCCTGCCATGTGACGCCCTCGGCCCTCACCCGTACCATCCAGCGCATTGAGGCGGAGGTGGGAGAGCGGCTCTTTGACCGGGACAACCGCTCGGTGCGGTTGACCACGGCTGGCGAGGCCCTGAAGCAATACGCCGAGGAGACCATCGAACGCTGGAAGGCGCTGAAAAACAGCCTTGCCAATTCCGCCGCCCTGCACGGCGACATCTCCCTCTACTGCTCGGTGACCGCAGCCTACGGCATCCTGCCCGCCATCCTCGGCAGGTTCCGCAAGGCCTGCCCGGAGGTGCAGATCAAGCTCCAGACCGGCGACGCAGCCCAGGGGTTGACCCGGCTGCGCAACGGCGAGGTGGAGGTGATCATCGACGCCCTGCCGGATAAGCCGCCCGCAGGCCTGGAGTTCATGCAGATCACGGAAACGCCGCTGGTTTTCATTGCGCCGATGGACTTCCCGGAAACCGTGGTGTATGAAGGCAAAGAGATCGACTGGCGGAAAACCCCGGTGATCATGGCCGAGCAGGGCTTGAGCCGCGAGCGGCTCGACCGCTGGTTTGCCGCCCGAAAGATTCTGCCCAGCGTTTACGCCCAGGTAGCGGGCAACGAAGCGATCATCGCCATGGTCAGCCTGGGCTGCGGGGTGGGGGTGGTGCCTCTACTGGTGCTGGAAAAAAGTCCGCTGCAAAAACAGATCACGGTGCTCGCCATCTCACCTGAGCTGGCCCCGTTCTCCTTAGGGGTCTGCACGGTGAAGAAAAACCTACGCAACCCAAAGATTCAGGCCTTCTGGGAGATCGCCGCCTCACAGTAAAGCGTGCGCCCCCTTACTGTTCCTTGCCCCGCACCGCGATGACATGCTGCTTACCGCTGCGGACGCTCTTTTTGCCGAAACTCTTGGTATCGCTCATGACCGCGCCGCTGCCACAGATGTAAAAATTCCAGTAATTGCCCGGTCGGATGTTGGGAAAGTATGCGGCATCAACAAAGGGCTCCTCCTGGTTCTGCCGCATGATCGACTTGACTTCCGTATCATTTGGCATCCGCCAATCGGTAAAGCCCCCGAACTTGGTGTTGTTCAGTTCGGCCGCAAAAACCTCCTTGGCCTCCTTCCAGGTATATTGATTGCCCGCATCATGCACCGAGCCGTCGGTGGTCTTCATCTCCCAAATCAGGCCGGTCTTGGTGTCCTTGACCATGGCCCAACTGGCCGCATCCGTTGCCAGTTCGTTACCGCTGGCATCAAGCTTGACAAAGGTATTGGCCCCGCCCGCATCAACAGCCCACGCCGAAAAGGCGGCAAAGAGCACGCCCAGAAGAAGGGACAGCAGACAACTTGCTGTGTGGCGAAAAACAGACCGTGACATAGAGACCTCCGCGTTCTTGCTGTTGATGGGCAATCAGCCCCAACCGATATTGGATACAACTACTATCCTTTTATTTACCCTACCTTTGCCCACGGCGCTTTGCCAGCTTTTTTTGCACCGCCTGGCCATGATACCTAAGCCGATTCGCCCCGGCAAAAAAAGAATCGCCATTTTTCCTTTTTCCACGCACAATGGGGTCATATTGCCAAACGACACCATTCGGAACATCCGCCGGGCGCTGGGATTTTTGCGGGGGTTGAAGATGTGATGCTGCTTCGCATTTTTCAAGTATTGACAATCTGTTAGGGGCATGGGATTGTTGCCCAAAGTGTTTGGGGCAGGCCGAATTTTTCGATTTAGCGGGAAATAGGTGTGCGATTCCTGGAATTTTTGCAAAAAAGCGAACACCATGAAACTTATAGATTTGTTTTCAGGGGCGGGCGGCTTATCGCTTGGGTTAAAGCGAGCCGGTTACAATGTGGCTGCATGCGTCGAAATCAACAAAGACGCCATGGACACCTATATTTCACATGACGAAAAAGCAATTCACTACAACGAAGATGTGCGAGGAATCTCTTTTCTTAATTTTCGTGGGAACATCGATATTGTCGCGGGAGGACCTCCATGTCAGCCCTTTTCCGTTGGCGGACTCAGGAAAGCGACCGCCGATTCCAGGAACATGATTCCCGAATTTGTTAGATGTTTACGAGAAGTGCAACCCGAGGCTTTCATTATGGAGAATGTCCCGGGGCTCTTGCTGAAGCACACAAGGCCATACTTTGATTCGGTGCTTGCGCAGCTATCATCTTGTGGATACAAGCTTAACTGGGCTGTAGTCAATGCTGCTGATTATGGGATTCCGCAAAAACGTCGGCGCCTTTTTGTCTTGGGCTCTCGAAAGATACAACTCCGATTCCCCGCTCCTACGCATGGTCATGTAACCCCTACACGACATGTTAGCACTCTTGATGTTCTCGGAAATGAACCTATTGGCGCAGCTCCAAATTGCCCTGTTCGGTATGCACGGGCTCCTGATTTAAGACTAAGCCCATACGCAGGGCATGTTTACAACGGGGGCGGTCGTCCAATTGACCCAAATGGAGCGTGCCATACAATTCTTGCCTCATCTGGCGGCTACAAAACACATTGGATCGACACTTTAAATGTTGCTCCTGAATATCACGCTCACCTAAAAGCAGGCGGGGCTCCCCGCGATGGCCTTGTTCCTGGAGCAAGGCGGCTTAGTGTTGAAGAGTGCGCGATTATCCAAACCTTTCCGCGAGAAATGCGGTTCTCCGGAAAACGCTCCGCACAATATACGCAAGTTGGTGATGCTGTACCTCCTGATTTGGCCTTCGTTATTGGCCGTTCAGTTTATTTTCAGTTGCACGGTCGCTCTGACTCGGCTCGCTTTGCTGAGCTAACACCAGAAGTTGACGCAATTCAGAGTGAGATGTGGCTGTGAGAAACCAGAAAGTAGAGGAAGCCGTAGACCTGATTGTCGCCCTCGTTGATAGCTTGTCTGCTGGAAATACGCTTGGCAAGCCAGCGCCGATTAAGCTCAAGAAAATATTCGACGAACACATTCTATCTCAAGGTGGTAGCGTGTGTCTTGCTTGTGCCTTTCTTGCAGCCTACTCGGTCGTTGAAGAAAACTGGGATTTCACGTCTGTACCCACTGGCATCAGGGGCCAGTACGGCGACAAAAAACTCGCAAGCGCTTTGACGTTCCGTCACGTTACTCTTCACAATAGCATTACCGCTTTTGGCGAAAATCTCGGATGGAAGGGTAATGTGCGGCAAATCAATCTCTCAAAAGATCAGAGATTCTGGCCCTTCCTTGCCATGCTAAAAGAGCTTGATATCGCAGAGCGAACAAATCTCGTTAACCATATTGCCTGGCGACTTCACAGCTCTCGGATAGTTCCTGCGGCTTTTCCACCGTTACCGAGTACATACCTGTCCTATGCCCGGAGCTTACTTCTCTGTGAGCAACTGCTCACTATCCCCTCTGAAGGTCATATACAACAATTTCTCGTTGCAGCATTTCTTGACGTTCATCGGCGACGATACGGTCATCGAGTATCAACGCATCACCCCCATGCTGCGGATAAATTTGATAAGTCATACGGCGACATAGAGGAATACAAAGATGATGTCCTTATCGCCGCATACGAGGTTACTGTCCGCGATGACTGGAAAAATCGCCTTGCAGACTTCGGCAAGAAGGTTTCAGAGAGCAAGCTTCCGAAATACGTGATATTTGCGGCAGGCATCAGAACTGACCCGGAGCTTTATCCTGCAAATCACCTAATTGAGTTTGTCGATCAGCTTCATTTTGATTTGGCAGTCGTTGATATTTCCGATTTCTTCTCCGTTTTTTGTGCCGAACTATCAAGAGAGGAAGTATCTCTCGCCTTCAACAAGGCATACCAATTCCTGTGCGATCCGCGTCTGTCAGGCAGGGCTGATTTCCAGACACTCTACCGCGCCGCCACAGACAACTGGCTCGAAAATTAACAGCACGTTTCAGAAAACATCGCGAAAAAGGCGGGCCTCCCCTCAAGGGAAAGCCCGCGTTCTGATAGTCCAACAGCCTGAACCCTACCGGCCTTTCTCTGCGTACCCCTCGATCCGGTCAAAATTGAGGTACCGGTACACCTCGTCCGCCTTGGGGGTGACCCGTTCGGCAAGGATGGTGTTGTATTCCGCCACGGTGGGGATGCGTCCCAGCACGGCACAAACCGCGGCCAGTTCGGCCGAGCCCAAGAACACCTTGGTGCCGGTGCCGATGCGGTTGTCAAAATTGCGGGTGGAGGTGGAAAAGACCACGGCGTTGTCGCGAGTTCTCGCCTGGTTGCCCATGCAGAGCGAACAGCCGGGGATCTCGGTGCGCGCCCCGGCACGGCCCAGGATACTGTACACCCCTTCGGCCTTGAGCTGTTCCTCGTCCATGCGGGTGGGCGGCGCCACCCAGAGGCGGACTGCCACCTGGGGTCCGTTGTCGAGAATCCTGGCCAAGGCCCGAAAATGGCCGATATTGGTCATGCAGGAGCCGACAAATACCTCGTCGATGGCCGTACCCGCCACCTGGGAGAGCAATTTCACGTCGTCCGGGTCGTTGGGGCAGGCCAGCACCGGCTCAGTGATGGTATTGAGGTCGATCTCAAGCACCGCCTTGTATTCGGCGTCCGCATCAGGAACAAGCAGCTCGGGCGCAGCCAGCCACGCCTCCATGGCAGCGATCCGGTTGCGGATGGCCGTGGCGTCCTGATAGCCCTTGGTCAGCAGATTTTTCAGCAGCGCCACATTGGAGCGGAGGAACTCGGCCACCGGCTCCTGGTTGAGCCGCACGGTACAGGCGGCGGCGGAACGCTCGGCCGAGGCGTCGGCCAGCTCGAAGGCCTGTTCCACGGCCAAGTCCGGCAGCCCCTCGATCTCAAGCACCGTTCCGGCAAAAAGGTTCTTCTTGCCCTTCTTCTCCACGGTCAAGAGCCCCTTCTGGATGGCCACCCAGGGGATGGCGTTAACCAGGTCACGCAGGGTGATGCCGGGCTGCATTGTGCCCGTAAAGCGGATCAGCACCGACTCCGGCATCACCAGGGGCATGGAGCCGGTGGCCGCGGCAAAGGCCACCAAGCCGGAACCGGCCGGAAAAGAGATGCCGATGGGGAAGCGGGTGTGGGAATCGCCGCCGGTGCCCACGGTATCGGGCAGAACCATGCGGTTGAGCCAGGAATGGACCACGCCGTCGCCAGGGCGCAAGGATATGCCACCCCGCTCGCTGATAAACCCGGGCAGAGTCTGGTGGGTCTTCACATCCACCGGCTTTGGGTAGGCTGCGGTGTGGCAGAAGGACTGCATGACCAGGGGGGCGGAGAATTTCAGGCAGGCCAGCTCCTTGATCTCGTCGCGGGTCATGGGGCCGGTGGTGTCTTGGGAACCCACCGAGGTCATCTTGGGCTCGCAGTACATGCCGGGTCGCACCCCTGGCAAACCGCAGGCCTTGCCCACCATCTTCTGGGCCAGGGTGTAGCCCTTGCCGGTATCCTTGGGCACCTCCGGCTCACGGAACAGGGTGGACGGCGGCAGGCCCAGGGCCTCGCGGGCCTTGGCGGTGAGGCCACGGCCGATGATGAGATTGACCCTCCCGCCTGCCTGAACCTCGTCGGGCAGGGTGGCAGGGGAGAGGGTGAAGGTGGTAACCTGCTGGCCATCCCGACTTATGCTGCCGGTGCGGGTATTGATGGTGATGATGTCGCCGGTCTCCAGGCTGGCCACATCGCACTGGATGGGCAGCATGCCGGAGTCTTCGGCGGTATTGAAATAGATGGGTGCGATGGTGGAACCCATCACCACCCCGCCGGTGCGCTTGGCAGGCACATAGGGAATGTCGCGGCCCATGTGCCAGAGCATGGAGTTGACCCCGGACTTGCGGGAGGAGCCGGTGCCCACCACGTCGCCCACATAGGCGATGGGATGGCCCTTTTTCTTCAGCTCCTCGATCACCGGAAGCGAGCCAGGCAGACGGTTGATCAGCATGGACTGGGCGTGCAGCGGGATATCCGGGCGGCTCCAGGCCTCGGAGGCCGGGGACAAATCATCGGTGTTAGTCTCGCCCGCCACCTTGAACACGGTGACGGTGAGTTCCTCGGGCATAGGAGCCCGGGAAGTAAACCAGGTCGCCTCGGCCCAGTTGGCTACCACCTGCTGGGCGTGGGGATTACTCTTTGCCTTGGCAGCCACTTCACCAAAAGAATCATAGACCAGAAGGGTGGACGAGAGCGCGGCCACCGCCGCCGGAGCCAAGTCGGCATCGTCCAGCAGATCGATAAGCGGCTGCACATTGTAGCCTCCCAGCATGGTGCCCAAGAGCTGCACCGCCGCCTTCTTGTCCATGAGCGGCGAGGCGATCTTTCCCTGCGCCACCCCGGCCAAAAACCCGGCCTTGACCTTGGAGGCCTCATCCACGCCCGGCGGAACCTGATTGCTGATGAGATCCACCAGGGTAGCTTCCGTTCCAGCAGCCGGTTTTTGCAACAGCGCAACCAGGGCGGTGGTCTGCTCGGCAGAAAGGGGCAGGGAGGGCAGGCCAAGAGCAGCCCGCTCGGCAACATGTTTTTGATACGCCTCTAGCATGGGTACGACCTCCTTGCACCGTAAGAAACCGGGATGGTCCGGTAATGTCCGGTCAGCTTTTCAGATTAGACTCCCCCTCCCTTGACGGGAGGGGGTCGGGGGGGTGG
>Ga0334722_10007998_pt1 | contig 10166 bp, 8 predicted proteins | sample C3_bottom_MG_FD_207210 | JGI IMG/M metagenome (GOLD analysis project Ga0334722, IMG submission 207210) | Sediment microbial communities from Yellowstone Lake, YNP, Wyoming, USA - C3_bottom | ecosystem: Environmental > Aquatic > Freshwater > Lake > Sediment | place: USA: Wyoming | collected... | reverse complement strand
GGGTTCGATGTCAAGCTCGACACGAACGGCAGCTGCCCCGACGTCCTGGCCAGGCTCACTGCGCGCGGCCTTGTCCAGGCCTTCGACATGGACATCAAGGCGCCACTGGAGCCGGCGTTGTACGCGGCGCTGGCCGGCGTGCCGGTGCGGCTCGAACTGATTCGCGCGAGCATCGACCTGATCCGGTTTTCCGGATTGCCGCACCGCTTTCGCACGACATACGTGCCGGGCCTGCTGGATCATCCGGCCATCGCGCGCTTGAGAGCGGCAATCCCGGTCGGGTCGTCGCACCTGCTTCAGGGATTCAATCCGCAACGGGTGCTCGACCCGTCGCTCCGGTCCGTGGCAGCCCCAACTGCCGAGGAACTGCTGCTTCTCGGCGGGAGCGCCGCCTGAAAAACTGGCTACCCCACGTTGAACTCCGACGCCTGCCGCGGTTCCGGCCGGCGCGGACGCCGGTCCGTCCGGTCAGCGCCAGCTGCGGACCCAGCGCCACGGGTAGCCAAGGCCGCCCTGCCGCATCCGCCGCTGGTAGCGATCGCCGGCCGCGAGCGAGCGGTACTCCGCCGGCGAGATCAGCAGCTTTCTTTCCCGTCCGGTCCGCGCGTCGGTAACAACGACGTAGTAGCGCTTTCCGGTGCGTCCCGAGCTCCAGGTCGTGCTGCGAATGGTGCCGCCGACCCAGACCGGCGTGTCGTCGCCGAGCAGAGCGTTTGCGATGTCGACGATGCCGCCTGCGGTGAGGAGCAGTACGAAGGCGACCAGGCCGGGCGCCCACCAGCGTCGCGCCGTCGCTCCGGCGCCGGTCCGGTTGAGCATCCAGGCCACACCATAGCAGGTCGCGAACACCGGGACGGTGAGATAGCGGAAAATCAGACGGTACTGGTCGCCGACCTCGGTATCGATCAGCAGTGATCCGGTGATCGCCAGGAGCTGGTACGCGATTGCCGGGATCACCCAGCGCCAGGGCACCTGTCGCCGCACGTGCGGCGGCGAACCGCCGCTGTTCGCGGCCTCGTCTTTGGCCACCGTTTCGAGATCCATGACGTCCTTTCCCGGAAATCCGCACGTGCGGCGGCGGAATCCCGCCTCCAGCCGGCGGTTCAGTATCGGCTGTCCGTAGCCGCGGCCGGTCCCTGGCGGCGGCCGACACGCGGCCGACGGGGGAGTCAGTCGTGCCCCTGAACCCAACCCTCCGTGATGCCGAGGCGCGACAGCGTCCGTCTCGCGGCGAGCGCCTCCTCGCGCCAGAGGCGGCGCCCGTAGACGGCGTGACCGACTGCGCGGTGCGCCGGAAAGTACTGGAACATCAGGCTCACCGGGACCTGCGGGTCGATCCGCCGCAGCGTCGCGAGCACGTTGCCGGTGTCTGTGCTGCCGCCGGGAAGGACGAGGTGGCGGACGAGCACGCCGCGTCGCGCCAGTCCGTCGCGCCCGACCAGCAACGGGCCGACCTGGCGCACCATCGCGGCGACGGCCTGCCGGTTGACTGCGGCGTATCGTGGGGCCCGGCTCAGGTTCCACGCGCGCCGTCCGCAGGCGTATTTCATGTCCGGGAGGTAGACGTCGACCACGCCCTCGAGCAGACGCAGCGCCGGCAGCGATTCGTAGCCGCCGCAATTCCAGATAACGGGCACGTCCAGGCCGGCCCGCCGGGCGATGAGCAGCGCGGCGATGATTTGCGGCACCCAGGGTGTCGGGGTGACGAAATTGATGTTGTGGGCGCCCTGGCGCGCGAGTCCGAGGAATCCCTGCGCGAACTCCTCGACGGTGAGGTCGCGACCGACGCCGAGGCGGCTGATGGGGTAGTTCTGACAGAAGCGGCAGGCGAGATTGCACCCCGAGAGAAAGACGTTGCCCGAGCCGCGGCTGCCGCAGATCGGCGGCTCCTCGCCGTGGTGGACAGCGAAGGATGCGACCCGGGGGGCCGCACCCGCGCCGCAAAAGCCCCGTTCACCGCGGCTGCGGTCGACGCCGCAGGCGCGGGGGCAGAGGGTACAGCGCCTCAGGTGCGCCTGGGACGCCGCGCAGGCGCGCTCGAGGGCCGCCAGATCGCCGGGAGATGTTGTCATCGTCGGGCCAGTCTGGCGAGTGCACTTGATAATTGCAACGGTCAGGGGCTACTCTCGTGCCCGGGAAATCCCTGGGTTTTCCCAATCGGCAACAGGGGATCATGGGGATTCCACGCCGAGCCCGGCACAGGGCACTGAAGGGATTGCATGGAAACAGCGCTTGCCGCACTCGCCGGCGCCCTCATCGCCGGCCTGCTCGCCTGGTTTGTCGGGTCATCGCGCGCCCGCACCGCGGTTGCCGTACTCGTCGCCGACGCCGAGCGACGCGCGGGGGCGGCCGAGGGCGTCGTCGCCGAGCTGCGCGCACAGGCACAGCGCGCAGCCGCCGACTTCGATGTGCTGCGGGTCAAGCTCGACGCCGAGCAGGAGGCGCGGGTCCGCGCCGAGACGCAAATGGTCGAGACCCACCAGCGGTTGGAGGAGGAACGGCGGCTGCTCGACGACGCCCGCGCCCGGTTGACCGACACGTTCCGCTCGCTTGCCGGGGAGACGCTCGGCGCGCACTCGCGCGACTTTCTGCGCCTGGCGCAAGAAAATCTCCAGACCGTCCTGGCCGAGGCCCGCGGCGACCTGGGCAAGCGTCAGGAGGCCATCGACGGTCTCGTACGCCCGCTCAACGATTCGCTCAAGCGCTTCGACGAGCAGATCCGCGGGCTCGAGTCGACCCGCCTCAAGGCCTACACGAGCCTCGAGGAACAGATCAAGGGGCTTTCGCTCGCGCAGGGACAGCTCCAGAAGGAGACGGCGAACCTGGTCACCGCGCTGCGCAAGCCGCAGGTGCGCGGCCGCTGGGGGGAGATGACGCTCAAGCGGGTGGCGGAATTGGCCGGCATGGTCGAACACTGCGATTTCACCGAGCAGGTCTCGACGACGGTCGAGGGCGGGCGCGTCCGGCCGGACATGGTGGTCCGCCTGCCCGGCGATCGCGAGATCGTCGTGGACGCGAAGGTCTCTCTCGAGGCTTACCTCGACGCGGTCGCCGCCGACACCGAGGAGCGCCGGGCCGAACATCTCGCCCGTCACGCCGCGCAGATGCGCACGCACCTGGACCAGCTGGCCGCGAAAAGTTATTGGGAGCAGTTCGCCCGTGCGCCCGAGTTCGTCGTGATGTTCATCCCCGGGGAATCCTTCTTTGCGGCGGCCATCGAGAGCGATCGCGAACTGGTCGAGGACGGGCTGAAGAAGAGCGTGATCCTGGCCACGCCGACGACCCTGATGGCCCTGATGCGCGCCGTGGCCTTCGGCTGGCGCCAGGAGCAGGTCGCCCGCAACGCGCAGGAGATCAGCGATCTCGGCCGGGAGGTCTACGAACGGATGCGCGTGCTCGCCGGGCATCTCGGCAAGATCGGCAAGGGGCTGGATGCGGCGACGGGCGCCTACAACAGCGCCGTCGGCTCGTTGGAGTCGCGGGTGCTGCCGGCGGCGCGGCGCTTCAAGGACCTCGGCGCGGCGACCGGAGAGGAGATTCCCGAACTCGAGCCGCTGAAGAACGACCCGCGCGCCGTGAGTGTCCCGTCCGACGACAACGCGCCGTGACGAGTACAAGGCGACGTCCCGAAGCGGAGTCAGATTTGAAAACTGCTCCGCTTCGGGTTTGCCGTCACACTACGGGTGGTGCGGGCCTCCCCCGGGATGCGGGAGTACTTTGCCCGGTGCAGGCAGCGGACCGGGCGGATCTATCCAAAACGGGCAGGCAGTCAGGGACAGGAGCATCACCAGGGCCGACACGGCGAACACGATGCGTTTCATGGTTCCCTCCTTGTGGATTGTTCCCCTCGTCGAAGGAAGTATAGTCCCGGCGGAGCCGGTTGGGGTACTTTTCAGTTGACCATCCGCCTCGGTGGCGGACCCCCGCTTCAAGGAGCGTTTCGTGTGCGTGCGGGCTGCGGGGTCCTGTCGCGAAGTTCACACCGGCGATGCCGGTGGACCTCCGTCGTGCTTGTGCCGGCCCCCGCCGGTACTCCCTGCGGTCCGCCGACGCTTGTGCCGGCCCTGCTGGTAGAGGCCTCCCCTCCGCGCCACCCTTGCGCCCAGCACGTCCCAAAAACTTCGAGATCCATCACAGCGATCACGGTAGAGCGAGGCGGCTGGGGCATTCCTGAGGGAAGATGCGCGGGCCGGCGGCGCAGACGCACGACCGCAGCAATGCCCCCGTCGCCTTGCGCACGGGAACGCCTTGAATTTACGCCCAGACGCCCGGGACCGCTGCGCCGCAGTCCGGACAGCGGCCGACGCTCAGCCGATTTTCGCGCACCGTATAGCCGTAGCGCGCGATCAGCGTTTGTGCGCACGAGGGGCACGTCGTGTCTTCGCCTTCGCCGGGAATGTTCCCTTCGTAGACGAACTTCAGCCCTGCGTCTTGCCCGATCCGCCGCGCCCGTCGCAGCGTCTCCGGCGGCGTAGGCGGGCGCTCCGTCAGCAGGTACGTCGGACGGAAACCCGAAACGTGCCAGGGGACATCCCGGCCCAGTTCCTCGGCGATGAACCGCGCGCAGCCGCCGAGATCCTCGTCCGAGTCGTTCTCGCCCGGGATGACCAGCGTCGTCACTTCGAGCCAGATTCGCAGCTCGCGGTAGCGTTTCAAGGTCTCGAGCACCGGTTGCAGCCGTGCACCGCAGATCCGCTTGTAGAAGGCGTCGCTCGACGATTTAAGATCGACATTCGCCGCATCGAGCACGGGCGCGATCACCCGCAGCGGTTCGGCGCAGGTGTAGCCGTTGGTGACGAAGACGTTCTTCAGCCCCGCCCGCTTCGCGAGCACCGCGGTCTCGAACGCATACTCGAAAAAAACCGTCGGCTCGGTGTAGGTATACGCAATGCTCGCGCACCCGGCCGCGAGTGCACGGTGCACCGCCTGCTCCGGCGGCAGGGGACGACCGGCGATTCTCCCGGCGTCGAGCGGCATCTGGGAGATGTCGGCATTCTGGCAGTGCCGGCAGCGCAGGTTGCACCCCGGCGTCGCGAGCGAAAAGCAGCGGCTGCCGGGGAGGAAATGAAACAGCGGCTTCTTTTCGATGGGATCGACGTTCTCCGCGACCGTCAGCCCGTAGACCAACGAGAGCAGCGTGCCGCCGTCGTTGCGCCGCACGCCGCAGGTGCCGACGTCGCCGGGCTTGATGCGGCAGTGGTGCGGGCACAGGCCGCAGTGGACGATGCCGTCGCTGCCCTTGGTGGAGAACGACGCTTCATGCGTGGCCATGATCAGCTCCTTCCTGGCAGAGACCATGCAACTTCTTCCGTGCTGGCCGACTTCGCCACCCGACAACGTCATCGGAACAGCGAGGCGATCTCCTGTGCGCGGCGCTCCTCGATCACGTTGCGGCGCAGCTTCATGGTCTGCGTCATCTCGTCGCCGACGGCGAACTCGCGCGACTGCAGCGCGAAGCGCGGAATGCGCTCGTAATACTTGAAGCCGCGCTCCTCGGTCATCAGCCGGTGCAACTCTTTTTTGACGAGCGCGTGGACGTCCTCGCGCTTGCACAACTCCTCGGGGGGCAGCTCCCCCGCGACGCCTTGAGCGGCGAGCGCATCGCTCACGGCCGCGAAATTCAGGACGATCAGCGCGCCGAGGTGCTTTTTGTCCTGCCCGACGACCATGATCTGCGCGAGGTACGGGCTCTCCTTGAGGGCATCCTCGATCGGCTGCGGCTCGATGTTCTCCCCGCCGAGCAACACGATCGTCTCCTTGGCGCGGCCGGTCAGCGAGAGCTCGCCGCGGATCGTCATCCGCCCGAGATCGCCGGTGTTGAACCAGCCGTCGGCCGAGAGCACCTTCGCGGTCTCCTCCGGCCGCTTGTGATAGCCGACCATGACCTGGCCGCCGCGGCAGAGCACGATGCCCTTTTCGCCCTGCGGCAGATCGCGCCCCTGTTCGTCCACTATGCGGATTTCGGTTCCCGGAATCGGCCAACCCACCGTCCCGAGCACCTGCCGGTCGAAGGTCCGCGCCGCGAGTACCGGCGAGGTTTCGGTCAGACCGTAACCCTCCAGCAACGTGATGCCGACCGCGGAGAAGAACTCGTCCACGTAGGGCGGAAGCGCCCCGCCTCCCGACACGGCAGCGCGCAGCCGGCCGCCGGTGCGCTCGCGAATGGCCGCGAACTTCTTCTGGGCGAACGCGTACACCGGGCTCAGCAGCACCACGGTAGTCAGGGCGTGCAGCACCGCGACGAGGCGCGCCGCCGCAGACGGCGTTGTATAGAGGGTGTCGCGCCCCCGCAGGATGTTGCGCGCCGCGATGAAACGCTTGCTGACCCGGAGCAGCAGCCCGAATATCCGCTGTTTCGCTGCGGGTTCCTTCGCGATGTTCCCGGAGACCCGCCCGAGAATCCCCTCCCAGACGCGCGGGACGCTCGCCATGAAGGTCGGTTTTTCCTTTGCCATGTCCGCCCCGAGCGTGCGGATGCAGCTGTAGGTTTGGCAGGCGCCGGCGGCGATGGCGACGTACTCGACCATCCGCTCGAAGATGTGCCAGGGCGGCAGCAGCGAGATGAACAGGTCCTCGTGAGTGATCTGCAAATGCCCGGGGAGCACATTGACGTTCTGCATCAGGTTGCGGTGGGCGAGCACCACGCCCTTGGGCTCGCCCGTGGTCCCCGAGGTGTAGATGATGGTCGCGACGTCGTCCGGGCGGATCGCGGCGCGAACGGCCTCCAGCCGTCGGTCGCCCCCCGCGCGCAGGGTCCGGCCGCGTTCGACCAGGTCGGCGAGGCGATACACGTCCGCCGCGGTCGGGCCGGCCCATTCCGGGTCCATGACCACGAGAAAACGCACTCCCGGGAGCTTCTCGCGCAGCGGTGCGATCTTTTCGAGCCGGCGCCCATCCTCGACAAATACTCCGCCGGCATCGGCGTGACCGAGGATATATTCGACCTCACGGGCCGTGGAGTCGCTGCCCCGTGGAACATCCGGGACGCCGATCGAAATGCAGGCCAGGTCGCAGAGGATCCACTCCGGGCGATTGTCGGAGATCAAGCCAAGCTTGTGTCCAGGGGCGACACCGAGGTCGAGCAGCGCGGTCGCGAGCGCCTCGACGCGGCTGGCCAGCTCGGCGAAGGTGATGGTGGCGAAGCCCTCTGCGGCGTGGTAGCGGAAAGCCGGGCGCCCCCCGTGACGGCCAACGACCTGCTGGAACATCTCGGCGACGGTCTCTGCCATAGATTCAGCCTCCCCGATTTCCGCCCCTCTACGCAACGAAATGTGGCACGAGTATACCGCGAATCGCGGTGCCGCCAAAATCCGCCCGTACACGCGCACAAGGCAGTGCTTGACGACTGCCCTTCAGGGTCGGAGAATACTCCCGTGCCTCAAGCAGCTCTAGTTGACGAACCCGATGTTCCCCTGCTCGGGGTCGGGGGTGGCGGCGACCACGCCGTGCGCCGTCTCGTAGCGCGCGAGGTTCTGTTGCAGCGCGGCGATGATGCGCTTGAGGTGTCCGGGATGGACGATCACCCGGGCGTTGCAGGTCGCCTGCGGCGGCAGCGTGAGTATGAAATCCAGGACGAACTCCTCGGCGGTGTGCGCGACAAGCAGCGTGTTGGCGTAACATCCCTTGAGAATCTCGTCGGCGATCTTGACCTTGATCTCGCTCGGTGGGCTCGACACGCGTCGACTCCTTTCGTGGCTGTTCCCTCCGCTCTCTCTACCATCCGCCGGTTGAGTCTGTCAAACAACGGGCGATGACCGAGGAGCGGTCCCTCCAGCAGCATGCGCCGGCCGTCGGCCGCGATCCGCTCCCGAGCCTGTTTCGGGCGGTTGCGGGTTCCACCGGCATGGTCATCTGCACCCACCGCAACCCCGATCCAGACTCGATCTCCAGCGCGCTGGCCCTGCGCTATCTCCTTGAGCACGCCGCCGGCGTGCGGGCCGTGGTGGCCTGCGAGGGGGTGATCGGCCGGGCCGAGAACCGGGCGATGGTCAGCTTGCTGCGCCTGCACCTGCGCCCCCTGGAGAGCATCCCGACCATCGACTGGAGCCAGGTCGCGCTGGTCGACACCCAACCGCGATCGGGGAACAACTCCTTCCCTCGCACCGCCCGGCCGCTCCTGGTCATCGACCACCACCCGATGCTCAAGACGACCAGCGCGGCCTGGGCCGACATCCGCCCCGGCTACGGCGCCACGGCGACCATCCTCGCCGAGTACCTCCACCTCTCGGGGGTGGCGGTGCCGGCCTGGCTGGCGACGGCGCTGGCCTACGGCATCTCTTCGGAGACGCGCGACCTGGGACGGGGCGCCGGCGAGCGGGACATGGAGGCCTACCTGCGGCTGTACCCGAAGGTGCGTAAACCCATTCTGGCCCGCATCGAGCATCCCCGGCGGCCGCGCTCGTACTTCGCCGTGCTGGACCGGGCCCTGCACCAGGCGGTTTGTTACCGCAACGTGATCGGCTCGCGTCTCGGGGATGTCGAGACACCCGACAGCGTCGCCGAGATCGCCGATTTCCTTTTGGCGCACGAGCGCATGGGCTGGTCGATCGTCACCGGGCGCCACGGCGGGCAACTCTACATCTCGCTGCGCGCGATCCGCGGCCGGGGCGCAGGTCGTCTGCTGCGCGAACTGCTGCGCGAGCGGGGGACCGCGGGCGGGCACGGTCGCATGGCCGGGGGGCAGATCGAGATCTCCGGGCTGACGGCCTTCGAGGTCGAGGCGCTGGAGGAGGAGGTGCTCGGGCGGATCCTTGCGCTGCTCGGTTTCCACGGCCGGGCCGAGTTCCGGCCCCTGCTCGGCCGCTCCGGCGAGGGCGATCAGGGGGCTTCCGGCCTTGCCATGTTGCAGAGCGCTGGTGTAGCATCTGCGCGGAACGGTTCCTGCCCGGCATCGCCCCAGGTGGAGAAAGAGAACGACGTGCGGAAGGCGCCCTAGGTGGACATGCTCAGAACCCGGCTGCAGGCCAAGGTCGTAATCTGGGTCGCGCTCATACTTGCCGTCTTTCTCGGGACCTCCTACTTTGTCACGACCAACCGCATGCTCAAGTCGCTCAACGAGGAGTTCGAGGGGACGACGCGGGACAAGGCGGTCCTGCTCATGGACGCTCTCTACAACAACCTCGCCAACACCGCCGAGAGCGGGCACATGCGCAAACTGCTCCAGATGGCCGAACTGACCAACTCCTACACCGAGTTGCAGCAGTTGGTGATTTTCTCGCAGGACGGGATCATCCGCCAGTCGCTCAACCCCCAGGACATCGGCAAGAAGATCTCTGAGGTGCACTACAACGTCTACGTGGAAAACGAGGTCAAGGGACGGGCCTACGACGCCGGCAGCGACCGCCAGTTCTGCATGGTCAAGCCGTTGTTCAACAAGGAGAGTTGCCAGGTCTGCCACGACAAGAGCAAGCGCGTGCTCGGTGTTCTCGACGTCTGCCTGAACATGAACAGCTCCCGGCAACGCATGGCCAAGAACCGCGACATCATGCGCGCCGCGGGGATCATGGGCGCGGTCGCGACGATTCTCGCCACGTCGCTCGCACTGGCGCTGCTGCTGTCGCTGCTGGTCAACCGGCCGGTTTCACACATGCTCAAGGCGATCCGCGAAGTTGAAGGCGGGAACATGAATGCGCGCGTCGCAATCACCACCCGCGACGAACTCGGGGTGATGGGGCGCAGCTTCAACTCCATGATCGACACGATCCACAAGCTCAACGAAATGAAGGACGACTTCATCTCGATCGTCTCGCACGAGCTGCGCACGCCGCTGACCTCGATCAAGTATTTCGCCGAGGTGATGCTCGAGCGCGTCGGCACCATCGAGCCGGCGCGACAGCAGAAATACCTGCGGGTGATCAACGAGGAGACCGACCGGCTGACGCGGCTGATCAACGACCTGCTCGACCTGCAGAAGATCAGCGCCGGCAAGTTCAAGTGGAAGCTCGAGGAGATCCGCCTCGATCAGGTCGTGCGCAACACGGTGCAGACCTTCTCCGGGGCGGCGGCGGCGCGCAACGTCCGACTTCTCGCCCAGGTCGACCCCGGAATGCCGATCGTCCTCGGCGACAGCGACAAGATCGTACAGCTTGTGGCAAACCTGTTGTCCAACGCCATCAAGTTTACCCGTCCGGGGAGCAAGGTTGTCGTCTCCGCCGAGCGCGGCGAGG
>Ga0334722_10007997_pt1 | contig 10166 bp, 14 predicted proteins | sample C3_bottom_MG_FD_207210 | JGI IMG/M metagenome (GOLD analysis project Ga0334722, IMG submission 207210) | Sediment microbial communities from Yellowstone Lake, YNP, Wyoming, USA - C3_bottom | ecosystem: Environmental > Aquatic > Freshwater > Lake > Sediment | place: USA: Wyoming | collected... | reverse complement strand
CCGCGGATCCACGCCGCTCATGCCTTCCACGCCTTCAAACTCCTGCTGGAGTTCGTAGACGTCCTTCAGCTTGAAGCCCTCGACCTCCACGCCGTCGTACAGCTTCATCTTCTTGACCAGGTCCATGCCGGCCTTCTTGGACTCCTTGAGGCGGCTCAACACGCAGAACACCGCCGCCGCGTGCAGGGCGTGCGGGGCCACGTGCACATGCTTGGAGTCGGATTGGCGGATCAACTTTTCGTAGATGCGCACCTCGTCGCTCACCCGCAGGTTGTACGGGACCGGCATGACGATGATGCGGCTCTGCAAGGCCTCGTTCTTCTTGTTGGCCACAAAGGCGCGGTATTCGGTCTCGTTGGTGTGGGCCACGATCATCTCATCCGCGGAGATGAGGGCAAACCGCCCGGCCTTGAAGTTGCCTTCCTGGCTGAGGCTAAGCAGGTTCCAGAGGAACTTTTCGTCCAGCTTCAGCATCTCCTGGAACTCCATGAGGCCCCGGTTGGCCTTGTTCAGTTCGCCGTCAAACCGGTAGGCCCGCGGGTCTGACTCCGAGCCGTACTCGGCGATGGTCGAGAAGTCGATGGAGCCCGTCAGGTCTGCGATGTCCTGGGATTTCGGATCAGACGGGCTGAAGGTGCCAATGCCCACCCGGTCCGTTTCGGACAAGATCACCCGCTCCACGGGCACGTTCTCCACCCGGCCGTCGTACTGTTCCTTGACCATCAGCCGGCAGGAGGGGCAGAGGTCGCCTTCGATTACGACCCCCAGCTCCTCTTCGACCTGAGCCCGAAGCTCCTTCGGAACCAAGTGCAGCGGTTCCTCGTGCATGGGGCACCCCTTGATGCCGTACAGCGCCCCGTCTGCCGTGCGGCTGTATGCTTCCAGGCCCCGCTTGAGCAGGGTGACCAACGTGGATTTGCCGCCGCTGACCGGCCCCATGAGCAGCAGGATGCGCTTGCGAACGTCCAGCCGGCGGGCGGAGGGGTGCAAATACTCCTCCACCAGACGCTCCAGTGCCTTGTCGATCCCGAACAGCTCGTTCTCGAAGAACTTGTACCGTCTGACCCCGTTTACCTCGGTAACCCCAGCGGACACGATCATGTGGTAAATGCGCGCATGCGAGAACTGGGCGATGGCCGGGTTCTTTGCCACCAGCTCCAGATATTCAGCAAATGTGCCTTCCCACGCGAGTTGCCGCTCTGTCCGCCGGTGTTCCTCAAGGCGCCTGAGCAGGTTATGCATCCGACAGACCCCCCTCCCCAGAATTGGACAGGCCTTTCTCCCCCAGTGAACCTTGGCATCAGGAACAGCCAGCTATGTGAGACCTGAAGATTCGCCACCCTTCGCTTGGTTCCTTCTGGAAAGTAAGGGAAACTTTTGTATCATCAACACTGGTGCCGAGACAGGTACAACGACTCATCTGGAAATACGTGGGCGTACATAAAAAGTTCGATAAAGAAGTGAAATGGCGGTCAGATTTTGACCGCCTGTGGTCATAACACGGTTGTTCAGACATAGGGATAGGACAGGTCTGGCTTGGCAGCCAGAGCGAGAGAACTCAGACAGGGAGGCGGCAGGGAGGAAATGGAGGACAAGGAGTTCCGGGGCGAGGCCCGCCCACTCGGCATGCCGGACACATCTCGCGCCCATACGCCCCATAACCTGCAGCTGTTGGCTCGGGAACAGGTCACCATGGAGGGCGTGCTGGCTGTGGAAAGCTTTGATGACGCGGAGATAATCCTGGAGACGGACCTTGGCCAGTTGACGCTGCGGGGTGAAGATCTGCACATCAAGCAGTTGGACCTGGAGTCGGGCAAGCTCGCCGTCGAAGGGTATGTGTCCGCGCTCATCTACTCGGCTCCCCGGCAGCGCGGTGGCCGCTCGCCCAAGAACCGAAGCTTCTTGGAGCGACTGCTCAAGTAGCGCGGAGGAGTCTTGTCGTTCACCGCGAAGAATGTAGGGGGACGAGCGCTTGCTGCGGGTGGACCTACAGTTCTACGCCTTCCTTACCGTCGTGCTGTGCGGCGCCGCCTTCGGCTTGCTCTTTGATGTGCTGCGCGCTGCACGGGCGTACTTTCGGCCCAACCGCCTGGTGGCCGCCCTCGGTGACATCCTGTTCTGGCTCGTTGCGACGGTCATCTTAGCCGGCGGCATCTTCTACGCCAACTGGGCGGAATTCCGGCTCTATGTGGCGATCGGCATATTCCTGGGCGCCGGCCTCTACTTTTGGCTGGCGAGCCCTGTGGCGATCTCCCTGGTACACGGGCTCTTCAAGGTGTCTGGCTGGTTCCTGAGGTTGCTGGCCACCGCCTTCCTGCGGTTGGTCTGGGCGCCCATCCTGGTGGTTGTACGCATCCTGTGGACGTTTGTACGCATTTTGTACACAGGACTGGCCCGTGTCGCGGACCTCTTGCTGGGGATTCTTGGGTGGATCTTCCGACCGGCCTATCGGTTTTATCGATGGCTCAAGCTGCACTACCTGCTCGCGAAACGGCGGTGGCGACGCCGTTTCCGGCGCTAGGAATCCTTCGAGCGCGCATGGGACAAGAATTCCGCGGCGCGCGAGAAGGATTTTCGGCGTTGGGCTAGAAACGTATAAGAACCGTACACGATCTGTACACGATATGTACTAGAGTTGTACACAGGATATCCACTGGCTGTGCACAAGGCGGGTCACCGTTGTGAATATCGAAATCCGCGGAGCTGAGCGGCTAAGCTTTCGGGAACGGCAGGTTGTCGTGCTGAAGGAAATGGGCTTAAGCAATGACGCCGTGGCGAAACGCCTTTCGCTGGCGCCCGGAACGGTCGCGACCCTCTACAACCGTGCCAAGACCAAGGGGTACCAGGTGGTCATCATCCTGCCAGGGGATACGCTCGGGCTATTTGACAGCGCCGAGAGGGAGGAAGACGAATGAGCGGGCCCAGAAGACCAGCAGGGCAAGAGAGCGCGGCCGTAGCAGTGCGCAGACAGAAACGTGGTCTGCTAAGAAGGCACTGGCTATCGGCCGCGCTTATTTTTTCGTGTGTGGGTCTGACCGTGCTGGTGGGACGGCAGTTTCTCTCAGCGCAACAGAGGCTGCAGGCGGCTCGAGTCCGCCGGGCGCAACTGGAAGCGCGCCTCGATGACGCCCTCCATACGAAGAAAGCGCTGGAGGCACACCTGGCCAAAGTGACATCCGACAGCAACATGGAGCTCATGGCCAAGAGCTTGGGCTATGCCTACCCCAACGAAAGAGTCTTTCAGGCTCCCCCAAAGTAGTGGAGTTCTCCTACAAGAAACTTGAGTATGAATCTTTACTTGACGTATTTATTCCAGGCTAGGTACAATATCTATGCGCGGAATTGCGAATGCGAATGCGGTTTGGGAGCACCGCCCCGCAAACGGATGTGGAAAGGGAGTTCGGCCCGGCGGGTGTTACAGCGCCCGCCGATTGATTTTGCCGAGAGTGGGTGAACGGCTTGCAGCTGCCGCCTCAGACTGTGGTGAATCTCCGTGTGACCGATGGCAACAAGACGATGGACTTCGTCTCCTTTGTCCTGGGGCCCTCACGGTATGGCATTCGATTCTCTCTGCCACAGATCTTGAACAAGGAGTACTCCTTGCCGGTGTCCACCCCCATTGAATGCTCATTTGTCTACAACAACAAGCTCCTCACCTTTACCACCCACGTCATGGGTTACGAGCAGACGGTGCCCGTCTCCATGGTGGTGGCGGAGCCGCAGACCGTTACGGAAGGAAATCGGCGTAAGTCGGTTCGGTACCACTGGGAGATGCCGATCTCCTATATTGCTGATGTGGCCGACGGGTCGAGGTCGGTGGTAGGTGAGCGGACCCATACGTACAATGTCTCTCACGGCGGCGTTGCTATTGAAACCACCGGGCTGCTGCCGCGCGGCACATCGCTGACCATGTCGATCGATGTCGGTGACCAAACCTTGACCATGTCCGGGCGAGTGATCTGGAGCGGCTTCAAGGGCCGGAAGGCGATTGCCGGCATTCAGTTCGAAAACACGCCCGATACGACGCTGCGCGCCTGGAGCAAGTTCCTGCTTGATTTGGAGCGGGAACATAAGCCGTCTGCGGATTAATCTGCCGGCGCCCTGGCGCCGAAACGGCGTTGCCTTCTGTTAACGGGCAGACTATCATAGGAACGGACGCATTATGCCCGAGTGGCGGAATGGCAGACGCACGGGACTTAAAATCCTGGGTCGCTGAGCGGCGTGCGGGTTCGAGTCCCGCCTCGGGCACCAGTAGAGTGAGAAGGGTTTGCGGGTTTTCTGTCCGCAAACCCTTGTCGCATTTTGAAGCGACTTGCGGACAATCTGCGGACTAACTAACAAAACTAGAGCCGGACCAAGTATGACCTGAGTCCGGCTTTTGTCTTATCCGTGGAGTTGGCAGACGACCTGTGGGCCGGCACCTCGGAGACGAACCGCGATTCTCCGCTGATCAATGCAGAAGGTGTAGAACAAATACACAGCGAAATTGAGTGAACAATATTGCAGGTGATCACAGAGAGCGGAGCGGATTTCAGATAAGAACGATACATTTCCACTCTTCTCCCCGTAAAGCGAACATTGAGGCGATACCAGATGAAACTTAGGTTTCCCAACATATTTCTGCTTCTTCAGCAGGAGGGGTTCGTATTTCGCTCAAGTATCACACAGGGGCTAACGGCGCTTCGCCGTGCCCGTGAGGATGATAAGGGTCACTGCTATTCAGCATTTTTCAATCTTTCAATTGGGCTTGAGCGCCTGCTGAAAGTAATCATGATTATAGACCATATGTGCCGCAACGAGATGATTCCGCCGTCTGTTCGACAAATTAAAAGTTATGGACACGAGATACTTCAGCTTTTTGAGGCCACGCAAGAGATCAACGTGCGCCACCGGCCAGGACAGCCCATCAAACTGTCCAAGTGCGAGCATGATCTGTTCAGCTTTCTCGATGAGTTTGGGACAGGCGCAAGATACTACAACGTGAACGAACTAAGCGGTGCGTCACAGGGACGAGATCCGCTTAGTGCGTGGGCAGGAGTCTTGAACAGCATTTTGGATGAAAATAACCTACTCAAGACGGCCAACTCCCGCCGAGAGAAAGCGGTAGTCCAGGCAAGTTTGATATCCCCTGATGTATTTGTGGTCGCTCATGGTCTGGACAGGAGACCGCTTACCCTTGAGGATGCTTATGCGACAATGCGCGTCCACGATCTCGCCTGCAAGTACGCGGTTTACCACGTTGTTCGGGTCCTGGCAGAACTCCGTGATTTGACGATGACACTGAGCCACCTTGCAGGGGCCATTGATCGCACGCAGGGAAAGGATATCCCGACGGTTCCCAGCATGCACGAGTTCTTGAGCTTTGTGGACACGGATAAGAGGGCAATTCTGAACAAGATGCGTTGGCAGTAGTGGGGGGTTGCGGACTTTTCGTCCACAAGGCCTCGTCCATCGATGATCTCGGATGCCGACAAGCTGGAAGATACCCCCAGACTGGTCTAACGCAGGGCTGCCCTCCGGCGAATACTGATTACGTTTTGGCTGCAACTCATGTTGGCACGGTGCACGTGGAATCAGGTCACTTCGTTCTTGCAGGTACGCTGATGGGTACGTTGCACATTCATTCCGGGGTCACAGCGAGCATCACTGGTAGACAGCAGGGCACGGTCACTATTGGTCACGGTTCGACGGTCACTGTGACCGGTGCCATTCAGGGCACTACGAATGTTGAGCATGGTGCCACACTGATTATCGAAGCTGGGGGGAAGCTCGCGGGTGCGCTCAGGAATGATGGGCAAGTCATTGTTCGTGGCGTGTTCGGTGGTCCTCAAACCGGAGCCGGCCAGCTGAAGGTCGAGGGAGGAGGGTACATCAAGCAACCCACGATCCGGGGCGGGGTCACGTACTACGAGTGGTAAGGATCCGCGGCCGACCCGCGGATTACTGCCTAGCGAGTGGACGGGCGTTACCCTTCCATAGGCACGACCCAACCTATGGGGACCGATGGGTAACACGATGTTCTGCCCCACTGTCTGACAGACAGATGCAAGCGGCTTTTATTGCAACAACTGAGTTTGCGGGCTCCCGCCGCTGGCGCGTAGCATGATGAGCGACGGGAGCTGTTTTCATTGCCGAAGAAGCATTCGTTGGAAAAGCGGCTAGCCGTGGTGCTGGCTGGCCTGCGAGCTGAAGATAACATTCGAGAAATCTGCAAGGAACATGGCGTTGAGGTCAAGAGCTACTACCGCTGGAAGAACGCGTTCTTGGATGGTGGGAAGCAGGCGCTGGGTGACGAAGATGGGGAGCCAGACGCCCGCGTCCGCGATCTTGAGGCAGAGAACAAGCGCCTCAAGGAGTTGGTGGCCGACCTCTCAATTGAGAATCACTTACTAAAATAGCGACTGATTGCTGGATACTGCACCCAAGGCGATTACACAAAGGTGCCGCCTGAAGGCAAGCTAGACATTCTGCAGTTTATCCAGGCCACCCCGTGGCCGGTAAAACGGGCATTGGAGGTGCTGGGCTTAGCACGGAGCACCTTCTACGACTGGCGGGACCGATGCCGGCGTGACGGATTCAGGGGTCTGGTGGGCTTGCCGCGCACACCGATCATCCCAGAGAACAGACTTTTGGAGTCAGAGCGAGCGCAGATCATTGCTACGGCCAAGTCCCTTGGTCCTGAATGCCGTAGTACCGGGTAGTCTTACTACACTTTCACTTGCCTTGGGAATGATTTGGGTCGGCGTGGGCATGGCACTCGTAGCCCTCGGTCGGCACCTGCTGATGTCCAGAGATCTCAGGAGGTGAGCACATGGCCACGAATCCTGCAGGGCATCTCGGTTTTGATGGTCGTCTTAGGATTGGTCGGTATGACGTTGAACTTCAGGACCCACATGCCGTTCGCTTTCATGTCGCTGGCGTGGGCCGCATGGTTTGGCTTCATTGGCCTGCGGTCTTACCTAAGGAGGCCGGGCAAATGACCAGACCGGTTGACGGCAGAGAAGCCGCATGGCAGGCAGACAGCACTTCGTCGTGGGCTGCAATGGGGGTTGCAGTGAGAATGGTTGAGTTTTCCGAACTTCTGTGTAGCTGATTTCACACCGAGGAGGACGAAGCGTGAGTTCGAGATATTTCCACCTGGAACGGGTCGCCGACGGCATCTATGCAGCCGTGGTAAAACCGGGAACTGGAGCCTGGGGGAATGCGGGCATTGTTGATCTGGGAGACAAGACGGTCGTTTTTGATACGTTCGCGACACCGCAGGCGGCCCGTGATCTCAAGGTGATGGCTGAGCAACTCACGGGGCGTGCCGTCGAGGTGGTCGTCAACAGTCATCGCCACATCGACCACGTGGGGGGGAAATCAGGTATTCGAAGGTGCCGAAATCATTGCAACTCGTATTACCCGCGATCTAATCGCCACGCGGATGCCGGGATTTCTCCAGTACGGTCGTGAACATCCGGAGGCGCTGGCTCAGATGTCCGAGCGCGCCAAGAACGAGTCAGACCCCCGGAAGCGTCGAGAAGCCGAGAATACATACGGGGAGTTCCGGGCGATTTCTGCGGCGTTACCAGAGTTCCAGGTCTGCCTGCCTACGGTTGCGTTCGAAGGGCGCCTTACCCTCCACGGTGCGAAGCGGTCTGTGGAACTTTTCAGCCCCGGTGGAGGCCACACCCCTAGCGATACAGTGCTTTGGCTGCCCGACGAGCAAATCTTGTTCGCGGGAGACCTCGTCCAAGTCGGATTCCATCCTATGGTGGGGGAGGGCAGCTTTGATCAGTGGACCGAGATCCTCGAGCAGCTAGCCGGCTTAGCGCCTATCAGAGTGGTTCCAGGACATGGCCCAGTCGCAGACGGGGCGTCTATCATGATCATGCAGGACTACTTTGCCATGCTGAGGGGCTTGGTTACGCAACAGCACTCCTCCACTGAGGTGATCGAGGAGATCGACATCCCGGAGCGATTCGCCCATTGGGAGGCCCCCAGCGTCTTCGCAGATAACGTGAAGTTCTTGCACCAGCACTTCGGTGTGGTGAAGTAACCGGCAGGCGGTCACCCGCACCAGCCCCGGTTTGGTCTAACGAGCGACATCAGCTTCATTCGAGCCGGGGAGACCTTCCCGGCCGTTTCGTTCCAAGAGTCCGGCGTTCGACGTCGCATTTGCCTGCAGCATTTCCGGAGAGGATACGATTATTTCAGAATTTGAAACTAACGGACTTTACATGTCGTCTAACCACTTACAAGCGGCAGAGGAGGGAGATCATGCGGTCAAAGATCCTCGGTCTACTTTTGGCCGTATCACTTGGGTTGAACTGTTTTTTGGGATATGAGTTAGTTTCTGGGAGTAGAGATACTACCGCGCGTGGGATCAGTGCCTATAACTCAACCATTGGGCAGTTTCAAATGGCGTTATCATTGTTAAATCCAGATCAACAGACGAATCCCCGTAGCCCTTTGCGGGATCGGGTAATTCAGGCATCGTCGGCACTCCGGGCGGCCCAGTTTAGTCTGGACTTCTTCCGTGTATCCCCCCGTCCGGGCAGGAAAGTGCCCTTTACTGGGCCACTGATTGATCGACTGGGTAGAGCCAGCTGGGACCTGAGTGGGCGCTTGACGGGGTTGATCACCGAGGCGGACAAGTCGGGGTACCTTGACGACAACCAAGTGAAAGAGATTGCAGTCCAAATCAAGACACTCCTGAACGATATACCACTGACCATATCTACGGGAAAGGAGCTTCAGGACGCACTCCGAAAGTCGTGAGACCTTTGTGTTGCGGCTCAGATGATTTGATCCGGTTTTGCCCACTTTGGGTGAGCCGGGTCTTTTTCATTTTAGAGAAAGCGTGTAGACGAACCGGGAGAGGGGTAGCCCCTTCCCAGAGGCGGAGGATCCGCTTCTGATCGCCGGCCGTGATCCCCAGTGCGACCACCACGGTGTGGTCTGCGACTTCGACCCCGTGCAGCATCAGCACAAGGTAGCGCTGGTCCCCAAGCGGTCTCGCCAGCAGCTCAGCCAGCCCCTTGCGGGTGGCCGCCACGAAGTGCCGGCTGACGCTGCTCTTGGACGTAGCCACGGCCGGCAGATCGTCACCACGGGTTCCAGGCCATGATGGTAGCGCCGGGTGGAGAGGCCGTGAAGCCTCCGCTCCAGGGCGGCCTCCGTCAGCAACTGCCCATCCTGGAAGGCTTCATCGCTGTCAAGCCTGACCTCCTGGCCGTCTCCCTGCTGCTCTCCTTCGTGCCGGTGGGCTTCACCGCCGTGGCGGCGGCGACCCTGATCAGCCTGGATGAGGACCTGGCCAACGCCCTCTGGTTCTCTGCCACCCTCCTGGTCTTGCCTGTGTTGCCCCTGTTGAAACCGCTCTTGTGGTGACGGGCGCTTGCCGGCGCCGTGCAGCACGAACGCCAAACGGGCATACTGAGCCGTGAAATTCGCACTGCCAGGCAGGTGAGAAGGCTGCACACAACGCCCGTGCAACCGGCGGCATGAGGCATCTCCAGCGGCACAGGCTGGTGTCGGCGCTCCTGGCCGGGTTTATGGTGGCCCTGCTGGCCGAATTATCGGTGAACCCTCTCGGTACCGCCTTCCGTCTCAGTCTCGGCCCGGTGGGGCTGGCCTTCTTCGCACTCTTTCCGAAGCTCCCCGCCTACCTGACCGGCGTGGCCGCCGGCATCGCAGTGCCGGTGGTCCACGGCGTCTTTGTCCTCGTCCAGGGCCCTGATCTTTCCGTGGATGGCGCATGGGCAGCCGCCCTCAGCTGCGTGCCGGAGTCGGTCGCCTACTCGGTCCTGGGCCTGCTGCTCTTTCTGCTGCGGATGCACGAGCACGCACGCACACCGCTGCGACTGGGGGCGCTGCTGGCTTCGGCGGACTTCCTTGCCAACGCCGTCGAACTCATGGTTCGGTCCGAACCCGTCAGGCTGCGCGCCGTCGCTATTGCGGCGGTGGTCGCCCTGGGCCGGGCGGCACTGGCGGCGGGGACGTTGTACATGCTCCGAGAGAGGGAGCGGGAGCGACCGTGGGAAGAGGAGCGGCGGAGGGATATCGAACGGCTTCTCTTCCTCTCGGACCTGCAGACCGAAGCCTTCTTTCTGCAAAAGTCCTCCCGGGAGATGGAGCAGATCATGGCCAAGGCGCACCAGCTGTACCGGCTCCTGCCCGGA
>Ga0334722_10007996_pt1 | contig 10167 bp, 10 predicted proteins | sample C3_bottom_MG_FD_207210 | JGI IMG/M metagenome (GOLD analysis project Ga0334722, IMG submission 207210) | Sediment microbial communities from Yellowstone Lake, YNP, Wyoming, USA - C3_bottom | ecosystem: Environmental > Aquatic > Freshwater > Lake > Sediment | place: USA: Wyoming | collected... | reverse complement strand
GACTCCGGCCATGATCGTGCGTGCACGCCGCCGCGCGTCCGGCGGCCGTCCCGGCGTCTCGTTCGTCGTCGGCGATGCGACCGAACTTCCCTTCGCTGCGGCCACGTTCGACGCCGTCGTCCTGCACCTGATCCTCGCGGTCATCCCCCGGCCGGACTGCGCGCTCGCCGAGGCCTCCCGAGTCCTTCGCCCAGGTGGCCGTGTTCTCGTGTTCGACAAATTCCTCCGGCCCGGACAAAGCGCACCCTTCCGGCGGTTCGCCAACGTCTTCCTCGCACCGTTCTTGACGCGCACCGACGTGGTCTTCGAGGAGGTGCTCTCCGCGGCGCCGGATCTGTCCGTCGCCGATGACACTCCAGCGTTGCTCGGCGACTGGTTCCGATTCATCACGTTGGGCAAGACGCCTCCCGCTCCTTGAGCGGTCCGCTTCCCGCGACACCTGCCCAACGCGCGGGGGCGGGGGCGGCGCTTGTCTCCCCGCCGCGACTTCTCTACAATCGCGCCCATGCCGACCGATCACACCCAGCCGCATACGCACTCGCTCGAAGAGGCGCTCGAGGGCCTCTGGAGCGCGAAGGAGCGGGGCAAGGAACACCTCGCCGCGATCCAGGAGATGACCAAGGTCACGCTCGGCCCCGACCTCGTCGCCGAACTGATCGGGCAGGCGCTCGTGACGGCGCAGGGCGACCGACTGCTGCTCACGCCATCCGGGGAGGACGCCGCGCGCCAGATCATCCGGCGCCACCGGCTCGCCGAGCGCCTGCTGCACGACATCCTGCACATGTCGGTCGAGGCCACCGAGGAGAGCGCCTGCGAGTTCGAGCACATGCTCGCCGACCAGGTGACCGAGAGCATCTGCACGCTGCTCGGCCACCCGCGCGAGTGCCCGCACGGCTCGCCGATCCCCGAGGGGCGCTGCTGCCGCGAGGCGCGCCAGAGCGTCGAGAGCCTCGTCGTGCCGCTGACGCGCCTTGCCGCCGGCGAGGAGGGGAAGGTCGCCTACCTCAGCTCGGCCTCCCCCTCACGGCTGCACAAGTTGATGGCGTTCGGCATCGCGCCGGGGATGCGGGTGAAGGTGCACCAGCACTACCCGACGATGGTGATCCAGTGCGAGCACACGCAACTGGCCATGGAAGAGGAGATTGCCCGCGACATCCACGTCTGGCGCGAAGGCAAGGCAAGCGCGCCTCAGGATAAGCGATGATCATCGACGAGATCACGATGCCGGAGTACGAGCGCGCGCTCGGCGTATCGCGCACGGTGATCATCCCGTTCGGCTCGCTCGAGGAGCACGGCGAGCACCTGCCGCTCTGCACCGACACCCTCCAGGTGGTCGAGGTCTGCCGCCGTGTCGCCGAGCGCACCGGCGTGCACCTCGCACCCGCGGTCGCGTACGGTGTCTGCCGCAGCACGCGCAATCACCCCGGCACGGTCGGGATCACGACCTCGACCCTGCGGGCGATCGTCATCGACCTCGTACGCGACTTTCACCGCCACGGCATGCGCTCGTTCGTGCTGATCTCCGGCCACGCCGGCAAGACCCACGTGCTGACGCTCGTCGACGCCGGCGAGCAACTGCTCGAGGAGTTCCCCGACCTCCGGGTCAGCGTGATCTCCGAGTACAACGAAATCCAGGAGGCCGGCAAGGCGCTCGTCGAGGCCGAGGACGACTCGCATGCGGGGGAGATCGAGACCTCGCGGGTCATGCACCTGCGCCCCGAGTTGGTCAAAGGGACCTCCCCCGCCGAGTGGCCGAGCTTCCCCGACGCGCGCCTCGTCCGCGACAAGCGCCGCCACTGGCAAGGCGGTGTGTGGGGCGACCCGGCGAAGGCGACCCCCGAGAAGGGACGCCAGCTCACCGAGATCGCGGTCGGCCGGGTGATCGAGCTGATCCGGGAACTCGAGGATTACCGCGAGACGGACGACGAGGGCAAACGCCCCTAGATCAGCGACAGCGCCATCTGAGCGTTGGCGGAGATGTCCATGTCCGTCGACTTTGCCAGCCGCTCCAGTTCGGGGCGCGCGTCGCGGACCAGATCCGGGGTGCTCGTCGCGATGTTCCCGAGCGCGAGCACCGCGTAGCGCACGATGTCCGGGTTCGCGCTGCGCAGGAACTTCAGCAGCTTGGGGACGTGCTCGCGCACCATTTCGGGGAAGTGCGCCCCCGCGCTGCCGAACGCCAGCAGGATCCCGCTGCAGGCGGCCTCGTGCGTCTTCTCCAGCTCGCGCACCAAGCGCGGAAAGATCAGCGGCAGCAGGTCGAACGCGTTCGCGCCGATCTTGCCCAAGGCGTGCGCCGCCGCCTCGCGTTCCTCGTCGCCGCCGCCGTCGAGCAGCTCCAGCAGCCGCGTGACGGCGTCGCGCGCGAGCTCCGGATGGTAGAAGCCGATGTTACCGAGCGCGCGGGCGGCGTCGGCGCGCGCCTGGACCAGATCATCGTCCAGAAGTGCGCGCAGGCGAGGAACGGCCGCAGCGGCAGGCTCGCGATGCATGAACACCGCCGTGCCGAACGCGTAGGCGGCGTCGGCGCGCACGTAGGGGTCGGCGTGATCGAGAAGCGCGGCGATCGCCGGCAGCAGCGGCAGCACTTCCTCCGGAAAATCGAACCCGACCCGGCCGACAACCTGCAGCAGCGAACAGACGGCATCGCTCTCGGGCGCCTGCAGCAGCGCCGCGACCTCGGCAATGCGACCCGGGTGCGCGTGCAGGAGGCGCTCAATCTCGCCGAAGCGTGCACTGGCGAAGAGTTCGGCGAGGTCCGGTCCTGGCGTAATCTCGCTTCCTGAGTGCATCCGGAATGAATACTCCTAGGCATGGCAGTTCGTCAACCATCGACGCGGTTCTCTCGGACCCGGTTGAATGGACGCGTGCAACGCGCCATCCTCGCCTTTCGCCAGCCTTTCTCGTTGACACTGCCGCATCCGCTCTCTACCATCGCACCAGATTATGCGCACCGCGAAGACCCCTCCCGCGCCGGCCGGCGAATGCTGGCCGAACGCTCCCCTGCCCTGTCTCGTGATCGATCGCCGCGGGCGCATCACCGCCGCCAATCCCCCGGCCGCGGCGCTGTTCGAATCTGAGGCGTCCGCGCTCGCGGGGCGCGACCTCCAGGAGTTCTTCTCGCCGGTGCCGCAGCTGGCCGCGCTGCTGCGCTCGCGCAAGGCAATCTCCGGCGGCGAGCCGATCGAGGGGTTGCTCGCTCGCTCCAGCGGCGCGCCGCGCCCGGTCGCCCTGCGGCTGCAACGGCTGGGTGCCGGCCGCGGGTCGCGTCTGCTGGCCTGGCTGCTCGACCGGACGGAGATCCAGGAGTTGCAGCACCGGCTCGAGCGCTCGGAGAAGCTCTCCGCGATGGCGATCGTCGCCGGGAAGGTCGCTCATGAGATCCGCTCACCGCTCAACTCGATCTTCCTGAACTCGGACTTGCTCCAGGAACGCGTCCGCCGCACGCGCGGCCCGCAGGCCGAGCGGCTGCGGCACTACTGCCGCGTCCTCGAGGAGGAGGTCGAGCGACTCAACGAGATCGTGGAGAGCTACCTCGCACTCGCCCGCCTCGCCGGGGGGGAACGGCAGACCACCGCCATCGAAATCTTTCTCCGCGGCTTCGTCGAGGAGGTGGCTGTCGAAAACGCGCGGCGGGAGATCGCCGTCGGCACCTCCTTCCGCGCCCGGCCGGTCTCCCTCCAGGTCAACCAGAGGCAGCTGCGCCGGGTGCTGCTGAATCTCTTCGCGAACTCGCGCGACGCCATGAAGGGCGGCGGTGCCATCACCGTCTCCACCGAGGACTCCTCCGCCGGCTACCGCATCACCGTGAGCGACACCGGCGAGGGGATCCCGCCCGAGGCCCTCTCGCGCCTCTCGACGCCTTTCACGACGCTCAAGGAGAACGGCAACGGCCTGGGGCTCTTCCTGGCGCGGGAGATCCTGCAGCACCACGGCGGGCGCCTCGAGATCCAGAGCATCCAGGGCGAAGGCACCTCGGTCATCCTGACGCTCCCGTATGCGTAGCCAGACATGAACGGTCACTCCGCCACCAAGAAAACCATCCTCGTCGCCGACGACGACAAGAACACGTCCGCGGCGATGCGCGAGGGGCTCGAGGACGAGGGGTACATCGTCCTCTGCGCCGGGTCGGGGACCGAAGGCCTCGAGCTGGCGCGCGCGAAGAAGCCCGACCTCGTGCTGACCGACCTGATGATGCCCGGCATGGACGGCCTGGTCTTCCTGAAGACCCTCAAGAAGCTCGACCCGTTCCTGCCGGTGGTGATCATCACCGGGCAGGGGTCGGTGGAGACCGCCGTCGAGGCGCTCAAGGAAGGCGCGGCCGACTACCTCGCCAAGCCCGTCAGGATGAAGGAACTCGTCAAGCTCGTAGGGCGCACGCTCGAGGTGCAGGCGCTGCGCCTGGAGAACCTGACCCTCAAGAACCGCCTTAAATCCTTGAGCCAGCCGGCCGAAGTCATCGGGCGCAGCCCGTCGTTCGCGAAGATCCTCGAAGTCGTGCGCCAGGTGGCGCCGACCCGCAGCACCGTGCTGGTCACCGGCGAGAGCGGCACCGGCAAGGAGTTGATCACCAACCTGCTGCACCAGCACAGCACGCGCAGCGAGAAGCCGCTGATCAAGGTCAACTGCGCGGCGATCCCCGAGACCCTGATGGAGGCCGAACTCTTCGGTCACGAGCGCGGCTCGTTCACCGGGGCCGTCGCCCAGAAGAAGGGGCGCTTCGAACTGGCGCACGAGGGGACCCTCTTCCTCGACGAGGTCGGCGACATGAGCCTCACGCTGCAGGCGAAGCTGCTGCGCTGTATTCAGGAGGGGGAGTTCGAACGCGTCGGCGGCACGGAGACGCTCAAGGTCGACGTGCGGCTCATCGCCGCCACCAGCCAGGACCTCCAGGAGGCGATCGCCGCACGGCGCTTCCGCGACGACCTCTACTACCGCCTCAACGTGATCTCCATCCAGGTGCCGCCGCTGCGCGAACGGGCCGGCGATATCCCGCTGCTGATCGGCCACTTCATCCGCAAATACACCGACGAGACCGGCCGGAAGATCGAGGGGATCACGCAGGACTGCCTCGAGGCAATGACGGCCTACCCCTGGCCGGGCAACGTCCGCGAGTTGGAGAACATCGTCGAGCAGCTGGTTGTCATGTCGCGCGCGCCGCTGCTGCGCAAGGAGGACCTGCCATCGACGATCAGGCAGGAGGGGCGACGCCGCGACGTCATGGTTCTGCCTGTCGGCACGACGCTTGAGCAAATTGAGCAAGCCGCCATCCGCGAGACGCTCGCGATCACCGACGGCAACAAGGAACAGGCCGCCGCGCTGCTCGGCATCCACGTCGCGACGCTCTACCGAAAGCTCTCTTCCGAGGAAGTCTCGCAAAAAGCGAAAGAAAAACAGGGCTAAGCAGGATTGTTTCGCATTTTGCGAAACACATTGTGCCTTTTAGCCGTTATTTTCGCGTTTTGCGAAAATAACTCCTTTCACAAACTACCACCACAACCCCTAGTGGTGAAGCCTGCGCGCAGACACTATAAAAACCGGTATGAAAAAATCATGAAATTACAAATCACACCTGGCACTAATGTTGCTTACTGTCCACAGCAACATGAGTGCACGCAATAATCGCTATCGGATACTCGTCTCGGACCGGGAGAAAAACACCCGGGATGCGGTGGCCGAGATCTTCACCGACGCCGGCTACAAGGTGGACGCGGCCGGCAGCGGCTCGGAGACCATCGAGATGCTCACCCGCCAGAGCTACGACCTGATCTTCTGCGATCTCGACCTGCCGAAGAAATCGGGTTTCGAGATCGTGCGCATGGCGCGCGCTCTCAATCGCGACGCGCGCATCGTCGTCACCTCCGCGCAGGGTGAGCCGGTGAACCGCACGCGCATGAAGAAGGAAGGCGCTTTCGATTTCCTCGACAAACCGCTGCGGCGGGCGACGCTGCTGGCGGCTGCCCGCAACGCCCTGCGCAGCACGGGTATGTCCAGCACCAGCGACGCCGCAGTTTCGACCGGCACCCACGGCGATCGCGAGCATTCGAGGCCGGCATGAAGGAGACGGGGAGAATCCAGATGGAGACCGCGGACGCTTCACTGTACATCGGCGAACCACCGCAACCCCAGGAGCCGCGCATCACCCCCTACCCCTGGCAACGCATTGCACGCTGGAGCGCGATCGGGCCCGAGCAGTGGCACGACTGGCGCTGGCAGTCGCGCAACCTGATCCGGACCATCGCCGACCTTGAGGGGATCGTCCCCCTGCGGGAAGCCGAGAAGAAGAAGCTGACCGCGATCGCCGCCGAGTACCATTTCGCGATCACCCCGCATTACGCCGCGCTCATCGACCCGAACGACCCGAACGACCCGATCCGCCGGCAGGCCGTCCCGGCCCGCGAGGAGGGGTGCTACTACGGCAACGAGACCGAGGACCCGCTGCACGAACTGGAACACGCCCCTGTGCCCGGCCTGACGCACCGCTACCCGGACCGCGCGCTGCTGGTGACCACCGACTACTGCTACATGTACTGCCGGCACTGCACGCGCAAACGGATCTGGAGGAACGGCGAGACGCCGGTCACGCGCGAGTCGATCAAGGCGATGGCCGACTACATCCGCAGCCACCCGGAGATCCGCGACGCGATCGTCTCCGGAGGCGACCCGCTCTCCCTGCCGCTGGAGCAGCTGGACTTCATCCTCGGCGAACTGCGCTCGATCCCGCACCTGGAGATCATCCGCATCGGCACGCGGGTGCCGGTCGTGCTGCCGATGAAGGTCACCCCCGAACTGGTCGCCGTTCTGGAGAAGCACGGCCCGATCTGGCTGAACACGCAGTTCAACCACCCGCGCGAGGTCACCCCCGAGGCGGCCGCAGCCGTCGACCGCCTGCTGCGCGCCGGCGTGCCGGTGAACAACCAGACCGTGCTGCTGCGCGGCGTCAACGACAACGCCCGCACGATGCTCGCGCTGAACCACGCGCTGCTGCGCGCCAAGGTCCGCCCCTACTATCTCTTCCAGTGCGACCCGGTCATCGGCGCCGAGCACTTCCGCACGAGCGTCGCCGCCGGCCTGAAGATCATGAGCGCCATGCGCGGCCACACCTCCGGCCTCGCGCTGCCGACCTACGTCATCGACCTTCCCGGCGGCGGCGGCAAGGTGCCGATCTCCCAGAACTACGTCATCGGCGAGAACGAGCAGGGCCTCGTGCTGCACAACTTCGAGGGGAAGACTTACACCTACCCGAACCCCGCGCGCGCCGCGCGCACCCCGCGCCGCAAGGTCGAGACGCTCGACCCCGTGCCGGCGTAGGGCTGCGGACGCGATGCCCGCCACCGGGACGGACGTCACCGTTACGCCGACGCGCGAGCAGGAGCGCCCGGCGATCGAGAGGATCCTGCGCCGCTGCAGCGTCTTCAGCGAGGCCGAGGTGGTCGTCGCGCTCGAAGTTCTCGACGTGTACCTCTACCGGCTCAACCAGGAGGACTACCAGGTCTACTCGGCCAAGTGCGGCGGCGCGGTCGCCGGCTACGTCTGCTTCGGGCGCAACACGATGACGGACGGGACGTTCGAACTCTACTGGATCGCCGTCGACCCCGAACAGCACCGCCGCGGCGTCGGCCGCTCCCTGATGGCGCTGGCCGAGTACGAGATCGCCCGGCAGAGCGGCCGCCTGGTCAGCGTCGAAACCTCCTCGCGCGAGGACTACCACGCGACCCGCAAATTCTATCTCGACCGGGGCTATCGCCAGGCCGCGCTCGTGGCCGACTACTACGCCGCCGGCGACGCGAAAGTCATCCTCACGAAGAAGGTCGCCCGCGGCTCATGAGGATCGGCATCGCCTACAACCTGCGCGACGAAGTCCCCGAGGTGCCGGGCGCGCCAGTCGATCACGCCGAGGAGTTCGACTCCCCCGCGACCATCGACGCGCTTGCGCAAGTGCTGGCCTCGGCCGGCCACCGCGTCGAGCGCCTCGGCTTCGGCCGGCCGTTTCTCGAGAGACTGCTCGCCGACCCCCCCGACCTGGTCTTCAACATCGCCGAGGGGCTCAGCGGGCGCAGCCGCGAGGCGCAGGTGCCGGCAGTCTGCGAGATGCTCGGCGTTCCGTACACCGGCTCCGATCCGCTCACGCTCGCGCTGACGCTGGACAAGGACCTGGCCAAGCGCGTCATCGCGTCGCGCGGGCTGGCTACGCCCCGGCACCTGCTGATCGAGAAGATCGCCGAACTCCCCGGCGGCGACACGCCGGGGGGTCTCGCCTTCCCGCTGATCGTCAAGCCGGCCTGGGAGGGCTCGTCCAAGGGCGTGCGCCTCGGCTCGCGGGTGACGTCCCCCGGCGCGCTGCGCGAGCAGGTCTCCTTCGTCCTCGAGGGGTACGGCGGGCCGGCGCTGATCGAGGAGTTCTGCGAGGGGGAGGAGTTCACGGTTGGCGTGATCGGCAACGCCTCGCCGCGCGTGGTCGGCGTCATGCAGATCCGCCACCGCACGCTGCCCTCGAGCGAGTTCCTCTATTCGCTCGAGGTCAAGCGCGACTGGGAGAACCAGGTCGAGTACCTGGTACCGCCGCCCGTGGCGCCGGCGCTCCTCGCCGAGGTGCAGGCGCTGGCCTTGGGCTGCTACCGGGCCCTCGGTTGCCGCGACGTCTCGCGAGTCGACCTGCGGCTCAAGGGCGGCGTCCCCCATTTCATCGAGGTCAACCCGCTCCCCGGGCTCTCTCCGACGTACGGCGACCTGCCGATCCTCGCCGGCCGCATGGGCTGGTCGCACCGCGAGTTGGTGCTCGCGATCGTGGAGCAGGCGCTCGAGCGCTGCGGAAGGCAGACCTTACCTTAACTGACAGCGTTGAAATGGATGGATCCATCGACATTCGCTGTACCGTTGTTCCGCGCTTACGCTCGGTCATAGGATGAGCCGCGGGCTGATCGTCATTGCGCACAACGCGCTCGCCGACCCCCGGAGCACCGACCCCGCGGCCGCGCCGCACCTGATCCACGACGAGATCCCGATCATCGAGCAGGTGCTGCGCGACGCCGGCTGGGAGGCGCTCGCGCTCCCCGTCGGGGCGGACATCCTCGGCGCGCTCGGCGTGCTCGCAGCCCGGCGCCCCCGCGCGGTCGTGAATCTCTGCGACGACCTGCTCGATCGCAGCGATCACGAGATGCACTTCGCCGGGGCGCTCGAACTGCTCGGCGTTCCGTACACCGGGGCGCCGCCGCTTGCGCTGGGCCTCTGCCGCGACAAGGTCATGACCAAGCTGATCCTGCGGGGCCACGGCGTCCCGACCGCGCCGTTCGTCCTCCTCGAGGAGCCGGACGCCCCGCTCGGCGGCCTGTGCTATCCGGTGATCGCCAAGCCCGCAACCGAGGACGGCAGCCTCGGGATCACCGATGCGAGCGTGGCCGCGGATGAGGGCGCCGCCCGCCGCGCGATCAGGGTGGTGCTGGAGCGCTATGGTCCCGTGCTTGTCGAGGAGTTCATCGACGGACGGGAACTGAACGTCCCGGTCCTCGGCAATGCCCCGCCGCGCGTGCTGCCGGTCTCGGAGATCGACTTCGGCGGTCTCGCGCACGGGATGCCACACATCTGCGGCTACGAGGCGAAGTGGGAGCTGGCCGACGCTCGCTACGCCGGCACCGTCGGGATCTGCCCCGCGCAGCTCGACGAACAGGCGCAGCGAGAGATCGAGCAGTGGTCGATCACCGCCTTTTGCGTGCTCGGCCTGCGCGACTACGCCCGCATCGACTGGCGCCTGTCACCGACGCGGGGCCTGATGGCGCTCGAGGCCAACCCGAACCCCGACATCTCCCCCTCCTCCGGCTTCCTGCGCTCCGTCCGCGCGGCCGGAATGGACTACGCCGCATTCATCGGCCAACTCGTCCAGGGGGCGATCGCGAGGGGCTGAGCGCGCGCTGCCGGAGCGTGCACCAGGGCGCAGATTGTTTTCCTGCAAACACAAAAGGGGACAGATTTATTCTCGTTGCGAAAATAAATCTGTCCCCTTTTGTGCAGTGCGGGTAAGCTTTCTGCCATGCGTATTCGTGCAGCAATCCTCATGGTCGGCGTGACGGGCTTCCTCGCCGCGTCCCCGGCTCCCGGGCAGGATCTCGATCCGCAGCTCCAGGAGATTCGCACGCTCCTGCGGGAGAAGCGCTACCCGGTCGCGCTGGA
>Ga0334722_10007995_pt1 | contig 10167 bp, 13 predicted proteins | sample C3_bottom_MG_FD_207210 | JGI IMG/M metagenome (GOLD analysis project Ga0334722, IMG submission 207210) | Sediment microbial communities from Yellowstone Lake, YNP, Wyoming, USA - C3_bottom | ecosystem: Environmental > Aquatic > Freshwater > Lake > Sediment | place: USA: Wyoming | collected... | reverse complement strand
GGAACCGTTCCGTCAGTCCAGGCAGCGTCGTCTGCCCTGGATGGCGTATACCCGCCCTTAATCGTGAAGACGTCTTGGATCTCGTGGTATTCGACGCCGTCAGGGCATAGTCGGGCGACGAGCTCATCGACCCGACTCACCCGCCCTCCAGGTCCGCGACGATGGCGTCGATCTGTGTGCGGAGCTCGGCCTGCCGGGCGACGATCCGGGCGATCTCGGCGTTGAGCTCCGTGATGTCGACGGCCTCGCGGGTGTCCTCGGCCTCGACGTAGGAGGAGACCGCGATGTTGTACCCGTTGTCGGCGATCTCCCCGTTGTCGACCAGGCGGGCGACGTGGGGGACGTCCTCCCGGGCGGTGAACAGGTCGAGGATCCGCTGCCGGTTGGCATCGGTCAGCTTGTTCTTGTTGCCGGTGCGGACGAACTCGGCGGAGGCATCGATGAACAGGGTCCTGTTGTCCGCCTTCGATCGCTTCAACACGACGATGCAGGTGGCGATCGTCGTGCCGAAGAACAGGTCGGGAGGGAGCTGGATCACCGTGTCGACGAAGTTGTTGTCGATCAGGTACCTGCGGATCTTCTGCTCCGCGCCGCCCCGGTAGAGCACCCCGGGGAACTGGACGATCGCGGCGGTCCCGTCGACCGCGAGCCAGCTCAGCATGTGCATCGTGAAGGCGAGGTCCGCCCTGCTCTTCGGGGCCAGCACGCCCGCAGGCGCGAAACGGTCGTCGTTGATGAGCAGCGGGTTGGCGTCGCCGTCCCACCTGGTGGAGTACGGCGGATTCGACACGATCGCCTCGAACGGCTCCTCATCCCAGTGCGCCGGGTCGGTCAGCGTGTCGCCGTGGGCGATGTCGAACTGCTCGTAGTTGACGTCGTGCAGGAACATGTTGATGCGGCACAGGTTGAAGGTGGTGAGGTTGATCTCCTGACCGAAGAAGCCCCTGCGGACGTTCTCCCTGCCGAGCACCTTCGCGAACTGCAGGAGCAGCGACCCCGAGCCGCAGGCAGGGTCGTACACCTTGTTGACCTCGGTCCTGCCGACCACGGTGATGCGCGCCAGCAGCTCCGACACCTCCTGCGGCGTGAAGAACTCGCCGCCGGACTTGCCGGCGCTGGAGGCGTACATCGACATGAGGTACTCGTACGCGTCGCCGAACGCGTCGATGGTGTTGTCGGAGTACGTCCCGAGGTTCAGGTCGCCGATGGCGTCGAGCAGCTTGACGAGCCGTTCGTTTCGCTTCGCCACGGTCGGGCCGAGCTTGTTGCTGTTGACGTCGAGTTCGTCGAACAGGCCCTTGACGTCGTCCTCGCTGGCGGCGCCGATGGCCGACCCCTCGATGTTCCTGAACACCCGGCTGAGGGTCTCGTTGAGGTTCTCGTCCTGCCGCGCCCGGCGGCGCACGTTGATGAAGAGCTCGGAGGGCAGGATGAAGAAGCCCTTCTCGTCGACCGTCGTCTCGCGCCCGTGCTCGGCGTCCCTGTCGCTGAGGTTGGCGTAGTCGAAGTCAGGGGCGCCGGCTCTGCGTTCGAGCTCGTTGAGGTAGGCGGCGAGGTTCTCGGAGATGAACCGGTAGAAGAGCATCCCGAGGACGTAGCTCTTGAAGTCCCACCCGTCGACGCTCCCGCGAAGGTCGTTCGCGATCCGCCAGATGGTCTTGTGCAGTTCTGCCCGCTCGGCTTCCTTCGTCGACGTCCCCATGGCGGCAGTCTCTCAGGCGTCGCGGCGGATGAACTCAGATTGGTGACGGATGGACGATAGTCCTTCCGCACCGTGTATCGGACACTACCGGACGCCCACGCCGGGGGTCTGGCTACGATTTCTGCGTGGCAAAGAAGGCCGACAGACGCTCGACGCGCACCACGTGGCGGCAGGTGTTCCTTGACAACCTCGCGGAGGGGGCGACCATCCGGATGGCGGCGCAGCGAGCGGGGGTGGCCCGATCGACCGCCTACGCGCACCGCGACGCGGATGCGGACTTCGCGGAGGGGTGGGATGACGCCTACGAAGCCGGGACCGATCGGCTCGAGGATGCCATGCGGGGGGGAACGCGGGCACACGTAAGAAAGCCGAAGGTCGGGAGCACCGGCCCGATGGAATGGCCGCGGCCAAAGAACGCCGCACCGACTCTCGAGCAGCACGAGCTGTTTCTCGCGGAGCTGCGTAGCGGCGCGACTGTGACTGAAGCTTGCCAGGCCGCCGGTTTCGGACGGACGTACGCCTATAGGCGCCGGCGCACCGATGACGCCTTCGCCCGGGCCTGGCTGGACGTGATCGAGGAGGGAACGGAGACACTTGAGCGGGAGTGTCAGCGGCGGGCGATGGAGGGGTCCGACCTGCTTATGATCTTCCTCCTTAAGTCACGCCGACCTGAGGTCTACCGCGACCGCTACGAAATTCAACAGACCGCCGGTGCACCGCTCACCGCCGGTGACCTGGAGGCGATCAGGGGCGCCGGTGCCCGGCCGGAACTTGCGGAGCACTTGGACGCCCTGGCCGACGCCCTGGCTGAGCAGCACCGCGGCCGGGTCGACGCTGCCCAGCTGCCGGTCGTAACGATCGAGCCCGAGGAAGCGCGATAGGGACTCGATGGCCCGGGCACACCTGCGCAAGCCTCCAGGGTCTGCACTCGCCGGAGGGGAGGCAGGTCCAAGCGCACCACCCATGGATCGCCTTTTCGTGCTCCGCGCACAAGCTCGCCGACGCTGACCACCCACCGTTCAAAGACCTCGGCGCGTCTCGTCCGCGCCCTCAAAGTCTCCGACGCGAGCGGCCAGCCGGGCGACCCGCGCTACCCGTTCCCCGGGCCCTGGCCGCCGAACACGCCGCCATCCTCGGGGGTATCGCTTACCGGGTCGACTACTGTGCCGCCTGCGAGAACGACGCGCTCATCCGGCAGGGGCTCCAGCCGGGGGGGCTGGACCTAGAGGGGCTAACGTGGACAAGGAGTTCCTGAGCATCTTCGTTTGCGTTGCGGTGCTCGGTGCGGTGATGGGCAAATGGATCGGCGGTACGTGGGACGCGGCCGTGGGTGGAGCATTAGCTGCCCCTATATTTCTCTTCGGCCTAATCGGAGCTGGCATGGGCATTCAGGAATGGCTCGACGATGGGGACGATGACTCATTCCGGAAGATGATCGCCGACGTCCTCCCATGGGCCCTCGTTGCACTGATGGGCGTCGCCTGGATGGCCTCAGCGGGAACCCTTCATAGCTAGGAGTGAGCTGAGCGCCCCGCAGGGGAGGGCCCACGTTTCGTCGGACAAGTCCCGGACGCCCACGCCGGGCGCCGGCGACGATTCCCGCGTGGCGAAGAAGGCGCCACCTGGCTAGTAGTGGTTGCTGACTGTCCCGAACTGGCCCAGGGCTGACACTGCGCAAAGAACGCCGATGGCGAGCGCCCAAAGCGCGGTCTTCCTGCCGGCGCCGGTGTCCGCGGCCACGTGGCGGCCGCGCAAGGCGAGCACGAGCGTGGCGACCGCGAAGACCAACGTTTCGATCGGGAATGGGGCGACCCACGTGTGCGGGTGCGCCGTTTGGATCGCCGCTCGGAGAACGATGGGTCCCAGGAGCCCCAAGATACCCACAATCAAGCCGATGATCGCGGGTCTGTTCCTGACGGCGGATGCTGCTGAGTCCATGCCCATCGGCTAGCCGTCCGCGGCGCTTCCGGCAAACAGCACGCGTCTCAGTGACAGCGATTCTCCCCCTGTTGTCATCAGCCGAGTTTGGGGTTGGTTGTCAAGTCTGCGTCCTTAGCAAGTGGGCCCGGCTTGCCTTTCGCGGGTGCCGCCCCTTTCTTCACCCTGAACGCCGGGTCGAGATATCCGGCCAACTCGGCACGCTTCACCCATCGGGCGGCGGTCGAGTAGGGCCTTCCGAAGTGATCCTTGACCGCGCGGATCGGTGCGTTGCCAGCTTGAAGGTAGATATCGGCGACTTCCTTCAGGTGTGGATCTGTCATCTGCTGGCGTCGGCGCGGACCGCGCCTGACGACGTCCCAAAGCTCCTCCTCAGCCGCTTCGTCTAGCGCCGAGAACTCGATCACGCCACGCGAATCGCCCGAGCTCTCTTCGGATAGCAACGCGGCTGCGATCTGAGCGGTGGCGAGGCGGATGGCTTTGCGGAGAGGCACGTTCTCAAGGTCGAAGCCCCGGCAGCTCCTCCCTCCGGGTGTCCGGCGAACGATTACCTCGTCGCACACCCACTTGCCGTCGTCGTGCACGACGGTAATCCGGGCCACCGGCGCGTCGCGGACGGACGTCTTGTAGGTGAACGAGAAGCGTTCCGGGAGTTCAAGGCGGCCGAGCGGAAACCGCGGCGCTGCGCCATCGAAGACTGGTCCGCCGATCAGGCGCAAGGTCTCCCGGTCCGGTCTCATCGCTCCGACTCTACCAGAAGCGAGTTTTCCCGGGAACTGAGCTATTGAGATTACTGCAACTCCCGTCAGGCTCCGGTATGCAGTTGTCGTCAGCCCGCAGGAGGTGGTTTTCGTGGAGCAGGAGCAGTTGGTGTCGATCGGTCAGGCCGCCGCAATCCTCGGCCTGTCAGCCGAGCGGACCCGGGGCCTGGCGAACCAGGGTGTTCTCCCGGTCGCCGGGCGCACCAGGAACGGTCGGGTCTTCCGCCGCCGCGACGTCGAGGCCGTCGCGGCGCGTCGACGCGCGGATGCGGCCCGGGTCACCGGGCCGAGCGCGTAGGTGCCGGGGTAGGTCGTCGACGGGCCCGAGGAGGGGAGCGGTGTGAGCAGGCGTATGGGCCGAAACCCTCACGTCCGCGGAGCGCGGGTTCAGGAGCTGCATGACGCCGCGTCGCAGCGGAAGGCGATGAGCGCGGGCGGCGAGGACCTCAAAGGGTTGGAGCAGAGAGTCGCTGCGTTGGAGGCGGAGCTCGCGGAATTTCGGAGACTCTTCGAGGCCGGCCTCGAGAAGGCGCTCGACTGGATTGCGGACGTCGCCGCGGGGGGCCGGCCATGACCCCCGACGCCCACGACGACCTCAGGCGAGACATTAAGAGGTGCCTCGCGGAGAGCGACCTCCGGTACGGAGGCCCGCCCGCTGCTAGTGGGGCGCCGTCATGCCCTGAATGCAAGAGCCCGGCCGCCCGCCCCCTCGACGGTACGCGGCTGCAGTGCCGCGCCTGTTGGGCTGAATGGCAACCACCCGCCGCCCCCGCTGCTCTCTGCGAGCCAGCCTACGAACCATCACGTCTGACGGGTCGGATGTCCGCCGCGCCCGCCGCTCGGCCTGCCGCGGCTCGCGCCGCACCCGCGACCCACCCTGCAGGGAACGCAACTGGCCGCCACACCGCCACAACCCGCACTGGCAAGCGGTTCTCGGACACCGCGGAACCGCAACAACCCGCCCCTATGGCCGCCACCGGACCGCCACGGGATGGTTCTGGTCTCCTCGATGATGTGCTCGCGTTCATTCGTAGGTTCGTCGTGATGAGCGACGAGCAGGCGGCGGCGGCCGCACTTTGGGTGGTCCACGCCCACGCGGCGGCCGCGGCGGCCGCCACGCCGTATCTCGCGCTGCTCTCACCGGAAAAGCGGAGCGGCAAGAGCCGGCTCTTGGAGGTGTTGGCGATCCTCGTGCCCCGTCCGCTCGTGGCGGCGAACGCGACGGAGGCCGCGCTGTTTCGGGCCCTGGCCGAGCGGCCAGGCCCGACGCTGCTGATGGATGAGGTCGACACGATCTTCGGTCCGAGGGCGAAGAGGGAGAACGAGTCGCTTCGGGGGCTGCTGAACGCCGGCCATCGGCGGGACACCCCGGCGATCCGGTGCGTCGGCGAGGGTTCGAAGATGCGGGTCGAGCGGTTCGACGTGTTCGGCCCGAAGGCCCTCGCCGGCATCGGCGACCTGCCCGACACGATCGCCGACCGGTCGATCATCTTGGCGATGAAGCGCAGAGCGCCCGGGGAACCGGTGGAGCGGTTCCGCCGACGCGACGTCGAGCCGCAGGCCGCTGAGCTTCGGGCGCAGCTCGCCCGGTGGGCGGAGGCTCACCTCGACGAGCTGGCCGCCCGCCGTCCGCAGCTACCCGAAGCATTGGACGACCGTGCGCAGGATGCGTGGGAGCCCCTCTTCGCGATTGCCGACCAGGCCGGCGGGCACTGGCCCGAGACGGCCCGCGCGGCGGCGGCGGCGCTCTCAGCCAACCGTGACACCGGCGAGGAGGGCTCCCTCGGCGAGCGCCTGCTCGCCGACATGAAGACCGTGTTCGATGTCGCGTCGGCGGATCGCTTGTCGTCCGCGGATCTTGTCGCCGCACTCGTGGCGATGGAGTCCGGCCCATGGGGCGACCTTTACGGGCGGCCCCTTGACCCGCGGCAACTCGCCAGGCGTCTGCGTCCGTACGGGATCGTCCCGAAATCGATCCGCCTGGAGGACGGGTCGACGCCGAAGGGGTACACGGCCGACCAGTTCCACGACGCGTGGCGGAGATATCTGTCGCGTGGCGGCGATGTGGCGGACGGCGACGGCGACGAAACCCCGCATCAGGACAGCGATGTGGCGGCTTTTGCTGATGTGGCGGCAAATACGGGGGTACCCTCGAAGGCCGACGAGGACCGGTGGGACGCGATGGCGAGCGACGAGGTCGGGGGTGGCGAGGGGGACTCGGGGGGTGCGGCGTGACCCCCCGCCTCCTCACTTACCAGCAGGCCGCCGACGCGCTCAACGTGTCGCCGAAGACGATCGCGCGGAGAGTGAAGGCAGGAGCCTTGCCGGTCGTCGTCGATGGCGGCGTGCGGCGCATCCCCGAGCAGGCGCTCACGGAGTACGTCCAGGCGCGAACCGTGCCGGCTCGTCGCCCGCGCGAGGCGTCTCGTCGGCCGTCTCGGGCCGCGACGTTTACCAATGCTCGCCCGGCGACGGGAGAAGGCTCACGCGGCCGCGTGCGACGCCTGTGGGAGGAGCCGGATGAAGCGGAAGACGCGCGATAGACGCAGTCTGAACGGGATCGTGCTTCTGTCCCTTTGGGGTCGACCCCAGCTTTCCGGTTTTATCCGGACTAAGAATTCCCGTTATCTCCTTGAAAGCGATTTCGTGCCCTTTTTCCCGCATAGCAGATGGCCCGGTCGGCTCTTCTCCAGTATCTCGAACAAAGTGCCCCGAAACAGTTTCTTCGAGTAAACTGCCATGGAAATGGAAACCGGCAATCTTCCAGAAGAGATCAGCGAAGAGGCTTTCTGGGCTCGTTTCGGGGGGCGGGAAGAATCCAGCTCGGTCGAGTGCAAGGAAACCTTGACGCGAAACGACCGCCTCCAGGAACCCGTCGTCGCCTTTGGGAACACCCGAGGTGGAACCATCCTGATCGGGGTCCGAAACAGTCCACGAACGATCGTTGGGGTGGAATGGGGAGAACGTGCCGAGGAGCGTATCCAAGAACTATCCCGCGCCATCCAACCGCCGCATGAGATCTCCAGTTCCTGCCTCAGCGTAGACGGAAGGCTGGTGGGGGTGCTCACGGTTCGACCGGTCGAGAGGGGATGGCTCCAAACCTCGGACGGTCGCCTGCTCGTTCGCGCGGGTCCCACGAACCGAGCATTAGTCGGGCAAGAGTTGCATCGTTTCATTCTCGAGAGAGGCGCCGAACCCGTCGAAGATCGTCCTGTCCGGGATGTAGGGCTGGAGGATCTCGATCTCCATGCTGTAGACCGCTACATCGCCGTAAGGCTCAGCGAGCCAAGCGAGGACCGCGACAGCGATCTCAGGAATCTGGGCTTCCTGACGCCCCGGGGGGAGGTCCGTTTGGCAGCTCTCCTCCTGTTTGGGAGATCGCCGCAGAGTGCGGGCCGGCGGTTTGGGATCGACCTCCTGCGATTCGAAGGAAGCGTTGACTCTCCGGGCGAGTTGAGGGATCGTCGCCAACTGGACGGTCGAGCGCCGGAACTTGTCGAGAACGCGTACACGCGGATCTCGGAAGAGATGCGGCGTGACTCAGTCATCCGCGGTCTCTTGCGCGAGGAGGTTCCGGAGTATCCGCCGGTCGTGATCCGAGAAGCCTTGCTGAACGCTGTTGGTCATCGCGACTATTCGCTTAGTGGATCGTCGATCCAGGTGCGCCTCTTCGCCGACGGCATCGAGATTGAAAGCCCTGGGGGACTAGCTGGTTGGGTCACGGTGGACAATCTCCGCGACGCCCAGTACAGCCGGAATGTGAGGCTGATGGATGCCTTTCACGACCTCGACCTCGTGGAAGAGGCGGGCACCGGTATCGACAGGATGTACTCCTCGATGGAAGATGCACTCCTCGATGCCCCGGAATTCCAGGAGCGGGATAACGCTTTCGTCGTGCGTCTGCGAGGTCGGAGCATCTTCTCAGCGGAGGATCGGCTTTGGATCGGTGGATTCAGGGGGCTTGGTCTTACGGCCGACGAGAAGGTTGCCCTAGTGTTCGCACGGCGGCACAAGCAGGTGACCAACCATGATCTCCGCCAGCTTCGCCCCCTGGATTCATCGGGCAGCAGAAGCGTGCTCCAAGATCTCGTGGCGCGGGGCCTTCTAGATGCCGTCGGGGAACGAAGAGGAACGAGGTACGTCCTGAGTGCCCTGGCACTGGAAACGGTTCCGCCGCCGCCGCCTGATCGGGCTGTCGGTGCCGTAGTGGCGTTGGTCGCTCAGCAAGGGAGTGTCGTGAACGCGGATGTTCGGCAACTGCTCGAGGTCGATGCCGATGAGGCGCGAGCCCTGCTGGGACAGGCCGTCGCCCAGGGTCTCCTAGAACCCGTCGGCGAGCGCCGAGGCCGCCGCTACATCCTTCGTGGCCCCTCTGCGTCCTCTCATGAACTACCCTTGCATCTCGATGGTCAGTAGTCACACCGTAGCCACAAATAGAGCGCGGACTTTACGCTAAATAGTCATTTAGCAGGAGAAGGACTGCTTCCGCCCCTTCACTCGTAATGATGGGGTCCGGGGTTCGAGTCCCCGCGTCGGCTTCCTCTTCTGATGCGGGATCTCGGGATTCCTCCCGATCGAGCAATCCGAGGTCTGCGTACATCTCGCGTACACCGAACTCCGCGCGGGCAGCTTCGATGGCATCCGCCGCCATGAAGCTGGTGGACGGGCCGATCTCAGCGAAGACCTGCGCGTAGACCCCGAGAAGCACCTCTACCGAGTCTCCGAGCTGAGCGGCGACCTCGAGCGCAGTTCGGCCTTCATGGATCAGGAGCGACGCGAACGAGTGGCGAAGGTCGTAAGGCGGCCCGGATTCCCCGATGGCTGACGCTGCCGTCTCCGTCGCGCCGAACGCTCCATCCTCTCCACGCTTCGTGAGGTACTTGGCGATGTACCCAGCGCAATGGTCGGCAGGACGCGGCCGGCACAGCGGCTTCGCGTCGACATGCCCGAACAGGTAGACCGGGGCACTTGCCAACCGTCAAAGAGCTTCCACCACAGGGCACTAGGAGATACCAGAGGCGATCTGCAGTGCCCTGACGTACGACACGATGTTGGCGATATCGGCGTCGGAGACACCCGGTTGCGGCGGCATGTCGCCGAACTGCCAGTGATGCGCCCGCACCCCCTGCCGGACGGCGAACGCGAAGGCCGCATCGCCGTGATGGGACGGTTCGTAGATGCGATCCACGAAGGGGGGCCCTTTCGACGTCCCACGCCCCGCGGCACCGTGGCAGGACGCACAGGTGTTGTCGTACGCACGTTGACCCGCGGCGACATCGACTCCCTTCGCAGGTGGTCCGGTGAGCGAGCTCCCCGATCCTCCACATCCCGCCACGATGGTTCCAACAGCGATCGTGATCGCAGACAGCGCAATGGACCACTTACGGCGAGTTGTGTCGCGCGCCATAGAGGCAGTCTCTCAGATGCGCTCCCGTGATCGATGCCGACGGGCCCGCGCCCTCGCCAAGCTGGACGAGCCGTCGCAAGAGGCAGGGTGGCAACGCGGTGGCAACACAGGGCCTGGCAACAACCGCAAGACCTCAGGCGCCCATAGCCCTCTGAACCCGCTGACAGCCGGCATCGCGGGCGACAGGCGCAAGCGATCGCAAGTCCCGCCGCTTGCTCGTAATGATGGGGTCCGGGGTTCGAGTCCCCGCGTCGGCTTCTTCAAGAACAGGTTGCGGGGGTCGTGCGGGTCGCCGCGGGACTCCAACTCGTCGGCTGGGTGGAGGGCGGGGCTCACCAGTGGCGACCGCCGGCGGGCGT
>Ga0334722_10007994_pt1 | contig 10167 bp, 8 predicted proteins | sample C3_bottom_MG_FD_207210 | JGI IMG/M metagenome (GOLD analysis project Ga0334722, IMG submission 207210) | Sediment microbial communities from Yellowstone Lake, YNP, Wyoming, USA - C3_bottom | ecosystem: Environmental > Aquatic > Freshwater > Lake > Sediment | place: USA: Wyoming | collected... | reverse complement strand
CTCCTCCGATAACCCCTCCTGAAATATTGAGAGTCCTGTGATTGCTGCCGTTTACCGGTATCTGGACTTCAAGAAGCAGTGGTACAGTTGCGTAGGTAGTATAAAGCTTACTTTTTGTATAAACAATTCCGGAATCAGGATAAAGAGGGCCTATTACGCCATAATCGTCTTTCTGGATATTATTATTATGGTCAAAACGATAATTATTGAAATTCAGGCCAATTGTTGAAACAAATCCAAAGTGTCTTGTGATTCCCAGATTGATATTAGGCAGCAGAAAATTCCAGACATTTGATTTGGCAGTATTCAGGTCAAAATAATTATCCTCAGGAGCCAGTGCAGTAGTCCAGTAATCCGTGAGAAAACCATTGAATCCGAATTCAATTCCGCCAAGGTGCCCTTGAAACCTGTCATGACTCTTGTGGTAGAATTCTTTATCCCCATCATCCTTTTTGTCATGTTTATAAACAGTTACGCCATCATTGTCTTCAACTACACGGTACTCTTTGTTTCCTAAAGTAACACGGGTTTCATCCCCGCTCTCTTTTATCGAGAATATTTCATCTCCGACAACTACACTTACAGTATCCTTAATTGTTTCGTTATTTTTATTTTCCAGATTTTCCAGCTTGTTCGCTTTATCTTCATTCTGGCTGAAAGCCGGGAGGAACATAATTGTCGCTATGGCAACTATTGAAAGTAATCTTTTCATGGAATAATAGTTTTTGTTGTTAATTCTGCCGTAAGACGGAATAACTCAGGAAAAAGTTACAGTGATATTCCAAATCCCCTGACTGAAGTCCGGGGTTAGTGAACATGATAATCAGTTTCTAATGCATCTGATACTGAAGCCGTGTTTTTTGGATTTGGCCCCGAAAGTGGTTTTGGAATCGAGATAGGAGAGACACATATAATTCATTGAAGCCGTATCGGGTTTACTCGATGACCAGAAAGCCGTAAAATAAGACAGTGAACTGAAAGTGCCTTCAAAATAGCGCATTCCCGAAGGCAAAGCAGAAAATTGTGAACTATTGTCGGCTCCGCTGTTTGGTGAATGCCACTGCGTTGTCCCTTCAGATTTTAATTTACCGCCAGCCACAAGGCTGTCGCCAAGAGATACTGCCAGTGACCGGAATTCTTCAACAGAAGGAACATGCCATCCTGTTGGGCATATCTTGTCATTCTCTGCAACATACGCATTGTAAAGGGCTCCATAAGGGACCCTGAATAATGAAGAATCATTGTTATACCATGAAAATGCAGGGTAAGATGCAGAATGCCATTCCTGGTTTTTTGAGATCATTTTAATATCAGATCCGTCATTCAGTTTTGTGGTCCTGAGATTTTCAGCCATCCATACCTGATTTCCGATAGCGACGGTCTGGTAAATATTTCCATCGATATCGGTTACAGGATCCGGCGTATCATCTCCCTTATCGCAACCAGAAAGAAGGAAGATGAGAACACCCGGCAGAAGGATTATATATGATAACCATTTGGTCATATGCTGATTAAACAGAATTATCTTCTACTTATTGTATTCAAGAACCTGTCCGTCTGCCAAAAGTTTTTCACGGATCTCCTCATAAGTTAATTGATGGATTGTTTTATTTTTTTCCAGAGCCATAGCAGCAACTGTTCCGGCACTCTGGCCAAGTATCATAAATACAGGCTCCATTCTTATTGATCCGAAAGCTATATGTGAACTTGACACACAAACCGTTACAAGGAGGTTCTCACATTCCTCTTTTTTGGGCAAAACTGAACCCAGGTCGATCATATATGGTTTTGGAGTGGGAAGCTCGATATCACCTTCATTTTCAACAAATCCGTCAGGAGTAATATATCGCTGGACATTATGTGAATCAAGATTATATGACCCCATGCCTATAGAATGAGGAACAACTCTTTTACTTAATACATCATTTTCGGTCATTATATATTCACCTGTCATGCGTCTGGCTTCCCTCACGTAAATATTATAAGGCCAGAAACCATTATCAGGAAATTCATCTCCTGAATAGCCCCATCTGGACATTTCAGTTCTGACTTCTTCAGGCACCCGCGGGTCGTTGGCAATGAAAAAAAGTAATCCTTTCTGATATGTAATATGCTCTTTAATTATCTCTTTTCTTCTTTCATATGAAGCTTCCGGGTAGTCATAATTCATTCCTATGTTGTCAAAACTGAACGGACCATGGTTGTTAACATCCAGTTTTCTGTTCGGAATTGCATCAAACTTATTGAATGTCTGTCTCCATCCTGCATTAAAAATTCTGATAAGGAGTTCATACTGCGTTGAATCATATCCCGGAGGACGCATAAACGGCACTTTGTTATCAGGATGATCGGTAAGACAGGTTCTGTAGCAATATGCCTGGATTCTCTTATCAGCATCACCTCTGTTACCCGGAGGTTCAGGTGAAATCCCTGGCAGCAGACCACTTGACGGATCGCCGGGTATTTTATAAGGACTGATCTTTAAGTTATCAAAATCATGGTGTTTAATCGGGAAATCCCCAACCTGTACACCATTCCATTCTTCATTGTACTGAGAGCTCCCTTCACGGCCTGTAACATAGCTAACTCCTGAAGCAGCCATCAGGTCTCCTTCATATGTTGCATCAATGAAAATCTTTCCTCTGAAGACTTTTCCGCTTATTGTTTTAATAGAAACAATCTTTTTACCTTCTTTTACTACACCAGTGCTCCTGTCGAGCCATTCGTCACGATATACTTTCAGGTTATTATCGGTTATCATTTTTTCAAATGCCTGTTCTGCCACATGAGGTTCGAACAGCCACATAGTACGGAATTCACCATCTATTGCCGGGGTACCCTGTCCTTTGTTCCCAAATTCAGACTGTTTCTGCCATTTCCATGATTCAGGTGTCATATAATGCTGGTAAAGAAGATGGTAGAATTCCCTTGCAAGCCCTCCGATAACCTCTTTGTTTCCTGTATCGGTATACCCCAGACCAGAAGAAGAGAGACCTCCGGGGTGAATATCAGGAGAAACAACAATGACTGATTTTCCCATTCGCTTTATTTGCACGGCTGTTGTGATTGCAGATGATGTTCCACCATAAACGATTACATCTGCCTTAATTGGTTTATCACCCGGATGGCAACTGGTCAGAAACAAAGCTGCCAGTATCAGTACTAAAAAATTTGATTTCATTGACAGGTTTTTTATCAGTATACCAAATATATACAACCTGAAATTAATTAGCTAAAGATTTTCTGAAAAAATGAAGGCTATCTCCTGGGAAACCAGGGAATAAAGGAGCTGGTTTTTTCTACATATTCCCTGTAGCCTGGTTTCTGTTCCTTTAGAGATTTTTCAAGTAGCGCAACTCCCGAGACTTTGATTATCAGGGCTGTCATAAGCAGAGAGCCAATAACCGGCAAATAGCTTCCGGCTCCAAGACAAATCAGTCCGTATCCCCACCATACTGCTGAATCGCCAAAATAATTAGGATGACGTGTATATTTCCAAAAGCCGATATTGAGTACTTTTCCTTTATTTGCAGGATCAGATTTGAATCTGGCAAGCTGATAATCACCTCCGGCCTCGAACGCGAAACCAATCAGCCAGACGGCTATTCCCAGATAGTCGAAAATGTTTAACGGTTTGCCATCAGAATAAAATTGTGCTCCCAGCAGGGGCAAAGAGATAATCCACATAAGAGTTCCCTGCAGCAGAAATACCTGGAAAAAACTGATCCACCAGTATCTCTTTTCACCATAACTCTTTCTGAAGTTCTGATAGCGGTAATCTTCACCTTTCCCTTTATTGCGCCATCCTATGTATGAGGAGAGCCTCAATCCCCAAACTGCAACAAATGTTACAATTAATATTTTCCTGAAATCGTGATCTCCTGTGCTGAGAAAATAAAAACCTGCAGTAACGACGAATCCAAATCCCCAGAAAATATCCACTATGCTTGCATTTTTGATCATCACGCTGACAATCCATATTGCAGTCATTAAGATCATAATGATCAGATATGCCTGAAGATAGATATTTAAAAAACTCATAGTGTTATTTTCATTCAGGTAAAAAAGCTACTGCTGCTGCTCCGATCCCCGTATTTGCTCCGATAACAGGCGAAATGTTTACAACTGAGACAGGTTTCTTTGAAGTGATTTCTTCCATTCTGTCGGCATACCATTTAGCAGCCTCATCATTACTGGCATGCAGGATAATATAATTCCAGACTGATTTTTCGCGGGTATATTTTTTTACATGCGAAATTACCTTGTCCATAGTTGCTCTTTGATTGAAAGACTTATCAAATACTACTGCCTTACCCGTTTCATCAACTGAAACAATTGGATTTACATTAAGAAGCCTGGCAATAAATCCTTTTGTAGCTGATAGCCTGCCTCCGCGGATAAGATATTTCAGATCCCTGACACTGACAAGAATTTTTACATCTCTTACCCATTGTTCGGCAAGAGTGACAATCTGATCGTGAGATGAGCCGGCCTCAATTGCCTGTGCAGCTCTCAGGATTAGAAGTCCAAGAGCGCCTGACAGACTTTTTGAGTTAATAACGGAAATCTGTTTGTTGAATTCAATGCTGATATTTTTAGCTGCTTTCTGGCTGCTGTTGAATGTTCCGCTTAGCTTGTCGCTTAAATGAATTGCAATGATTGAATCGTAATGCGAGGCCAGATGGGAGTACAGATTTGTAAAAGCTTTTTCATTTACCTGGGCTGACTTGGGATATTCAACATTTTCTTCAAGCATAGAATAAAACTGCTCTGGCTGAATTGTAACCTTGTCGAGGTAATGATTTTCCCCGAAATTAATATTTATTGGCAGTATGTTAATCTGATATTTATCAATCAGATCCTGTGAAAGGTCACATGTTGAATCAGTTACCAGTGCAATTTTCCATTTGCGATTATAAACCACATCACTCTGACGGATCATGTCATCGGCCTTCTGAAAAGCAATTGTCCCTGTTTTTCTAAGTTCATGGAATAAATCGGCTGGATTATTTGTATGTATATGAAGCCGTTTCATCCTGTCGGACCCTGCAACAACAATCGAATCGCCATACCTGTTAAGAGTTTGCAGCATGGCTTTGTTATCAACTTTACAATTCCTGATAAGAGCTTCTGTACAGAATCTGAATTCGACATTCTGAGGTATTGATTCTTCGATCTTTTCAAACAACGCTGTTTCTGCCTTTGCCTGGATAAGCTCTTTAATATTACGATGCGTAATGAATTCAATAATCCCTTCAATAAATAATACAAATCCTCTTGCCCCTGCATCGACGACGTTAGCTTTTGATAAAACAGCAAGTTTTGATTTGGTTTCAATCAGCGATTTATTCAATATCTGAACTGAACCAAGGAACATTTCGTTAAAGTCGGTTATCCTGTATCGGTTTTCATAAATATAATCTGCCCAGTCTCTGATTACTGTAAGCATTGTTCCTTCAACAGGATTGGCAATGGCTTCATAAATATACCTGATGGAATTTTTTATGCTCTCGGCAAACTGTGCAATATTTATTTTACCGTAATTCCCTGTCTCCATGCTCATACCATAAAGAAACTGGGCAAATATAATCCCTGAATTTCCCCTGGCATTAAGAAGCGATGTTTCAGCTATCCGTTCGGCGGTTATTTTATAAGATTTTGAAGGATGAAGTGAATCAATCACAGCACGGATTGTAGATGCGAGGTTTGTTCCGGTATCGCCATCATTAACAGGAAAAACATTTATCTTGTTAAGCTCAACCTGGTGCTCAATAACCTTTCTGGCACCTGCAATGAATGTATAGTAGAGGCGTCGGCCATCCATTTCAACAATTGGTGCAGAAGATACCTGTGCCATATTTAAATGGTTAAAAATAATTCTTCAAAGTTAAACAATAAATATCTGCTACTGTTCATGTGATGCTTAATAACATTACCGGTTATATAAAATACTCAGAATTTCAGCCCGTCTCTGTAGGCAGATATAGCTCTTTCACGGGCAATTTTATGCTCAATTACTGGCTTAGGATATTTCTTATTTCCTAATTCCGGGATCCACTTCAGGGAATATTCATTTCGCGGATCGAATTTTCCCTGCTGAGTTTGTGGATTGAACACCCTGAAATATGGAGCCGCATCACAACCTGTTCCTGCTGCCCATTGCCAGTTACCATTGTTTGAAGAGAGTTCATAATCGAGAAGTCTGGAGGCAAAATAGGCTTCTCCCCATCTCCAGTCGATCAGAAGATGCTTGCAGAGAAACCCCGCTGCTACCATTCTGACCCTGTTGTGCATATAACCGGTTTCATTCAATTGTCTCAGACCTGCATCTACAATCGGATAACCAGTTTCCCCTTTGCACCATTTTTCAAATTCCTTTTCATTGTTCCTCCACTTTATGTTGTCATATTTTGACTTGAAGCTTTCTGTTACAACATTCGGGAAGTGATAAAGAATCTGCATAAAAAATTCCCTCCATACCAACTCAGACAGGAACACCTGGTTCCGTTCCATCGACATGGAAACAATCTTACGGATACTGACTGTTCCAAATCTCAGATGGGGGGAAAGGTAGCTGGTCCTGTCCTCTGCAGGGAGATCACGGGTGAGATGATATTCTCTGATAACCGAAAGATCATAATCTCTTACTTTTATATTACTTTTCCTTAAACCGATCTTTTTCAGTGAAGGGAATATTGATTTAAACTGGTAGAAATTCTCAGGATTAGTTGTTATTTTAACCCCTTTCCCGGGAGATACATTCTGAAACTTAAGAAGCCATTGTTTCTTGTATGGCGTAAAAACTGTATATGGATTTCCGTCTGATTTTACTATTTCATCCTCTTCAAATATAACCTGATCCTTATACTTCTTCAAGATTATATTATGTTGATTAATAAGAGTTTCAATTTGTTTATCTCTATTAATTGCATAAGGTTCATAATCTTTGTTTATATATACCTCCTTAATATCAAATGAGACTATCAGCTTATTCCAGGCTGATTCAGGATTATCCCTCAGAATATATATCGAACTCCCGTATTTGACCAGCTCATTGTTAATCTTTTCAAGGCTATCAAATATAAAACCTGTTCTTGGATCATCTGCCGGAAGATCATCAAGGATTTCACTGTCGAAAATAAAAACAGGCAAAACAGGAAGCCCTGCCTGAAGAGCATATTGAAGTGCGGTATTGTCTTCCAAACGCAGATCTCTTCTGAACCAGAATATGTTGATTTTCATTCTTTCGTATGTAAATAAGCAAATTCTCTGTTTCTATTTTTTCTTTAGAAGTTCCGGATACTTTTCGTCGCGTACATAAATGAAAGCAGGTTCTATCTTAAGGATGTTTTCATATGAGATCCTGGCTGAATTAAAATCCCCGAGATCGGTATAGGTCTGAGCTATTAAAGTCAGCACTTTCAGGTAATTCCAGTTTTCCAGGGTTTGTCCTGAGCCCTTTTCGAGTATAGTTTTTGCCTTTTGGAAATATTCCAGTGCAGCTTTTTTTGATCCACCGAATGCTGCCGGCATATTTGAATAAGCATTTCCGCACTGTACATGGGCAAGGTAATTATCCGGATCTTGTTCAAGAGCCAGTTTTGCATTATCAAGACTTTTAGGGCCATTTACTGGAGCTGAAAACGCATTGAATGAGATACGGAAACCATAAAATGCAGATTTATAGGCATTGATTAAGGATTTATTACCATTCTCTTTTTCAAGTGTTTCTAAATTCTTTTCTGCAATTGCAAAATATTTTTTTGCCTCATCTTTTTTATTATATTCAAGGCAATATCCAATATATCCATACTGATAATTAATCAGCTCAGGTATCATTTCATTATCCCTGCCTTTAACACTCTCCATTCTGTCGATGACGTTCTTCCACTGATCCATTTTGTTATTGACAAATGCTGAATATACTTCTGATTTGTATTGGGCTCTCAGAGATGAGAAGCAGATTAAAACCAGTAATATTGTCAGGGCAGCAAATTTGTTTTTCATAATAATTACTGAGACTTGTTAATGTATCTGTTCACCTTTTCGAAAATTTCTCTGAACCAGAAGGTATAGCTGTCTGGATTCTGACGGACATCATTCTGTATGTCAGGGAATGAGATCTTCTTCCATCCGTCTACTTCTGAAGTATTAATAACCGGTTCATTATCAGTAATTCCAAAGAATACATGGTCAAATTCATGTTCAGTGAGTTCATTGTCCAGCTTTTCCCTGTAAATGAATGAAAAAAGCCATGTAACATTACAAATAATACCCATTTCCTCAACAAGTCTCCGCCTTGCAGCTTCAAAAACCGATTCCCCGGGATAGGGATGTGTACAGCAGGTGTTTGTCCAGAGACCGTTTGAGTGATATTTATCCAGAGCACGTTTCTGCAATATCCATTCACCTGCCGAATTGATAATAAATACAGATACAGCCCTGTGACGCAGCCCTTTTTCATGAGCTTCTAATTTTCCTGCAATACCTGTCTGGATATCATTTTCATCAACCAGTATGACTTTTGTATCTTCCAAATTAACCTGAAATTTATTTGTTATTTTAACATAAGAGCTTTTATGTAAAAATAGTTATTTTGCGAATTATCAATGTAAGTTCCAGATAATCGGGAAATAATAATAAAAGCCTTCTCTGAAATAAGACATTTTAAGTAATAGATTTGTTCAGCAATAGTTAGTTTGGATTAATTAAATCAATTATTTACTGAGCCTGAAGATTAATCTTATGAGAGTTTTGTTAACAAAGCAGGAATGGTCCCACAATGATTCTGTCTGGGTTACAGGATTCGTACGTGAAAGTAATCACTATCTGAGCGGACAGTTTTTGTTGAATTACTTTTCAGGCATAGACACTACTGAAGATTTTGAAAGAAAACTTCTTTCAACAAACGGGCAATTCTCTGTCGTTATAAAGAAATCCGGGGAAATCTGGGCTGCTACTGACAGGCTCAGAAACTATCCTCTGTTTTATACCATTGTAAATGAAGAGTTTATACTGAGTGACGATTGTTACGTACTTGCAGATGTACACACAAAACGGGGCTTCAAAAAACAAGCTGTTGACTCTTTTATAGGGGGTGGTTTTACTCTGAATAATCTGACACTGATCGATGGGATTTTCCAGGTTGAAGCTGGTGAATTAATTATTACAAGTGAAAAAATTATTCGGAAGTACTATCATAAACCTTCACGGAATTCAATAAGTCGAATAGATTTCGATTTGGCAGCCAGCAAGCTTCTTGAAGTCTTTAATGAAGTATTTGAAGGTCATATTGGTGCACTTAAAGACAATTTCATTGCTGTTCCATTATCCGGAGGTTATGATTCCAGACTTGTGGCTTCCATGTGTGCTTTAAATCATCCCCAAAATGTACTTTGCTTTACATATGGAAGAGAAAATAACAGGGAAGTGGCTCTGGCCCGGGATGCCGCTTCCCGGTTGGGTCTAAAATGGATTAATATTGTCTATGATTCCAATCTGATAAATGGATATATGGAAGATGGTTATTTCAATAAATACTATCAGTATGCATCAGGGCTTTCAAGTATGTTTTACATGCAGGATTATTTTGCAGTAAGATATCTGAAAGAGAACAATTTAATTCCTGAAAATACAGTGTTTATTCCGGGTTTTTCAGGAGATAGCCTTGCAGGCAGTTTCTTCACGTCTGCATTTAGAAAACATACAGAAAAGGATCAACTGGCATTTCAGATAATGAATGAAAAGTTTGGTCTGATAAATCTTGACAGGCGTGCCAAAGAGAATATTTACAAATTAATCTGCGAAAAATTAGATATTGAAATAAATGAATGCTGGAAGAATTATGAAGAATGGGAAATAAAAGAAATACATGCAAAATTAATTGTTAATTCAGCAAAAGCATTTACATTTTTCGGATACAAATATGTTACTCCTTTGTTTGATAACCATCTGATTGATTTTTTTACATCATTACCGTTTGATTTTAAACTTAATAAAAGACTATATGATTATGTTTTGACTCAGATGATATTTAAACAATTGTAACTAATCAGTACTTAAAGTGAGCTAAAGTTTGGAGTGCCTAAAGTTAAAAAATCAGGTGTTATTAACAATTTTTCCGTTGAAGTCAACATTTTTTGTTTTGGTTGAGAGTTGTTTTGTAAA
>Ga0334722_10007993_pt1 | contig 10168 bp, 9 predicted proteins | sample C3_bottom_MG_FD_207210 | JGI IMG/M metagenome (GOLD analysis project Ga0334722, IMG submission 207210) | Sediment microbial communities from Yellowstone Lake, YNP, Wyoming, USA - C3_bottom | ecosystem: Environmental > Aquatic > Freshwater > Lake > Sediment | place: USA: Wyoming | collected... | reverse complement strand
TTTTTCTCCTGACGCTTGGCGGCTGGCGGAACCTGCTCAGAAAGGGGCGCCGCCATAGTCGGAACCGGCACATCATCGCCCGCCACACGGGCCGCCGGTAAAGGAGAGGGGCAAATAAATTGCACCGCACCAAATAAAGATATGAGCATTATAGTTTTTATTAGTTTGTCTGCCATCACTTTACCAATTCTTCCGTTATTTTGTTAAATTCCGGTAATGATCGCATCTTTTTGAAATCATTATCCTCTTTAGCCCATTTCCTGACTTGGGCATCTATTTTAACAGCCCTTCCCAGATAGCTCAAACTTGCCTGGACGTTGCCCAACTGAGAGTAAAGGCAAGCTAAATTATAGTAAGGATCAACATAACCATCCTGGATCGCCATAGCCTTGAAAAAAAGTTCCATAGCTTCGTCAGAGCGCTTTTGAGTCATATAAAGCACTCCTAAATTATTCAGAGCCTGTACATGCCGCGGATCGAAGGTAAGGGCCTGCTGATACAGACTCTCCGCTTCCTGCCACCGCTTGCCGCGCTGGGCAGCCAGTGCTGACTCGTAAAGCTGCCCTGACCGAACGATGCGCGCCGCATCACTCTTTGCCGCAACTGTCTGAAATGCCTGGCCCGTTGAATGCAGCGCAACGGGGGGGCGCATGGACACAGGGCCTTTAACCTTTGCCGTTGCTGTCTGGTAAAAAAACCAGACCATAACCGCAAGTATTCCCAAGATACCAGCGACTGCCGCCGGGAGAACGAATGCTCGCCAACTCTTGCCGACGCCCTCATCTCGACGTGTAGCAATGAAGTCCCCGTAGGCCGCGTAGCGGCTGTCCCTCTCTTTCTGAACCTTTCTTAGAGCGCTGTTGATATAACTCATTTTCCTCTGTGTCAAGTCATTTAAGGACGTTATGAAAAAGCAGACCCGCCGCAAACAGCACCAGCGCCAGGACAATCAAAATCGTGACCGGCAATAATCGGTTTAACGCCCCTCGTCGTTCTTTTCTGAAAAAATACGTTTCTCCCACATCCTTAACTGCCTTTTTTACTATTCTCCGGTCGATGGTGCTTACGTCTTCCGTATAAGCAATCAACAGCGTCCTGTCGCAAAGGGCGTTAATGCGCCGCGGATTGCCCTCGGAACAGCGATAGATTAAATTATATGCCCCGCGAGAAAACTTAATCTTATCCATGCCGCCGGCCAAGGTCAGGCGGAATTCGATGTAAACCTGCGTGTTGGCCCGGTTCAGCGGCTTCAGATCGTACCGGACGGTAATACGTTCGTTCAACTGCCGTAACGATGGTAAAGCCAGGAGGCCGCGCAGTTCAGGCTGGCCCATCAGAACGATCTGCAGCAGTTTTTCCCGGTCCGTTTCCAGATTAGAAAGCATGCGTATCTGTTCCAGAACATTCAGCGATAGATTTTGAGCTTCGTCAATCATGAGCAAAGCCTGCTTACCGGCCGCGAAGTTTTTTAAAAGAAATTCATTCAAGGAATCAAGACAGCGTTTTTTTGTCTGGCGGCCCCTCTTCATGGGAATGCCGAATTCCTGATTAATAGTTTGCAGAAGCTCCAGATCAGAGAGGGAAGAATTAAAGATAAGGGCACTTTCTACGGACCCATCGAGCCTGGCCAGCAGGGTACGACAGAGGGTGGTCTTGCCGTTGCCGATGCCCCCCGTAATCACCATAAAGCCTTTTTTTTCATTGATGCCGTAGATAAGGCAATTCAAGGCCTCCTGATGTTGAGGACTAAGAAAAAAATAACGCGGGTCGGGATTTAAATTGAAGGGACTTTCCTGCATGCCGAAATATGATGCGTACATATACCCTCACCGCTATTGGATAACGTACTGAAGGTTTTGCTGCTGGCCGCCCCTCTTGACTTTAAGCGTCAGGGAGGTACCCGCCTTCATAGAATTGTAAAGTGCCGTCATGTCATCGGCGGTCACCAAGCGGCGGTCGTTGGTGCCCTGAACGATGTCGCCTTCAGTCAATCCTATTTTTTCGTAGATACTGCCGGGTTTGATATTGGTAATCATGAAGCCGTCCGGCACACCATCATTATAGTAGGGCCTGATCTGGGCCTGGCTCAACATGGTGCCCATATCTTTAAGCTGCGCGTCAACATCGTTACGGTTGACAACCATAGGTGCGGCACCTCGAGGACTGACTGCCGGCGATCTACTAATGGTCGGAGTCAACAAGGGACCTTGATTAAGATCAATCATCTTCAGCACCCGCTCCTTATCGCCGACTAAAAAAGTAACGGCATTACGGGTGATCTTGATCACTTTCGCACCGGCGACAACATTGCCCACCTTGTAGAGCAGTTGCTTTTTGTTTGCCTTCTCTTCAATGACAGCAAAACCATCTTTCCCCGTACCCGCCACGGTGCCCTTTACCTCCAGGAGGGTAGAAAAATCAGGACCTTCCACGGGTGCCGCCGTATCACTTTTCTTATCGGCTATTGCTTTTTCTGTTGAACCAAAAAGATTACGTTGAGGAATAATCACATAAGCATCAGCCGACTCTCTCTTAACGGCGTTGAATGACACCGCTTCTTCAACCGCCGGCCGGGCGCTTCTGGTCTTCAGCAATTTGAAACTCAGCAAGTGATAGCAGAACCCCACCAGGGAATAGGTAATGGCGGTAATCGCTATCACTAAGAGCAGATGATTGCCTGTTTTCACGAGTTCAGCCCGTGAGAAGTTAGCAATACGTCCTTTGAGGGTGGTGAATAATTCTAATACCATTGGCCGCTCACTTCGGTTGCACTCATAAATACTTGGTTCTCGCATTACCGATGGGGCCGGTAATCGACAGAGAAATCTTCTTGTTATTCATAGCCGCAAGTTCGATAGTACCGGTCAAGTTGATTTCACTATTTTTAAAATCGGGATTCAAGACAACGTCACCCTTGAGAAAACAATTGATTTTATCGCCCTGCAACTTCAGTTTGTTGATTTTCAGCAGTCCGCCTTTGAGAACTAACTGCCCCTCGGCACTGCTGAACTCTATTCTGTCCAAACCTAATAATTTATCCAGAAGCTGATACGTTCCGTTCTGGATATCGAAATCGAGCTGACTGTCACCATGGTAGGCATAGGTGCCGCTTAACTTTCCCGTGATCTGGCGTCCTAACCGTTCCTTCAGATAGGCGAACTTGGCAAGGTTTAAGTTGGCAAACTTTAGCTCGGCGCTGGTCGGAATTTTTTCCGGCAGAACGTTGGGGAAATTTACTCGTCCCTGGGCAGCGCCATCGTAAAGGGATGCAGTTATTGAGAAAGATGAACGACCGACGACATAGTTTGACAAGCGCGGCCTCACTTTTAAAATCTCCAGGATGGTGCCGGAGGCCGGATTATCCTTGAAACTCAAGACAACATTTTCCATTTTCAACCCCGGAGGGAAACCGAGCGATGCTGACGCCAGGGAAAGAGTCACCTCGGGATAGCGTTCCGCTACCATGTCCACCAGATAACCCTGCACCACTTTACCGGGAAAGCGAATATAAAGAAAAAACCACAGGACAATAAAGGTAAATAGTATATATATTACAGTGCTCTTGGTTATTTTTTTCATCATTCTATTGACCGGTAACTTTCGCTAACTGAAACGTCACCGCCTGAACCTGGGCGGACAGGTACTCGGGGCTTTCCTGCATTTTTGTCAGAGAGATTTTCTTTACCCGGATTAGCTCCTGCGGCACTTCCAGCAGATAAAGGAAATCTGTCAACTGCCGCAAAGTGATTTTCTCCAGCCTTATGTCGACAGGTAATTCCTCATAGGGACCGGAAATGGATCCTTTCGAGGCGTTGATGCTTTTTATGTTGCCTTTAACTCCTGCGTCGCCGGCGATCTTCTCGAGATGCGAGAAAAGGGAAAAGTTCTGGGGCCGGCGGGCCAGTGACTGCTGGATCCTTTGTGCTTGCCGTTTAAGGACCCGATAATCCTTAGCCAGCAACATTACTTCCCCCAGCGTCTTCTCATTATTGCGAATCGACTGATTAACGGTATCTTTGGCTTCCATAAATGGCAAAACAAATAATTGGACAAGCAGGATAAACACAATTATCCCGCCGCCGCCGGAAACGGTCAACTGCTGTCTTTTCGATAATTTATCCCAGAATTCCTTCATCTTTGCGCCGTCATTCTCAGCTCAAATTCCACCTTGTCGCCCTGTTTTAGCAGGTTGGTGGCACCGATCTGGAGGTTAGTGAAATACTTGGACTTGGCTAACTCTCTTTTTAATGCATCCACGGCGTCGAAATTTTTTATCGTTGCTTTGATGATCAGCCGTTCATCGTCAAGATTCAAAGCAGTAATTAACAATTCTGTGGCGGGAGGAGCCAACGTCGAAATTTCCTTGATAAAGTCCAGTACCGTTGCCCCCCCTTCCATCCCCCCTAAGCCGGCGGATAGTTTCTTAGCCTCCGTAATCTTCACCTTGAACTGCTGCACAGGATCAACAATGCGGGTCACCTCCGGCGCCGCACTCTTGAATACTGCACTTATCTCTTTTTTCAAGTTATCAAGGCGGACCCGGGCATAGCGATAATCCAGATAAGAGTCGATAGCCAAGAGGAATACGGCACAGGCCAAGACGGCGGCCCCTTTCTTCAGAACCAATCCGTATTCAGTGAGGCGGGCCTGACTTTCCCGCTGCTGTAGCGGAAAATTGAAACCATGCCCCCTGGTATGTCTATGGATTGCCAGGGCCAGGGCCTGATTCATAATGGCCGGCTGCCAGACTTCCCTGATTTCCTGGGGCAGCACCACGCCCTCAATACTCGCCACATCCACCGCTTCCACGGGCAGGGCGAATAAGCGCGCCAGTTCCTCTTTGAGGCCCCGTTGAAGCGAACCGCCGCCCATCAGGATGATCCGGTCCATACCATCCTCCATACTTCCGCCCCATTTCAAAAATTCCAGGGTATTGGCCAACTCCTGATAAAATCTTCGCCATGGTTCCCCGGCCAACTTATGTTCATGACCATTCTCATTGTGTCGGCCGGCTAAGGGGGGGGAGGGTCTCGTTTCCTCTTTGTTGCTTGCCAACATGTCGCCGCCAAAATTAAAGCGCCGTACCTGTAAAATTGTATCCTCCTTGAGAAACACAGCCACCGTTTGTTTGGCTCCTATGTCCAGAAGCAGGCAGGAGCCGGTCAGCTTCTTCCTGGCTGCCAGCAGGGAAGCCACCGCCAGGGTAGCGATCCCGATCACACTGATCTCCGGAGGATGTTCTGTAAATAAGGCAACTCTTTGCTGCACAACGGCGCGGGGAACAACGGCGGCCAACATTTCCGAATGTTGGTTTGAACGTTCGAACTGGCTGATAATATTGTAGTCAAAAAGATAATCATCCATGCCTTGAGGCAGCATGGTTTCCAGTTCAAAAGCAATTGTCTGGCGAATCTTCTTTTCTTCCCGGAAAGGAAGTTTAATGTTGTGGAAGGAAACCGCCTCGGTGGGCAGGGAAAGATTGATCTGCACCTGACGGTAGTCAACTTTTTCGCCGAGAAAAGCCAACGCCTGAGCGACACCACCGCTTGCCGCAATATCGATGATCTCAGCCATTTCTACCCTGAATCCGGTGCGCAGACTGTGCGACGCGAGAACTGCCTTCAAGGTGGTGTTACCGATATCAATACCTAATATTTGCCCGGTCATTACTGGACATTCCAAGCCAACAGTTCTGCCGCGCCGCGCTCTTGGCCTCTTCTTATTGACCCGGTCACTGTTTGCTTCATCTTGCCCAGCATCCCTGTCGAAATAACGGTAAAATAACTACTTTTTACGGTCAATAAACTGTAACTCATGGTAATCCCCTGTAGACCCGGTATCCTCCGGTACCAGTTGACATCGGCAAGATCATTGCCATCCGTCCTCCGGTAGACGTCCATTTTTGCGGCACTTTCCACCGATAAATCCGGGGAAAGTGCACGCAATAACAGTTTAGGCGTCGTATTGATATTTATTGCCCCCTCGCCATACACGGTCAGAAAGTCTTTGAGCGCCGGGGTATCCTTTGTACCATAGTATACTTCTTTGGTGACCCCCTTTACCATCAATAAGTCGTCAATGCAATCCAGAAATCCATTCTTCGCAGCATATGGATTGGTGAGAGTTCGGTAATATGAGCTTTCTGCACCCAGTCCAGTCGTCTCGTCGTCCTTGTCCAACCAATCCTTTATCGAATCTACCAGTTCAGCTACCTTGTCCGGTGTCAGCTTAAACTCGGGCAGGCTCAGGAGACGGACCAGCAAATCTCTGACGGGAACATTATAAGCATTGCCGGTAATTAACTTATTGATAGGAACCTTGCCCGCTTCATCTTCAATGACAACCTGAAAAGAGCCTTTCCGGAAAAAAGTCTCCGACTGTGCATTGAAGAGTTCCGGTCTAGCCCAATTCTCGGTCAAGGCATCATAATTATTTTGATCCTCCGTGAGCAGGGCTGCCCCGCCATAGAAAGCCGATTTGGCGATATAGTAGAGCCGTATGCCGTCGCTTAAATTGGCAGTGCCATAGAGCCCATCGCGGGTCGATCGGTTAAATTCCACCGTCAGGGCAATAATGACGCTGACCATGAGAATAACGGTAATCAGCGCCATCCCGCGGTTATTGAAAATATTTTTCATTGTCCTGCTACTTTTGCTCCCAACCTCTATAAATACCAATATTGCCCTTTTCTTAAGTTGCAAGTTATGTTCTGCGTTATTTCCCGCCGGGCGTGACTGATTCCGTTTACCGGGGTTATGGCTGAACCGGGACGGCTAAGGCGATGGGCAGAAAAACCTTGGTCACAAATTTATAGGGCCGGTCCTTGTCTTGGGGGTTCGCCAGCCTCAACTCGATGGAAGCCATTGTCGGTACTTTGTTTTTTTCACCCGTCGCACCGGCAATAGAATCCCAGGAATCATGAACCTGGCCCAAGTTATCCGTGAATTTATAGATCACAGAATACAAACCTTCGCAAACCACGTACCCCTGCCGACCGGCTACCTGACTGCCTGCCTGAAAACTAGCTTGGACACCAGGCACATCTTGCCTCATGAGTCGATAGCTTCCTTCCGGCCCTTGCTGATCCACATAATAGGTAATTTCAGCCATGGTACCGGAGCTTTCATTTTCAATCCAGCTAATATGCGAACGCGAGACAAAGGAAATCTCCATAAAATTGGCGCCGACGGTATCGGAGACCCGGGAAACAAACTTGAACGTGCCGCCGTTCATCGTCACCGCTGTCAGATCTTTAATAATTCTCAGCATCGTGTTTCTTGCCATTCCGTATACTTCACCATCCCTTTCCGACTCGCTAATAATCCGGAAGGTGCCTCGATAGGCGGCATATATGGTGGACAATACCGTTGCGAGGATAAAAATGGCAATCAGGATTTCGATCAGGGTAAAACCCCGTCTATTTCCGGATAAACCTGTAGAACTCAAGGTAATACGCATTATTGGCTACCATTTTACTGTTTGTCACAATAACATCGATCTTTTTGAGATATTGAAAGGCCGTGTCCTTAACTTCAACCCGCCAGATATAATCAGGGAAATCCTCGCCGAATACGCCATTGCCATCGTTGAGCTCCTGCGGCTTAATGCTTTCCATTTCCGCCATTTTACTTTGGGCCAGCAGAGAGGCAGTAGTAAGAAAACGCGACTCGCTAGCCATGGAAACGCTTTGCGACTGGGAGCGAAAAACGGCCACCAGCGATATTGCCAGGATCGCCATGGCAATCATAACTTCCAGCAAGGTAAAGCCTTTCCGGTTTCCCATAGTTCGTTCTACCATAAACACCCACACAAACAATTATCACATTGCCGAACGCCGGCATACGGGATAATTACGTTAACGGAATCATCTCCTGCAAATTTAATTACTAATATGCAAATACCTCGTAAACATCGCCAATTACGGGGGACAGGATTATCGAGGGGCCATGCGGGTGCGAGTATAGAAGATAACGGTCCCGATTTCAAATCATTCTTGCGGTACAGCGATATTATTCTGCCTGGCAATCGTTTCAGGAAACGTTTATACTATTACCGAAGTGATGATTGGTGGTCTTACAACGTTATGGTTCTCCTTTATGAAGCATCTAAACTATCAACTAGATAATGATTCCCGAGTCGCCGTCATCGGTGGTGGTCCCGCAGGCAGCTTTTTTGCTCTTTATCTGCGCCACTTCGCTGGCCTGCGCGGCTTCCTTCCGCATATTACGATTTATCAGGATCGCTCCTTCGATGCCCTGGGTCCCAAAGGATGCAAGGGCTGCGCCGGCATTATTTCGCTCTCCTTGATTAAAGACATGGCCGAGCTCGACATCAACCCTCCTCCAGAGGTAATCCAGACCAGCATTGACCGCTTTGCCGTGCACAGCCCCTATGCCTCCATAGACATCAGTAACCCCGATAAAGATAGCAAGATCATGAGCGTTTATCGCGGAGGGGGCCCGCGCATCTCTCATTACGAAAAAAAGATCAGTTTCGACGGTTGGCTTTTAAGGGAAGCGGTAAATAAGGGCATCGAGGTAAAAAGTGAAAAGGTTACCAGTATTTGGACAGGCGCAACAGCGGGTCTGGAAGTGGCTGGCAAGCGGGCCGATTACGAACTTTTGGCATTGGCAACGGGAGTCAACGCCAGAAAGATCCCCATCGATGGAACAAATTACGTGACGCCGGAAACCAACATCATGGCCATGAACGAACTCTATTTAGGAGCCGCAGCAGTGCAATCCTGCCTCGGCAATGCCGCCCATGCCTTTCTTATCCCCCATTCCGGTCTGATCTTCGGCACCCTGGTGCCGAAGGGCGATTTTGTCAATGTATCGGTTTTAAGCAGTAGTAAATATCCCGTCACCATTGCCGACTTTTTGAATTATGACGTAGTCAAAGAAATTTTGCCGCAGAACTACAACATTGCCTGCGGCTGCCGGCCTCAAACGGCCATTGGGGCCGCCGAAAATTATTACGACGACCGATTTTGCGCCTTGGGCGATGCCGCAGTCACGCGGCTATATAAAGACGGCATCGGCTCTTCATTGACTATGGCCCGCGCCGCCGCTCACGCCGCCGTATTTCAGGGCGTATCGCGCCGTGACTTCCAAAATCATTATCGTCCTGTTTATAATACTATGCGCTGGAACAATCAATGGGGACATCTTTTGTTTTCCTTGAATGATAAAGTAAAAGAATCAAAAGTTTTTATACTCGCCCAGCAGAGACTAATCGGCGACGAGCAGGAAAAGAAAACCGAGCGTCAACCTTTTACGAAAGCCGCCTGGGGAATGTTCACGGGTAGCTATAGCTACGGAAGGATCGCCAAAAAAGTGTTCAGCCCACCGGCACTGCTGAGACTTGTTTCCGCACTTGTCAAGGAGGGTTGGGAAAACATCTCTACCAAGAAACAAACCGACCCGCGCCGGAAACTGTATATAGGCGGCAGAAAGGTGTTAATCCTGGGCAGCGGTTTCGGGGGCGCCTATACGCTCCGGCACCTGGTAAACTCGACCAACAAAAATGAAAACGTACAGATAACAATGGTAAATGACGAGAACTACTTTCTTTTCACACCATTACTCCATGAAGTGGCAATGGGCAGCATTGAAACCAGGCACATCGCCTACCCCATGCGAAGGTTGCATTGGCGGGATCGGTTCAATTTCATCCGGGCCAAGGTGGAAAAAATAGATCTGGTAAATCGACAGGTAACCACAACGGCAGGAGCTCTGGATTACGATTGCCTGGTAATGGCGCTGGGCAGCATACCAGACAAATCGCAATTGAATCTGGAGGGCGGCCATGCCTTTACCCTGAAAACCCTCTACGATGCCATGGAGTTAAGGAATCATATCATCGATGTCTTCGAGCAAGCGGCGATCGAGAAAGATCCCAAAAAGCAGGAGCAACTGCTCACCTTTGTCGTTGTGGGTGGGGGGTACATCGGCATCCAGTCCGTATCCGAGTTGAGAGACTGCATCTTTAAGAATCTGATTCGCTATTACAAGGATATAGATCCTAAACTCATTAACATCATGCTGATAGAGTCCCAGCCAAAGATAGTCGAACGTATGGATGCCAGACTGGGCGCCTATGTGAGAGAACAACTTACCAATATGGGCATCGAAGTACGGACGAGCTCCAGCGTAACACGCGCCTGGGA
>Ga0334722_10007992_pt1 | contig 10168 bp, 9 predicted proteins | sample C3_bottom_MG_FD_207210 | JGI IMG/M metagenome (GOLD analysis project Ga0334722, IMG submission 207210) | Sediment microbial communities from Yellowstone Lake, YNP, Wyoming, USA - C3_bottom | ecosystem: Environmental > Aquatic > Freshwater > Lake > Sediment | place: USA: Wyoming | collected... | reverse complement strand
TTACAGTTCCTTCATAACGTACATCTTCAAAGAAACCATCCCTGAGTAATATTGGCCTTACTGCTACTGCAGTAATTGTTTGACTAGACTCTGATACGCTTGGCGATGGTTCCTTGTTGGTGATTACAGGTGGTTGTGTTTCTTGTTTGTTTTCCTGTTCCTTTGCACTAGGAGACATCTTTTCTAATATCTCCGAGTTTTGTTTTTTATAATCAACTACTGTCTGATTTAGCGACTGTATCTGTTGATATAGGATGTAATTGCTAAAAAGTGAAATAGCCACTATTGTTATTAAAATAATTATTGCCTTTTTTGCCAACTATTTCTTTGTTGTAATCTGATAATAATTTCTTTACGGAGAACAAATAACATATATTCATACCATGCATGTTACCAAATAATGAAACAGTTTTTCAAAGAATTATGTGAAAAAATAGTTGTACAAGATCCTTCAATACGCTTTGTTGGTATTGCAAACGAGGATGGCAGTATTGAGGCAGACGCCGAAAGAAAGGGCCTTAAAGCAATATTTTCGCCAGAACAAAGGGCAGAATATGCAATGACTGCAGCAAACAGGCAAGCTACAAGACTACGATGGGAGTATCTATTAGGCAAAATCAACTTTGCTACATCGCATTATGAAAAGATAATTCGTGCTACAATCCCAATTGCAGACGAAAACAGGCGTCTTTCACACGTTGTCTTGGTTTCATTTGATCCTCAGGCAAAAGCAGATGAAATCATCACAAAAAAGATAATTCCCCTGATTGGTCAAAACATGAAAACTTTCAAGTAGCTATCTTACTTGGAAGATGTCCGTTACTTTGATCTCATGGTATTCTAGCTGTGCGACATAAAGTCCTGGATTGGTTGGTTTTGACAAAAGCGCGTTATAATGACCTGATGCATCATCATAAAATATCTCATCATCTACAATGTTTCCTTGTTGATCGAAGATGGTAAGATAAAGCTCTTCCCTAAATGAGATTGTTTTTTGGACTGCACCAGCAATAAGTAACTTGTCACCATCAACTGTTGCTTCTATTATGGCAATTCTTGATTTTATTGGCATATATTTTTCAATTAAGTCTTTGAGATGTGATAAATCGTTTTTCACACTTGCCGGATCATTTTTTGATAGAGCAGTTCTGATCTTTTCAAGCACTGGAACAAATTCTGTTTTATACTGTGGCACATTTTGGTCACCAAATTTATTGATAAATTCTTCAAGCTCTTCAAACTCTTTTGCAACTGTGTTATCAGAATTATTGTAAGTTGTTTTAGACTTTTCTTGTATGTTTATTATTTGCGTTGCTTGTGAGTTTTGGTACTGTAATAGAACTACATACATTCCAGGTTCTGTAGGTGTTTGCCACTGAGTAAAGAAATCACCTGATTTAGCGTCTGAAAATTTCAAGTTGCTATGAATATTGCCATCATCATTGTAGACTGTCAGATATAGATTCTCTCTGGCAGAGCTCTGACTGTCTACAGCGCCTTTCATTGTCCAAATGTTTTTTTCACCATCATATGATATGTCAAAAATGATGTGCTCATTTCGTAGGGGCAAATTATTTATCAAAAACGTTCGCAGTTGAGCAATTTTCAAGTCTGCGTCAGCAAAGTTACCATATTCTACCGACTTTATAGCATCTTCTTCCATCTTCAAGTATTCATCCATGTATTGATCAAAGCTTGGATTTTGAAATGCTAGTGCAGTGTTTGAGAGATGGTCTATTTCTTCTCTGTACTCTATTTTTCTAAGCTCGTCTACACTATATCCTACATCTGAACCATCCGGGTTTTCTGCATATGCCTTGCTTACCTGCTGCCAGTCAAGGAACAGCTGAGTAACTGCTCTGTCTGCCGCATCAAGATCTTTTTTCATAACAAGCTCTCTTGCTCCGTTTATCTGCTCTTTTACTGAAGCGGCAAAGTCATTGTATCCTGGCAAAAATCTATTACTTGTTATTCCCATGTCTACTAGATTCTCTATTGCTTTAGCTCTCTGCAATATGTCACTTGCACGGAGATCATACGATTCTTTTGAGTATGAATTCAGCTCAGATTTGATTTCCGGAAGCCTTGAGTTTGCCCATGCAAGCAACACTTCGATTCTGTCAAACCTTGGGCCAGAATAATTTTCTTTTTCCAAGTTTTGTGCAGAAGTAATTATCTTTATTGCATTTTTGATCTCAAAGAGATTCTCATAGTCTGCCTGCAGCTCTGCCATTGATTTTAGTTGCTTGTATTCAAACTCTAGTGTTGATAACGGGTTTCGATTTTCTTGTAATGAAGATATTGTTTTGTCAAATTCTGAAACAATTTGCAAGATTTCATCCATTGACTGAGCTTGCTCTACTTTGACAAGAAGGTCTTCCCATGTTTTTGTAACGCCAGAGTCAACATTGTTTGCTTGTGAAAATTCCATAATCTTTGATATTCTTGAAGAAATCTCAATGGCATTTCTCATGTCTGTGATTTCTTTACTTGATTTAAGTATGTCATCTGCTGATGTAGAAATGCTAAGTTCTGACTTGAGTGATTTCCATTTTGGCTGCAGAATGTTTGCTAGTTTGGAATTGGCCTCAGAGTCAGATGTGATAAAGCGTTCTACTTTGTCTAGCGACTTTAACAGAGTAGCAGCATCATACAGCTCATTTATCTTGTCTTTTTTCTCTAAAAATTTAGCAATTGTTTCTGCTTCAGATACAGAGGATCTAAGATTAGACCAGTTGCTATTGACTAGCTGATAACGAGGATCCTCATTTCGTGACACTGAATCTAAAAATCGTGCCTTTGTTAGAAGGTCTACTAGTCCCTCTAGTTCGTCTACATACAGTGGTGAGGTGCCCCTGGCAAAAATGAATGCAAGTTCTTCTTGTAAACTTCTGCTCATCAAAGAATTATTTTTAGTCATGAGGTTAAGCACTAGATCTTCAAGTTCTGCAAAGCTCAAGTTTCGTTTTGTTGGTGCTTTTATTGGATCAGAGTTTGCAAGAAGTATAGTAGCTTCATTGATGGATTCTATGGCATTTTTTGTATTGCCAATTTTCGAATAAAACATAGCTGCATAAATTTCTCTTTTTACGTTGTTATCAACATCTGTTGTTATCTTGTTGTCAGTCAATAGCTTTGCAGAATATTCTACAATTGAATTGATGGGTTCTTTTATTGATGTATCTAAATCAAAAAGATCAGATTCATCAAATGATATCATTTCAAGGTCAACAAATAATTCTTTTAAATATGAAAGTGATTCTTCTGATGCTTGTAATTTAACAGAGTTTAATTTTGATTCAATTTGTGAAACATCAATATTTTTTTCTTTTGCAAGTTGAATTTTTTCTGACACAACATTAAATGCTAGATCAAGATATCCTTCTACAGTATTTTCAGAATATTTCTTTGAAAGAACCTCAAAAGTTGATGTGCTACTGTAATCGCCATAGTTAATTTTGATTGTGTATACTCCAGCAATTCCACAAAGTTTGCCGCTAAGAGGAATTGGTTCTGTTATGAAAAGTCCATTAGACAATGGTGTCAGCTGTTGGATCTGGCACAAATCATTATTTGGATTTACTATCTGCATTATCAGGAATTTGTCTGACAAAATGTTTGTTATCTTACCGAAAACAAAAATGCGTTCTCCATTGGAATGTGTTCCATAATTGTCTAAAAGCACAACTGCCTCTGAAGTCTGTGCAAAGGCCTGAGCTGGAAATACTAGCATAATTGCAAAAATGATTGCTATTGTTACTTTCATAGTTTGGATCTTAGCCAGCTGTTTTTATGGCTTCTTCAAAATTAGAAATAACTTTGATAATTATAGCATAACTTCATCTTATAAAAGAAATATCTTGAAATAAACCTTCTAAAAATGACTGATCGATAGAATTTTTTCAGATAGATCTTAAATATCTGAAACGACATTATGATACCAATGACACTAGTTGTCAGAGTAATGGATTGAAGTAGCGTGGCCCCCAGAACCACTATGTGAAATCTAGCGCATTAGCGCTAATTCTTGGGTGGTAATCTCCCCGCGTTCTGCAAAAGGGTCACGCCATTATTTTAAAAACATCCTAGTATACACTAAAAATCACATGGCAAAATACGAAATTCCACCACTGAATTACAAGTATGATGCACTGGAGCCATACATTGATGCAAAGACAATGGAGATACATCACACAAAACACCATCAAGCTTATGCAAACGGACTAAATGCTGCACTTGAAAGCATAAACGCACTTTCGCATAAAAATTACATTACGGCGATCTTGTCTGATTTAACTACGGTTCCAGAAAATATACGAAACGCAATAAATTTTCACGGTGGAGGTTTTGAAAATCACAGACTGTTTTGGGAAAGCATGAAACCAAGTGGGGGAGGTGAACCTGGTGGTAGGCTTGCAGATGAAATCAAAATTTATTTTGGCAGTTTTAAAGAATTTAAAGAAAAATTCTCTCAAGGAAGTTTGACTATCCAAGGAAGCGGTTGGGGATGGTTAGTGTATAATCAAACATACTCTAGACTAGAATTCAAGGTAATGCCTGATCAAACAAGTCCCTGGACGCTTAGATTGATACCGCTTTTGGGCTTGGATGTTTGGGAACACGCATATTATCTAAAATATCAAAACAGACGCGCAGACTATATTGACGCATGGTGGAATGTTGTCAACTGGACTGAAATAGAAGAAAGATTCTCACGCGTTGCCTCATAGAAAAACAATCAAATTTAACATAACCAAATTGCTGGATATAATAACCAGATCAATTTACCAGATCGCTTTATGATGACCTATTGTAAAGGGCATAACCTTATTACCCAAAAACATGCTTTCTAATTTATAATGAAATTATATCTTGACTTTGAGCCATGTGACGAGTGTAAGACTATGATAAAGGAGATTAGTGAGAGCGACCTATTCTCAGATGAACAAGCAAAAGAAGAAGAATCAACCAAATTCTTGAGACATCTTACCTACAATCATAGTGAGGTAGTCAAGGCTATAATTAAGGACATGCCAGTGCAAAAAAGAAAACAAGAATTTGACTTCTTCAGATAGATATGGTTTTAGTTATTGTTTTCCAGTAGCAATTCTGCACAATGCTTTTTAATTATGATTGAGGAGATTTTTTAAAATGAATCTAAAGACAATATCGGGCCTTTCTATTTTGGTATTGTTGCTTGGTGTTGTTAGCTCAAGTAACCATTCTGCATTTGCCCTAGAAAAATCTACAAGCGAACAATATATTCTCAAAAAAAGTCTGCAATCGATAATGACTGATTACAAAGTCGCTGTGACAAAAGCAAAAGCAGAACTATTGTCTTCTATTAAAAAAGCAAACTCTGATGCAAAACTGGCAGTACAAAAGGGCATTCCTATGGATGCGATAAATGCAGCTACAAAGACAACGATTGCCAAAGCCAAAGCCGAACTGAAACTTGACATACAAAAGGCAAAGGCAGAAGCAAAAGCCGCATTGATGCAGCTAAAAACTGCTGTAGATAACAATAAAATATCATAAATTTTTACCATTTTTGTGGTAATCTCATTTTTATAATTACTAAATATCCAGTAAATGAGAATAGAAAAATTTCTATGCCACTGCTATCTTTATTGGTTGAGCAGTGTGCTTTGAAAGATCTTTATGTATAACAGCATGCGACTCTAACTTGAATGTCAGATTACACGTGTAGCATTTCCACGCTGTCATACTCATATTAACATTAAAACAATTTTTGTATATAAAATCCGCGTAGAAGTTATTCTTTTCACTTGCGAACTTCGTTGTCAACGGCGTCTGCCATCAAATCAAGATCGTCTAGACTTCCAAACTTTTGATACGTCAATCTTTCCAAAGTTTGTAGCACACTTTTTACTGCACGATATTGCGGTATTTGTGGGTCATTTATCTCACCATACAATCCAATGCCTTGTATGTCGTTTGATTTTGCAAATCCTAGAATTAACCCATTAAATCCTGTTATCAATGACTGTTGAGGAGTTATGTCAACACCAAGTTTGCTAACTTGATCAGTTAATTCGGGCGTTGTTGTTGTAACGAATGTTCTTGGATTTTTGTCCAACACGTGATTTGTATGAAATGCACCAAGTGTGTAGATCAGCTTCGCTTCATATTTTTTGGCAACATCTATGACATCTTGGCATAGTTTGTACAGATCTTCATTGTTTTCTGGCTGACCTCTGCCACCTCCAAAGACTATGACATCTTTACCGTATCTGTACTCCCATTTTTCTTGGTAAAAATCAATGTAGCCTCCCTTGTCAATAACGTATGGAGGATATGAAGACGAGATATAACGAAAAAGACGCGTGTTCAAATTCTCATTGATAAGATCAACTGCTACGCTGCCCACATTTCCCATGTCTTGCATGGCAGCTATGATTATGGGTTTTTTCAGGTCAGGCTCTTCTACATTAACAAACTTCATGTCCAGCTTTTACACTGCATGTAATTAATACTTGGGGTATGTAGCAAATTACTTTCGTGTTACTTGATACACGGCACCGTATTCTTGTGTGCCTGATTCACCATTTACTAATTTGTAATTATATGAATCAAAAGATTTTATGATCCCATACAATGCTTCTCCTATGACTAGTCCGTTTGGTGGTGCAAATCGATTGATCTTAGCACATTTGTTTACTGTAGAACCAAAAATGTCATCAATCGCAGAGGTAGCCATTTTTGCTACTCTCACAGAACCATAGGTTGCACTGATCTTATAATCAAATACTGGTAATCCTTCTTCTTGCATTTTCTTACAAATCTGTTTATTGTATTCACCTAATTTCAAACAACATTCTAATGCATTTTTGATAGCATCGTTGCCTTGAGTATTTGTTTTTGGGAAGTAAAACAACAATGCATCACCTATATTTTTTACAACAATGCCACCGTAGTCACTAATCCATATAGCCATAGAATTAAGAAAGATACTATAGAATTTACTTGATTCCAAATCTGTTAATTTGGCAGTCAGTTTAGTAGATCCTATTACATCAAGAAAACAAACAAAGTAATTTTCGCTCTGATCAGAAAATTGTAACAATACGTCTTGTTGTTGCTTTATAATGTCTTCTCTCTGTTTAATGGCAATTAATGATTCTTGTATCTTTTTTGCCATTGCATCAAAGGATGAAGAGAGTTGTCCTATCTCATCATCTCTTCTTATGTTAGTTCTGATGCCAAAGTTTCCGTTTGCTATCTCATTTGCTGCATCACGTAGCTTGATTATTGGTCCTGAAAGACGCTTTGAGAGGATATAAGCGAGTATTACCATCACAGCTACTATTACAACACCAGCAAGAAAGATCTTATTTTGAAGAATTAGAACAGGTTCAAATGTTTCAGATTCGTCCTTTTCCGCAAGCAAAACGTACCCCAAGTCTTTTGCGCAATATGAAAAACCATAGATTGGAACTCCTCTGTAATCGTTGTACAACCCGCCCATGCTTTTACCTAATTCAAAACATGTTGATACTGGCAGTGTGTTTACTATTTGGCGAAATGCCGCATCTTTTACAAAGAGTGATTCTGAAACCATCACTCGATCTTTGTTTACCAGATACACTTCGCCTGTCTTGCCCAACCCACTTTTAGTTAACAGGATCTTATCCAACTCCACAGTACTAGTGTCTGCAATCAATACTCCGATCGGTTCTTTATTTTCTGTTCCAAAAATTGGTGTGACTATAACCATTTCATGTCCTCCCTGAAAAGTTGGTTTCAATTCTACAAAAGGCTGAGTTAAACCTCTGACAAATTGCGGATCTCTTGAGAAATTAGCATTTTCAATCATACCTAAAGAAAAATAGACTGTACCATCATTGCCAATAATTTTTACATCAGCTAAACCAATTGAATACCCGACTAATTCACGAAATGCCTTGACCTCAGTTAGAAAATCTCGCTTTTTTTCTTTCATTTTCAAATTGAAATCAGGATCATCATGTACATTGTTTAATTCATTGACTAGATTATGTACCATGGGCGTAGTAGCCAAGATTTGCATATCTTTAATTCTTGTATAAAATAATGTTCTGACTGCTTCTCCTCTTATTGTTGATTCTCCGACTAGTTGATTTTCTACTCCTTCTTTGAGAGTGTTTTGTGCAAAGTTAAAGCTTAGTATGGCAGTGGTAACAAGAGCAATAGCTGATACAATCATCACTAGAAAAATTAGTTTTTTATCTAAACTAAATGAAAGCCTGTTTGGCAATAAATCTGCTGAATTATCATACTTACTTTAAGGTTGTTTCTCTTATCATCGGTGAGACAAACCTAATGAAGCTCTCTATCTGGTTTTTTATCTTTGACCCAACTTATATTGGGTGTCTTTGTCTTTTTAATATGTGGTAAATACGGCTTGGCAATTGAATCACATTTCATTCAAACCATAATTGGCGTAGGGATACTTCTTTTTGCAGCCAAGCTTATGGCAGAACTTTTTCTTAGATTAAAACTGCCAATAGTATTAGGTGAGCTTTTGGCAGGTATGATAGTGGGTCCATTTGCTCTTGGCTCGCTTTTTGTTTTTGATGGTCAACCACTGATAAAGATAGATGGAGAACTGCGAATTTTAGGAGAAATTGGTGCAATTGTGATTCTTTTCATAGCAGGCCTTGAAGTCACTCCAAAAGAATTTCTTCGTGGCGGTAAAGCCTCGTTGGTAGTTGCAACATTTGGTGTAATACTGCCATTTTTTGTAGGATTTTTTGTTTTTGAATTGTTTGGATTTGGTGCTTTTCAGTCCATGCTTATTGCTACTGCCCTTACAGCAACAAGTATTGCAGTTTCAGTTCAAGTGCTACGAGAATTTGGTAAACTGCAAACTCCAGAAGCACGTCTAATTATTGGGGCTGCAATAATGGATGATATACTTGCTATCGCAGTATTATCGGTAGTTAGTTCGCTTGGCACTGCGACGGGTGATATCGCTCAGATCGATCCAATACACATAGTTGTGGTAATCTTACAAGTACTTGGCTTCTTTGCAGCACTGCTGATTGGTTCATTGATAATCATACCAAGAATAGTTGCAAGAAAAATGTGGAAAGCAGAAGGAAGCGTTGAAGGAATTGCCACTGCGTTATTTTTTGGTGCTGCAGCGTTAGCTGGAATAATTGGACTCTCACCAATAGTCGGTGCATTTGCAGTAGGAATGGCTTTGTCTTCAAGCAAAGTGTTTGAAAAAATTGAACACTACGTCAGTAAACTGGGTCTTATCTTTGCACCATTGTTTTTTGCGTTTATTGGTGCACAAGTTGACTTTAGAGGAGTTAATGCAGAGGTCTTGATGCTAAGTGGCATAATCATAGCAATCGCTGTAACTACAAAATTTTTTGGATGTGGACTGCCCGCAATGCTATTTCTCAAAGACAAAAGAAAATCAATGCAGGTTGGAATAGGTATGATCTCAAGAGGAGAGGTGGGGTTAATTGTAGCAGGGGTTGGTGTAGCATCAGGAGTTCTTACATCAAATGTTTACTCTACTATTGTGATAATGGTTGCAGTTACTACAATAATTACACCGCTCTGGCTAAAATCAAGTTACAAAAAAGAAAGTGCACAACAACCACAATCTGTCTAGTGGTGAAAGATCAGCTCCCTACTAAGTAACATTCAATTAAAACAAACAAACAAAAACACACAATGAATCTTGAGGAGAATATTTTATCACAACTCACACAAGATACAAAGCGTGAATATCGCCTTTATTATCAAGACAAAGTGTATTCTTTAGAGGATGTGATTGTGGCCAGATCACCAATGCCAGTAAACAAGCCCACGACCAGAGGTGGTGTATATTCTATAAGTGACAAAGAATACAAGATCAAAGGAACAATACATGATCTATCACTGGTACCGTTTATTCCCAAGATGATGCTTGGCCCAAGTACTGAATTCCAGGAAATTCCTATAAGAACACATGTAGAAATTGATGGAAAAAATAGACCCTGTACATTATTTGCTTATCTAACAAATGCCATGAATAATTCATCAAAAATAATATTTAATTTGTTAATTGTACGCACAAAAATTGAATAAAATCTATTTTTATCGGTAAAAAAGAAAATTGAAAAACATTTGTTTTTAATATGAATAGTCAGATCACATAATGCATGGATGT
>Ga0334722_10007991_pt1 | contig 10168 bp, 11 predicted proteins | sample C3_bottom_MG_FD_207210 | JGI IMG/M metagenome (GOLD analysis project Ga0334722, IMG submission 207210) | Sediment microbial communities from Yellowstone Lake, YNP, Wyoming, USA - C3_bottom | ecosystem: Environmental > Aquatic > Freshwater > Lake > Sediment | place: USA: Wyoming | collected... | reverse complement strand
TATTGAATTCGTCTATACCGAGCCGCTTGGTATACACGATAAACTGGTCCAGATCGTGATCGAGAGGATACAGAGCGTTAAGTTCAGTGTTCCGCTGGACATAGAGAAACGGAGTTTCGAGATAATCTCCGAAGAAACGGACCTCAGCGACTTCCCTGCCGGGCAGGTGCCGATCATAAAACGGGTGATACATTCAACAGCGGATTTCGAGTTTAAAAATACCCTTATCTTTCATCCGGATGCGGTGAAGACCGGGATCGACGCGATCAGATCTGGCAGGAATATCCTCACAGATATAGAAATGGTGAAGGCCGGGATCAACAAGAAGCTCCTCGATAAATGGGGGGGAAAGGTCATCTGCAATATAAGTCAGGGGTCAGAAGGGGTCGATACAGGGAGCAAAACAAGGGCTGAGATGGGGATTGAAACAGCATTGAAAGAGAACAACAATATCGGCATCATCGCGATCGGTAATGCCCCAACCGCCCTGCTTAGGACAATTGAGCTTTTAAACTCCGAACTCCGAACTCCGAACTCCGAACTATTAGTCGTCGGGGTTCCTGTGGGTTTTGTTAAGGCCCTCGAATCAAAGGCGCTCCTTGCGACCCAGCAATTCCCCTTTATTACGAATTTAAGCAGGAAAGGCGGAACGCCTGTTGCGGTCGCGATCGTTAATGCGCTGCTGAAGCTGGCATCGGAATGACATGAAAATTCAAAGTTCAAATTTCAATGTTACGAAGAAGACCATAAGTCAAACTATATTCGCTGTCATGCCGGCGGCTTCGTCCGGCCTACTGTTGGCTTGTCCGGAATCTTTCTTTGGCTTTCAGAAAGATTCCCGACTCCCGAAAGCTTTCGGGATTGCGGGAATGACAACGTTTCGGTATTTGCTTGCAATTGCAATATGTTTCACTGCCTCTGATGCATATGCCATGCATATCTCAGAGGGCATACTGCCTTTTAACTGGGCCTTGCTCTGGTCTGTTATTGCGATCCCATTTGTGGCATGGGGATTGTATAAGCTGAAGAAGCTCTCTTCGGTTGATCTTTCATTTAAACCTCTCGTCGGGTTAATGGCTGCTGTTGTATTCATCATATCCTGTATGCCAATCCCCGTTCCCACGGCAGGGACTTGTTCCCACCCGTGTGGCACAGGCATGTCGGGAATACTGCTGGGTCCAGCCATCAGCATAGTTATAACAGCAGCGGCCCTGCTCATTCAGGCGCTGTTTCTTGCCCACGGCGGACTGACCACATGGGGCGCTGATATAGTATCAATGGGCGTGATGGGCTCATTTGCAGGTTATCTTACCTTCAGAGGATTGAGGGCGTTAAAGGCTAATCTTTGGATTGCAGGATTCATGGCAGGTCTCTTTGCAGACTGGGCAACATATACTGCAACCTCTGTTGAACTTGCCTCAGGCATAAAAGGCGATTCACTGTTTCTGCCGCTTTTCTGGAAGATCCTCATCGCCTTCATACCAACGCAGCTTCCCCTGGGAATACTCGAAGGCGCCATGACAGCAGGAATGGTAACCCTGCTTTACAAAAAGAGGCCCGACCTTCTTGTAAAGATGCGGGTAATCAAGGCAGCGGAGGCGACGGTATGAAGTTCGGAGTTCGGAGTTCGGAGTTCAGAGTTAAAATTAATAACCTACTGTTCCTTAGTGTTTTCTTGCTAATCACTATTCACTGTTCACTATTCACTGCCGCTTTTGCCTCTGAAAAATGGCCAGGCGTTGACGAGTCGGTAGTTGAAAAATATGCTAAGGAATATGGACGAGAGGCAAGGGAGCCGTTCATCAATACAGACCAGGGCGATCTGCTCCTGTTTGTGTTTCTCCTTGCAGGGACAATCGGAGGCTTTGCAGCAGGGTATTTCTGGAAGGAATTGACAGGAAAAAATTGTAAAAATCAGGAGGCAACAAAACAACAGCGCCGCTCTTAACCCGAAAAATGCATTTAAAAAAACCGTGGATATCTTTACCTTTGGGCGGTTTAACCGCGCCAAACAGTGTTTTCCAGATTACCTCGTTCCAGCCTGGTCTGCTTGCAGGACGTATCACAAGGCTGCCGGAGTTGTCCCTTTCGGCATTGCCGATGACATAGATCCTGTCGCCATATTCAAGTCTCTTTCTGACAGCATCGGTAAAGTCGTCCCGCTCGATTCTCCTTGTGAGCACGATCTCGCGGACGCCGAAGATGGCAGCCACCTCCGAAATCCAGCCGGCCCTTACCCTGCACGAGGTAGCATCTATGAGCACAGAGCCGGTTTTGTCCTCGAGCATGAAGCGCTCAATCCTCTGGGTCGGCTTTATATAATCGGACATAACCATAAGAGAGTTCAACCACAGACCCAACACCTAGGACTGTCAGCGGTTTGACAATGCCCTGAACCTCAACAAGACCGATAGCAAGTGCCCCGATCTTCGACGTAGCAATATTTTCGACCTGCCTGGCCTGCCGGAATCTCCAGATCGCATCAACAAACAGCCAGGATGCCACGCCGAAGATGCCGCAGAGCCCTATTATGCTGTCAGCTGTCATCCAGCTCTTGCCTATGGTCAGTGTCTCCCAGAAGTTGCCTGCAGGCCTTCCGAGGGCAAGATATCCGGCAATCGGCACCAGACACAACGGTGCAATGAGACCTACAGCGAATATGTATCCAATTATGAAAATAATGATAAGTCCGACAATAGGCTCTGTGCTGCGTCCCGTATTCGCATCCATATTGAACGGACAACAGCGCCTGTGATCGCGATTCCGGCGATTAAAGGAACAAAGATGATCGAATAAAGATAGATGATGAACGTAAATACAAGGAATATGCACCGGAGTATGATGTTCCTGATGCTGATATTGAGAAACGGTAGAATCTTTCCTATAAGCTTGCCAGGCTGCCGAGCAGGGGGCTTCTGCCACCAGTCATACGGCAGGATAAAGACGAGAAGCATAAATATGGCAAATCCGAAAAAATAGAAAAACTGCTTCATGGTTTCTTCTTTTTCGGTACTTCAAGCAGCGGGTGATGCCTGAAGCCTAACATCCATGCGAAGACCACCTGAGGAAAGACCTCTCTTTGTATGTTGTAGATCGTGACCGTTTCATTGAAGAAGGTCCTGCGGTCGGCAATCGCTGATTCCAGTTCCGTTATCCTCTGCTGAATCTTCAAAAACAGTTCATTGGCCTTGAGGTCAGGATACCCCTCCCATACCGCCTTCAGACCGTGCATCTTTTCCTCAAGCTCGTTCTCGATCTTCGTCTTCTGGTCTGTCCGTCTGGCTGAGGGAAAGAGCGCTCGCAGTCTTGTCAGTGATTCGAGAATGCCCTTTTCGTATTGCACATAGGCCTTTGTCACATCAATCAGCTTCGGGATCTCTTCATTTCGCTGAAGGAGAAGCACATCAATGTTGTGCCATGCCTTTCCGATGTTGTTCCTGACCTGGATGAGGCTGTTAAAGAGGCTGATGATATAGCCGATCCCGCCCAATGTAAGAAAGAGCAGGATTACCGATATAATTAGGAAGATTCCTGACTTCATAATATCTCCAATACTATCATATCTCATTTAACGCGGCATACTGCCGCTTACAACAATCAGCGCGGCAGACAGAATCGCCAGCACTGCCGATACGCAGACGCTGAAATAATAATTCCTCCTGAGCAACGCCTCAGCCCGTGTTTCATCCGTGTCCGAGATGATGAAAATGTCGTAGGTCGTGCGGGACGGTGTCCTGCCGGGCACGAGGAATTGCAGGATGGATTCTTTCCCGGAGCGCGCCTCAGGCCGGGGCCGGACGACAAACCGCTCAGGCGCTGCAGCATCAGGCAGCGCAGACGGGTCAATCTCAACATTGCCGACTACAAATACCCGGTCGCCCTCCTTCAATTCGTACTTTTTCCTGTGCCATGAGATCCGCTCAACATGCCGGGTCAGGAGGATCTCGAACGCCCGGCTGCCAAACCAGTTGCTTAAGATGGTGATAAAGGGCCTGCGCAGCTCCACACCGGGATGATCAGGGTCAATGAGAATAGCGCCGCTGCCGTCATCAAGGTAGAATTTGCTCATCTCTTTCTTGTACGTTCCAATCTCCGTTGTCTTTCCATCCGGGTTCCGCTTGGTCCCGGCAAGGTCCCAGAGAAATGACATCACTGTGCGGTCGGAATTTAAGCGGAGTTCCCGGCTTCCGCTATGCTTTACAATACCGCTCAGCTCCGCAAGGCCGGGAGCAACTGAAGCGACCGCCGAGGTCGGCAGGTTCCTGACTGCGAGTACCTCTGAGTATAACCAGCGTCCCTCCTGCATATAACTCAGGAAGGCATACAGAAGCCCGCATCCGGCCATGACGTAGTCCAACTCTGTTGCGAATATCAGATTGCGCGTGTCCTTGCCTATGAACAGCCTGCCGTAGCTGGTCCAGAAGGCGAGACGGGCTACTGCCGCAACAGCTCCGAAGCCAAGCATAATGCGGAACGCAGCCGACCAGTACTCCGGCCAGGGAATGAACCGGTCATCCGGGTCAAGAGCACGCGGATTCACCCGCTTGACCCATCGGACAAAGAGCTGCCTGAGCGGGAGGATGACGAAGCCTGAGATGACCACCAGGCCGAAGAGCAAGGGCATGGCCGGCAGGATGAAGACCAGCATATAGATAACAAGCGGCGCCAACAGGATGAAGAGGCCGATCTTTAGTACACTCATGGCCCGATCACCACAGTAAGGTGCGACAGACGGAGATACAAATCGCTTTAGCCAAGTACTTCCAATTGCTCATCATTTCTCCAGCCTTGCATAATCATAGAAGTAAAACTCGTCAATGAGGCCTGCAAAGTTATCGTGACCCGGTTCGCTGCCGCCGAGTTTCATCTCTGAGACCCTTTGTGAAACCCTTTTGCAGCCAAAACTCGTGTCGCTTGTCCTTCTGTCGAACCGGGATGAAAATAACGTCCCGTCCCAGACCACTTTGACATGATGCCACTCGTTTGTATATATGCGGCCATTGTTCACGTCAATGGAGGGAGAGTAAATCCTGCCTGATTTATCAAAACAGGGAATATGGGCAACCAGTTTCCCTCCGTGGTTTTGGATCGTTAGTGACATAAGGTCAGAGACAAAAAGATGTTCGATCGCGGGGAGATTCTTCATGTCCTTCAGCATGAACCAGAACTCGATCGTGAATAATTTGGCGGATATGGGACCTGAATTGGCAAGGACATCCACGATGCTGCTGCCGTCTAATTCTATCGGCTGACCGAACACGCCGGGAACTTTCAGTCGAAGAGGAAACATCCGATCATAGAGCGCTTCCTGCCATGTCAGTGGTTTCTTTGCTTTTTTCCCTGAAATGACAGTGATAGCGGTCTTTGCCGAACCCTTATTAATTATCCCGTCATCGAAATCGAGATGGACAAGGGAAGGGGAACCTGTGCGCTCCTGATTCGGCATTGTTCTGAAATCCGGCAGCCTTGGATGCCTTGTCTCATCCGGCACCTTGAGAACAAGACTTGTCACCTCCCTGAGGATCTTGTCCCGAACCTCGGTGTTCTGCGTCAGATCAATGTAGATAAGGGAAAGCGATAGTGCAAGAAAGAGCCCTGTCATACTAAACGAAGTGAACATCGCTTGTCTGAGGAGGCTCCGCACGGTTGACTCGGGACTGTCTGTCACAATGAAAATATTGCGGTAATCTTCGGCAATGTCATGACGCTCGAACTCAGAAAATAGGAAACGTTTGACAATCCCCTTGCGTTCTTTTTGGGAAGATGGCCTGACCACGAGCCTTGCCGATCCGATGTCCTTTGGGGCAGCACCTTTATCGGCCTCGACCGATCCGACAACGTAGACCGGGTCACCGTCGGAAAGCACCACATCGCCCCGCCTGGCAAAAAAGACCTTCGTGAAATCCGTTTTGTCCGGCATGGGGAAAATGTCAAGGGGATTCCACGGCTTGACAACAGGCAGCTCGACCCGGATGCGGCCGCTCTTGTCCTCAAGGACAAACTGCCTGCTCGTCACTGAGCGGGCTATTCCACTGAACTCTGCAAGCCCGACGGCAGCAGAACCGGCCATTGACCTTGGTAGATTCTCGATCACCCGGATGAACTTGATATAGGTTGCCAAAGACTTAAATCCGAAGAGAACAGCCATAATAGCACCGCAAACTCCGGAGACGGACTCAAGGACGGGGATAAAGAGGTTTCCCTTGTCCAGCATCGGATACAAGGTTGTGACCAAGGCCGGATAGTTCAAATTTGCGATGATCATCAGTGCCCGCCATGGGGCAAAAAGGCCAAGGACCGATGTCGGCGCCATGACGAATGCCCGCAGGAAGGTGAGGGTTCTTTCTGAGCAGGAAAGGCCGGGTGCGAAGAAGGCGGCAAAGGCCAAAAGCATGAGGAAAGGGACTGCCATAAAAGCAAAGACTGAGGCAAGAAACATCAGGTAAAGGAAAAGGACAAATACCGCGACCCCGATAATACTTAAAACCACTTTCGTGAAGCGGTTTTCGCTTAGCATGCGGCTGGAGAAACAGCCTGTTTCATTTTAGTGGGTATTGCCAGAATATGATGAGATCGCCTTCACGATCCCTGACGCTATACTGAGATCATTGTCAAAGTCAGCCCTGCTGATCGGCTGTTTCAAAATCAAAAATAACCCTCGGAAATTATCGTAGATGGCGATCTCCCCTACCGACGGGGAAAAGTGGGGGATGCCATGAAGAAGCTCGGGGAGCCTCAGCTGCGGATAATCGAAATCTCCGGCGGGATGGGCAAGGAGCAGAAACTGATTTGCAATTTCTGCTCCCTCAGTGCCGACGATCCTGTCGAGCCTCTGCGGCGAACCAGCAGGAGGAAGTGTACTGCCCGGAGGGACTCTGCCAAGGTAAATTTCAGTCACCTCCACAACATCACCGAGATAGACATGGATGTCCATTCCCCATTCCTGCACAGCAAAGCGCATTGTGCCGTAGTAACCCTCCAACCAGTCTTGCTCAAGGCTCGGCTCATAGGGTTGCGCCTTCTTCAGGCCATAGGCAGAAACGATCTCCTGAATGAAATTATTTCTGCGCTCTGTCTTTACACTTGTTTTTCTGAATCGGTCAAGAAATCCCATAGCACTCCTTTATGATCAACGCACTATAGCTTTTTCATCGTTCCACTTCAAGGAAACCGGCGTTGTTGTTAAGTATCATTCCTGAGCCGTCCTCTTTTGCAAACTGGGCGTGAAGAAAGAGCGTTACCGAATACTTCCCGGAACTGATACCCGACACGAGCAGAACATTGTCCCATGCATTTTCTCCTGCCGTGTTCACCTCAAAGGTCTTTTCAACCGGCTGGCCAAGGCTCCCTCCCTTTACCGTAAGGGTATATTTAACAAAAGTGGGCACGGTAACCATGCCCTGCTGTCTCTGCTTGAGTCCTGCTATCACGTCTCTGCCGATGTATATCTTTCCGGATGAATAAACTGAATCGCCTTTTGTCTCGACAGAAAAATCGATATAGCCGATATTGTCTTCTGAAATCGGGAGGAATACATTTTTGCTGCTGCCATACGTTATCGGGGCGCCCAGTTTGCCAAGGGCCATCTTGATGCCGAGATCGCTCTTTTGGACCCTGTTTTTCAGCATCGAGGTGAGGACTTCAGCTGCCTCGGTTTTTGCGCCTTTTTTGACGAGTTCGTCGGTTATCTCCCTGGTATTGTAGGGATGGCTGCGCAAGGCCTCAAGAAGCTGTGGCACCTGCATTCGACTGAGCTCGGCCGCACTGAGAAACATACTTGATGATGAAGAGGGGCCTGTAGCTGTGGCCTGCTGTCCATCAAGCCCCTTGCAAGGTTCCGTGGGTGCATTGAGATTTCTCAGTGCAATGTTGATTGTCCTCAATACGCCAGTTTCAGCCGGAGACAATCCTCCCTGATCATAGAAATAGCACCTGGCTTTGTTCAAGGAAGGGACAGCGTCATTCCCGATTCCTGCAAGCGCAGCTGCAGCGTCACCCTTCACATTCGGGTTCTCCTCAGGGTTCATGATGGCTGCAAGCAGGTCCTTGTCAGCATTCCTTGCCTTCGGCCCCATCTTGGCTATCGCCATCGCAGCATCCCACCGTATGGTGGAGTCGTTACCGTCCGCTTTATTCCAGTAGTTCAATGCTTTGATGAGGTGCGGCAGGCCTTCCTCGCCTATGCCCGCAAGCCCCTCCATCGCACCCTGCCCCAGATACTTGTCAGTAACATAGGGAGCAAGGACAGGAATAGCGCTGACCGCCTCCTTTCCCTTGAGTCCCAAGGCCTTTGCATATGTTGAGTGAAGGGACCTCTGCGAACGATCCGGCACCGTCTCCCAAGCCTCAATGAGTTGCTGCACGCTCATGACACGTGCAGTCTCGGCTTCATCGCCGGGCGGATATTTCCATTCCCTGCCCTGCATTTTCTGGGTCAGCAACCGGCCCTTCCTTTTGATCTCATCCGAGAAGTAAAAGGAAAAAGCAGCAGCAATAACAATCACAACCGCAATGCCGACAAACAGAATTATCTTTCGGGATCTGTCTGTACTACTCTCCGTTTGAGACCCTCCCGGCATTTTACCGACTGGCTGATGCCCTGCCGACTTTTCAGCGGATGTGGCATTAAAAGGAGTCTTGCAGCGCGGACACACAGCCAGCGCCGGAGGAGAAGTTCTGCCGCATTTAGGGCATTTTTTCATTAGAAGGCCCTCCTGATTATGAAAAGTTCATCTTTACGTCCTGCTTCTTCTCCTCGGGAACTTCGAGAAAGGAATGCCGCTGGCAGCTCATCGCTTTTGCCATAAACAAGTCTGGAAAGCGCTCGATCTGGATGTTGTAGATATTGACAGCGTCATTGAAAGTCTCCCTGTAGTCAGCGATCTTTGATTCTACGGCAGAGACGCGATCCTGTATCTGGAGAAAGCTCTGTACAGCTTTCAGATCAGGATACTGCTCCCAGACCATTTTGAGTTTTGACAGAAGGCTGCTCAGCTCGTTTTCTGTGCTCACCTTCTTTTCGATCTCCTTTGCCATGGTGTAGCCGGTGCGGAGTTCCGTAAGCTTGTTCAGAAGGTCCCATTCGTGTTTCATATACGCCTTGCAGGTGTCTATAAGCTTCGGCAGTTCATCATTGCGCTGCTGAAGGACAACATCAATATTTTTCCATGCATTCTGTACATTGTTTTTTACGTTTATCAGGCTATTATAGATACCGACTATAACACCGGCAATTCCGAGAACTAAAATACAAAGAACGATCAGAATAATCATGCCTGCTGACATATATCTTACCTCCTGAGTGATTTACAAACTTGTTCTATTATCTCATAATGACTGGGCAATTTGAAATAACTTAAAATAAAAAAAGGCAGGGCATGGGACTGCCAGATGAAAAGGATCATGTTGTTGGTAAATTTTTAAACTTGATATTGTGAGCTAAATCCTCAATACTGGCCGCGATCCAGGGTCCTGTACTGGATCGCCTCGGAAATATGATGAGACTGTATGTCTGAAGATGATTCGAGGTCCGCGATCGTGCGCGAGAGCTTGAGTATCCTTGTATATGCCCTGGCTGACAGGCCGAGTTTCTGCATTGCTGTATCGAGGAGGCTATGGGCATCTTCCTGAAGTTTGCAGTACTTCTTGATATGCCTTGTCTTCATCTGGCCGTTGCAGTAGATTTTCTCGCCTGCGAACCGCGCGAGCTGGAGGTTGCGCGCCTTCAGTACCCGCTCCCGTATCGAAGCGGAAGACTCTCCGGCATACTCATTTGAGAGCTCTTTATAGGGTACCGCAGGCACTTCGGCATGTATGTCGATTCTGTCGAGCAGGGGGCCGGAGACCCTTCTTCTGTAGCGGTAGACCTGACTTGGTGAACAGGTGCAGGCGTGTTTCGGATCGCCAAGATAGCCGCAGGGGCAGGGGTTCATCGCGCTGACGAGCATGAAGGAAGCGGGATAAGTGATCGAGGCGACTGCCCTGGATACAGTCACTTCCCCGTTTTCGAGCGGCTGCCGCAAGACCTCCAGCACATTCCGTTTGAACTCTGGAATCTCATCAAGGAACAGCACTCCGTTATGGGCTATGCTCACTTCACCGGGCTTTGGAACCTGTCCGCCACCGATCAGTGCAACATCGGATATCGTATGATGCGGGGCCCTGAAGG